>Ga0163161_10000223_pt1 | contig 51888 bp, 45 predicted proteins | sample S45metaG_FD_129847 | JGI IMG/M metagenome (GOLD analysis project Ga0163161, IMG submission 129847) | Switchgrass rhizosphere microbial communities from Kellogg Biological Station, Michigan, USA - S4-5 metaG | ecosystem: Host-associated > Plants > Roots > Rhizosphere > Soil | place: USA... | reverse complement strand
TTGTCCACGGCATCAACTTTGTTGCACTTAAATGCTCTAATCGCGCCGTCTTGTCTTACAGAAGAATCGGTTTCATCCATGGATATCAAACAGCTCTGGCTCAACGTCCAAGACCTCTGGGGCGCCCTCGACGAACACCCGCTGCTGCACGCCAGCCTTGGTTTCCTGGTGTTGCTGGTGGTGGCCCTGCTGCTCGGACGGGTAGCACGTTACCTCATCCTCCACGCCGTCAAACTGCTCGGCCGGCAACCGGCCCTGCACTGGCTCAATGACCTGCGGCACAACAAAGTCTTTCACCGCCTGGCGCAGATGACGCCCTCGCTGGTGATCCAGTTCGGCCTGTACCTGGTGCCCGCGCTGAGCAAGACCGCCATCCTGTTTATCGGCAACGTGGCCCTGGCACTGACCATCCTGTTCCTGGTGCTGGCCATGAGCGCGCTGCTCAGCGCCCTGCTGGACATCTACGCCCGCACCGAACACGCGCGTACCCGCTCGATCAAGGGTTATGTGCAGTTGGCCAAGATGGTGCTGTTCGTGTTTGGCGCGATCATCATCGTCGCCACGCTGATCGACCGTTCGCCACTGTTGCTGCTGTCAGGCCTGGGTGCGATGTCGGCGGTGATCCTGTTGGTCTACAAGGACACCCTGCTGTCGTTCGTCGCCAGTGTGCAGCTCACCAGCAACGACATGCTGCGCGTCGGCGACTGGATCGAAATGCCCCAGGTCGGCGCCGACGGCGACGTGGTGGATATCACCCTGCACACGGTCAAGGTGCAGAACTTCGACAAGACCATCGTCTCCATCCCCACCTGGCGCCTGATGTCCGAGTCGTTCAAGAACTTCAGCGGACGCCCTCAGAAAACATACTATTCCCAGCAAGCCCCCTATCCCCGTTGGGTGCTTTGCTAGTACGCATACTAGATCCGGCTGTACTACTTCAGAACTGAACCGTCTATCTCTCCCCCCTCCACGTATCAACTCCCCCTACTCCGTAAGCCCCGCAAGCGATACAAAGTTGAGCGCGCGTCACTGATTCTCCACCCCCTACCAATCCGACATCACCACAACCACCGCACAGCAGCGCAGCCTTAGCTTGGGGCCCTGGGCCTGGTGGACGCCGTGTACCTCCAAAACGAGCATCTGCACTGCTATGAACTGAGAAGGCGAGTGACGTTGAAAAGCGGGTGGCGTTATGACATCGCATGATTGTAGGATCTCTGTTCTTGGCACACCCAGTGAAACCACTACTCAAGGATAGAAAAATGCTGGAACGGAAAGCTTTGCTTGATGAGATCGCTACTCACTTTGCTGTACTTAAATTCTTTATTGAGACGAACACCGCCTCTGGATTTGTCGACACCAATATAGTAAGTGAAGATTTTGTCGCTAGCATATTGAATGTCTCGCACAAGTGGAATCTAGCCAATACCAACCACACGACCACGAACGCCAAGTCCATTGATTTACTGGACGAATCCAATCGAATTGGGGTTCAAGTAAGCTCACGAGTCGACTCGAAGAAAATCAACTCAACGATCAACGGCTTGATCGAGAATGAGCATCGTACAAAAATAGGTGAACTGTTCTTTTTTTCACTGAAACAAAAGCAAACCAGATACAAAGTAGATGCCGAGTGCCCAGGCATTAAATTCACCACTAAAAACGTGCTGGATTTCAACCAAGTCATACGCAAAACAAAAGCTCTGTCAACCGGGGTTGATGACCTTAGGCAGATGCGTGACGTCGTAATAAAAAACTTCTCCGAAATCCCTAGGCGCATAATTGAAAAAGCAACGGCCATAAGCAACTGGCTATCACATTTCGACGACTCGATTGTTGACAAAAAGCTGGAAGAGCTCCTAGGGCGATCCTTTCAAACAGGAGAGACGCTTAAAGCCCAAGTCATTCTCCTAATCGAAAAGAACGAACTAAACCAAGCCAAGGAATTGCTAGACAGCTTGGCCAACACGAGCAGAAAGATGGCGGCACAGGATTTCATTGATATAGCCAACCTCTATACACTACTGGGCTCCGACCAAGCAGATATTTATTATTCTCATGCTGCAAGCCTGGATCCCGAAAGCGTAAAAGAAGCCAACCTCTATGCGATAGGGCTTATGCTTAGAGGCAAACTACCGGAGGCTGAGAAGGTCTTTAAAGCGTGCCTCGAAAAAGAAGATATCACTCTCAAAGAACGAGAGGCAGTACTTGGGAACCTGGGTTTCCTTTATAAAAACAACGGGCGCTTCTCTGAATCCATAGACGCGTTTGAAAAAGCATTGGTAATATCCGACAGCACTGATCACAAAATAGGTCGAATAAAGCACCTTAACGGTCTGGGCAGCTGCTATCTAAATCTAGAAAACCTGGAACTATCCGACCAGTACTTTAGTCAAGCCAAGTCATTGCTTGACGACACGCTGAAAACCTCAAAGGACGATAGCGAAAAGAAAGAACTGCGCTCGATCAAGTCAAATTTACTGACAAACATCGCCATTCGCTTGAAGCACATGGCTGAAATCTCAGGCGACGAAAGCTTGTTCCACCAGGCACTGGAGTTCCTTGACCAGGCCGTTGACTTGGCGGAGATGATGGGCGACTCAAGAAGCCTGTTACGGCACTACGGAAATATCGCCAACATCTACCAGGGACTCAAGAACCTGGAAAAATCGCGCGAGTACAACGTTAAGGCCTACGAACTATCAATCCAAGAAGAAGACAAAAGGTCGCAAGTAGCATCGCTTTTAAATATCGGCCTAGTTGACAAGGACGAAGGAGACCTACTCTCCGCAAAATCCAACTTCAAACTCGCCCTCAAACTAGAAAACAACGTATACCCAAAAATTCGAGCTAATCTACTGGCCAGCTCCGCGCTTGTCCATAAGGCGCTGGGAGAGCACTCAGATGCCCAAGAGCATTATGACCAGGCCGAAAAGCTTTACAAAGAGCTAGGCCTGCAAGACTCCCTATATAGCTTAGAGGTAAGATTTTCACAGGTGGGTGCTGCAGGATCATAACTGCTGAATTTGATCCTTGATAGGTTTCCATAGCGAACGAGCCGCCTATTGAAAGCTTATGCTTAGCCTTAGGCTATATACGAGATGCATCCGAGCTCGCCCATGCTGCATTGAAAACGGGCTCGGATGCTCCCTTACAATCCCAAAACTCCGCTTCCTCAGCTGCTTTTGCCTGACCTGACCTGACCTCAAGACCTTTAACAGCCTCTAGAGCCCATTTGAGGTTTTATGAGGTCGGCCTTCATCCAAGCATCCGGCGCTGCTGGCAACCAAGCATCGATTCAGATGCCCTCACAGACAGCACTTTTTGTACTTGAGTCCACTTCCGCAGGGGCACGCATCGTTACGCCCATGCTTTTTGGGGGCAAACAATCTCTCCATGGCCTTCAGGCCCTGTCTAACAGATGAAGATGGTTTCATTTCCCTTGTTAGGTCATCCAGCGGGGTAGACTTCTCCCATGGGAAATTGAGCGTTATGCCAAACTGAATTTCGCCATTAACACCCACCGAAACCCCGTACCATTCCGGCGTCTGATGGGTGTACTTGCGTTTGGCACAGTGCACCTCAAGCGTCCTGATGGCTTCCTTGCTAGGAGCGGGGTTACAGTGAAAGCAAATCCCCGCCCCATGCTCAGTCATACCAATCGTAAAATCATGGCGCTTGCCATCGATTTTCGTCATGTTGGTCAAGCGTTCAATGGCCTGATGAACCGCATCACACGTTTCTCCGCTCATAGAAAGCAGAGTGAAACCCAGTTCAAGAATTGCTGGGTTAGGTCGGCGCTCAATTTGCTCAATCAAGCGCTCGTAGTACGTCCCTTTCATCCTAGTGAGAATGCCTTCAGGGACTCGCTGGCCCGGTAACCCTTCCCGCCGGACAACCATGGCGGTATCTAAATCTGCTGCGATCGAGTCCTCCAGCATCACCATATTGAACTGATCGTCGAGCCAGAGATTGCACCGCAGATGATAGGCCAGGGTTGTGAGCTCGTGCCCTGCCATCAGCTTTGATGATGACTCTGAGCGCATTCGGACATAGCTTAGAAAACGCAGGGGCGTATCAAGCATCTCCGCAAGGACATCCAGCAGGAATACGTCCATCACCAAAGGTGGACGAACGACCTCATCGGCTGAGAATTTGAGGTATTGGCTGGCTTGGAATGCTAAAGCCGGGTAGTGATCGGACACGACGCAGAACGGATAGATCTCTTTGACTTGCTTCGGAAGGACGACCGCTTGGCCTTGATCGTCTTCGAGGCGGCAGCTCCCAGATCTAATAGCTGTCGCGCATTCAGCCCCTTGGTCATAGGCCTTCTGAATGGCGGCAGCAAAATCAGCCTTGATGTGTCCATCACTACCTTTGCGAGCCGCTAAGGTCAGTTTTTTGGCTTTCGCCTGAACGATGATGATCCGATCACCGAAGATGACCAACACGTCCGCTTCAACGACGATCCGCTTCCCCTCGAACAAGTTGACGTTGGTGTGGACGTTCGACCTTCCGAAGACCGATGCCAAGCGGCGCAGAGAAAACTGTTCAGTAAATGCACCACGATTGTCAGAGGCCTGTTGCTTGTAATCCTTATCCTGATTCATCCAGAAGAAAGGCGACTCGTACAGGGCTTCGTAAATCATGTGATGAGAAAACAGAAGTACTGAGTCCCGACCTGTTGGCAGCAGAGGCGTAGCTGCTACCTGGTTGAAGTCCCCAACCTCCCTGAACAGGCCATTATCACCACTGAACGTCAGCGCTTTGAAAACTGCCTCAACGACATCCAGTTCCTGGCCCGAACAATGGGCTACTTCATGCGCCCTGAACTCGAAAAGCTCCAGCACCGAGCCTGTCGGCATCTGGCCTAGCTGGGGTTCACCAGTCAGTCGCGCTCCGTTGTTAGCTCGCTCGTTCATCAACGAACACATCGCGTTCGCCACTCGTAAAGCTTGGGCGCTGCTGAACCCCATGACCCGCTCTAACCAGGCATCATCCGGAGCGTGTTTCTCTGCAAAAAAATCTCGATACTGGAAGCTGTAGGCTGATTCGGTGGCATAGAAAATGGGCTCCTTCATCATCGGCCCTTGCCAAAAGTCCTCCACGACTTCGCCCTTCTGGGCTTGTGGGGCCAGCTCGCCGATCACCTGACCGTTCAGAGCACTGTGAAGCTTACCCAATAGCTGATCAGTGCGGGAGGCATAGCCTCTAAGTGTGGCTTCATCGACCTCAGACAGATCGAGAGGCTGACGCATCATCAGACCCAACACCGTGCTTATTTCATTGCGGTTGAGTCTTTTACGGTCAAATATATGATCAAGGTCAGAGGGCTTGTGCTCGCCTTGGAACGACACAAAGTTGTCGCGATGACAAATCCCGGCTATAGCGTGAGCGTAGCCTGGTCGAGCCGTCAGATTTATCAGTTCCTTGAAAACTTCGGCTTCACTTCGGTGCGTGGGATTCATTCCTGCTGCTCCAAGGTTCGTGATTCCTATGGGAGGGTAGACTTCCCGTCCCCCCCCTACCATCGGTGATGTTGCTTGGCGACCTTACTCGTTGGATTTTGGCACATATCGCTTTTCGGGTATGGCAGCGCTCAAGCGACATTCTAGTCAGCCGAAACCTACACCTTAAACTCCCTGGCCATGGTGTTAACGACATAGGGGTGGGCTGTGGGTTGATTGTCGACGTCCAAATCGAAGCGAGCTGCCTCGTAGTCCGGCTCAAAAGCCACGGGATGCTTCGCTGAAATTCGCTCTGACTGGAATGTACGAGCCTGCCCCGGGAATTCGTAAACCACTTTGAGAAGACGCCGCTCGTGCGCCGGCAGGTTCCAGTAGTCATTGGTACTGGCAACGGTGCCCACATAGAGGAAGCGCAAGCCATAGTCACGCAGATGGCGCTTGCCCTTTGGGAGCGGAGGGAAGTCCATAAGCGTCAGCAGGACAGGCAGCACATCCTGAACACCCATGTCCCGGTAACGCCAGATCCCGTGGCGATCAGCGTATTTGAGGACGGAGACGAAATCGAAGACCGAGGCGTAACCGATGATCCGGTCGAATTCTCGCCAGTGATACCGCCAGGTCGCAAAGAAGCCCTCTCGAAGCCTCTGGGCGTCAGCGGCATTGCCCTGTCCAGGATTGAGTGCGCGGTAGGCTTGAGCGTTGAAGGCTTTGACCGGACAGGGAGCGCTGTCCTCGAAGTGGACGAAATTGGGAGTGCGCAGCTTGCTGTGCTCAGCTCGCAAGAACACGTCTTGTCGGCAGATATCGCAAAGGGCCGGAGGTCGTACTCGCTCCTTGCCATTATTATCAACGGGCTTGCCATATGCGTCTTCATAGCCCTGGGCATCCAGGGTTTCGAGGGTGTCACGGTGTAGTGCTGTCCGCATGCCGATTCTCGACTGAATGAATCGGCCATAGTGGCAATGTTTCGACCACCAAGCAACGAACAGCCGGTCTCAAAGCCCTGAGATAGAGGCATCCACGTCTTCACCTCAACGCATCATCAAACAGAGGCACTGCCCCTCGATAAGCCCAAAATTGTAGTAGTGGAAGCACAGAGAGCCGCAACAGATGAGCGACCCCACAGGTGTTTCAGGTGGGATGCAGCCCATGAAGACCCTCCGATCACCCACCCTCAAGATGCGAATCGCATCGACATCCACGATGCCAACGAAGTCCGTAACTGGACTAAAGCGCTCGGCTGCACTGAGACTGAACTGAAGCAAGCTGTTGCTGCCGTCGGCACGTATGCAGACAAAGTGCGTCAGTACCTCGGCCAATCCTGATGGGAAGCGGCCCTGTCGCCAGGGCCGTTTTTTGAATGGATTGGGGCTGGGCGGAGATGCCATGGACATTAGCGTGGAGACAAATGCATGATGCTGATGGTAAGTCATGGAATGCGACTGTGCAGAGATGAGGATTGCTACACCTATTTTCCCCAAGCCAAGAAAAGGGATTAATGCTGTGCAGCCATTAAAGGAACAGGAAAAAACACAGCTTTGGCTAAGCCAGTTCAACAAGCGCCCCGAAGATCGTCTGTTAGCTGAGAAGCTCGTAGATTCAGTGAGCTACTGCCCCCTGAGCGACTTCAAGAACAGCCTTGTAAAATTGATCAAAAGCGAACTCCCGCTAAGATCTAGCTCAGCCTTATTCATCGAGCGAGAACTACAAAAGACAAAATCCGAACTCCCGCCACCGATCTACAAATCTGAAAAGACGCTTAACTCCAGATCAAAAAAGAAACACATGCGAGCTTATGGCGCAGCACAGCATGTCGTCCAGTCACTTACTTTCAAAACCCAGGACATCGGAAGCGAAGGACTAGTTGCCTCAATAGCCAATACGCTATGCCGCTCCAACCCTACACGCTTTTTGCTTCAGCCTGCTGCTGATAATATTAGGAGCTCCCGGGTAAGAAACTTCGTTATCCTGACCGACTTCATCGGCAGCGGCAAACGAGCCTATGACATGCTTGATGCCATGTGGAATGTCCCATCAATAAGAAGCTGGCACTCAGGGAAATTTCTAAGATTTTGGGTTCTGGCTTACAGCGGAACCTTACAAGGCATTAATAATGTCCGAGAGCACCGATTCTCTCCCACGGTCAGACTCGTAACGGAATGCCCAACACTTTTTAATAGCTTTGACGACGACCTAACCGACATGATCGAGCTGTGCCAAGAATATGGCTCATATAACAAAGAGCCATTCGGCTGGAGAAACACGGCGGCCCTACTAGCCTTCGAACATGGGGCACCAAACAACATGCCGGCCATTTTCGTTTCAGATAAAACCAGAGGGTCAAGAAAATGGGCTTCGCTCTTCCCTAAACGCGTCACTGAAAATCTCTGGCCATCAGCCCAAATCAACCCTGACTGCGCCATCAGGAACGCACTGGACGAGTTAAATTTTTCAGAGATTTCTAAATCTCCCCGCTTCAAGAGATACACCGATCAAAACAAGTCAGCGATGATCATCCTCCTTGCCCATTCGCGAGGTAAGCGAAAGCTCGCAGAACTGCGGAGAGTACTGCCTCTCTCAATCGACTCTCTGCTCAGCGCAAGAGCCCGAGCCATCCGCAGGGGCTGGCTCACGAACTCTGGAGCGTTGACGCTAGCAGGCCATAAGGCCATCCGCTTCCTCCATCGTCAGGGAAAGAAGTTTTTTGTGGCACCCGATCCGTTCGCTTCGTATTATCCAACACAGCTGAGGGCTCCGCAGTAGCGGAATCTAGTATCCCGCGCGTTGCGCGGGGCGTTTTTGGGAGCAAACTATGCTTACCGTCGGACGATCTCACGCCTACTGGAGGGCGGCAGCCTTCATGGTGTTCGCTATCGAAGTCTGGCGCCAGAAGGCTGCCATCCGCCAGGGCGGAATCTAAAGGTAGATGAATCGCTGGAGCTCTCAGCTTTATTTGAAGACAGGCCGCGAGGTTAGTGTGCCTGATGACACACTGCAGAACGCCGTTAAAACGGCAAAGCAGATGAAGCACGGCTGCCCGCCCATCTTTACCCTGAAGCACCTCGCCCATGTAGCTAACGTCCCATACCCCTTTTTGCATCGAACGATCAGCCGAACCTACAGGACAGAGGCATACAACGTATTCAAGCTGCGCAAGCCCAACGTAGGGCACAGTCCGGATCGCTTCCGGTGGATATGTGCCCCTAGCGAAGATTTGCTTAGAGTACAGCGTTGGATAAACACCAACATTCTGTCCAGGGTCGAACCTCATGAAGCCAGCTATGCCTATGACAAGCGACACGGCGTACTGGAAGCAGCCGAACTTCATTGCGGGGCTGGTTGGCTGATAAAGCTCGATCTCACTAACTTCTTCGAGTCGATCTTAGAGCCAAGGGTATACGACCTTTTCAGGTCATTCGGGTATCAGCCACTGGTGGCATTCGAACTTGCCAGGCTTTGCACCCGCGTCCGATCAAGCGGTAACCCCGATCGAAGGTTCGGCAATGGAGAGCTTCCCGCTGGCCTGCCCTATCCTGCAGACCCCCGTATCGGTCACGTCCCTCAAGGTGCTGCGACCTCACCGAGGATCGCAAACTTGGTTATGCAGTCCCTGGATGAGAGCCTACAGGACTACGCCTTGGAGAAGGATCTGGTGTACTCGCGTTATGCCGATGACCTGGTGTTCTCCTCAAAAAAAGCATTCGACCGGTCACATGCGCACCAGCATATCAAGTCGATCAACGCGCGCTTGATTGAGGGAGGATTCTGGCTCAACGAGGCCAAGACGAAGATCATTGCACCGGGGGCGCGCAAAATCGTGCTGGGACTGCTTGTCGACGGCGACACCCCTCGACTACCGAAATCCTATAAGAAGTGTGTAAGCGATCATCTCTACTACCTGTCTCATCCCGCGATCGACGCGAAGACACATGCCAAGCATCGGGGCTTTCAATCGCTTCAGGGGCTGATCAACCACGTCAGTGGGAAGATCGCCTACGGCTACAGCATCGAGCAGGACTGGGCGAAAAAACAGGGCGACCGACTCAAAGAAATCTGCTCAAAGAATGAGCTTGATCATGTCCTCTTTCCCTAAACGTCGCGCTGATTTCTAACCCCAGACCGGAACATCTTAACCAAAGCAATCATGGGCAGCTAAGTCAGGTAAGTTGGCAGGCTGACGCAGCCACCCTACGGTCGGGATTTACCTTCCGACCATCTAGGGCCATGATGACAAGCGCAGCAGGCTCGCCTTGCGTGAGCCATCGGAAAGGTTACGGACAACGAGTGCTTTCATGGCTGAGCAATTTCACTACCCGGCAGACCTCCTGGAACTGCTGATCAAGACCATCCCGAAACTGGTCAAGTCCAAGCAATCCGTCATCCTATTTTTCCAGGGTGCCGGGGTCACTGAGGAGGATTTGGCAGCCGTCAGCGCAACGGTGAAAACCACGCCAGGCTCGATCAGCAAATACGAGATCGTGCGCACCGTGCTGACAAGCTTAAACATGCGTGGTGATACCGGATTAGGCCCACGTCGCGGGGTGATCCGTCGGGTCGTCGAATTTGAGGATTTCGAATCATGCTGGCCAGACGACCGTCTCGAAGCCAAGGGCCTGGTGGCCAGCGTCCGTGAAGCTGTGAACAAGAAAGACGCGTTCACCAGGATGCAGCAGGAGCGAGAGGCTGAACGCGATCAAGCGCAAGCAACACACCGTGCAGCCCAGCAGGAGGCCGCGCGCAAGCGCAGCGAGGTCGAGGACGTAAAGAACCGTCTATTCGCCCTCTTCGGTATGGACGACCAACCCCAGGAAAGAGGCCGACGCCTGGAGGTGGTGCTGAATGATCTCTTCCGTGCTTACGGCATCCATGTGAGAGAGAACTTTGTCCGCAGGGCACCGGACAGCGCGGTGGTGCTGGAGCAGATCGACGGCATCATTGAACTCTCGGGCACCCTACACGTGGTGGAAATGAAGTGGCTTAAAGACCCTGTAGGTGTAGGCGATTTCAGCTCGCACCTAGCGAGGGTGATGAACCGAGCAAACGTGTCGGGCATCTTCATTTCAAACAGCAGGTACACGCAGGCCGTCATCAGTCAGTGCGCAGAGTTCCTTAATCACAGAACCATTTTCCTGTGCACCCTAGAAGAAATCGTGAGCCTGTTGCAAAACCAGGGCGATTTAGTCGAACTTCTTAAAAATAAGTCTCAAGCCGCAATCATCGACAAGAAACCGTTTCTAGAGCTACGAAATTAAGAATAATTTTCGACAAGCTGAGACAATTACATCGCAAGCATTACAATGAAACACCCAACAACCACGAGCACAAAAAAACACAATGAAAGTCAAGCCAGGATCTAAATTTACACTGTGCTCGCCAGATGAGCTTGGAAGTCTTGATTACACCACTAGTGTCATCCTCCTGAACACCTATTCCGCCAAAGATAGGAAGATGATCCGATCAGCACTCAAGGCCGGACTTAGCACAGGCAAGCTCACCCCTTCTGAAAAAGATGCCTATAACCTCTGCATCCATGAGTACACTCATTATCTTGACCTGACGACTACGGTATGGGGCGCTGAGTTTCTTTTGCGCCGAAATGCCGCCTTGTCAAAAATCTCGACGCAGGGCAAATCCGCTGCCTCGGTGGTGATGTTGAACATAACCGAAATCATGATGCACGAGACCTTCAACCGGGTCTTTCATCAGGTCAAGCTAGACAACCTGGTTATCCAAAACCGTCTGCACTACTCCAAAACCTACGGTTCGATTGTAATCATCACGTTGATTAAAGGTGGCGTACCCATCGCAGAGACGGCTTTCAGCATGCTCTCAGTTCTTGAAGCCAATGCCATTGCCAGTGAATATGAAGGTGAATATAAGTGGGTGACTTGTAGATTAGGTGGACTAAGCCAATTTCAGGAAAACAGGATAGAATCTAAATTTCAGAACTTACTCGAAGACAGCCAAAGACTCGAATACAACATCATCCACATCCTCATCGCCATCCACTTTCCAGAACTCTCACTTCGTCACAGACTTAAGCTCGCCTCGACACTTTGCCACCTCGCGCTTGACATGTCGAGCTTGAACCTTGCAATGCTGGCCAACATAATAAATGACTTTGTTCTCAACAAAGGACTGGGGGACGTGCTTTGCAACGACATCTGTCGTGGCATGTCGCGCCACGTAGTGGTTTTTTATTTAATATTAATGCTCTATGGATACACCAAAGAGGTCGGCATGACAGCTGCGCAGATGGCTGAGCATATTGAAGAATCAGCCCTCCAGCTAATTGATCACACGCTGAAGCTTTGGGAAATGAGCTACCCACTCTCTGAAGCTCTAAGCGATCGAGAGTACGCACTAGCCATCAAACTGCTTAGGCATGAAGACTCCAAGTTCAGGCATACTGGACTGCTTCGTGCTGCAAGTTACAATCGAAAACTCCGCAAGACAAGTTTCAAAACGAGCGATAGCTTCCGGCGTTTCAAATTACCTGACATCCTCCTCGATGATCACACCAGGATACGCGCACCTTCTCGAATACGCACCAACGTCCTGACCCACTGGGAGCATATTTACGATGAGTGCAGCGCACTTGATCAACTCGTTAATGATGCAGAAGCAATGAAAAAGTTTCACATGCCACCTGGTGTTTACGGCCCAATGCAACAACGGCGTGAGGATCACTTCATGCAGCAGCTGACCTCTACCGACGATGATCTGGAGTAAAATCCGGCATAGCATAGAACCTACGCGCCTCAACAGCGCGCAGGCTTGTCATCAGTAAACTTATCTCTTTAACAAGCCTACGACAGATCCACAAGCGCTTTAAATGCTGATTCCGAAACCCTGGAAATCCCTCTTCAGCGTCGCCTGACTAAGAAGCGTAGGGATTTTGATGAGGTACTTGTAAGCCTGATAAACGAATAGTGGCATCAATAGAAGCCCAAGACCATAAGTCGCTACAGCGACGATTATGGGCGCTGGCAAAGCAGCAATGGCATAAATAACACCCTGTACCCTGGCGCCCTTGGAAAGGGTCTTTACTTCGTCAAGGTCGTAGAAAAACTTGCCCGAACTGCCCTCAAATCCCACAATCACAACAGTATGTTTATCAACATTCTTAACATACCACGTCCGTGGCACATCACTGCTGAAAGCCCCTTTTCTAGCTAGATAGCCAGGGACAACCAAGCGTTTGATGTAGTATGTCTTGCCAGACTCATCTTCAAGACGTACGCGGGTATAGCGTGCCACAGACTCAGCCGAGATTCTTTCCTGATAGTTCCTGACAATCGCGACAACTTTACGCATTTGTGACATGCAGCATCCTTCCTCTTAACTACTTCCTGCATACGGGGAAGCTCTTGGGCAGCAACCCTATTGGCTCTGGTGCTCTGATCTGCGCTTGTGAAGCCCCCCACAGCCAAGACCTAGGCGGCAGACCCAGACCGCAGCGACCTTTCTCGCGTGAAACCAGGTCATGAGGCCCTCCCCGGACACACGTTTCAAAACTCAGGGGAAAGCCAATTTCCCTATCAGTTGACTATAAGCATTTGTTAGGGACATATCAATCGCGGCATACCGTTTCCTTTTGCAGGATTCAGTAGATGCAGCTGCGCAGAGCCTATGCCAACACCCTCCGATTCTTGAGAGAAAGAAGAGGGTTGAACCAACTGGAGCTGGCAGGAGCCGTCGATGCTTCTTACATCAGCCGTCTGGAGCACGGCGAGAGTGCGGTGACCATCGAAACCAATGAGGCATTGGCAGAGGCCCTGGAGATCGGCCCTTTGGCAGTGCTGGCACTGGTGCACGGGGCTAAGAGGGATGTTTCAGCCCGAGAGATGTTAAAGGAGGCAGCCGAAGAGCTAGAGCGCCTGGAGCTCCTGGATTCCCTTATCCCGATCGACCAGGACGGGCCACTTCATCCCCAAGTGGCCAAAGGAGTGGAAACCACTAAGGCCGTCCAAGCTCTGAAAGCCGATGGACTGAGTCAAGCCGAGGTAGCCCGGGCACTGAGCCTTTCTACATCGACCGTGGGCCGCCATTGGCATCGTTCCTGACTTGCAGCCTTGGAAAACCACAGACTTAATGCGTCTGCTGAGGATCTGAGCTGCAGGCCCAGTGCTCTGTCCGTTATGATCGAGTCCTCCGTCGACTCCCTCACGTTGTATACCCACGTAGCATCGTACAACGTCACGGCAGCCCCAAAGAATGCCAACACCAACATCGACGTCGGACTCTTTTGCGACGATGCTCATGCGGAAGTATCAGCGGTTGTCTATAGCTGCCTGGCCACATGGGGGAAGCTGAGAGCTCTGGCCGACAATCCTGAAGCACCGTCCGTGTACACCAGCTTCCACCCCAATCCAGGGAGCCTGTTTCCAGTGGTGCGGACAGCACCGAAACGAGACTATACCGAGCACCTTATGGACGGCCTGTATGTGCTCCACAATCCATTTGCTCGCAATCCTCTGCCTCCCGGGTTACTGAGTCATCCTCGGCTCTGCGAGGTCAGGGTCGCGGATGATGGAGAGCTCATCATGGATGCCCCGGATGACTTTCTGTTGTTGAGGATGCTGCACAGCGTAAAGCTCACTTGATAGCTGACTGGTCGCTTCAGGTGCCCAACCCTCTAATCCACTGTATCCTGCCAGATCAGATGAAGCGGACTTCGATCCGCTGTTCCTAAAGGCAACTCAGATGTCCGTCAGGTTCATACTCTTCGACGCCTTCGGCACCTTGCTTCGAATCCCGCAGGGCAGACACCCCTATCGCATGATTTTGAAAGAAGGCATCCGCCAAGGGCGTCGACCTCAACCGAACGATCTACACCAAGTCATGACCCGTAGCCTGGGCCTTGCGGAAGCGGCTGAGCTTTTCGGGATCAGCATCCGGCCCGATCTCATGGCCGAAATCCAAGGTGCACTTGACGCGGATCTCAGTAGCATCGAACCGTATGATGATGGGTTGCGGGCCGTGGAAATGTTGCAGGCCGAAGGTATCAAGATCGCTGTTGCCTCCAATCTCGCTGCGCCGTATGGAGAACCTGTCCGCCGACTGTATCCAACGCTTGATGGTTATGGCTTCAGCTACGCAATTGGCGCGATGAAACCTGAACCATTCATGTACAGGGCAAGCTGTGAACTAATCGGTGCCGATACCAGTGACTACTTCAGCAGAGACCAGGTCATGATGATTGGTGACTCGATCCAACGCGATTGTTACGCGCCTCGCGAAGTGGGTATCCGAGGTTTCTTCTTGAATCGCAGAGGTGGTGAGGGCTTCAAGAGCCTGACCGACTTTGCTGACCACGTGTTAGCCACCAGCAGCGGGTTGGCATCTTAAACTCTCAACGGCACACCGAGATCGGGGAAGGCGACATCCATTGCGGCATGCTGTTTGGAAATACCCTGCTTTACACCGGCATCAAACCCATCAGACCGGGACGACCGAAATCAGCTCGATATACTTGAACCGTTTTTTCCTGGCTGCGCTTCTAGCCTCTTGCTCTGCCAGGAGTGTGCTCAAGGTACTCGCGTCGTAGCTGAAGAGTTCCTCATCGCCTTCAAAGACCTTGCTGACCTTCAGCGTTACTCGAAGCTTGGGTGAGGAGAGTTTACGCTCTGCCGCTTTCTCGGGGATCGGTTTAAAAGCTTCAGGTGTAGGAGGTTTTTCAATTGGGGCGGAAGCAGAAGTAGAGATGCCGAATAGCGCCCGGCGCATTTCCTCCTCACTCAAATCAAGGGTCATTTCAGGTGTCTCACGGAGGGTGAAGTGGAGTGCATACAGCAACATGACCAAAGCATGCCAGCCATCGAAACTGACCCGATCATTATGACTGAATGAAGGCCAGGGCGCCGCAGGGATCTACCGATAGGGAATTCCTACTGCATGGCTTTGTGCGAGCTGACCATGCTGCGCCTGATCAGGCTTAAGAGCGCCGATGAAATGCAAAAGCTGTAAATCCATTTTTTGTACTGTAAACCGACCTAGTTAACAGTGCAAAAAAGTGGTTTACAGCCCAAAGCTTTTTACGGTTCGGGAGGTTGGCCGGGGTCTAGGTACTCGATCTCAATCAAAACGACTTAGAAGCCCTTCTACGACACTGTGAAGCGTTCAGGCCAGATAGCGGCGACCCTCGGGAGCATCAGCGCTTGGCAGACGCACTAGAGGCTCTGGAAGAAGCCCTTCGGGAGGCTAACGCATCACGATGAGGCTCGGGGCTGGCACAGCAGAACAATTTATCAATAACCAGGGCTAACGTTGCCAACCCCTCTTCTCAGCCAACATAGCCGCCGTTGGATGAGACGGGTGCAAATTCCAGGCGGAGCGATTCACTCAAAAAAAATATGGAAATCGCGGTCGTTTGTTTTAAAAGCGTAAGCAGGGCCTACGGCCCTAAAAACCGATCTCCCTGAACACCCCGCCTCGTCATGCGGCAAGGCAACCTCAAGGCGAAAAAGCAAAAGCAAAAACCGGTAAGACAGGCCATCACATAGCGCGTTGATCGTATGCGTCCGGCCAAGTCATCTACCCAGCCCCGTGAAGCCCAGACATGGTGTGCACTTAAAGTTAAGTGGGCACCAGTTCTAGCCTTTTAAGCGGGTATTTCATGCAGCCAACACGCCGTTCCTACTCCAAGTCCTTCAAAGCCCAAGTCATTCAAGAGTGTGCCCAGCCCGGTGCTTCGATTGCCAGCATCGCACTCAGCCATAACCTCAACGCAAACCTCGTCCACAAATGGATTCGGCTGCAATCGCAGAAAAGCACAGCGCTGCAACCTGCATTTATTCCATTACCCGTGTCGCTGGCTGGGGCAAAATCTCACCCGTCATCATCGAACATTTGCCTTGAAATACAGCACCCGCGAGGCACCGTCAAAGTGAACTGGCCCACCGAAAATGCTGCTGCCTGCGCGACCTTTCTGCGAGACCTTTTGCGATGATTCGCATCGACGCCATCTGGCTCGCCACCGAGCCGATGGACATGCGCGCCGGTACCGAGACGGCATTGGCCAGGGTGATAGCGGTGTTCGGTGCGGCGCAGCCGCACTGTGCTTATCTGTTCGCCAACCGCCGCGCCAATCGCATGAAAGTGCTTGTGCATGACGGCTTCGGGATATGGCTGGCAGCGCGCCGGTTAAACCAAGGAAAGTTTCACTGGCCTGGCATTCGCCACGGCTCTGAAATGGAACTGGATATCGAGCAGCTTCATGCATTGGTGCTGGGTCTGCCATGGCAACGCGCAGGTTCTGGAGGCTTGATCACACTGCTTTAACCGCTACCATTAGCCTATCGGTCTATCGCCGGGAATTGCCTGCTCTGGCAAAATCGGCGTCATGACTTCACTTCCCGATCTCGCTCACCTGACCCCTGAACAACTGCGCGCCTTGGCGGCGCAGTTGATGCAGCGTGTCGAGACGCTCGACCACCAGGTCGGCACGCTGGGCAAGACGGTAGAAACGCTCGACCAACAAGTTGAGACGATGGGTAAGACCGTTGAGACCATGGGCAAGAAGATCAGCCGCGACCAAACGCTGATCGAGAAACTGACCCACGAAATCGCCCAGCTCAAACGTTTGAAATTTGCCAAACGCAGCGAGCAGATGAATCCCGAGCAGGCCAGTTTGCTCGATGACCTGATCGACACCGATATCGCGGCAATTGAAGCAGAGCTTCAAAGCTTGCAGGCAGTGATGACTCCGGCCGAGAAAAAGCAGAAGCCCAAGCGCACCGCATTACCGGCTGAGTTTCCACGCACACTGATCCATCACGAACCGGACAACACTCACTGCCCATGCGGCTGTGCCCTCAAGCGCATCGGCGAGGACGTCAGCGAGAAACTGGACTACACGCCCGGCGTATTTACCGTTGAACACCATGTACGTGGCAAATGGGTTTGCGATGACTGCGAAACGCTGACCCAGGCGCCCGTTCCGGCGCAAGTCATTGATAAGGGCATCCCGACTTCGGGCCTGCTCGCCCACGTCATGATCGCCAAGTTTGCCGACCACCTGCCGCATTACCGTCAGGAATCGATCTTCGGTCGAGCGGGCTTGGCGATTCCACGCTCAACCCTGGCTCAATGGGTGGGCGTGACTGGGGTTCAGTTGCAGCCGCTGGTTGATGCACTGCGCGACGTGGTGCTCGGGCAACAGGTTATTCATGCCGATGAGACACCTGTGCAAATGCTCATGCCAGGAACTAAGAAAACCCACCGTTCTTATGTTTGGGCCTATGCCACCAGCCAGTTCTCGGACGTGACAGCGGTGGTTTACGACTTCAGCCTCAGCCGTGCCGGAGAGCACGCTCGCAACTTCCTGAATGACTGGAAGGGCAAGCTGGTCTGCGATGATTTTGGCGGTTACAAAGCCAGCTTCGAACTCGGCGTGACCGAGATTGGCTGCATGGCTCATGCGCGGCGTAAGTTCTTTGAACTGCACGCTACGAATAAAAGCACGCTTGCGGAGCAAGCCCTGCGTTATATCCAGTTGCTGTACGAAATCGAAAGCGAAGTCCGCGATCTGGAACCGGATTTACGGCGCCGAATACGGCAAGAAAAGGCCGTCCCGGTAATGAACATGCTACATGCCTGGATGATCACCCAGCGCGACCTTGTGCCTGAAGGCTCAGCCATCAGCAAAGCATTCGATTACAGCCTGAAACGCTGGGCAGCGCTGTCGCGCTACCTCGATGACGGGGCTGTACCCATTGATAATAATTGGGCGGAAAACCAGATACGACCATGGGCTCTTGGGCGCAAGAACTGGCTGTTCGCAGGGTCGTTGCGCAGCGGCAAACGGGCGGCAGCGATCATGAGCTTGATCCAGTCTGCGCGGCTGAATGGCCATGACCCGTATGCGTATTTGAAGGATGTCCTCACGCGCCTGCCGACACAGCGGGCGAGTGAAATCGATCAGTTGCTGCCGCATAAATGGCAGCCGGTTTAATCATCCAAAGCGTGATGGCTGGACGCATACCTTTTTACGGCTTCCCGCGTTGTTCACAACAACGGAATGCCCAGCAGCCCGATTGCGGTTCCATGGGCCGCTATGGCCGGGACTGTTCCCCATTTCAATCTGACGCTTGCGCACACGAGCCCCTCAAAAAAGGTGAACGCCAGGATGGGCCAACCGACCTGCGTCAGCATGAAGGCGAGGTAGAGGTGGCAGGCGCTAAACGCGATTGCACTGCCAAGTGCGGCACGTATCGGTGAGGTGTGGCGTTCCAGCAGGCCTTGCAGCATCCCGCGAAACAGCACCTCTTCCAGCGCATTGCCTCCCAGTGCGAACACAGCAAAGCCCAGTAGCCAAGGTGCGGCGGCGAGTTCAATGCCTTGATGAAGCCGTAACGGAATGCCGATCATGCAGCCCGCCATAACACCCATGGTGAAGCCGACCACTCGATTGCCCTTGAATCCAACCACCCATTTCCACTGTTCTGGGGTTAGCCGGGCGAGCATGGCAACCATCAATATCGATGTGATTCCAAGCGAGGCCAGCACCATGGGATTTGCATGAAATTGCAGGTGCAGCCCACCACCGGCTATGGCCCACAGTTTGAAAGGCGTCATCAAGTCACGTGCGAAAACGAATGCCATCACCAGAATCAGCAGGCGCGCGCCCGTTTGCGAGCGAGGCGTGAGACAAAACCAGGCGGCGAACAACCCAAATGCCGGGAGGAGGCGCGATGCATAGTCCTGCAGCACATTAAGCGCATCGAGTACCATTATTCATCCATGATTTAAGGGGCGGACAAGTGTAACGATTCAGAGCGCCAATGGCAGTTTGCGTGATCAGATAGATGGCCTGGCCGGACGGTTATGCATCGGTGGCAACCGGTTAAGTTGCGCAAGACGGGATGCCCGGACGCATACCGTTGATCATCCATCAGCGGTGGTGCAAACACCGTTAAAATTCTTTTGCTCTCAAATATAAGAGCTCCGTCTCGTTTAAAAATTTTCAAGAGGGAGGGTTCAACAAGTTGTCGCAAAACTGAATCTTTTGTCGCCTCAAGGACAGTTTGTCTGACGCTGTCCAAAGCTTCTCCCCGAAACCGCCTTGTGCGCCACACCGTCAGGGAGAGATGAGACTTGGCCACCCGCAGCTTCAGTACCCCAGATTGATTGAAAAATAATCGTCTCGCACGACGCCAGGAGCATGCCCATCCCGCACCAGCCGATGCTGAAGACAACGCTTTAGATGCAATCGAGGCTCCCAGTGAAGCTCGATATGATCGCCATGGTGTACATCCCAGATGTGCCTAGGGCTCTGCTCCAACACCGTACCAAGATACTTGAAGCCAAGGCTGCTCAACGCGACGTGGTCTACTCGTGTTGGGTCGTCATAGCCAGGCCTGCGCCTAAAGGACGCAAGCGCCTCTCGAAGCATCTGAGGAACCTCCTCGGGAAAATGCGAACAGGAGAGACGCCACACTTGTGCTTCCACATCGGAGTTCAAAAATAGTACCAGCCATCATCAGCAAGCTCGGCCAGGGTATCGGTTACCTTGGCCAGAGACCTCGGATTATTCTGCGATCAGCCCCTGCTTCCTCCACCGTCTGCGGACGAAGGTTTCGAACACATAGTCGCCCTGCAGCGGCAAATTATCGGCATGGTCGCACACGATAATCTGCGGCATTACCCCAGTGTTTTTAAAGGTGATATCGCAGAATCTTGCGAGGTTGCTGAACATCTTCGAAACTGCGCTCACGTCCTCGTCGACCGTTCTGGTGGTTTTCCGATCACCGCGCAACTCACCTGCAACGAATGCATCAGCGTCATCGGTCGAAGGGAAGTAAACCTGCGTCGGTTGGTCGAGAAATAGGATCGGTGGCACCTTGCATGTTGGATGTGCGGCGAACTGGTAATGCAGAGCCATGAAAAGGGTCAGGTGGGAATACAGCCAGTTGGCACCACTCCCCATAGACCGCAGAAACACCTTTTTGACCCGCCCACCTTCGATAGGTTTTTCATGCCAGAGGTCGAAGGTCTCTACGTCAAATTTCAAAGAGCCGGATTTATACGAGTCCTCGAAATCAAAGTTTTTACCCAGAGCCCTCATGGTTTTGTTGATGTCGTTCTGCAGGGCCCAGAGTTTAGACTCAACGTCATACTGGGCCATCAGCTCATCAAATCTTTCGACCTCGTTCTGCCAAAATTCCACCATTCCTTCTACTTCTGAAGGAGGATTGGCGATACGCCGCTCGATTGCCAGCTCAAGCTTGAGCTTTGCCTTCTGGGCTGCAGCGTCGACAGACTTGGATTTCTCCAATCGATCCGCTTCATCATCAAGAGGTTTCAGAGCGGCTTCAATCGCTGCTAGCTCTTTACGATATTGTTTGAGGTCATTATCAATCTTGCGGCGCTCTTCACCGAAGCCTTCCCGCGCGTATCTCGATACCTGGAGCTCCCCATTCAACCAGTGAATGGCTGCCGACAGTTTGTTGGCTTCGTCCTCAGCGACATCAGATTGGGATGCGCAAACAGGGCACGCTGCATGTTCCAGATTAGTCGCTGAAGGAATGGGCAGTGCGGTTAGAGATTCGGCGAAGCCTGATGCTTGTTCAGTCGAAACCTTCAGCAGGTAGCGGGTATTAAGCGCCTTCTGGATCGTGGACATCAGCCCGGCTTTTTGGTCACGTAATTCATCCCGTCTCGCCTCAAAAGCGTTGGACAGACCATCGACCCTGACCGAAATACCGGTGATGCGCTCAAGGGCCGGCTTGGGCTTCGCCCAGATTTGCCCAGGAGTAAGCTCTGTCAGTGGCTGACCAGCCAGTGCCTCATACTCCTTCAGCAAGGTTTTGAATTCGTCGAGATACTCCTCCTTGATTTTTTCCTGCTTGGGTATCTGCGCTATGGCGCGCTTGAGCTCATACAGAGCCTCGGTACGCAGCTTCGCCAGATCGAAATAGTCTTCCCCAACGATGTTCATGAAGATTTTGAACTGATCTATGGCTTGATCACGTTTACGCTTTTCTTCGAACCGGTAGAAGATCGCATGCCGATTCGCCACCAGATTCTGATGCTGCAACATGAACGATGCGAAGCTGCGCACTGAGGGCGTAGCGCTCCACTTGCCGGTCATTTCTTTGTGCAGAGGATCGGTGTCGATGTTTTGCAACGTGACGCCGAAATAGCGCCCAAGGCTCTTGAGAAAGGCATCCTTGTGCTGGAAGAAATTCTGAGTGAAGAAGGTGTCGACGTCCTCGATGAGCTCAAGCGCGTCGTCCACGGCTGGCCCGGAAAGCTCACGCAGGAAGCAGCTATTGCCTGCTGCCATTCGTCCCGTCACGACTGATACACCGGGAAAGCGCAGGACTGTGAAAAAATACTTTGCACGATCCGTGATGATGCCTTCAGGGATCGTGTCCTCGGAGCTGCCAAGGCAATAATCAAATATGTCGAGGATCGCACTCTTACCCTTCGACGATCTGCCCGTCACGATGTTGAGACCAGGCTTGAAGGGAACGTGATGGACGCCGTGCTCTTTGTCCACCACCCCGATGTACTCTACATAACACTTCATAGCGATTTAAGTCCCAACATCCTGTAAATGGAAACGACGTTCTCACCGGACAGCACCATGGCCAGCTTCTGGCTGTACCGCACCAGCGACTTGTCAGCATTGATTGATTGCGGTTTCTGAAGTGATTGAACCGACAACTCGGCAGTGACTTCCAGGCTTTTCTCAGCGGCGAGGATGAGCAATGCGGCGTTCGTAATTGGCTTGAACTCCTCTACTCGCATCGCGAGCCCGACGAGCCTGGAAGGATCTGAGGCCATGGTTCGGACATTGCTATCCCTGCGAGCCCACTTCAGAAACCCATGCATCGGCTTGTATGTGACCAGCGGAAGAATGAGATAACTGAGCAGAATATCCTTCTCGATCGGCTCCCAGTGCTCGTAGAAGCTCTGGATGACTGGAGCCAGTGCAAAGGGGGTTCGGTGCAGGGTATACAGGTGATCAGAGACTTGAGTGGTCATTTCCAAAGCCTCCAATGGAACTCATCATCTTCATCCTCTGGCTCCTCGCTGGCGAGGATGTGATAGATGCCATTGCGAAACTCGGGCATCGTGTTTTCCAAGCCACAGAAAGGCTCAACAGCCAGAGCGTTACGCTCCAGATAGAACATCATCGAGCGGGTACCCAGCGCGGCTGGACACGTCACTCCCGCACAGCCGAGCATCGCAAGCGCACGTCCGTATCGATGCTGTGTGAGATGATTGCCGAGGTAGAGATCCACCATCGACTTGAAGAGCACGCCATCAGTGTAAAGATCCGAGATCGTGGTCTGCGCAACGACCCGATGCAGGGCGGCTTCCTTCAGATGGGTCTCACCACCGATCTCCACAATCTTTTGAGCAAACAGTATGGGGCGAATTTCTTCGGCGTTGATGGTTTTCTTCAGCGCCTTTACGTCCACTGCCGGGAATGTTCGCGGATGCTTCATGTATCGATGGGTGAGTTCTGACAATTTGTCAGTAAAGGCTTTGTGGGTTATTACCCACCTGCCGATCACAAGCTGCGGACTGCTTATGAAACCCAGCAGCTCTTCGATGAATTGCTTGCACTTGGAAGGCCGAATGGGCTTGAGATGCCGGGTCTCGTAGTTCTGGAGACGTTGCTCCAACGAGTCAGCACCAGTCGTGATGTGCATACGCTCCAGCACTTCCATCAGTGCGTCCCGGCGCTCGGGCGCCATCACATATTGCTGAAGCGATTTGGACTTCGAGGCCTTTGCAGCACTCGCTTCGGCGTCAGGCTCGTCTTTTGAGTTCGTGTTGGCATCGACTTGGGACGGCGCAACGATACTCTCCATGATGGCGAGCCGATCTGCAGGAGTGGCGGTGTTCCAACCCTTTAGGAGTGTCAGCGCTCCGAATTTCTGAGTCGTCAGCAACACCAAGCTTTTGAAAGAGGTACGCTCAAAATTTTCATGGAGCCAGTTTTTTATGGTGTTCCAGAAATTGGCATGGCTGTCAGTGAGGCTATCGGTGTAGAGCTTTACCTCCGCCTGAGTTTTCCCGGGAACAGTGACATCCCCCATGGCTTCCAGCCACATACATTCACTTGGTGCCAGGTCGTAGCAGTACTCCACTGCCACCAGCAATTGATACTGGAGCGCCTTGAAGAGCAATGTCGCATCGAACGGCAAGGGCGCGGCGCCGGGCAGCGTCGCATTCTCTGGTTGCGTCGTATCCATAGACATTCCAATGTTTAGCCATGCTTCCCTTACCAGCGACTCACCTAGCACATCGAGCACACGCTTCAATTCTGAATACGCGTCAGCAAATCAATGCCAAGCCTCATCCGAAGGCATCGGTGAAGGGAACACTACCGTTATTCAAATACTGTATATAAATACAGCTCAAACTCAATGTTTGAGTATATGCTACCAACATTTTCATCTGGTGATTTCGAAAAGCCATCACGATTTCCATCGCATCTCAGAAACATCGGGTTTGCTTCATGGAAGGCTACAGGCATGGTTGATAATGATTGCCTAGGCGATCGTGCTTCCAGGACTGGAGCGACGATGCCGCCGAGCTGATTGGGACGTCATTGAGCGTGACATGCCATGTCACGGCATCTTTGAACGGGTGTCACGGTGCAGGGAGCACTCTAGGAATTCAGGCATAAGCTCACGGTCACCAAGGTATTTGCCTGGCTGCAGCGATTGACATAAATTTCGCCCGCATAGAGCTCCGCTCATCATTGATGTCCGGAGGAGCCCTCTTGGGCGAACCCCATCAAATGCCCGAAAACCAATCGAAGGAATTCGCCATCAATACCCAGGCATTTAGCGTCCAAGCTGACAGCTACGGCTTCACCAGTTGTAGCTACGCCGACATCGTAACCCTGGTGGATGAGGCGGTAATCGTCCTTCAGGAACGCGGTATACGCTTCACTCCTGGGAGTGTGCTTCACAAGCTTTTTGCAGACGCCCGCAAGCTCGACAAGCAATGGACGCAGAGCAAAACATCACCCAATTTGGTAACGGGTATCAACGCCGCTTACGCAGAGAAGATTGCTCGGATCATCTCCACGCTCAATGATGAGCCGGGTATTGATGAAGCTCTTCAGCGAATCTCTGGGGCAGACGTGAACCTGTCGAACCGATCCAAATCCCAAGGCAAGGACGCATTATGGGAGCTCTCGCTTCTGACCGCCCTCAAGCGCAGGATGCCGGCCCAGTTGATCGACCCTCCCGACATTGTTGTCGACTTCGGATTTGGTAACTACTCGATCGCCTGCAAGAAAATCTATGAGCGTAAAAGCCTTGTCTCTAGGTTACGGGACGGTGCCAAGCAAATCCGCGAATCAGAGAACCCTGGCTTCATCGCCCTGAACATCGACGACCTCCTCCCGGGTGAACAGATTTTGACGTCGCAGACCCCGGCATCAGCCCTTCAAATGCTTTCCAAAGAGATTCGGGAGTTTGTCGAAGACGAGTCGGGTGCATTTGGACGGATCAAAAATAAGACCTACCTCGACGGCGTTTTGATTTCAGCATCGACCATTTCTGACATCAAGGAGACGAGCACCCGTCTCAACCTCACAACCACTTTCGACTTCTATCCGTTCCAAACTGATGGACTGGGCATGGAACGCTTTATTGCGCTGAGAAAAAGACTATCCCCTCGCACAACCATGGGAAAAGGGCCCTTGGCTGTAAACATCACCTGGCCAAAGTAAATCTTCTGGCAAAGGCAATAGTGCGGTGATTGGTTTGACTACCATAAGATGCTGGCTGTGTGATTCAAGAAGCATCAGCGTCCCCGCCAATCTCCAGGTTCAGGCAGCCTGGCCATAAGCTATGGCCGACTGCCACCTCAGCTTCAAAAAACGCGAAGCACTGCCGACAAAGGCATCGTTTTTCGACGACCATGGCTGAGCAGCACGTAAAGTTTGTTCTGCGTCTGAAAAAACATGCCGTCGCTGAAATCAATCAACGGTGACGAGCGCAGCCAGAGGGCGCTGCTGGTTTTGGTGCAGCTATCGAAGACCACATTGAGCATCAGCAGCATCACCGGCTTCTTGCCCTCCATAGCCAACTCCTGGACGACCAAATCAGGCGCATCGAGATCAAGCCAAACCCACTCATCGACGATGCAGAAGCTCCTATCCGGGAATCTCGTCTCTGTCATCCGGATCGCTTCCTCAAGATCCATTTCCACCCCTGGCATGACCGCGCTTGGGCCAACGATCTCCTCGATGTCTATGTATGACATGGTAACCCCTGCCTATCCATTGCTTCGCCAAATGGCCTTGTTTCGAAGGCTTACGAGCGCGCGGAAGCTTCTCGGGTCATCGACATCACCACTGTCTGCTGCCCCCCGTCGACCTCCTCAATCATGAACATAAGAAAGCTCACAATGACGTATCGATCACCCGCTGTGGTGACAGCAATCGAATAGCCGTGCTGCTCTTCCATCGCCGCCAAATCCTCGGTGAAGACCGTATCCCCGTTTTCGGCGCGCTGGTGGATGTCAAAAAACATCGCCGCTTTGAAGCCCAGTCCGACCGGACGAGCATCGAGCAAATAACCGCTGATCTGTCCGTGGAAAGTGACCCTTGTGGCCTTCAGCAACGATTCTGGAAAATACACTGCAAACATCCTCTTCTCGCACGCGTCAAGCCATTCAAAGCGTGATCACACACTGGTTGTTGAAATCGAAGTCTTCCCCTGGATAACCCCTTGGATTGGACAGAAATCTGATTCCATTGATGGTTTCATCGACAGCCACGTGAGTGTGTCCAAAGATCCAGAGATCGACCTTCATATCCAGGAATTCCTCCCAGTTGTTGCCGTAAGCGGCCCGCAAATGCGGATGCTTTCCATAGTCCGGAACAAAATGCATCAAAGGCGGGAAGTGAGTCACCACGATCGTTTTTCCCTGAAAGGGTTGTTCCAGCTCGCGATGGAGCCACTCACGAGACTCTTGCGCGACTTTGCGCGTCTGTTGGGGTGCCAGGGTTCGATATTGCGGCTCGACCCGAATGACTTTGTAGTCATTCATGAGCGCCCGTGCGTCAAGCATCGCCAATGGCGCATTCCCGGTACCTTCAAAATCAGACCACCCGGTGCATCCCACGAATCGAACGCCATCGAGGACAAGCGTGCGCTGCTCCAAAAAGTGAACGTGGGCAGCTTGGGGGTTGCTGAGCTGATCGAGCGTCTTGTACCAGCTCGATTTGTAAAACTCGTGGTTGCCAGCTACGAGCACGGTCTCCTTCGAAAAATGTTCGCAGGCCCAATTGGAGCTCCGGCCTTTGATGTTGATGTCACCAGCGAGAATGGCAACGTCATACAGAGATGGGTCGGGCAGCTCGACGGGCTGGAACTCGACATGGAGATCCGACATTACGAGAAGTCGCATGAGCCATCCCTCGCCATCATGGCGTGTCTCAAAATCTCCTGGCCTGCCATCAGGTTTGCTCGTAAGACTGCAATGCGCATGAGCCTCGTTAAAAAGGAACCAGGCATCTAGCCTCCCCGATTTTCAGTAGAGATTAACAATTGCCATGACGGTCTCCAGGCTGGCTTTTTTTCTCTGACCAGGGCCTGTCAAAATATATAGAGTGTTACGCGTTTCAAACACGTAGCCGTCGGTGAGCGATCTTTGGAAGGTTGACCGAACCCAGCCGCCGACCTGCCGCTTGTTCGCACTGTGGGCCAAGACATTGGATGCATACAGCACACAAGGTTGTAACCCGTCGGCAGCAAGAGATTCGCGGTACTCATCAGTCACCTCAATCTCAATCAGCATCCACTCTCTTACGATGCAGTACGGCTTCCATGAGCGATGACTGATGGCTTCAGCATCAGCCTGGCCGGCATCACCCTCGAAGCCCACCAACTGCTCTCCATCGTTGCTGAACAGCTCCACGATGTCTCGTAACCCGTCACTCATGTAACACCCTGTTCTGCAGCTTTAAATGATCCTAGGCATTGGATTTTTTCGTCATTAGCACCCGGGCTGGTAGATGGCTAGCTGCCCAACACACCTGGCCAACCATCACCCACAGCACATCATCACAAGGGCCTGGCGCACCATCTGGAGATCACGCACAGCAGGCATTCGAACCTCTGAGTCCCACCTCTGCAATCTCAATGGCCCTCGATTAAACGCTGAATTGAAAAGCATCTCTCTAGCCCAAGCTCCCATTTCTTACCTCTCAACCGGCCACATACATCGAGCGATTGTTCGGTTTAGGTGTAAATTGATTCAGGCGGGGCATATGCACCACCGTCTCTATGCTTCAGTCCTCACAGGCCCGTACGCAATACAAGCCAGCGTCTGAAACGCTCAATGCCACTATGAATCAGCCGAGACCTATAAGTCCGGCGATGACAACTATATACAGTAGAACCGGACTATGCAACGTGGCCTCATCCTCCCCTTTTGAGGATCGCCCATGCCCCTGAAACGTGCGTTCGCAGCCGTTCTGCGAGTTCTTCGCAGTCGCAAAGGGCTTTCGCAGGAAGGGTTGTCCGAAGCAGGTACTCGGACGTACCTCGCACAACTCGAAAAAGGCGAATCCGGTATTACCCTCGATAAGCTTGACCTCCTGAGCAAGGCTCTCGATACGAGCCCCCTGACCTTGCTTGCGCTCACGCTGGCCATCCGTCAAAACGAACCGATAGAGTCCGTCTTGGGCCGGCTCACCGCTGAGCTTTCGGAGCACCTGCAAACTGGCTTGATGGAGGAGCTCAAAGCGCAACTGCAAGATGACGCATTGGTGGTGCGTAAGCCCGGCAAGCCAGTTGACGAGAACAGGTTGAGACAGGTACATCAGCATAAGGCCGAAGGTTTGACTCAAAAGCAGATTGCCGAAAAATTGGGGCTGTCTAAGCAGACCGTTCACGACCTGTGGCATCGAAAATCCGATACATAGGGTCTTGGTAAGCAAGAGCAAGAGGATGGTTTTACAACATGGATAGCACAGCATGAACTGGAGCAGGCTTCGACTCGGTTGGTCGGCAGGCATCATCGCATCGATCGTTTACCTACTGCCGCATCTAAGAGATTTCTCAACCATCGTCGGCCCTTGGGCAGCCTATATCAGTCCCCCCAGCTCATCCGATGGACTGAATCCCAAATTGCTGGGACTGTGGCATGAGAAATTTCAATATCCACAGCCCAATGGTGTTGTCGGCTTCGAAGGTACTATTGAGTACTTTCGCAACAAGACATACCGAATCAATGGTCTGCTGAAGAGCACGACGTTTGCATCCTCCACTCCAGCAACCACAAGCTACAGATTCGAAGGCAATGGAGAATGGCTGGCCTCTGATGAGGAGCTGGAAACCAGCTTGATGGATGTGAGAGTTCGAGTCGTCGCCAAATCCTTAGGCGATATAAGCATCCCCACTGCCCCCTCACCCAATACTGAAGAATCCGAGATTGAACGAGGTCTGTTGCTGGCCAAGTCTCAGCGATATGACATCCGCAGCGCTGGGAAGGACGAAATCGTGCTGGAATCGAACGGTCTTTACGCTGATAGCTACGTCATCAAATTGAATCGAACCAAGCAGATGTATATGAGATAGCTGCATCTCATTCCAGCCCATCTGGCCTTCTGGAAACAGGCTACCAGAGAGTGCTCGATAGAGCTGCTACCACCAGGGCTCCACCTGATTTGATCCTCCGCGCGCTTATGAGCCCTCCTCGTCGTGCATCGCGAGTCCGCGCCGCTTACGAGGAGAGCCTATGCGTATAGGTTGGTTTTTGAGTCCGCAGCGAAGAAAGATCAAGGTGGTAAATTCCTACAATTTCAAATGCCGACGCGGGTAGCCATCACCACTCCCGCCCATGGGCAAGCTTTTCCTTGATCTCAGGGATCAGAAACGCAATCACATGGTTGTAACTCCGATCTTGCCGGTAGGCTTCGTCCATTCGCTCAAGGCCCTCGCGGATCAACTTCTTCCTCCGCTGCCAGGTCTGCTTGGCGTCTTGGTCAGCCAACAGTTGCTCGTTCGCGAACGCTCGCAGCGTCCATCCGAAGGCGAGTAAATAGCCCTTGTAGTGATCGAAGGCGGTGTTGGCCACGTTAAGGAGGCGAGGCAGGTTGTAGCCCACTGGATGCCCAAAACGGGCACTCAACATAATCGACACAGCCCCATGGAATTTCCCCATTCGGTAGTCCGAAGGCAGCGGAAGGTCAGGACTTGCCGTTTTCATTTGTTCCCGCAAAGTTCGCCACGCCTCATCCGACTCTTTGCCGTCCGTTGCTGCATGCTGCATCCAGAAATCGAGAAAGGCCTGCCGGGCTCGGTCGCTGCTCACGCTACTCAATAGCTCGGCCCTTAGCGTGTCGTAGTCCTTGAAAAAAACCTTTTGCTCTTGGGCGTTCACGATCAGTTGATCAAGAAACACCTCCTCCATTACCCATTCGTCAATGATCGTCTTGCCCCTGAGATGGGGTATGGCGTACCAGCAGTCCAGGGCCATGCGCCTCGCCACCCGAGATCGAGCAAGCGTCGCTTCATTTACGATGAAGACGTTGTTGTTATTCAGGAAGAAAATGTCCTCTTCAGAGGTGCGGGTCGAACTCGGGTCGAAGCTATGGAATATCCAGACCATAGCCCCGTTGTTCGCTCGGTAGAACTCACGTCGACCCGCGATTTCTGTCAGGTACGTGGTCGAAAGCTGCACCTCAAATGCCAGGCGTTGGCCATTGAGCTCAGCTTGGACATCGGGCTTTCGCCATTGCGCGCGATCGGCGAGGCGCACGCCCTTCCACACCTTCTCCACCAACGGCTCGGAGCACTGCTCATCGACTATAAGGCTGTCTCGAATAATGCCTTTGAGCCTCAGGTGTGCTGCGCTCTCCTTCGCAGCGTTGTACTTGATGCAGTTGATCTGCTCGGCACTCAATTGCCCACGCGTTGAAATTGAGCATTTTTGCTCTGCCTCCGCACGTGGGTGATGACGGAAATGGAAGCGCCGTTCCATGGTGCGCACGAGTATCACCGGGGCCATGCACAACGCGCACACAAGCCAAGGATTGCCGGGATCACGAGCATAACGACTCGCCAACTCCCCCCTGTCTTTCATGACCAAACCCAGATCGCGGGTCAAGAAGCTCTGCAGTTCGACATCCAATCCCGTTTCTTGATCGAGGATCTCCGTCAGGAGCATGGTGGCAGTGGGTTGAGCGACCTCATACGTGTACATACAGTTTCCTTTGGCTGGAACTCGCAGCCCCAACCTTTAACCTAAAGCCGTAGGTGATTCCACCCAACACCGTGCGTTTGCCTACCCCTGCCCCAGGTCTCTATCTCGCCTAGCCTGAAGGGGTCGTTGCCACGTTGCATTTCAGTCAGAGGTATTTCAGGGCCTTCTCCAATGCCGGGAGAGTACCTGGATGAAACACCATGTCCCCCTTGGCGTTCAGCACATCCCCCCTCTTCCCCCGCTCAAACCTCCACTGCAGCAGGAAGCTCTCCGACAATAAGAATGTTAGGGCGTCGCGCTCGAACTCGTTCAGCTTAAAGCTTGGAACGACCTCAGACGACTGCCCACGACGATCGTCGACTCTAAACTCAATACCCGGAGGTATCAGCTCCTTGAGCTCACTCCTTGCTTCAGCCAGTTCAGCGAGCGTCCGGTCAACAAGAATTCGAAGCTTCGGATCCTTGATGCCGTCAACCCAGTCAGTGGAGGACGATGATTTTTTTGCCCGCTTACGAGTACCAGGGGCGTCCTTGAAGCACTTGATCAGAGCTTTGAAATTGTCGCCAGTTTTATTCCGAATCGTCTGTGCACGGGGCCCTCCTCGGGTAGCCCCCACCCGGCCAATATGCTCCGAAGTAAAATTCGTCCCCCCGGCGTCCACAATCTCCTTGCAGATGGCATAAACCACCTCCAATGAGCTTTTTTGGCGTGGCGATTTTGCGCAAAGCAAGGCCAGCATTTCTTCAGGCGTCATTCTATTGAACCTCCAGATTTGAAAAACAGTAAGCGGTCGGTGATCCGACCTGTCTAGGGGTCAATGACAGGGCTCTACTTCAATCAACTGGGGCTGCCGAGCATAGCCAGTGGGAATACCATCGAGGCCGGGCAATGACTCGCTGGACATGAGGGTGGTGATCTCCTTCACACTGATGATGTGCTCTCCTTGCAAGTCCTCCAGCCGCAACTGCCCGCTGATCAACTCGTCGACCTTCTTTCTGCTTTTCAACCTACTGAACAGGAATGACGAGACCTGGTTGCCGAGACGAAGCTGCTCACGCTCATCGAGCTGGAGCATCACTGGACGAATGCCATTGTTGAGGGCGAGTCGATCCAGCAACTGCGCCCTACGAGGAGTCGCCATCACCGCTGAAGCTGATTGATAAAGCGTGGCGTTCTGGCAAACCTCGTTCAGCTGATGGAAAAGCGACGTCTCCTCATACACGATTTCAAGTTCGTGCCGGTCGCTCACCAGCAGTTGCATACCATCAGTCTTGGGGGACTCTGCCTGGCTATTGGTATTAAGCAAGACCTTGCATTCCGAGATCAGCTTGGTCAGTGCCTGCAAATCACCGATGTACATGTCCATTTTCGTGACGACACCTTCCTGGTCTGCTTCAAGCTTGCGGATCGCGACGTTGATCCGCTTCAGCTCCCGATCATTGAAAGGCTTACCTACTTGAGCGCAGTCGAACTTCTCGTTCCGGAGATCTTGAAGGCGCGACCGATAGTCAGAAAGCTTTTGATCAATGTCGGCATAGCTTTGCCAGTTGAGGTTTACAGTTAGAGAAATTTCATTCCACAAAGCAGCCAGTCCACCCAAGAACACAGGGCCAGTAACGAAGTGCCGGCACCGTGGGCAATTTTGCAGTCCCAGATGCCCGGCCTGGACAGGCAACCACTGCTTGCCTGTCGATTCACCACCATCGCCACAACGAGCGCCGGCATAAGGACACATGCCGTAGTCCCTTACCAACTGAGTACCGCTGTTACCGGCAAGTAGAGCTTCAAGTGCTTCCTTGGTGCTGCCAACCATCTGATGCTGGAGCTCATCCAACCGCTTCTGTTCCACCATGATCTGCATATCGGTTGCATCGTCTTGCAACGCCCGCTTCTCTCCTTCCGTCATAGCTTGACGGACTGACGCAGATCCGACTTTCACGTAATAAATCGTCATCACGATCGAAGCATGGCCAACGATCTTCATGATGATCTCTACGGGCATGCCGAACTTCATTACATAGGCGGTGATCAAACTGACTCGCATCGAGTGAGTCGTAAACTCCGAGGAGTACCGAGTCAGAGTCGACTTAGCGACGCGATCCGACCTTTCATAGGTGTCATCGAATGACGCCAGGACAAGGTCATCAGGCTGGATATTATAGAGCGTTGCAGCCAATCGGCTGGCAACACCACCCGCATAAACTGGGGGCTTATCTTCACCAAACGCCCTAAACAGAAAACAAGCATCCGGTTTCTTCTTAAGTTTGATTTTGCTGAAGTTACAACGACTGGCGCAATCTACCCAACGTGTCCGCTTAAGAACAGGATTGTACTTCTTCTGCCACTCACGCAGTACCGTTAACCAGTACACAAGCGGCTGAGGAATCCAAGGTACGTCATAGCCTCCCCCATCGTAGCTGGTCTTGTTGGACGTGAAATGCATCCCCCAATTCCCTTTTTCATCATGAGAAACAAAGGCCTGCTGAAGCTCTTTTTCAGCCATCGGGCTGGTATTTAGCACCCATTGAGGCTCACCATTACTAATATCAACGATAAATTCATCAGCTTCTCCCGAATCGTTGTACATTACTTGACGCGCCCGGGCCGGAACGGACAACAGGGTGTACACCGCAATCCAATACATGGGAATCCAGAGATAATACTGATCTCCGCTTTTGCGGTAGACGCAGTTAGGATCATCAAAATCAATCATCGACTCGTCGACAGCTAAGTAATCTGAATCGAAACCATGGATATTGACAAGATCACGGAGTGTTTTGGCATGCGGCTGCACGATCCAATCTTTGGCTGCTTTGACGAACTGGTACGCTAGAGGTGGCTTTGTGGACTCAGATGGCCTATGGAACTCACCATTGTACTTAATTGCTGCCAACGGATTTGCGGCATCTGCAGTTCTATAGATTTTCCCACTCTCATCTTCATCAAAGAAATGACGTTTCAAGGCATCATTTAGGTACTCTTGGATTTCGTACCAAGTGCGCCTACAACTCGCAGGCTTTCCCTGAGAAGCGATAAATTTCTCAAATTGTACGGTATCGACACGCTTTAGCTGGAGGAAATCCTGTACGGTAGCGCCATACCCATTAGGCTCAATGTAATAACGAATGAATTTACATACGGAATACTCCCGGGTACCTACAGCCGGCAACCGTTCAAGCCAATAGGCCACGTCAGCAATCCAACCTGCGCTTTGCTTAGAGACGAACGTGAGCAAGTTAGGTAGATCTCTGCTCAGAAAATCATAGACACTCACCCACTCTTTGTAATGAAGCTCAGGCCTGTTAACCATTCTAGAATCACCGAGCTTTCTCGCTAACTTCCTATAGTCTTTCAACGTTTTACAATCATGGCTCTGCGCAATTGATTGAAGCTCCTGATATGAATAAGGCGTAATGAATCCACAGGCATCGTACCAATCCACCCACTCATCTGAGAAAAGCACTTCCGGATTCTCAGGCAACACTGGGAATCTACTTCTGGCCTCAAGATAAGCGTCTTGGGTCTTCACTCCCAAGAGTTTGATAGCGAGCTTGAGATCGGCCAGCGTTCCATAAATCTCTGGCAGCAAAAAAGCAGGCCAGCCAGGAAAGTCAGGATATTTCTTGATCGGATCGGCGGGAAGGCGAGTGTCCACTTTATAGCCAACCCTATAGGCTGAGTACCCATCAAAACGATGCGGCAACACCACAGCCTTTGCTTCTTGCCAGGTCTTGCACGCGAAGCGCGCACGACCAACCATCGCCTTTCCCCAGCCCGGCCAGTCCTCTAGATAAACTCGCTCCGGCCAAACTGGCAGGCGAGCGTCTTCGACACGCCGCTCCATGTACTCACTCTGGGTTTTAATACCCAAGTACGAAACAGCCGCCGAGAACTCTTCCCAAGTTGCATAAACATTACTTTCCTCCGCTAACTTAACCCCATTCAACTTATCTGCCATCTGAAGAAAGTGCGGCCAACCTTTCCACTCATTGCGATAACGCTTTAGAGGACTAGCAATCAGCTTAGGATCCTTCTTTCGGTTCCTACGGTAAGCGTCAGGACTGATAATTCCCAAGCGCTTTGCTGCATCCGATGCTTCTTGATAAGTTTCGTAGGGCGCATCTCCAATACCCAGAAACACTTCATAGCCTGGAAACTCTTTATAGTGGTTTTCAGGGGTGTAGGGTAATCGCGGATCGATCTTGGTAGCCTTAATATAACTCGCCCGACTTTTTACACTCAAGGAGCGTGAAGCCTCTTGAGCCTGTTCTAAGGTCGCATAGAACTCAGGCCTGCCCGTAAAATGGTTCCAACTCAAAAACTCGGTACCGTAATGAACATCTGGATCCCAAGGCAACATGGGATGGTCTTTGCGAAACCGATTATATTCAGACTTAAGTAAAATTTTATTATCAATGATCAACTCTCTTGCTTCTTCGTAGCTATAGAACACCTGTGAAACTCTGCGAGGGCGTTGGGGATAGCTCTTACTTGATGCCTGCTCGACGTTGGCATCTCCAACAATCTCACCGTCGGGCATAATAGTATCAACAGCAACAATGGCGCCGCCCCGTTTATATCGTACTTTTACTGATTTCCCGTTTTCGCCAAGAACCCTGGGAGATGCAACCCTTTTAGCCATGAAGTAGTACCTAAGGTGTGGTTTTCCTAAAAACGTACTAAGTCGCCGAGAAGATGTCACTCGAAACAGGCAAAAGTTGGCCGGCCAGATCCCATTAAAAACTGATCAATAGTTGATCAACTTCCGACTCAATTCAAAATTGAGCTGGCGAGATTTGAATCTGATGGTGATAACACTGAATTTCGTCCGCAGATTTTCATGTAGCAGCGCTCAATTCTGAATTGAAGGCCGAGAATGGAGGATTTGGAGGCTGTTTTTAAATTGAAGATAATTGATGGTTTTGTGACAGCCATCACATTTTTGACATGCATCCCTGAGGCGATCCAGCTGCACCCAGCACCGCCGGAAGGTGGGCTGAGAGCTGATGGATTACTGGGGTGTCTCGCGGAAAGGTCAGTTTCTGCTCGGCTCGAATGTGCCAAGCGGCGCCTGGAGTCAGCGCTTATGCGCCATTGCGCTCGGCTTCTTCGAAGGCTTTGCGAACATCGTCGGCGTCAGGCTGCGTATAGACTTTGTATGAATTCGGATTTTTATGGTGCATGGCTTTTTGGATGATATTCGGCTTAACATCCTTCTCGATCATGCGATATCCGTAAGCATGGCGGTGACCGTGCTCGGTTGTACCCAGTTTTTTCCTGTGGACAAGCCCGATTCTATTCACCGCATCACAGTGTTGCCGATTGAAGTTCTTCAGCGTTTCGGGACGACCATGAGTGTTAGTGAACGCATATGGGTGATCATCGTCAGGTTCTGGGTCTACCCGCTGATGCTGCAAGTACATGATGAAGTTATACAAGAAGTCCTTCGATGCTTCAGGAGGGCAGAAATGTACTTCTACATAATCCTCAGTAAGCATCGGCGACTTCCAGCCAGCATGGAGCGCGTTTGACGTTGGATACTTATGCCTAGGCTGCATGCTATACCGTCGATTCAGATAATCCTGGCGATTCGTATAGCCTTCTTCAGGTGCTCTGCCCAAAGACGGATGACTGATCCGAACCACCGCCTCATTCAGCTTGCGGTCGATAATGATATCTTGCAGATACGTGTGAAAAATCTCACTCTTCCTAAGGCCACCGTAGTGCATCAGTATCGTCATCGCCCTACCTTTGTAGTCAATAAAGGCATGCTCTGTAGCGTTGGGATCGCTACACGACCTCGTCCAACCGTTGGTAAGCAGATTATGGAACTCACGCTCAGGAAACCGCTTGGTAATTTTCTGTGACATGGGTATATCAGGCCCTCGCACAGTGCGCACCAATTTCAATTTCCTGGCTGCCTCGTCGGGATTGCGAAGGTGAGCCAGGAAAACATTAGCTTCCTTGTGATAGTAGGCACACCAGTTCATACGCTCCTCAAGTGAGGTAGCAGTACGAAATGGATTGAGTCGGGGCTGACCAAACTCGGGCTGTTCGGCGAGCCAGTCTGTGTAGGCGGTAACATGGCCTATCATTGTACGTGCATCAGTTGCGGAACGCGTTAACCAATAAAGCCCACTAGGATCTCGCTGCGTATCGATATCAATAGTCCCGTATTCGACAGCGACCGCAAAAGACTTGAGCAATTCAGTAGCTTTTTCGAACACGCCTTCATTAGCTTGAATGTACTTAACCAGCATTCGAATCGCGTAAATGTTCCTCGTTCGCCATTCTTCACTTTTCCTATAGTAATCCGGATCAGCCAAGAATCGTAAATGAGATATTAAAATACCATCTTGAGTGAGCAACGCAGGGAGCTGACGCTCCTTGCCGGTACTGTCATTCCTATATAGTGTTTTGATTTTCCTTACAAACGCCATGCTTTTTTTCCGTCGCAGGATATAAAACTTTCACGAGCGGATCGCCACCATCGATTTTTTAGAAATAGCAAAAACACATGAGCGCCGCCACCCAAGAATGCAAAATCTGGCCGGCCATATTAGAGACAATACCCCCCTTAATACTGCCTAAATTTAAAATTGGGATGTGAGGGTGTTCGTTTTAGCGCGAAAATTCAAAATCATGGTGGTCAAATTTGAAATGCGAGAGGGCTAGGGAGCTTCTCGTGCGCAGAATTCATGTAGAGAACGCTAATTCAGAATTGGCGATTTCTGCGATTTCTGTGAACTGCATCAAATTATGTGGAGGGGCGTGACGTTTTCGCGCTCACGCCCGACGCCATGTCGGCCTGTCAAATCGAGGCTAATGCAGCATCGAGCGCTAAGGCTAAGCGGGCTGCCAGAAGCGGCAACTGAAGTTATTCAGCGTCCCACTATAGGGATCTGGTTTAGCATCAAAGGCTTCAGGGATGTCGTGTCCAGCTCCACCCTGGCGGAAGAAATCCCTAACAGCGCACAATGCTTGTCCCTTCAAGTATTCCCATTGGCGGTACAGTTCATCTTGGTGATCACGTGCTGCCTTGGCTTTGCTGGGCTTACGTTTAGAGAGGGACTGTGAGTAATCCGGTAGCGGAGAATAGGCGTAGATAAACGTGATCTGTCCCCTCGCCCAATCTGATGCTGGGGAAGACCGCCAACTATAATCAATGCTGACGGTTAACCGATTACTGAGATGAAAGGGCGATCTCATTTGGTCATCAATTCGAAACAGCTGCCCTTCTTCCTGTTCTGTTTCAACGCGATCTTTCATTGCAGCTACAGCATGGGCCAGGTCTCGACCGGCGTGTAACAGATCGGCCTTGGTTTGCTCGCGTTTTGCAAAAGCCTTGGCTTTGTTGTGTGCGGCCATAGCGCGCTCGAACGCCCCTAGTTCGGAACCCACATGCTCCCCGCACTCCCTGAGGCCAAACTCATAGAGTGGAGAAATGCGCTCTTCCATCACACATCTGTCAATTGCCGAGTCAAGAGCCCGTATGTCCACAGCGCTGATCGCTATCTGCTGATCTTGCGGCAAGTTTATGTAGGTCATAGCTAGTACTTTCCTTATCTACTATCTTGCCCCTTCCCCCGGCCAACCTGAACAAGGCAACGCTTGGGTCAACGCCAATGAAGGGGATGGATCAAATCCCGTAATCGATACGGTCAGTGTCTCTGAGCACAAATCGTCGAATAGGCGCACCGATTGCAGTGCTTGCCTCGGCTCGCTTTACGCTCACCAGCACGCAATGCCGCGATCGCCTTAAACACACTGGTACTGCTCGCTCTTGCAGACGGAACTGCGTCTTCAGAAAGGCCCGTGACGAGCGAATGAATAGACATTCGGTTGCAGCGTCTGCCTCCCAGGTTCTCCAGGATGGGTCGAACATTTCGCGCTACGGTACTCAGGCCTACCCCCGTGCGCAGCCAGATCACATCGCCACTCGCATCACAAAGCATCCAGGGCATGGTTATGGCCTGGCCATTCACGCTGGCAGTCGTTTCGGGAACGTAAGACGCGCTGCCCGGCTGCCATGCAGCACCTCGATTGAAGGCGATCCAGGCATGCTCAATCAGCATTTTGTCCTCCTCCCATGTCGGCAACGGCTTCTCGCCCCACGCTTGCAGGAAGGCATCATCGGTCTTCATTCCATCGCGGTAGACGTACTCAAGCCCTGCCAGCACTGCTCGACGAGCCCGAATTGAGACATCCAACTCCTGCTCGATCGGAAGGCCCAATTCGTGGGCATAGTGATATTGCAGGGAGCAGGTCATGAATCCATCAAGGGCGGCGTAGGTCATCGCCACGGGTGGTGTCATGGATACGCGCGAGACAGGCGCCGCTACTGGAACAGAGGCTCGCGCGACACTGGCAGGGATGGCTGAAGGATCACACAAGGGGTCGGGAATCGTCGCTGCGTCAGTGCCGCCGTAGACCTTCAACCGATCTTTCGCCCTGGACAGGCCAACGTACAACAGATTGTTCCGCTCGATTGCCTCACCTTGGAGCCGCAGGGCTTGCGTGCTGTGCAACGCTTCAGGGGGCAGCAGCAACGCCTGGCGCTCATCAAAACGTGGCGGTGCCTCTGCGCCAAACTTGCTCTTTTCCACGTTGGCCATGTGCACGACGTCGAACTCAAGCCCTTTGCTGCCATGGACGGTCATGAGCCTCACAGCGTCGATCGCAGCCGCCTCGGGTGGAAGCGCGCGCTCCGCCGAGCGTTGCCCGATGTAGCGCCGAAAATCTTCTCTGACCAAAAACTTCGATAACGTCGCCTGGCTACCTACGCCATCGCTGTTGCGAACCCCGTAGAGGAATTGCCACAACGCCAGGCGATTGATCTGCGCCGCAGCAGACTGGTCAGCCAGCGACTCCAACCCAAAGCCTTTTTCAAACAGGAGGTCACAGACAAACACCCAAGGGCGAGAGCTTCGCGTTGCACCTTCCAACAAATCACTCAACTCCTGGACAACCTGCTGCCCTTGCGCCGAGAGGCCTGCAGTGGGACGGCTCAGCCAACGACCACGCTGGTGGTTGAAACCGAGCTTAGACTGGTACGTCAGCGTCTCGATGTCTGCCGCCGGCATCCTCAAGTTTGCACGCCCGAACAAGCCGAGGAGCGCTCCAGGCGAACGCTGCGTCAGCAGTTGCATCAGGCACATGAATTCTTTGACTTCAGCCCTCTGGTTCAGCTCACCCAGGTGCAACACAGGAATGCCAGCCGCCTCGATGTCTTGAGCAAGCTTGTCTACTTGGGCATTCGTTGAGCTGATGATGCCTTGACTGCCGTACGAGTGCCCTGCCGCTCGACACTGAGTAATCTCGCCGACGATGACGCTGCTCTGAGCATCTCTTTGGGTGTGGAATAAGGCTGGCATGACCCCGCTCACGGAGCGAGAAGGTGATACAGGATCCAGGGGCACGAATGGCTGCAACACATGGTAGGTTCCAGCCCGCTCAACCAGACGAAGAATCTCTGGAGAGCTGCGCCGGTTGATGTCCAAGCTGTACCGCCTGATAGAGGCGGCCTGTCCTCTAGCAACGTACGCTTCGTCAAACTTGAGCAAACTTTGGATCGACGCACCACGCCAGTGATGAATAGCCTGACGAATATCACCGACCACCCACAGGTAACGTTGCGGCGATCCGATCTTTTTGACGAACTCGATCATCACATGATTGACGTCCTGGTACTCATCTACCAAGACGTGATCGTACTGTTCCAGGAAGGCAGCCAGGGACGAACGATCATCACGAGCCTGTACAGTGGGTCGAACCAGAAGGTCTGCATAGTCCACCCACCCTTCCCGCCGTAGTACGGCTTCGTAGGCCCTGTAGAGGGTCACTATGTCGTTCCGCTCTCGCTCGACATCGGGCTCAACCGCCGGCAATGCTCGAACGATCGCAGCGTATTCGTCCGGGGTGACCAATTCTTCTTTGAGACGATGGATGATCCTCAACACATCAGGCAACCAGTCATACGGGTTGCTCAACCTGAAGAAATATTCGAGCTGCAGGGTGGGCAGTTCTTCGACCATCATTCTGACTTGCTGCAGCGCGTCAGCAATCTTGATCTGAGGTGTCAGACCGAAGAGAAGGTGGTGCTTTCGCAGGAGCTCAAGCCCAAACGAATGGAAGGTGCCAGCCCATACCTGTGAAGCATTCGGAACATTGGCTGCGGTCAGTCGCTCGACAAGCTCCTGGGCGGCACGGTTGGTAAAGGTCATCACCAAAATTCTATTGGCGGGAACCCCAATGGCGATCAAATGGGCCACTCGGTGTACCAACGTCGTGGTCTTACCGGTTCCTGGGCCCGCAACCACATTGACGAACTTCTCCGGAGCCTCAGCCGCAAGACGCTGGGCATCGCTTGGGGGATGTGCAGGCGCCGGAGGAACTGGAGGGACATCTGGGAGCAGCAGCGCATCAGCCAGTTGCTGCCTTACGACTTCTAGCGGCAGCAGAAAATGCGACGCTATCAATCGGGAACACCATCTAGCTGACCACAATGCCCTGGCCGTCGTCCTAGGTAGCAACAGTTCTCGCGCAAAAACGTTTGCTTGGAGCTCGTTGCGCTCCCATGCACCATACCCTTCCACCACCGCACTTCCGGGACTAGTGCTGCTGGGGGTGCTAGCAGCGGTGGTTGTATCAGCTTCATCGTCGGGGTCTGCGATGAAAGACACGGTAGAGGTACCTGGAGCAGGTTGGGGTGAGTCGAGATACCAATGGCCCAGTTCGTGAGCCAACAGATAAGCCTTCGCCTCCTGTCGAACGTCATCACGAATCAGGATCGTGCGCATCGACCGCTGCAGGAGCGCATCTCCCCCGCCCAATGCATAGTCATCGGGTGACACCCACTCGATCGCAATGCCTAACGTCGCTTCAGCAACGTCAATCAGTTGCTGGCTGGTCGGATACTGTTCACCGCACGCAGCGATGAGTTTCGCCCGTGCATTGATAGCCTGAATTCGTGCACGGTCGAAAGGATTCATATCAGTCCCCTAAGCCCAACAGTTGCGCCTCTTCGTCATGAGGTAAGTGGAGCGCTTTCACCGCCTCCTCCCAAGAAACAGGCTCTGTTAGCACTCTTGGTTGGCCGTTGGGCGCCTTAAAAGAAGGTGCCGCTAGCTGACGGAAATTCAGACTCACCGCTTCATTCATCGCTTCTGGCGAAACCTGGAAGTACTCGGCGACATCTCTCATCAAGACACCCGGTGCACGAACTATCCCAACCAGCACCTCGTTGACCAATCTTCGCTTGCCGGGAAGGCCAAGGTGATTTGCCAACTCGTTCGCTTTAAGGCCTACAAGGCCTGCGATCTCGGCTTGAACACGTGCCACTTCAGCTGGATCAGCGATTCCTCGGACAGCGGTAATAGCCACTGCCTGGACAGTGGCTGAGAGTGATGAAGCAACCGTCTGGACTTGTGGACAATGAGAAAGCTCCTCAGCCAATAGCCCACCGACGATTTGAGAAGCGGAGCGTCCGTATTCTTTCGCGGTCAACTTGAGCTCCAGACTGAGCTTGCGATCAAGTCGAGCCATCCATTGCTCGGACTGGCCATCATAGCTCGCCACCTTCTGCTCATAGCCGTCGAGCACCTTTCTCCCGCTACGCTCCTCAATCGCATCTTCAAAACGCTCGTAGCCACTCTCGACCATCTCTCGAACGAGCACAGAGAATTTCTTGCCCTGCTTCTCCGCTACGGCCTTAAGCGCTTCATGCATAGCTACCGGCACATACACGCCTACCGTCTGCAACGTGCCCTTAGTACTGGTCACGGGTGCAGATCGCGGCGCCTGCGATGCACGAGGCAAAGCGGGTTCGTAATGACTGCGCATAGACACCTCCTGTGGCGACGCTTGGGTTTGTAGACCTTCTGGGATCAAGGGCTTGGGTTCGTCCTGCCCTGGCTCACCTTGCTGCAGTTGCTGTTGTTTCGATTGCGGGTTCCGTTGCTGCTTCGTTGCATCTTGAAGGGATGATAGTGCTGAACCATCAATAGTCGGCGGAACCATCAAGTTGGCAGTCAGGTCGGCCATGATCTTCTTGGCAAGAAGATCTGGGGTCGCCGCCTGCACCTTCAGAATCTGGCCCGCCGACATGGCAATAGTGCACTGACAAATATCCCCTACCATTTGAAAATCCGCCGTCGTAGCCACCCATCCCAGGTAATCCGACCACGCCCTAAGCGGAGCGTTGAGGGCTGGAGACGGCAAATTGACATTACGGTTCATGGTAGACTCTGGGCATCGTGACGGAGGCAGTGGCGCGCCAGAAGGCGCTTGTATATCATCTTTATATCACTCGCGATGGTAGGGACACAATTGATCGACGCTCATTTTTCCAATGCTATCCGAGGTTCAGTGAGCCAGTGGATGCACAATAACCCGCTCGAATCCTGCCTCGCGGCGCTCTACAATCCGGTGGAGCTTGGCGCGCACCTGCTTCCCCGGGTCGTCGCCGCTCTCGCTGATGTCAACGTCGATCTGTACGAGCTCCAACGCAGCGCTTGGGCGAATCCGTTGATCCATCTGCGCGGTGTCTTTGACATTCACGATCTGCCAGAAACGCCGACCACTTTCATCCCCGTGCCTGACGCTGCGACTACCGTTGCCGCCAGGGCCAGCGCGGTGGTCTGCCTTGCCGCGCTCAATTCGGACACCATTTCTTATGGTTCCGAAAACGATGGCCACCTATTCGTGAACCTTGTAGTGCTTCCGGGCGATGGTGACTTTGCTGACAAATCAAAGAGCAATATGCGCGGCCACACCGACGGTGTGTCGTTCCCGGTTCGCGGACAGCCGCATGAGTTTGACCAGCGCGTAGCCCCCTCCCCCGACTTCGTTTGCCTGAGCGGTCTTCGTAACCCCAACAGCACTGCCACCACGGTCATGCCCCTCTCAGCAGTCCTACAGAAGCTGACGAACGAGGAGATCGAAGAGCTGACCAAGCCTCAGTACATCCTCCGCCCCCAAAAAACCTTCAAGCTTGGGCTACGCAAGCTCTTGGGCAAGGACAGTCCGCTGCTGGAGGTAATGGTTGGCATCCAATTGCTGTTCGAAACTGAGGATGGGTATTGGATCCGCTACAGCCATAGTGCGGCGGATACCGATTTTGACTCTGAGCTTGCGAGCCAAGCGATCACACGCTTAGAGCAGGCCTGTCAGGAATGCTCCGCGTCGGTGGTCATTGCGCCTGGCGATATCCTGCTCGTGAACAATCGCGTGGGACTGCATGGGCGCGGCATAGTGGGTGGCGAGGCAGGTGGCGATTCACGGTGGCTGCTGCGTACCTATGGCCTGGATACCCGGGAGCTACGGGCTGACCAGCGCTATCCAGACAGTGCATTCAAGCTTTACCCGTGATTGGACGCGGGATGCTGTGTGTGGCATCCCGCACTATTTCCTGGCGCTGGCCGGTTTTTACTCAAAAGATCAGGTCATGGCGACCGACTGACCATACGAGTTTCGTTCGTCGTTGTAAGCGGTGCATAGGACATGGATCACGCTTTCTGTGTCTTCTACAGTCCAATCTGGTGTCGGCTGCCATTTGGAATCATAGAGGCCCATCAAGGTGTCCTCTTGCCATCCAAATTCGGAAAATACTACCGCACCAGTAGGAAACTTGACGTACTCATCCACAAACAGTCCATGCTCAGTCATATGGCCTTCCAGTCCTGGAGCCCCCTCAAAGTCCGGCATCCTGAAAATTGGCCAGCCTACTTTGGCAAAACAAGCGCTCCAGAGTGCACCAGATACTACGGCATCACCTCCTCGCTCGAAATACTGTGGAGCGACGCTATGGTTGCCACCAGGAATCATCAATCGATCACAGAGCATGAAAGCAAAAGTAGGCCCCTGGGCAAACTGAGACTTCTTAAAGGCACCCCTCGCCTTTTTCATCAGCGTATTAATCACTAACAACAACGAACGCGGGTCGTATGCCCCATCATCATACAGTGGTTTAAACGGAGCAATTTCCCTTTCCGCCATTGCTACTTTATTACCTTGCAGAAGTTGGTCTTCGATTTCGATATTCTGATTCATCGCATCTTCATGCATCTGATCTGATCGAAGCGGAGCCTGTACGAGATCCAAAGACTTCAGTTCAACATAGAATGTTTTCCCATTCGGTATGACGCAAACGAAGTCAGGCATCGACTCTTGCTTGGCCACGATCCGCTTAGTCTTGAAGTGCTTGCTGAGCTCTGAATATACAAGAGCCTCACCATAGTATTCAAACACCTGCCTCAACCCTTGGCTATCAGACACATCCTTCACACGACCTAAGGATAACTTCAGCTCTTGAACAAGGGACTTCAGCTCATCATCCGCATATGACTCTTCCTCTAGCCTTTTAAGATGATCCCAAGAAATAGATCTCAGGCTGTGATCTTCCGAAAGCCCATGAAACTGGTGACGCCAGTAGAGATACTTCTCGTTTACGGGAAAAACCTTTTCATGGATGCGATTATAAATCTCTCTTAACTCAATCGCTTGCTCAGGTGTGAGAGTTGTTTGGGACGCACCAGTTAGCAGACTGAGTAGCGCGCTTAGATCTGGTTTAAGGGATGGCAAATGCTGTTCTATCACTCGCGTTATGGCATCGAGTCTGTCGTAAGCAAACACACCCAAGTGAGTGCTGCGTTCTTCTCGCGGAAGAGTGCGCTGGTACATAAGACCTTCGTGAAGAGCCAGTGACAGAGCTGACGCGCCTTCAGGTTGAGGGTGCGGGGCTTGGTGGGGCTGTGGAGTTTGGCGAGCTTCTGACGGGGGTGTGCTGAGCTCGTTGGAGGCTGGATTTGGCTCTTGGGGTTTCAGGTTCTGCTCTGCTGGCAGGGTCACAGGATTGCTGGGTGATTCCATTCGGGGTAGCTCCTTGTAGGGGTTCTGGGTTTAGTACCTAGTACATAGTTTGTGGAGATCGAGTCAAGACCTAGGGAGACATGCTCGATTGGAAACCTGGGTTGATGAGAGAATTGGTGGTTTTTTGGGCGTTTCGGGGGGATGAGGAGATGCGTGGGGCTGTGGGGGAGGTCTAGATAGTATGGAAATTTACCGGTTGTTATGGCGCGGCATGCAGGCCTCCGGTGGACGACGCATCAAGCGCAGCCTGTACATCGACGCCAGTGGCGTACGCTTTTTGCGCGACGATGAGGAAGTGCGCATGACCCAGGTGCACCTGCTCACCGACTACATCGGGCGCAAGCAGGCCGAACTCAAGGCCTGGAACGAAGCCCAGGGCCACAGCGCACAACTGTCGGCCAACCGCCGCCGCATGACCAACCTCGGCACCTTCCGCGCGTATGCCCTGGCCTACCTCAAAAGCCATCCGGATATCCAGCCGAACATGACCTGCATGGTGCGCCAGATGCAAACCACCGCCGAGGGCGTGCCGCTGGAGATCTACTGCTTCACCCGCACCACCGTGTGGGCCGATTACGAGCGGATCCAGGGCGACATTTTCGACTACCTGCTCGCCGTGTTGCCGGAGTTTGGACTGAACCTGTACCAGCAACCCAGTGGCACCGATTTGCGCACCGGGATACTGGCACTGAGCCAAAACACCCAAGCCTCACAGACGCTGCCGAGCTGATAACGATACCGGCGAGGGGCTGCCAAGCGCCTCGCCGCAACGCGTGACAAGCACTGGAACAGCAGTCATCCAAACACCCCGATAAAACGGCAAGTTCACCTGCAACTTGAGCCGGCGCTGGCGCACCTCCCGATAAAAGCCGGCAACTATGTGTAGCCGTTGCTGGCGAGTAATCAAACGGCTCGGCCCATAAGGAAAATTCTTCCTACACCTTTAGTGAATTTCACTACTTGCGCGCACTATTTCTAATCTGTTTTAAAAAAAACCAACGCCTTAGCATCTGGCCATCGAACAACGCCAGCAAAAGGCTATCCCTCATGTTATGGACAACCCAGCTTTCCGATAATGCAGCAGACTTCGTATTAAGTTCGAATGCCGAAGCACTGACCCACTACTGTGGTGCTGCTGCCTTTGCTCAACCCACTGATTTTTATAGCCAAGGCCCCTATCAGCGGCCTTCCCGGCCGCAGGATGTGACCGATTCAATCATCAGCACCTGCCTGACCAGCGATCAACTTTCAAACAGTCAGCATCTGCTGGCGCAACGCTTGTTATTGAATATCTACGAGCAGGACCTGGTGTTCTTGCCCAAGCCGCCATTGGAATTGGATCTCAAGGCATTCAAACTTTTCTATGATCCGCAACATGCCGCCAGTGGCAAAAAGATCCGCCCGTTACTGGAACACTACTTGTACAACTGGCTCAAGGAAGAAGTGCATATCAACGGCCCTTGGTGCCTGGACTCCTTTATCGCCCACACCGACAAAGTATTGGAGGACGTTGCCCAGGCCGAGTCCAAACTTCACGAAGTGCTGACCACCAGCCGTCACCCCGAACGTGCCGCGCGTTTTTTCATGACCCAATGCGCGGGGGACTTCCTCAGTGAAGCCTCGGCCATGGCGCGCAATGTCCTGGGCAACTGCGGTGTGTACACCAGCGAATTGTTCAAGATCCTGATCGACGAGTACGGCTACGGCGTCGACAAAAAGAAGCACAGCACCATTTTTGAAGACATGCTCAAGGGCATGGACATGTCACATCACGTGCACCATTACTGGCAGTTCTATACGCCGGCGTCGCTGTCGCTGACCAACTACTTCCACTACGTATCGGCCAACCATGGCGAGCTGTTCCGCTATATCGGCGCCATGTACTACACCGAAGCCACATTGGCGCTGACGACCAAGCACCAGTCACGCGCGATCAAGACGATCTTCAACGGCACCGTCTCCACCGAGTACTTCGATGAGCATGCGCACATCGATGTGCACCACGGCAGGATGGCCCTCCAGCGCCTGATCATTCCGATGATCAAGCAGTTCGGCAACAAGATCATCCCCGACCTTATTCGCGGTTTTGAAGAGTTCAAGCTCCTTCAGGACATCGCCGACGAAGAACTGTATGCCCATATCAAATGGCATGACGAGATCGATGAGCATCGCGCACAGGCTGCGGCGCTCCACGGCCGCAAGCCGGTAGACCTGACGATTACCGAGCCCGAACACGAACTTTCGGTGCTGCACACCCACCCGAATGACGAACTGTTCTGGGTCGAATCAGGCGAGCTGGATTTTATCGCCAGCCCCGAACTGACCCTGCGCCTCAAGGCCGGCGAAGGCGTGGTGATTCCCAAGGGAATGCTGCATGGCACCCGCATCGCCAGCCCGTCCTGCACGTACACCGTCACCGCCATCTGAGTGGGCAACCCAATGAAAGCGATCAGCCTGAATCTCACCCACGCCAACTATGTGGCCGTAGAGGAAAGAACCTACTTTCTCAAGCGCCACGCGTATTCGACGCAATTGCTGCCCACCGCGTGCCCCCATCGTGGCGGCCCGCTGCACATGGGCGAAGTGACAGGCGACGGCCAAAGCGTGATCTGCCCCTGGCACGACAACGCCTACAAGGTCTGCAACCTGGAAAAGAAAGCACTGCCCACCGTGCGCGTCAGAAACCAGATCAGCACCGTCGTCGGCGACACCGAGCGCTGTGTGCCGCTGCTTAAAATCTCCCGTTACGACTGATGAAGCCCATGAATACTAAATCGACCCTGACCGCGTTCTACTCAATCGTGACCCTCTTCACCGGCCTCGACATGGCGATTGTCATCGCGATGGTCTGGTTCGGCCTGGAGACGACCGGCTCGACATTCCTGGTCGGCGCCACCTTGTGCGTGGCGACCGTGGTGCCCTATTTGTGCGAGCAGTACATCGGCAAGTTCTTTACGATTGAACTCAGCCTGAAACGGCTGCTGTACATTCGCCTGGCGGCCTTCGCCGCAGTACTGGGGCTGTCGTTCACACAGGCCGCTTTGCTACCGATCGGCTTCCTGGCGATCGCCTTTGTGGTGGGCGTCACCGACTACTTCACCATCAGCACCCTGGAATCGAAAAATACCAAGCTGGTGCTGGCCGGCCTCACCGACAGCGACACCTGCGCGCGGTTGATGCAGACCTCCATCCAGATCGGTGCCTTCGGCGGTGCGCTCCTGGGCGGGTTGATCGTGGATGTGTTTTCGGTCAACCAGACCCTGCAGATCATCAGCCTGGCGGCGATTCTCTCGTTGGCGGCCATCCTCCTGGTGGCCGATAGCCCCAACGAACACGCCGCTGAACAGGCCACCGGCGCCTCCACTGCGCGGCCGCTGGACCTGCCGCGAAACCTCTACATCCTGATCATCGTGTTGAGCATGATCGGTTTCCATATCGGTGCGTTCAACAGCCTGGTGCCGATCGTTTTTCAAAAGCTCAATGAGTGGAATGCCACCCTGTTTGGCGTCGCCAGTGGCCTGGCAGGCCTGGGAGCCTTCAGCGCCGCCGTGCTGCCGCGCATCAAGCTCAACAGCTACGGGGCGATCTCACTGGTGATACTGGCGGACGTGGCAATCGTCTACTTCCAGAACCTCTACGTGATGATGGCTGCGGCGTTCCTGCTGGGTTTTTGCATCAACAGCCTGCGGATTCAGTTGCGTAAAACCCTGATCGAGTCAGCGACCAACGCCCGGGTCGCCGACGTGATCGCGGCCAAAAGTTCGCTCTACTACCTGCTGGTCAGTGGCTCGGCCCCCATGATCCTGACGTTCTTCACCACCTCAGGGTTTCTCGGGCTCGAAGGCGCACGCCTGCTGATGATCGTTTCCGCCGGCCTGTTGGCCACTGCCGTCCTGGCGTGGAACCTGACCCCGGCCGCCGCCCCCGCCGCCACCACGGAATAAGGAATACACGACTTGAAAACCGTATTGATCGTTGACCCGTTCTCGACGGGCAAACTCTATGCCCGCCTGTTCAAAGCCCAGGGTGTGAAGTGCTATGCCGTGATCTCGACAGACGCCTTGCCCAAACACTTCACCGATGACCTGATCAGAGAAGACTTCGAAGACGTCTACCACTGGGAAGAGAGCCTGCTGGTCGACCTGGAAAGCCTGTCGTTGCACGCCGTGATCGCAGGCTGCGAAACCGCGATCTACCTGACCGATTACCTCACGAAAGTGCTGCGTATCAAGGGCAACAGCCACATCACCAGTGATTTGCGCCGTAACAAGTTCTCCATGCAACAAGCGCTCAAGCACCATGGGCTGGCGAACATTGAGTCACAACTGCTGAGTTCACAGAGTCATATTCGAAAGGTGGTCGATTCGCTGGAGGAAACAGCCACCTATGTCGTCAAACCGCTGAACTCAGCCGCCACCGAAGGCGTGGTGTTTGCCCGGGGTAGAGGCGAAGTTGAGACCGCCTTGAACAATGCGGCCTGGAAGCAGAAAAACGACCTTGGGGAAATCAACCTCGGGTTTATCGTGCAGCCATTCATTTCTGGCCCGGAGTATGTGGTGGATATGGTCGCTTTTGGCGGCGAATACATCATTGCTACGGTGTGCAAATACACCAAGATCGATAAAAACGGCAGCAAGTTTGTCTATGAAAGCCTGGATACCCTTGACCCCCAGTCGGCGGATCTGCGCCCGCTGATCGACTACGCCCGCCAGGCAGCAGCGGCCCTGGGCGTGCAGGTCGGACCGATTCATATGGAAATCATTTGGTCTGACGCTGGCCCCGTAATGATCGAGGCCGGCGGCCGACTGCACGGGGGGATTGCTCCCCTGCTGTTTCAACAGGTGTATCACCCCGACTTGCTGTCACTGTCGATTGATAGCTACCTGGACCAACCAAAACCCCAGGCCGATGCTGTCAGCCAGATCAGCCATGGCCGCATCGGGTTCTTTTGCTCCGACGAACGCCGCACGTTCGCCCCACCCTTGCCTCAGGTCATCCAAAGCGCGCAAGAGGACGAGGCCTATTGCGGCCATCGTTACTTCATCAGCGAAGGCGATACCACGCCAATCACCGTCGACTTCGCTACCTGTCCGGGACTGTTCTGGCTGCAGCATCCTTCGGCGCAGCAACTGGACGTCAGTACCGCCAACCTGCGAAAAAAACTGTGGGGTTAAGGTTATGAAAAGTCGCTTGATCATCAGAAAGTCAGCCTGTGAGCTGGGCATCAATAATGCGTGCGCCGCCGTTATCGAAGACATCACCGTCTCGAATGACCAGAGCTTTGTCGGGGTGCTGCAAAGTAACCTGAACCACGTGGCCTCACGCCTTAACGAGCTGGATTCGAATATCGTGTATGAGGGGTTTGCCAGGCAGCTCAAAAAGCTTGGCTATGAAAACACCGTCAGTGCCAACGAAAAGCTGCTGCGACGTTTCATCGCCAAAGGCGTCTATCCCATCAACAACATCGTCGACGCCTATAACGCCGTCGCGATCCGGCATGGGGTCAGCATCGGCGTGCACACCTATCATCAGAAGGATGATATCTACGTGATGCGCTCGGATAAGCCGAGGGTGCTACGCCCACTGTTCGCCAAGAAGGCCATCACGATTCCCGTTGGCGATATCGTCTATACCTGCGGTGATGTGCCGTTGGCGAGTATCGGCAAGGTTGACGCCGATGCCCATGACTTCCGGCTGACGAAGGACTCGTCAAGGCTGCTGGTGGTGATCCTGGGGCATGACGACACGTCACTCCAATTCAACCAGGGGGTCATCGAAGAACTCGTGGATACGTTGCGTCAGAAAATGCCGAACCTGAGTCATCATTTTCTTGAAACCGTTCGCGATCAAGCCTGAAGCCAAGGCATAAAGCGGTGGCCGGCGCCTAGCGCCAGGCCTTCAGCACTGGGTTGACCACGACTTCCTTCACATGCTCGATCTTCAGCAGGGTTTCCTTGAAGACCATCAGTTCTTCAAAGCTCCTGTAGCGAACGTCGAGCATCATGTCCACGTCACCAAACAGTGAGTAGGCATGCACCACCTGGCTGAACTGCTGGACCTTCGGAAACACCAGATGGCAATTGCTGCCATTGAGCGTCAGCATCAGGAACGCCGCTTGCAGGGTCTCATCGCCCTCGGCGACGTTGATGGTGAAGCCCAGAATGATGCCTTTTTCAATCAGCTTTTGAACGCGCGACTCCACTGCGGTTCGAGACTTGTGAACTTGCCGCGCCAATTGCGCCAGGCTGACCCGGGAGTCATCCTTCAAGGCTGCAATGATCAGTTCATCAATCTTGTCCACTCTGCCGCCCCCACACCGTTCTTTTCGATAGCAGACTTTCATTGCCGCTCACGCATGCCC
>Ga0163161_10000222_pt1 | contig 51953 bp, 51 predicted proteins | sample S45metaG_FD_129847 | JGI IMG/M metagenome (GOLD analysis project Ga0163161, IMG submission 129847) | Switchgrass rhizosphere microbial communities from Kellogg Biological Station, Michigan, USA - S4-5 metaG | ecosystem: Host-associated > Plants > Roots > Rhizosphere > Soil | place: USA... | reverse complement strand
TCATGCCGCCAAAATTGGTGATGCTTCACATTGGAACTTTTTTCGGCTTCTTTATTAAAAAAATCTAACAAGAATTCTTTTCTGCTTTCTTTTGGATTTTCTTGTATACTTTTAACAATTGACCGACTAGTAAACCTCTTTAAATCACCAATCAATAGTTCTGGATTTTGACCATTAATACTTCTAAAAACTAAATGCACATGATTTGTCATAATGCACCAAGCATGAATTTCTAATCCTTTCTTTTTCTGGCAAAACTCTAAACTTTCCAAAAACAAATCTTTATATTCATTTCTAGTAAATACATCCAACCAGCCCACAACGGCAAAGCTTATAAAATATAAACCTTCAGGATTATGGAATTTATAATTTCTGCTCATTTTTTTTCTAGAATTTAGAATTAATTGTTGCTACTTGACCAATGCCACACGAAAGGATTCGTGCGGGAGCGCGAGAAATTAAAAAATAGGATGTGGTATTTTAAATTTATTTAAAACTTCCCCTTTGTAATTTATAACTGTAATATTTTCGATGTTATCAGATAAAAATATTTTTTCTTTATTTTTGAAAAATGAAGTAGATTTAATCTGAACTCCAGGCTGAGACGTAAAAATAGAAGTTGGCTTTGAATCTTTCCCGTCCCATAAGTACACTTCAAAATTAGATGATAATAAATACTTTTTCTCATCTTTAGAATAACTTACCCTATTACCATAAATCTGATCTACTGATGAAGAATCAATCTTATCTTGTATATTTAATTTTTCTTTTTTCAAGTTCCCTACAGTATATTTAAAAATACCTGTTAAATCACAATTAACAAGAAAACTATTTTTATCAATAAAATCATAGGAATTAATAGCATAATAATTGCCATCGGTAAGCTTTTTTGTTATTTTACTCTTTAGATTATAACTATACAAATCCATTCCATTAGGATGTTGTGTTGCAATTAGAGAGTGATTTGAATACTTAGAAGCCTTTATAAAAGTAACTTCATCATCATTATATTCTGAGAATTTAGCACTAAATAACAAATTGCCTTTATAGATTTCTTTAGAATTAGTACCATTCGAATTACAAACAAATAAATGAATAATCGGGTCATTTTTTTTCCACGCACGGTAAATTATTTTCTTTCCATCATCACTAAAGCTCGGTTCAGATAAATTATATCCCGCATTTTTTATTAATCTCTTAGAAATTGTATCTCCTATTCCAAAGCTATATATTTCTGAAACACCATCTTTTTCATAAACATAATTTATTTCTTTATTATTTGGACATAAATAGACCTCATTGATCAAAATTCCTTCAAATTTATTCTTCGGATAAAAAAGATAGACAAAGATAATTATGCCTAAACCTAGAATTGTGATTACACTTTTTTTATACTTCATTTAGCTTGTGTTTTAAAAATTAAATATTGCATTCTAGAAATACAATGTACTAAAAAACTGATTTTTAGAAAAAATAAAGCCCTGATATGTTGTCCTTAAATTTAACAACCCTTGTTTCAACTGAATAAGTGGCGTAAATAATGTAATAACACCAGCTGCTCTTAATTGTGTTTGAAAAGATATTGGCAGTCTTGTTTGAGTATCTATTCCGTAATTATAATAATCATTATATACTTTTTTCGCATCCCTGACCAATATTTTATCATATTCTATCACACGAACATCAACAGTGGCACCTACAATTCCATCAGCCCCCATAAAAATATATCCCGCGTCATGTTTTTGTGCCGCTACATCAACCATATCGACTGGTGTTTGTCTCCTATAAAACGTAGACGTTGGTGTTGGTCCAATATATTCTGTTCCCAGCCATCCATCACAATCTCCTGTACAGGGCAAACTGCCTTTACTAGAATTTACATTGATATTCGAATTTTGATTGTTGACATTCGCATAACTACTCCTATTAGGTGGTGGTCCAGAGCTGCTACTTTTACCGCCAAAAAGTGATCTGATATTTCTACCAATAAAATTTCCTGCATCTCTGGCAGCTTTTCCTACTGCAGTACCTGCTTCGTCAAAATTTCTGGCACTAGCCCAGCCATCTACCCAACCTTGAATACCATTAGCAAGAGCTTTATTATCTTGCATCTTATCAGGGTTATAGACAGGATAATTATTACCCCCGCAGTTTGCGCAATCTTTACCATCACCAAAAGCATTCCCACTCGGGTCTGTATATTTTAAAGGGTTATTTAACACATAACCATATTGGTTATAGTTTTGGGTATTGGTTGGGTCTTGTATATAATTGTCTACCTGCAGGAATCTGTGCAATATAGGGGCGTAAAGTCTGGCATTCATATTGATGACTTTACAAATGCCAGTTACTCAATTTTGGAAAGCTTTTCCAAATTGATTACAAATTGATTAATATTTTGTTTATTACGTCCATAAGAAAATAAGGAGATAAATAGTCCATTAGGGTTGCAAATACTATTTATAAGTATAACATTATCAATCCTATTAATTGTTATCATTTCCCCCCAACTTCCACTTTCTTTATGATCAAACTTTCTATGGGCTCTCATGAAATCATTTGTTCTATAATCTATAACCCAATTCAGTTCTTTTGCTGTTTTTTTTAACGCTAAATCAAAAATTTCTAATGAATAAAAATTTTGAATAGTTTTGAATTTCAATTTATTTCTTTGTATATAAAACATTATCACAGCAAAAAAAATAAATAAATAACTAAACTTTATTTCACTCAACGGTTGATTTTTTTTTATTTCATAATACAAATCCACACTAGGAAGAACTAAAAGAAAAAGCACCACTGAATAATGCCAAAATAATTCTCTTTTATTTAATTGAATTTTTCTATTTCTCATCAATCTTTATTTCTTTTTTATTAAAATCAATATCCAAATGTTTCTTCTCTAAAAGGAAACCAAACTTCTTGTTTCCATTTTTGATAAGCCGTTAACTTCGTTACAGCTCGACCACTTTCCCATCCAACTCCCCAAGCTGCGCCATATAAACCACCAAACGTTGAATATGCGTTTGAACTATGTTCCAAAGTTGCTTGAATTTTATCAATCTCTCCTGAATTATATTGAGATTGTATTGAAGCTGCATTGTACATCCCCAATCCATAACCCCCAATTTTTAATCCAGCTACGGCTTTAGAAGTTCCATATGTTTTTATTTGCCCCCTACTACCTCCTAACCAACCACTTTCGTATAATTTTGGAGCGAAATTTTTTCCTTGTTGATTAAATAACCTAAATGTTGATCCTTTAAGAACATTAACACTATTCGACGTTCCATAACCTAGTGCAGCTAAAAGCAGCCCTTCGCTATTATTATCATTAACATTATTCACAAGATAATTTTCTCTAGCAACTTGAATGTTTGCCGCTTTAAAACTAAAATTATTATTTGAATAATTATTTAAACTGGCATAACTACTCATATTAGGCGGAGGATTTGGTGTACGGTCTTTGCCCCAAAATTTATTCCAACTTCTGCCCCAGCTGTTAAAGTTTAAGTTCTTTTTAGACCAATCTTTAATTCCCCAATCGTCCCAGTTGTCTTTTATAGTTTTTATTCCATTTCCAATAGCAGTTTGCTGAACTTCTGTAGGTCCGCAATTGGCACAATCTTTACCATCATTAAAAGCGTTCCCGCTAGGGTCTGTGTACCTCAATGGGTTGTTTAATACATAACTGTATTCGTTGGGGTATCAATTTAGAATTAATTCTTGTTTCTTTACCAATGGACACACGAAAGGATTCGTGAGAAAGTGGAAGGTAGCATTGAGGCAAGAAAAAATCATCTACTTAAACCGTTCAAGTCTTTTTCTATCTCAAAAATCATATCAATGGTTTCACTATTATCGCAATTCGCAACGAGTTGTTTTCTTACAGATTCTTCAAAAGATTTTGCAGACAATCCATTTCTAATTAAATAGATATCTTGCATAAGATTAGTTAACAAAAACCATTCATCGTCAGAAATCTCTTCAAATTCTCCATTACTTTGAATATGATATCCATCATAATACCCTTTATATTCTTTAAAAATTTTAATTTTTTTTAACGTCAACATAACTACTATTTTTAATTGTGATATATTATTCTTGTAACATTTGGATTTTTTAATAATGTTGGATATTCATATAATCTCCAAATACTGCTCATTCCAACACCATGCTCTGCATTTTGAAAAACATTTATAGTTCCCGAAGATCCTTCAGCATACTTTGTTGATAATCTAGCCCACCATTCATAAGCTTGTGATGCGGGTTGTCCATTAATAGAAGGATAGTAGGGCATTCCGTCGGTTAACTTAATTAAGTTCTGTCCAGCTCTAGTTTGTCCTAATGTCTCCAATCCATTTGCTAAAGCTTTAGCTTCTGAACCTTTTCCACTCCAGAATGCTCTTCCTCCACCAAAACCCTTAAGCTCCAACAATGCAAATCTAGCTTCTGCAATTCCAATAATACTTGAAGCAATATCAACTATTGCAAAAACTCCTTGCTCAGTAGTGGTTGATGAAGTGTCTAAATTACGCATACTCCCGTCTGCAACACTTCTACCCATTAATAGCTGTCCACCAATATTTACTGTATTACCAACCCCATAAATTAATCTTTCTCCTGCAGCACCTTGTGATAAATATGTCCAGTTAAACCCTAAACTACTATGCTGAGTAGGCATTTGGATGTTACCATATTTACTCATATTAGGTGGAGCACTTGATTTATTACTACCGCCCTTGCCCCAAAATTTATTCCAACTTCTGCCCCAGCTGTTAAAGTTTAAGTTCTTTTTAGACCAATCTTTAATTCCCCAATCGTCCCAATTGTCTTTTATAGTTTTTATTCCATTTCCAATAGCAGTTTGCTGAACTTCTGTAGGTCCGCAATTGGCACAATCTTTACCATCATTAAAAGCATTTCCGCTAGGATCTGTGTACTTTAATGGATTGTTTAATACATAACCATATTGGTTGTAGTTTTGCGTATTGGTTGGATCTTGTATATAATTATCTACTTGCAGGAACCTGTGCAACATTGGGTCGTATAACCTGGCATTCATGTTTATAAGTCCAACGCTTTGCAAATGTTCATGACCGGTGTACCCGCGGTCTAAAACCGTTAATCCTGCAAGGGTATTTCCTGCACCATCTTGTACTTTTATAATACTGCCCCAGGCATCAAACAATCGTTTTTCGACTACAGTAGCATTAGCGTCTGTGATGGCAAGAATAGTTCCCTGATAATCGCGGTGTAAATATAAATAACTTACCGTGTTTACTCCATCGCTTTTTAGTGCTATTGGCGCTGAGTATCCGTCTCCACCAATATAGGTAATAAATTCAGTCTTGCCTGTTGTAATGTTTTCTTTAATTTCGATCGTACCGTCTCCAGAATAGTGCTTGCGTAAAGGTCTTAACAATTTATCGTCCAGACTTCCGTAATACATGGTACTGCGCTGGTTGTTATCATTGTAGGCAAAACTTATTTTGTCTACGCCTGTTTCTATAATTTGCAACGGGCTTTTGAAAGCATTATAGGTAATATCTAATTTTCTTTCAGCTGTAACCGGATTACTTGTTTTGCGTATTTGTACGTCGTCAAACCATACATTACCAGAACCTATAACATCTAATCGAAGTCGCAAACTGGTAATATTTGCCGGAACTTTAAAAATTTCTGTAATGTAAACCCACTTACCTTTAGTTGTAGTACTAGCTGATTTTACATTTGTATAATATCCTGTCTCTCCATTTTTATACATAAAGAGCGTCAACTGAGCCGTTGGATTATCCGTAAAAACCCATCCGGAAAAAGTATATTCAGTATCTGTTAAATTAGCAATCTGAGTTGCTGCATCTGACAAAACATAACTTATTGTAACTCCGCTTGCAGCGGTATTAATTTTAATAGCGTTTTTACCTGTATATGCTTTGGTATTATCAAATGAAATACATTGGGCATTATAGGCACCCGTTGACCATCCGGTTCTACTTTCCATACTATCATTAAAAATACCTTCTCTATTACTATAATACCCCGCAGCTTCCGGCGTAAGTGTTATAGAGGTATTTTGATATGGTTTTGCTTTATCATAAACATAAGTCCCCAGATCATTGTCTTTTATTTTTCCGGAGGCTTCATAGTTTTGTATTTCCTTAATCCCTAATCTATTCGTAAATTCTTTCAGTCGGTCGATTTCATCATATTTAAAATCTTCGATATAATTACTAAATAAACTATTCGTACGATTGTCCAGATTGTCTGTTTTAAAGTCGAATTTTGTATCCAAGGTTAAAACATTCCCTGTTATGCCTGTCGTTTTATCATATTTTATTTTTGATACATAACCATTGGTATCATAGTCATTAGTGGTTTTGATTCCATTACCCAAAATACTTTCCCGTATTTGACCTTTTGCATTTAGTTCATTTATTTGCCACAATATTTTTCTTGTATCATTATCAACAATTTGATACAAACTGCCATTTTTATATTGCATTTGTGTCGTTATAGCGCTCTTTTTCGTCTGCCCTAATGCTGCTTCTTTCTTTTCGGTATCGATTCGTCCTAAACCATCATAAGTCAAAGTTGTGGTGAATTTAGAAACGTTCGTTTTATCTTCAACTATTTTTAAAAGTCTTTTAAAAGTATCATCATACGTATAAGTCGTAATAATTTCATTTCTTCCGGCAGGTTCTTTTTTATCTTTAAAAGTTGTTTTATTTAGAAGCTTGGTTGTGGTATCATAATCGTAAATCGTTTCCGTATCTGTTCCTGAACCTATTACTGTTTTTTTGATTGGTTTTCCGTTGTTATCACGGGTAATAGTGGTTACAACTTCTCCATTTTTACTGGTTTCTACTTCAAGTTCGCCCAGGTCATTATTTTTATAAGTAAAAGTTCCTGCGGACGGATCTGTAATTTTTGTTTTTCGTCCCCAGCCATCTTGTTCAATATTTATTTTTACGCCATTATAATCGGTTTGTTTTAGGTTTCCATTGGCAAAATAATCATACTTAATTGTTCCTCCGGTAGTTTCTGTAGAAGAAACAAGGTTTCCAATAGCATTTTTTACAAAGCTTTTTATTTTCTGACCGTCAGTAATAGTAGACGTTAATAAATCATACTTAACCGTTGTCGCTCTGGTAGTAAACAATTGGCTTTCTACTGGTCGGCTGTAAATATCATATTTCGTTTCATTCCATTGCGATGCAGTTGCACCAAAATAAGGTTCACTTGTTTTATAATTTCGATCAAAAACATCATACATAAACGATACGTAAGTGAAGTTTCCGTTTAAATCTTTTTGTCCCGATTTTATTTTTCGACCAAGATCATCAAATGTTTCTTCAGTCGCGCTTCCGTCTAATGCATCAGTTGTAACTGTGATAATCGTTTTTTCGGCGTTTCTTTTATAATCGTAACTTATTGTTTTATTTAACTTATCGTCTGTGGCAGTACGTTTTTTAAACCAGGCATCATATGTAAATGATGTTGTTAAGGCATATGGATTAGTTTGTGATTTTAAAGTCCCGTTTGGATTATAGACAAATGATGTAGAAAGTTTTTCATTGTCTGTAACTTTGGTCAAAAATCTACCGGAAGCATCATATTCATAACTATTTTCTCTTGGTGTCAGACCAACAGCCGTTATTTTTTTGTTTATAATATTCCCGAAATCATCATAGTCATTATCTTCTGTAATAGCATTGGTATTATTCCCTTTTCGTTCAACTTGTTTCAAAAGACCATTGTCATCATAAACATATGTTTCCCCGGAACTCATCGTATTGCCTGTTATTGAAACACTTTGTGAATTACTCACAGGTCTTCCAACAATATAGGGCGATGCCAAATTAGTATTAATAGTATTGTTATAATACGCAACATCTGAAACCGTAGTTTGAACTATTGAAGTTCCTTCTTTTATAATAGTGGTTGACTTTAAAGGATTATCATAAGTGTCATAGGCAATAGATGTTTCACTATTGGCATTTGTTAGCGTATTAAATTGCTTAGTACTTGTATTTTTTAATCTGAAAACCTTATTTGCAAGAAGATTACTTTCGTAATTTGAAATAGATTTTGTTATAAAATCCATAGGTGTATTAGGAGAATTATTAGCTCCTTCATTTATTTTTGCCGAGAATGTACTTCCCGGTTTGATCCAGGTACCATGTTTTAGCGTAATACTTTCGGTAGCAACAAGATTATCAGATCCTGTTACAATATAATCTACATCTTGCCCCTTAACAATTGTCTTGGGTGTTTTTGTATCTAATGTAGAAACCAAAGGTTCTCTAAATCCTCTAACAAAATAATTCTCAATATTGGCGCCTCTTAAATCGATATCATTTTTTGTGATACTCGAAAACATAGGCAAAGTATCATCATACCAATCTGTTTGACTTACAGATCGGAAGCCCATAAATCCAAGTCCTTCTACATTAGAAACAGCACCATAATAGGCAAATAATCGTTTTTTGTAAACATCTTTACTTTGTTTTTCTAATTTAGAAACCACGTATAAATTAGGATCAATAAGGATATCCTGATTAGGATAACTTGCAATTCCTTTACTTGACTTATAAATGGTAGTATTTTGATACGTATTAGCAAACTTTGAGTCTAACGGAATGTATGAAATTGTTTCCTGTACTCCATTACCAGTTGTAATATTCGTTATTAAATTACTCTTTTTATAATCGTAAGCGGAGTTAAAAAAGTGGATTTTATTTTGATTAAAAAAAGCTATTTCAAGCGTCGAATTAATTTTGTTTCCTGCGCTATTTGAATTATTTAAAGATTGAGGTAGAAACACCGGAAGTGCATAAATGTTAAGATCACTTCTTGGTCCCGTATTACTTAAAATTGGGTTATTTACAAAATCACCATTTATACTTTCATAACATGAAAGGTTAAGATACCCATATGTTTTATCTGTGAAATTATTGACTTTTATTAAATCTGTTTTACCATCATTATTAAAGTCTGTTGCAATATAATTATAGGAATTATAGGAATCATTTCCGTTAAAAACTGCCTGATATGATTTCTCTTCTTTTATCATGGTTGTTCCTGTTGAAGTGTACTTATACCATTGGGATGAACCATTTGTTTTTGGAATTAAAAAATCGGATTTTCCATCTCCATTAAAGTCTCCAACTAAAATAGGCAAACTAGTTGTTACACTAGGATAGCCCATCATAAGAGTGCTATCAGTAGACATATTTCGATACAAAACGACAAGTTTATTTTCTGAGTTAAGCGAGTAAATAGTCAAAAAACCTGTATCAAAAACAAATAGATCTGATTTTCCATCTCCATTAAAATCTGCAACTTCCACTCTGGCTGTTCGTGACAATCCGGTAGCTAGCAGTCCGGGTGATGTTAGAAAATCTGTTGTTTTATCTCTTTTTAAATCGATTAAATAAACGTTTCTTGCAGTAGTGACACCAGTATCAATAGCTAGAATATCAGTTAAACCATCTCCATTAAAATCGCCAGATACAATTTTTTTTGGATAGATCGTATTCGGAAAACTAACCATTCTTTCATATTGCTTCTGAATATTATTGCTTCCAAGGTAATGCACCATACTATATACCGTAAAAGTATAATTTGAGCCTGCTTTTTTTGCAACAACCCAGCCTTGCGGTAAAATTTTATTATCAGCACTTAAAAATGTAGCCGGAAAAATATCCTCAAAAGCACCTACATTGTGTTCTAATCCCATATTGAAACCTGATTCAATATCAGCATACATCCAATACTTTGTTTTTGCATCGGTACCAATTGTTGGATAAACCAAACAATCCATCTTGCCATCTGCATTAAAATCGCCGGAAACAGCTGCAACATTTAATGATTTTATATTTCCTATATTCAATGCAGTCGTTATAGTCAGATACTTCATTTGCTCAAAAGTCCTATCATAATCAAAAAGGGTTGGGTTATAACTTTTTGTTCCATCACCACTTGTTTCTGTGACCTTAACTATACGATCACCTTCTGGAGACGAAAAGCTATAATTCCTAAAACCAATTGCACTTGTTAAAACTTTTATTTCTTTTATTTTTTTACTTCTTATAATATTTTGCCCCCCAACATAACTATTTTCAGGAAAAATTCTATCTTCATAAATAAATCTCACCTCATTTAAAGGAATAAGACCGTATAATGCTCCGTATTTAATGGTGTTGATACGTAAAGAGTTATTTTCCAGTATATAACTATAATTAATTCGAACTCCTTGAGGATTCTGGTAATATACAATTGACCATTCCATTATTGATCTCGAATCTGTCGAATTGCCATAATAGGCTTTCGATCCGTCCGGATATTCTACTAAAAATGACGCAGGACCATACTTCGCTCCAAAGGGAGAAACACCTAAAGAAGTAATTTTAATATTTGAGAAATATTCAGTTTCATAAACCGTTTTATCTGCTCCGTAAACTCCTGTTGTACCACTTTTCACTATTAACCTCTGTCCGTCTAAAGCAAACCTATCTAATGCATTAAAATCGACCGGATCTATGACGCCATCATGAAACTTGGTAGATGGAATTCTCGTTATAGAAGAAACTCCTGTAATATCCCAACCACGTGCAGCTGATCCGCTAAGTCCATTTTGACTATTATAGGTTAAACTTATTTGGGGTTCTGTATTATTTATACCTTTTGGAACTGCTATAGGAATGGTATATTGTGCATTTCCATTCAATGAAATTGACAACTCGCCTTCTGTAATACCAACTTCACTAGAATTACCAGTTGGCACATTTGACGAAGACATTGTCGCAGACAATAATGCTTTATTAGTTGAGGGAGTTATTGTTGATTCACTATCAATTCTTTTGATTATGGTTGTTTCTTCAAAACTATCATTTGCAGTTATTTGCCCAAAACCTAAAAAACCAAACAATAAAAAAACCAGGGTTAAGTAAATATTCTTCATAGCCAATTATTGTTTAATGATTTTAATAGATTTTTCTCCTCCGTCTTTGTACGAAAGCAAAACAAGATATACTCCTGTCGAATAAGGCTGAAAAGGGATATTTAGACTATCAGTCCTCTCATTGACTTGATACATTTGCAGCATTTGTCCTGTTACGGAATACACCATAATCGAAGTGACATGATTATCGTTTGCCAATTGCCATTGCAAATACAATTCTTCTTTTACGGGATTTGGATAATAGGAGATCACATCTTGTGGAGAAAATTTTAATAAATCATCTTTTGTAATGGCTTCGATTTCTTTTACCTCTTTTGCAGGTTTTGCAGTTGGAGAACAGCCAGATAGACATAATTCTCTTAAAATTTGGTTTCCTGCAGCATCATAACTAAAGGTAAGTTTAGTTTGTGCACTAGCCAGCACAGGAAATAAAAGGAAGATAAAAGGCAGATATTTTTTCATAAGGCTTTATTTTAATACATTTCTTACAAATATATAATTATAAATCAAGTCTTACATAAAAATTTGTTAAATAAAAGAAAAGTGCATAAAAAAAGCGAGACCTAAGTCTCGCTTTTTAAATATCTAAGTATTTTAATATATTACTCTACAGTAACAGATTTTGCCAGGTTACGTGGCTGATCTACATTACAACCTCTCATTACTGCAATATGATAAGACAGTAATTGCAAAGGAATTGTAGTAATCAGCGGAGATAAAGCATCTGAAGTTTCAGGAATTTCGATTACATAATCTGCTAATTCACGAACTTGTGTATCTCCTTTAGTAACTACAGCGATGATTTTACCGCTTCTGGATTTTATTTCCTGAATGTTACTTACAATTTTATCATAATGACCTTGTTTAGGTGCAATTAAAATAACCGGCATATGCTCGTCAATAAGCGCAATAGGACCATGTTTCATCTCAGCAGCAGGATAACCTTCGGCATGAATATAAGAGATCTCTTTAAGTTTAAGAGCACCCTCTAATGCCACCGGGAAGTTATATCCACGACCTAAGTACAAACAGTTTGGAGCATCTTTAAAAGCTGCAGCAATCTCTTTTGCTCTCTCGTTTGTCTCTAATGCTTCAGCAACTTTTTCAGGAATTATCTCTAATTCTTGTAAGTAGGCATGAAAATCAGAATTTGACAATGTTCCTTTCGCTTTTCCTAAACGTAAAGCAATCATCGTTAGAACTGTAATTTGAGTTGTAAAAGCTTTAGTCGAAGCTACTCCAATTTCAGGTCCTGCGTGTGTATAAGCACCAGCATGACTTTCTCTTGAAATAGAAGATCCTACTACATTACAAACTCCAAAAACGAAAGCTCCGTTTTCTTTTGCCAATTTAATAGCCGCCATAGTATCAGCAGTTTCTCCAGATTGAGAGATTGCAATAACAACGTCGTCTTTATTGATAATTGGGTTTCTGTATCTAAACTCAGAAGCATATTCTACTTCAACAGGAATACGGGTAAACTCCTCAAAAATATACTCTGCTACCAATCCTGCGTGCCATGAAGTACCACAAGCTACGATTAGAATTCGTTTAGCATTCAGGAATTTTTCAAGATTATCCTCAACACCAGCCATTTGAACAATTCCTTCATTTGCATGAAGTCTTCCTCTGTAAGTATCTTTGATAACACTTGGCTGCTCATAGATTTCTTTAAGCATGAAGTGATCATAACCACCTTTTTCGATTTGCTCCAAATTCATTTGAAGTTCCTGAATATAAGGATCTACTAACGAGTCATCTTTTATTTTTCTAACTTTAAGAGGTTTGTGCAATCTGATATTTGCCATTTCACCATCTTCAAGATAAATCGCATTCGAAGTATATTCGATAAACGGTGAAGCATCAGAAGCGATAAAAAACTCTCCTTCTCCAACACCAATTGCCAATGGACTTCCTAATCTTGCAGCAACAATTTCGTTTGGATTCTTTTTATCAAAAACTGCAATAGCATAAGCTCCTACAACCTGATTTAAAGCAACCTGAACCGCTTTACCTAATTTTAGATTTTCGTTTTTCTGAACTTCTTCTATTAAGTTTATTAAAACTTCTGTATCTGTATCCGATTTGAAAGTGTAACCTCTTTTGATCAATTCTTCTTTAAGCGGCGCATAATTCTCAATGATTCCATTGTGAATAATAACCAACTCGCCAGAATTTGAAAGATGCGGATGAGAGTTTACATCATTTGGAACTCCATGTGTAGCCCAACGTGTATGCCCAATTCCTATACTACCGTTTGTCGTAAAATTATCTTTTGCTTTAGCTTCAAGATCTGAAACCTTACCTTTTGTTTTACAAAGTTTTATTCCGTCCTGGTCATTATACAACATAACACCAGCACTATCATATCCTCTGTATTCGAGCCGTTTTAATCCTTTAATAATAATAGGATACGCCTCTCTATGACCGATATATCCAACAATTCCACACATATATATTTATTAATTTGGTTTCGTGTAGTAAATCTGAAGTTTTAATTTCTTGTCAGCATCACCCGCAGAAACATTATTACCATATAATACTGTTCCCAAAGGCCCCATAACTGAACCTCTTGGCGCTTCTGAAATAACATCATTTTTCAATCTTAGCTTATTCGAAGCAATAACATCAATTCCTTCTGTTACCGCCAGACCTAACCTAATATTTTTTACAGTCGAATCTTTTATAAGATTTCTGATATGTTTGGTAATTCGAACTTTATAACTTATTCCTCGTTTTGTAGTTGCATCAACAGTTATGATCCCTCCAAAAACGGCTCTGTTTTGTTTTGCATTTAAAGCATTAGTACTATTATCAACATAATCAGCGATAATTGTATTGTTGTCCAGATCGTATAAATATATTCGATTTACTTGTTCATTTTTATCTACCGGAGCCATCTTAGCTGCATCAATATAAAAAACTAAATTAGCCTCGTTAACCAACCATTTTTTAACTATAACGTTATGTCTGATTTCGTCTAACTCGTCTGAAACACCATTAGGCTGATTTACTAATTTATTGTCGCTATCATATCCTATAAGATCCGTTTTATTAAAAAGATTAATAACTGCCACTGATCCCTGACCCCCTTTAAGATAAAGTCTGTCATCACCGGTATCTTTATTTCTGTTAGTTAATGCAGTTGCATAATTAGAATCCTTAGCATCTTTCAATAAACTTGTTGCGGCACCAGTCAAATTGATCGTTAAGACCTTATCTTCTGTTGTTTCACCATCAGTTGTAATAGCCGTTTTTGCTTTGTACTTAATTGTAATTTTCGCCGGACCGCTGGCCTTTAAAAAATCTAACATTGCTATGTTTGACGGATTACTGCCTGATTTTTCAACCTGAAAATACAGCCCTTTAAAATACTGCTGAAAAACATCTTGCGCTGAAAGATTTGCAGCTGATGCATTTAAAATTTTCTCCTGAAAAAAATCTTTATTCAAATCCAATTGCATTTGAGGAGCAGAGTACGTATAGGTTATCACAGCTGCAGCAGGATCTACTACTGTTTTTGTCTGTGTGGCATCAAAAAAGAAATTCTCATTCTGAGATGTATCATCAGAATCATTTAATGGCTTACCCGTTTTATAGACTTTTTTATTATCATAAAAAAAAGGATTTTGATCTGTATAATACAACTGTCCGAGCAATGAACCATTATTATCATAATAACTACTGTACATCTGTGCTCCCGATTCGTACACACTCAATTTAATCTTTGCTCCTGTCTTTGGACCATAAATAGAATCCAACACATAAGTATTCCCTCCTTTTGGATCAATGGCAGTGGCGTGACTAAAATAAGGTACTGTAAGTACTACACTTTGTATAACAGGATTTTCACCAATAGTTGGCTTATATTCTGACAATCCAACCTGGCAAACAAAATTTGCAGTAGTTTCACCAAAAACAGGGTTATTATAAATCCCTAAACCATAAAATGGCAATCCGTTTGACTGCACCGGAGTTACCTCCTGGTTAAATGCCGTAACACCATATTGCTCCGGAACTAAATCAAAATGATTATCACCAATTAATCCCTCACCAATCTCGTTAAAATCTTTATCGCACGAATACAAAAGAACAACAGTTGCAACTAATAGAATTTTCTTAATAAAAGAAGTATTATACATGTTTAATAATAATGTTAATTTTTAAAGGCCCATCGTTTTATAGAAATTTGTATACGCTTCAGCGAATGCATCTTTCGAGGCGAAAGGTAAAAAAGGTTTTCCTGAAGATTCTATAAATTTTGTTAAACTTGGAGATACATTTTCAGATGCTATAATCACAGCGTCTGAATGTAAGATGCTAGCCTTTAGGATGTTTTCGTAATTTGGTGTTTCTAAATCAGCAATAGATTCGTGTGGAACGCCGTCAAATTTCACCTTGTTTATCATTTCCAGATCTAAATTTTCATCAAAAGACTGCCCATAAACAGAGGTTACAATCTTAGTTTCAGAAAATAAAGCTTCGTTTTTGTAGTAATGTTTCATGTATATTGGTAACATCGCTGCCAACCAACCGTGAACATGGATAATATCCGGAACCCAATTCAATTTTTTTACCGTCTCAACAACTCCTTTGGCAAAAAATATTGCTCTCTCGTCATTGTCGGGATATAAAACACCCTCTTCGTCAGCAAAAGTTGCTTTACGCTTAAAATATTCATCATTATCGATAAAATAAACCTGAATTCTCTCTTTGGGAATCGAAGCTACCTTAATAATCAATGGCATATCTAAGTCATTCACTACCAAATTCATTCCTGAAAGTCTAATAACTTCATGCAATTGGTGTCTTCTTTCGTTGATATTTCCATATCTTGGCATGAAAATTCTTATCTGACCTCCTTGATCGTTAATCATTTTTGGAACGTCATAAGACATTAAAGAAACCTCATTTTCAGCCAAATAAGGCACGACTTCAGATGATACATATAATATCCTCTTATCTTACATAATAGTATTTTACTTAATTTTTGGTAATAAAAACGTTGCAAAATTACAAAAATTTATGCAGTTTATAACTAATATATTATGTTTGCACTAAATTTTAATAATACTGGCATGCATATTTTCTACGGTAAAGTAGCTTTGATAGCTTATTTAAAAACTATCAAAACCGCAAATTCAACCATCGGATTTGTACCAACAATGGGCGCTTTACACCAAGGGCATTTGGCTTTGATGCAAAGATCACTGAAAGAAAATGACGACACGGTTGTGAGCATTTTTGTTAATCCAACCCAATTCAACAATCCCGAAGATCTCGAAAAATACCCAAGAACACTTGAAGAAGACGTAAAAAAAATGCGAGGATTAAGTGACAAAATAATTTTATACGCTCCTTCTGTAGATGATATTTATGAAGGACATACAATTTCGCAATCTTTTGACTTCGACGGATTAGAAAATCAGATGGAGGGAAAATTCAGACCTGGACATTTTAATGGTGTTGGTACGATCGTAAAAAGACTATTTGAAATTGTAACGCCAACAAATGCTTATTTTGGAGAAAAAGATTTTCAGCAATTACAGATTGTCAAAAAAATGGTCGAAAAGAACCATTTACCGGTAAATGTAGTTGGCTGTCCAATTTTTAGAGAAGAAAATCAATTAGCAATGAGCTCCCGAAACGAGCGTTTAACTCCCGAAGAACGAAAAGAAGCTTCTATTATTTATAAAATTTTAACAGAAGCCAAAGAGATATTCCAGACCAATACTCCGGAAGAAACCATCAAATTCGTTGAAAATTCTTTCAAAGACAACGAAAGGTTTGACCTCGAATATTTTGTAATTGCTGACGAATCCACATTATTACCTATAGATCATAAAAGTAAAGACAAAAACTACCGTGCATTTATAGCGGTATTTGTTAATTCTATAAGGTTGATTGACACCATTTCATTAAATTAATTTACCTTTGCACCATGCAAATTCAAGTTATAAAATCAAAAATTCATCGTGTAAAAGTAACTGGCGCTGATTTAAATTATATTGGCAGTATTACTATCGACGAAACATTACTGGAAGCCTCAAACATTATTGAAGGTGAGAAAGTAGCTATTGTAAACATCAATAATGGAGAACGTTTCGAAACTTATGCCATTAAAGGAGAAAAAAATTCAGGTGAGATCACACTAAATGGTCCTGCAGCCAGAAAAGTTCAAAAAGACGATATTATCATCATTATATCCTATGCAACCCTGGAATTTGAAGAAGCTAAAACCTTCAAACCATGGATCATTTTCCCTAATGAAAACGATAATTCGCTAACCTAAATTTTTCTTTTACACTTTATCTTACTATTTATTTGTCAAAATTATTTTTGAACAAACGAGTCTTTTTTTGCCTAAAAGTAAAAACAATTTTATCCTTACACTTTGGATAAATTTTACAGCAAAGAACACAAAGTTTTTTTTTGCATCATATAGCGCTTAGTAAACACAAAGTTCGCAAAGCCAGAATCAATACAATCCCGATAGCTATCGGGATTGCGAACTTTGTGCTTTTTAAACATATTATTAAATAAAGATTTAGTGTACTTTGCGTTTAAAACAATTAGCAATACAAAATATTTTATGTTTCTCCACAGGTTTTTGCATTGATGCGAAACTTCTTTCTTTTTTAAAATTTCACATTGACAAAAAAGCAAATAAAGTATTATATTGCTACACTATTTCAATACTTTTTAATTCACTGAAATGCCCCAAATCATGAAAAAAGTTTACTTACTATTTATCTTAATTTCAATTTCTGCTTTCTCACAGAAAACATTCGACAACATTCAATCGGAGAAACTTGGAGAAGAAAGAAGAATAACCATCGGACTTCCTGCTTCTTATGAGTCTAATCCAAATAAAAAATACCCTGTTCTTTATTTATTAGATGGCGATTATTTATTCGATCCGTTTTCCGGAGCTTTAAGTTACGGAAACTATTGGGACGATTTACCGGAGATGATTATTATTGGTATTCACCAAAACAAAAACGAGGAACGTTACGACGATACTACAATTGACCAAAATGAAGGGTTACCTTTTGAAAAAGGAGCTAAGTTTTTTGAATTTATTGGAGCTGAATTAGTTCCTTACATCGAAAAAAAATACCGCACTAGCCCTTTCAGAGTTATTGCCGGTCATGATGTTACCGCAAGCTTTATCAACTTCTATTTATATAAAGAACAACCTCTTTTTAACGCTTACATTTGTTTGAGTCCTGAACTTGCACCAAAAATGGAAGTTCGTATTCCCGAGAAATTTGCCAAAGTAACCCAACCATTCTTCTACTATCTTTCCGCTGCTGATGGCGACATTAAGAAAATAAAAGAACCAATCGAAAAATTAGACAGCAATATTAAAATCGCAAATAATCCGTTAGTAAATTATAAATACGAAGTTTTTAAAGGAACAACACATTATACAGAAGTTTTACATTCTATCCCAAGTGCGTTATATCAGATTTTTGACGTTTACAGACCTATAAATTCTGCCGAATACAACGATAAGATTGCTATCCTTGAAACTGGTTATGCCGATTATTTAGAAAATAAATACAACACGATGTCTAAAGTTCTTGGAGTTCAGATTCCGGTTAGAATGAGTGATTTTAAAGTAATCGAAAATATCATCTTAAAGAAAAATGCTTACGACGAACTAGGAAAAATGGCTGAAATTGGAAATGTAAATTATCCAAAAGCTATGTTGGGAGAATATGAGTTGGGATTAATGTATGAAAAAATGGGCGATCCTAAACGTGCTTCAAAAAAATACCAAAACGCTTCGCAAATGGAGCCAATTGGTGATTTGAATAAAGATTTGATGTACGAGAAAATCGATGAGATGAATACACTTTCAAAAAAGACTAAATAATGTCAAAAGTTAAAACTTCCTTTTTTTGCCAAAACTGCGGAACCCAATATGCCAAATGGCAAGGGCAATGTAATGCGTGCAAAGAATGGAATACTATTGCAGAAGAAATTATTCAGAAACAGGAAAAAGTAGCCTGGAAAAGCGAACCAACTCCAAGTGGTAAAGCACCTCGCCCATTAAAAATAAACGAAATCGATTCGGCATTGGAAGTTCGTATGGATACAACCGATGGCGAATTAAATCGTGTTTTGGGTGGCGGAATTGTTCCCGGATCTTTAACACTTTTGGGTGGTGAACCGGGAATTGGAAAAAGTACGCTTTTACTTCAAATATCATTAAAATTACCCTATAAAACGCTTTATGTTTCTGGGGAAGAAAGTCAGAAGCAAATAAAAATGCGTGCCGAAAGAATAACGCCAAATAGCGATAATTGCTATATTTTGACGGAAACCAAAACACAAAATATATTCAAACAAATTGAAGCGATTCAGCCTGAAATTGTAATCATTGACTCCATTCAGACTTTACACACCGATTATATTGAATCTACTGCAGGAAGTATTTCTCAAATTAGAGAAACTACTGCCGAACTTATAAAATTTGCTAAAGAAACTAATATTCCGGTTATATTAATTGGACATATTACAAAAGACGGAAACATTGCCGGACCAAAAATCCTCGAGCATATGGTCGACACAGTTTTGCAATTTGAAGGCGATCGAAATCATGTTTATAGAATCTTGCGTTCGCTAAAAAACCGTTTTGGCTCAACTGCTGAACTTGGAATCTATGAAATGCTAGGAAGCGGTTTGCGCGAAGTAAGCAATCCATCTGAAATATTGATTTCGCACAAAGACGAAGAAATGTCGGGAACTGCGATTGCCACAACTATGGAAGGCATGCGTCCGTTAATGATCGAAATACAATCATTGGTAAGTACAGCCGTTTATGGAACGCCGCAACGCAGCACGACTGGTTACAACGCCAAAAGGCTAAACATGATTCTGGCTGTTTTAGAAAAAAGAGCAGGTTTCCGTTTAGGCGCAAAAGACGTTTTCCTGAATGTTACCGGCGGAATTTCCGTTGATGATCCTGCGATTGACCTTGCGGTTGTTGCAGCGATTTTATCATCAAACGAAGACATTCCGGTTACAAAAGGTTTTTGTTTTGCGGGCGAAGTTGGACTTTCAGGAGAAATCCGACCTGTAAATCGTGTAGATCAAAGAATTCAAGAAGCCGAAAAATTAGGATTCACCACTATATTTGTATCTAAGTACAATAAAATAGCCTTAAAAAACACTGGAATCAAAATTGAGCTTGTTGCTAAAATTGAAGATGTTGCCAGTATTCTTTTTGGATGATTTTTGCCACGAATTTCACTAATTTCCCTAATTATATATTGTTTGAACACATGAAATACGCATTAAATACAAATAAAAATTCGTGTCTAATTTGTGAAATTCGTGGCAAAAAAATAATATTAGCTTTGTGGTATTCCATAAACTTTATGAAATCAACTCTATGAAATTTCCTAAACTAAATTTCCCAAAACAAAAAATATTCAAAGTATTAAAAATACTCGCCGTAATATTGGTGCTGATTTTAATTGGGCTTTACTACTTTCGTGATTCGCTTTTAAAACAGGCTATTGCCAAAGTCACTCACAAAATGGCTGTTGATTATAACAGTACATTTTCTGTAAAATCTGCTTCATTCGAAGGTTTATCAGGAATAAAACTAACCGATGTTATTCTGGTCCCTAAAAATGCAGACACACTTTGTCACATTCAAAAAATCGAAACCAGCATCAGTTTAGCCAATTTATTAATTGGAGACGTTCAAGTTGGAACCTTAAGAGTCAACGACGGATACATTCAATTAGTTAAAAAAGGAAAAATTCGAAATTTTGATGCTTTCTTAAAAAGAGACAAATCAGATACGGATAAAAACGAAAAAAGAAAATACGCCACTTTTGCGTATCACATCATTTCAAAATTACTGAATTTAGTTCCGACTGATATGGATCTAAAAAATCTAAATTTCAAAATTGATGATAACGGCAAAAAAACGTCTATTGCAATAAATAAGCTTGTTTTAGACAACAAACAACTAGAAACCAATCTTCATGTTCAAAGCAAAGATTTTGATCAGCGCTGGAACATAAAAGGTTTTGCCGATCCAAGAAACAAAAAAGCCGATATTCGTTTCTTTAATTTAGATACCGGAGCAATTCGAGTGCCATATTTAGACGAACGTTACAACTTAAAAGCAAGCTTTGACTCTATCCGTTTAAATGTTCAAAACATAGAAAAAGACGGAAGCGAATTACATATTGACGGTTATACTTCGATTACAAACCTGAAAATCAATCATCCAAAAATAGCAAGCAAAGATGTTATCATTAAAAATGCTCGTTTTGATTACCGCTTTTTGTTAGGAAACGATTTTATCTCAATCGACAGCACTTCGACAATGCAGTTGAACAAAATAAAACTGCATCCGTATGTATCTTATAATACAGAAAAAGATACGGTTTATACTTTGAGAGTTAATATCCCAAAAATGCAGGCGCAAAACTTTATTGTTTCATTACCTGATGGTTTGTTTACCCATTTTCAGGGAATGGAAGCAACCGGAAATTTTGAATATAAACTGGATTTTAAATTCAATAAAAACAAACCAAATACTTTAGTTTTTGACAGTAAACTGAACAAAGAAGATTTAAAAATTACAAAATACGGAGAAGCCGATCTTAACAAACTAAACGGCGAATTTGTTTATCGTGCAATAATCCAAAATGTACTGCAAAGACCTGTTTTGGTTGGAAATGCAAATCCAAATTACACGCCTTTAGACCAGATTTCTCCTTATTTAAGAAAATGTGTTCTAACGACCGAAGATCCATCGTTCTTCTCACACCGAGGTTTTATAAATGAGGCTTTCAAGCAATCTATTTTAAAGAATATCAGAACCAAAAAGTTCTCTCGCGGTGCCAGCACAATTAGTATGCAGTTGATTAAAAATGTTTTCCTGACGCGCGAAAAAACGCTTTCGCGAAAGCTGGAAGAAATTCTACTGGTTTATATTCTTGAGAATAATCGCGTTGTTAGCAAAGAAAGAATGCTCGAAGTTTATTTCAACATTATAGAATGGGGACCAAATGTATACGGAATTGGCGAAGCAAGTCATTTTTATTTCCAAAAAAGCCCTTCGGCTTTAAATGTTGATGAATGCTTGTTTTTGGCAACAATTATTCCGAAGCCAAGAAAATTCATGTATCAGTTTAACGATCAGGGAAACCTTAAAGATTTTGCCGTTAAAAACCAAAAATTCCTAAGAAACTTAATGTTCCGCCGAGGTCTATTAGTTCCAGAAGATACACTTGGTCAATTGCCTGTTTACATTTCCGGAAATGCGCGTTCATTAATTCGCATTAAAGCTCCGGATTCAACTGCAGTTCCAGCAGATTCTTTGTCTATTAGTGATGAATTTGATTTGTAAAAACAAATGAAAGAAGACCAAAAAGAAGTATATTTTAAAAACGTCTATGATAACATCAAGAATTTTGGTTATCATACTACTGCCGTAATGGAAAGTCAAAATTTCACACCCTTTACTTACTCAACTGGAATATTCGAAAACTTACAAATACCTGAATTATTTATTTCAGGACTTGGCCCAAATCTATCTGGTGAACTAATTAAAAATTATGCAGAAAAATATAAATTCCAAAATGTTCCATTAAATAAAAAAATTGACGACCTAACTGATCGATTTCCTGTTTATTTTATAAAAGTTAAAATACAAGATTTGACAGATTATACGCTAACATCATTTAAATTTTATGGAGATCGTGATTATGAATACATACAATTGGTCTTTCCTGATTTAAATGGGCGTTTCCCCAACGAAAGAAATTATAATTATGATCAAAAGATAATTGGAAACTTAGATATATAACGAAAAATCACCATACACAAATGCTTATTTAAGCACAAATTCCACAAACCTTCACCTTTAAATTAGTGAAAATTTGTGGAATTTGTGTTTATTCTAAAATCGTAATTTACGGCGCAGGATCTGGAATTATGGCCTGAACTGCTGCAATCTCAGTCAAAATTTCTTTGGATAAAAATACATCAATTGTATCGATGTTTTCTTTTAATTGTTCCATTGTTGTTGCACCAATAATTGCACTGGTCAAAAATGGTTGTTGCAATACAAATCCCATTGCCAGTTCTGTTAACGTTAATCCGTGTTTGTGAGCGATTTCCTGATACAACTTTGTTGCTTGTGTACATTGTTCGCTATTATAACGTGTGTATTGCGGAAAAAGATTGATTCTCGCATTTGGATGTGCTTCTCCGGTTAAAAACTTACCTGTTAAAACACCAAACGCCAAAGGAGAATAAGCCAGTAAACCTACATTTTCGTATTTTGAAACTTCGGCAGAACCAACTTCAAAAAGACGATTTAATAAATTATAAGGATTTTGAACGGTTTTGATTCTTGGCAGATTTTGATATTTACTTTCTTCCAGAAAACGCATCATTCCCCAGGCATTTTCGTTCGAAACTCCAATGTGTTTTATTTTTCCTTCTTTGATCAATCCGTCAAATGTTTCCAATACTTCTCTGAAATTATCTTCCCATATAGCATCATGATCTTTAAATCCGCGTTGCCCGAAATAATTAGTCAATCGTTCCGGCCAATGCATTTGATACAAATCGATATAATCTGTCTGAAGGCGTCTTAGACTGTTTTCTAAAGCATATTTAATACTTGCCGGCGAGAAATCAGCTTTCTCACGCATGTAAGTGAAATTTGGATTTGGTCCGGCAATTTTAGATGCTAAAACCACTTTATCACGATTTCCTGATTTCTTGAACCATGTTCCAATGATTTTTTCAGTACTTCCGTACGTTTCTTCTTTGGCAGGAACAGAATACATTTCGGCAGTATCAAAAAAGTTTACACCTCTCTCGAGTGCATAATCCATCTGCTGATGTCCTTCGGATTCCGTGTTTTGCTGCCCGAAAGTCATTGTTCCGAGGTTTATTTTACTAACTTTTATATCGGTATTAGGTAAAGTCGTGTATTTCATTTTTTTTGAGGTTCTAAGGTTCTGAGATTCTAAGTTGCTAAGCTTTTTCGCTTCTTGAATAACTAAGCTTCAAAGATACAAAGGGATTTTGCAAATGGAAATGCGATAAAAGTTAAAAAAAGAATAAGGTTTTCTTTTTAGGCTCTGAGTTGCTAAGATTCTAAGTAACCAAGGCTTCTTATTATAATTAAAAAAGGCTCAAAGTTAAAAACTCTGAGCCTTACTTATTTTATTTTAAACTTTTCATAGGATTTTGAAATGAATTAAAAACCCTAATTACAAAAATCGAGTTGTCTTTAAATTGGTACAATACTTTATAATTTCTTATTATAATTCTTCGACAATCAAGTCTATATTCATCTAACTGAAACTGCTCGACAAAAAAAATACTATCTGTGCAATCAAACAACTCATCTCTAATCTTAAGTGCCGTTTCTTTAGAAACTTCTTTCTTTAACGAAATGTAAATTTCTTTTAAATCTTCTTTTGCATTTTGGGTCCAAGAAACTACCAACTTAACATTACTCATTATCCCAATCTTGCATTTCCTTCGATAAATCTTCTTTTGAGATTATTCGATTGTATTTAATATCATCCAAACCTTCCTCAACTTTATTATGGTATTCAGATAAAGTCAATGGATTTCCTTTAGCATCATACGAAACGACTTCATTTAAATAATTATCAAAAACTGAAGAAACGATTCGCAAAACCTTTTCATCGGCTAAATCCAATTGATGTCTTATTTTATCTTTTAATTCCGGAAGTCCCATAGTTATGTCCATTTAGAATTCAAAGTTACAAAATATAAATTCACTATTAAAAATAGACTTAAGTTTAGACATACAAGGTTTTAAAACATTATAAAAAGAAAACAAAAAAGGCTCAAAGTTAAAAACTCTGAGCCTTTTAAAACCTTAGCAACTTAGTCCCTTAGTCCCGAAGATTCGGGATAGCCACTTTAATTTATACTATTAAGCATTTCAGCAATTTCATCTAATCTTGGTGTTAAGATGATTTCGATTCTACGGTTTTTAGCTTTTCCTTCCGGAGTTGCATTGCTTGCAAGGGGAGAGAATTCACTACGTCCTGCTGCAGTTAATTTTTGTTTGTTGATTTTAGTGTTTTCACTCAAAATAGCAACAATTGCTGTAGCTCTTTTAGTCGATAAATCCCAATTGTTTGCAATTGGTCCTGAACCTGCATAAGGATCGTCGTCTGTATGTCCTTCGATAAGAACGGAAAGATCAGGATTATCACCTAATACTTTTCCTAATTCAACAACCGCTTTTCTACCTTCTACTCCAACAGCCCAACTTCCTGAGTTGAAAAGTAGTTTATTTTCCATAGAAACATATACTTTTCCGTTTTTCTGTTCTACTGTAAGACCTTTACCTTCAAAACCATTTAAGGCTTTAGATAAAGTCTCTTTTAGTTTTTTCATTGCCGCTTCTTTTGCTGCAATCATTGCTTCAAGTTCGTTAAGGCGACTTGCTGTTTTGTCTAAACGTGCTTGTTCATCGGCTAGTTTTTTAGATTTTGCTTCTAATTGTGCCAATAATTCACGGTTTTTAGCCATATTGCTTTCTAATGCATCATTGCTGTTTTTCTCTAATGCATTATAAGAATCCTGAAGAACTTTGAATTTGTTTTGTGCCGCAGCTAAATCAGCTTTTTGCTTGGCAAGATCTGCTTTTGTTGCGTTTAAGTCTTTTGTTAAAGCATCTTTATCTAACTCTAACTGATTTTTTGCTTTTTGCAAGTTTGCATTTTCATCAGCTATTGAACGATTTTCTTTTTTTAGATCCGAATATTTTGTTTCAAGATCATTGTAAATTTTCTTGGATACACAAGAGGTCATAGACAAAGCTAGGACCAGGAATCCGATGGAGGCCTTTTTAATCATTTTTCTGTTTTATTTGGAGTATAAATTAATAATTCAAAATGTTCTTGTTTAAAGCAGAGCCTTAGCCCTGATGGAAACGACATCCTTTTTATCCGCTTTTTTGCCGATGAAAAGATATAGCGTACAGCAGGAAATAGCTACTTGAAATTCCAAAAATTAAACTCCAAATTCCAACTGAACTCATTTCTTCGTTTTAAAACCACTACTCTTTCAACAAGAACGATACCAAACTTTACTCGATTTCTACTAAAACCGGACAATGGTCTGAGTGCACAGCATCCGGAAGAATCACGGCGCGTTTTAAACGGTGTTGCAATGAGTCACTTACCAAGTTATAATCGATACGCCAACCTTTATTGTTTCCTCTGGCTCCGGCACGGTAACTCCACCACGAATAATGATGCGGATCTTTGTTGAAATGACGGAAGCTATCGACAAATCCCGACTTCATAAATCCGTCAAGCCAAGCACGTTCTGCAGGTAAAAATCCTGAAACAGTTTTGTTACGAACAGGATCGTGAATATCAATCGCTTCATGGCAAATATTGTAATCACCACAAATAATAAGATTCGGGATCGTTACTTTTAGTTCGTTAATGTAGGTTTGAAAATCATCCATAAACATAAATTTATGATCTAATCTTTCAATATTTGTTCCTGACGGAAGGTATAAACTCATTACCGAACAATCGTCAAAATCGGCACGAAGGTTACGACCTTCAAAATCCATATGATGAATTCCGGTTCCGAAAACGACATTATTTGGCTTTATTTTAGATAAGATTGCTACTCCGCTGTAACCTTTTTTTGTTGCCGGATAGTAATATTGATACGGATAACCTGCTGCTGTAATGTCGTCTACGGGAATTTGCTCTTGTGTAGCTTTTATTTCCTGAAGACAAATTACATCTGGATTAGCCTGTTGCAGCCATTCGATAAAACCTTTGGTAATCGCGGCACGTATTCCGTTTACATTATAAGAAATAATTTTCATCAGTGTTTTTTTAAGGATTCCAAATGTAATAAAAAAGTGGAAAGTTTGTGTTTCAAACAGCGAAAAGTAGAGTTTTTTGTTATCTTTGTTCGCTGCTCTAATAAATTAAAAATAGTACATGGGTTTAGTTACCGCGAAAGAAGTTGCAAAGGCAATAAATGTTGATAAGTACGGAGTTCTTGGTACTTTTTCAGGCTGGATTCTTATGAAGGTCCTTAAAATTTCTACCCTTAATAAAATTTACGATCATAATAAACATTTAGAAGATGTTGCGTTTTTAAACGGAGTATTAGACGAATTGCAAATTAAGTTTGAAATTCCGGAAGAAGATCTAAAACGTTTGCCTAAAGATGGCGCTTATATTACGATTTCAAATCATCCGCTTGGAGGAATTGATGGTATTTTGCTATTGAAATTAATGCTCGAAAGAGAACCAAATTTCAAGATCATCGCCAACTTTTTATTACACCGAATTGTTCCGCTTAAAAAATATATCATGCCGGTTAATCCTTTTGAAAATCACAGGGATGCTAAATCGAGCGTGGTTGGAATCAAAGAAACTTTGCGACATTTAAGTGATGGAAAACCGTTGGGAATTTTCCCGGCAGGGGAAGTTTCGACTTATAAAGACGGAAAATTAGTAGTAGACAAACCTTGGGAAGAAGGTGCTTTGAAGCTGATTAGAAAAGCTAAAGTTCCGGTTGTTCCGATTTATTTCCATGCTAAAAACAGTAAATTATTTTATTGGCTTTCTAAAATTGATGACACTTTGCGAACTGCAAAACTTCCATCAGAATTGCTTACGCAGAAAGACCGTGTGATTAAAGTGCGTATTGGTAAACCAATTTCTGTAAATGAACAAAACGAAATCGAATCGTTTGAAGAGTACTCTGAGTTTTTAAGAAAGAAAACCTATATGCTGGCAAATCCTTTTGAAAAGGATACCAAACTTATTGATACAGCAAGTTTAAAAATACCAAAAGCGCCTAAAAAAATCGCAACTCCGGCTAGTGAATCAAATATGATTGCTGAAGTTGACGCTTTAAGAAATAGTGATTGCCGTTTATTGCAAAGTAAAAACTACGAAGTGTTTTTTGCAAGAGCGAAATCTATTCCAAATGTATTGCACGAAATTGGTCGTTTGCGTGAAATTACTTTCCGCGAAGTAGGTGAAGGAACCAATGAATCTATTGACATCGATAAATTTGATCAATATTATCACCATATGTTTTTGTGGGATGATGAAACCAAGAAAATTGCCGGTGCTTACCGTATGGGATTGGGTTCTGAAATTTATCCAAAATACGGAATTGAAGGTTTCTACCTGAATGACTTATTTAGATTTGAGCCTGAATTGCACGATATGATGCATAAATCTATCGAAATGGGACGTGCTTTTATCATTAAAGAATACCAGCAAAAACCAATGCCTTTGTTCCTTTTATGGAAAGGTATTATTCATACTACGTTACGTTATCCTGAACATAAATATTTATTGGGCGGTGTGAGTATCAGTAATCAATTCTCTGATTTCTCTAAATCATTGATGATTGAATTTATGAAGTCGAATTATTACGATCCGTATATTGCACAATATATTCACCCTAAAAAGGCTTATAAAGTAAAACTTAAAGACGCTGATAAAGATTTTATCTTCGATGAAGCAGAATCTGACTTAAATAAATTTGACAAAATCATTGACGAACTAGAACCTGGAAACTTACGCTTGCCGGTTTTAATTAAAAAATACATCAAGCAGAATGCCCGTGTTGTAGCTTTTAACGTCGATCCTTTGTTTAATAATGCTATAGATGGTTTAATGTACATTAGAATCGCTGATATCCCTGAAAGCACAATGAAACCTGTTATCGAAGAGTTTCAAATAGAATTGGAGCGTAAATTATCGGAGAAAGAAGATTAATCGCAAACTTACTATAAAAATTAAAATCCCATTTGTTAAAAAACGAATGGGATTTTTTAATTACAGTTTTACAATCTAATTCTAATATTCTTTCCTAATCAATTTACCAAATCTTTATCAATGGATTGGATGTAATTACATTCAGATCCACTTAAAAAAAACAACTAAACTTTGCTTGCTAAAGATGTTACAATATTACTTTGTAAAAAGATTACCGACATCCCTTAAAAGTTATTAATAGGAGAGAAAAAGCTTTTATAATAACTAATTAAAAAGAAAAATCCCATTCATTTTGAAGTGAATGGGATTTGCTATGTTTTTAGAACCAAGGCTTTCTACCAACCTGATACGTTTGATAAAAGTCTTCGTCTGTTTTTGTCAGGTAAATAATTCCTTCTATTAATCCTATTAAACTACCTAGTCCGCACAAAATATTAAGAAGTATTTGAATTATTCCTTCTTTTGTATATCCTAAATAGAATTTATGAATCCCCAAAGCTCCAACTAAAATCCCTAAAATTCCGGCAGCAACTTTTTTGTTTTCTGGTCTTGGCGCTGATGGCGTATTCCAGGACTCTGGTTTTGTATTTTCCATTATATCAATTTTTAATTATTGTAATTCAACTTTACCAATTTCATTTATGTCTTCAGTTTCATTTTTAGGATCTTGCCCATATTGATTTGGTCCATGAGTACCTTCCGTACAAAATAAAATCAATAACCAAATTCCACCAATAAATGGGATTAGAAAAATAAAATAAAACCATCCACTCTTATCAACATCATGCAATCGTCTGACAACAACCCCCAAACCTGGCAAAAGAGTTGCCAAACTATAAAGACCAAAAAGAATATATCCTATGATTCCGCCTGTAATCGGATCTCCAAAAATTCCACCAATGACAGCTCCAATAACTATTAATAAAATAGAAATTAACCCATTTGCAAGTGCAAAATACCAATATTCGCTTCTTCTTGCGCGACCTTTAAAATTACTGTAGTTTTCAAAAACAACTTTTTTGTACCATTCAATCATAATAAATAAAATTAGTTAATTAACACCTACTCTTTGGATTTTCGGATACTCCTTTCTAAAATTTTGTTAAAATTCAAAACAATATTAAAAAAAAATACTTATAAAAACTAATTCTAAATAAGATTATTCTACAGAAAAAACTTGTTATTAAAGCGCAGGTAAATTTGGTTTGAATTTTAAAGGTAAACAGCCTTGATTTTATCTACGATAACCTGTGCCAAACGTTCATGACTTTCAAAAGTCCAGCCTGCAATATGAGGTGTTAGCAAAGCATTTTTAGCTTCCAGCAAATATTGGAAAGCTTCAGGAGTATTTTTATCCTGAAATAAAGTTTCGAAAGATAACTTCTCATATTCCAAAACATCCAAACCAGCTCCCAGAATCTTTTTAGACTTCATCGCTTTAACTAAATCTGCTGTGACGATGTTTTTACCACGCGAAGTATTTATAATCCAAAATGGCTTCGAAAATGCATTTATAAAATCAGCATTGACCATTTTATCAGTTTCCGGAGTCCACGGAAGATGCAAACTTAAAACATCTGCTTTCTTTTGTAATTCTTCCAGCGAAACTTGTCTCGCATTTTCATCACCAATGTTTTCTAAAATATCATGAAACACAACTTCGACCTCAAAACCGCGAAGTTTTTTGGCAAAGGCTTTTCCCATGTTTCCGTAACCAATAATCCCAACCGTTTTTCCATCAAGTTCATGGCCACGATTACTTTCGCGATTCCAATGTCCGGCTCTTATTTCGGCATCAGCCTGATTCAAATTATTAAATAATGATAAAATTACCCCAAGCGAATGTTCTGCAACAGCGTTGCGATTACCTTCGGGCGCAGCGATTAAATGAATTCCTTTTGTCTCGGCATACTCACAATCAATACTTTCTAAACCCGCACCAACTCTGGCAATAAACTGTAAATTGGTTGCTCTGTCCAAAAAAGTTTTATCAATTTTAAAACGGCTTCGAATTACGATTCCATTATAATCCTGAATCTTAGATTCAATTTCTTCTTTTGAAGATTTAAAATCGGTGTAATTTTCAAAACCGGCTTCTTCAAGTTGTTGCCAAAGAATTGGGTGATTACTATCGATATGTAGAATTTTTATGCTCATTGTGATTTATTTTATAAAAACAAAAATACGGTTAATTATTTATTAGCACTCCTGAAAAGTTTCAGGTTTCAGGTTACATGTTCAAAAAATTGTGACTTTATACCCGTACCTAAATCATTAAGCACAAAGCAACTTTTGCGTTAACCCCGTTCATAATTTTTTATTGGCTATATTTTTTTTTAACTTTGAAAATATAAGATTCGCCAACTTTCGCTGAATTTATCTTTTCTAAATTAAAATTTCCCCTCCAATATGAGACTAACCAAGACTTTTAAAGCCTTTTTTGAAAACGAAAAATCAGGAGGAATACTATTGCTCTTTGTTACAATTATTTCTCTTTATCTCGCCAACTCTTCTTTTCAAACGGAATATGTTGCTTTTTGGGAAAAAGATCTGGGAGGACATTCTATCACGCATTGGATTAATGATGGTTTAATGACTATTTTCTTTTTATTGATTGGTCTTGAATTAGAACGCGAAATTTATCACGGTGAATTATCGAGTATTAAAAATGCTTCTTTACCAATTATGGCCGCTCTTGGCGGAATGTTGATTCCGGCAGCTATTTTCCTGGCTTTAAATTTTGGAACTGCAACTCAAAACGGAGCAGGAATCCCCATGGCGACAGATATTGCTTTTGCGATTGGTATTTTATCTCTTTTAGGAAAAAGAGTTCCCGCATCACTAAAAGTATTTCTAACTGCCTTGGCCGTTATTGACGATTTGGGCGCTATTATCGTTATTGCGATTTTTTATACCACTACAATTTCTTTTGTAAATCTTGCGATTGCTCTGGGAATCTGGGTTGTCCTATTTATTTTGAATCGAATGAAAGTTCAAAACCTGATTCCGTATTTAATTGGTGGTGTCGTGATGTGGTATTTCATGCTAAACTCAGGAGTTCACGCTACTATTACCGGAGTTGTTTTAGCTTTTGTAATTCCATTTGGGAATGGCGACGAAAATTCTTCTTCATACAGATTACAGCACTTTTTACATAAACCGGTTGCCTTCTTTATTTTACCATTGTTTGCTGTTGCAAATACTTGTATCGCTATTGAATCTGACTGGCATGAAGGTTTAAATCATCCAAACACTTTTGGAATCATTTTAGGTTTAGTGGTTGGAAAACCTCTGGGAATTTTACTTTTCTCTTCTATAGGAGTTAGTGCCGGATTATGTAGTTTGCCTAAAAGTTTAAAATGGGCACATATTCTAGGAGCAGGAATGTTAGGAGGAATTGGTTTTACAATGTCGATCTTTATTACGATTCTGGCTTTTAAAGATCCTGAAACTATTGTTTTTTCTAAGATTGCCATTTTAATTGCCTCTATACTTTCTGGTATTTTTGGATTACTATATCTAAAATATACAGTGTCTAAGAAAAAGAGCATTTGATATGACAAAGTATTTTTATAAAATTACAATTATAACCTTCTCTCTTTTATTGCTTTCTGCCTGCAACGATAAATCCAAAATTGTCGCTAAAGAAAGCAATCCTAAAGAAGTTGCTATCGATTCTACACACAAAAACAACGAATCTATTGAAGGTTTATATGAAACACATCCGGAATCCGACAATAGTGATGAATGCAATATTTCGGTTGAAATAAAAAAAGGAAAAAGCGGCTATACTTATTTTCTAAAAACAAAACTTCGAAAAATAAAAGGTATCGCCAATTTCTCTACTAACGAATCCGGGGAAAAAATTATCATTTTAGAAGGCATACAATGGGATGAATATGAGGGTGATATTAGCCGTGAAGAAGAAAATGATTCTATAGCTGATTCAGAAGAAAATTCTCAACAATTAGAAATCCCTGTTGGAATTGGTGCGAACTACACCAAAGATACGCTGACAATTCAGAATTATGGGAACGCTATGAATTCTTATACTAAGCTTTCAGAATGCGGGAGGAAGTATATACAGCTGATTAAGAGATAAATTATTTTAAAATTCCAAATTCGAATTAACTAAAGCTGCAAATGAATAAAATCCGTCAAATACTTCTCTTTTCAGTTTTACTTATCACTGTACTTACCATATTTATATTCTATCAAATAAAAACATATGTTCCACCTTATTTAGTTTGTGCAATGCCTGTACCGGCCTTTTGCGGAAATCCTGACTTAACAGAAAATGAAACAAAAGGAAGAGAGATTTTCAATTCGAATTGTGCAGCGTGTCACAAACTAGACGCAAGAAGTACCGGACCAGCACTTCGCAACATAGATTCACTTGTAATTACAAAATGGATGATTGGTAAAAACTACAAAATTGACAGTACTAAAATTGAGAAATTAGGATTAGATTATCACAGAACGATGTTTAAAGATTTTGTAAATGAAGAAAATCTTGCATTAATAATAGATTATTGTTCAAGAACACGTTATTAAATTCTAAAAATAAAAATCCCAAATTTCTACAATGCTGACGGAGGAAGAATCACACAAGAAGCTCCCCATAGTAATTCTCCAATCTTTGTCGAGTTGCGTGTGTGATCCTTCCTCCGTCAAGGATGACAAACTGTACGAAAACAAAAAATCCCAAACCCCAACTAAAATTGGAATTTGGAATTTTTAAAATATTGGAATTTAATATTATCTAACCTTTGATCTGTTTCAAAGAAGTCTTAATACCTTTTATCAAAGATGAACTGAAACCATTATGTTCCATTTCGTTCAATCCTACAATTGTGCAGCCTTGTGGCGTTGTTACACGGTCGATTAATTGTTCCGGATGTACTTTTTCTTCTAATAACATTTTTGCCGCTCCTTTTACGGTTTGTGCCGCGATTGCTAATGCGGTTTGAGAATCAAATCCTATTTCGATTCCGGCTTGCATCGAGGCGCGAATATATCTTAAAGCATACGCGGTTCCGCACGCACCAAGAACTGTTGCTGCATCCATTAATTTTTCATCGATAACGGGAGCAGTTCCTAAATCCTGAAATAAATCAACGATTGGCAATGCTTTTTCTCTGTCCTTTTCAGGGAAAGAAATACAAGTTGCCGATTCGCCAAACTGTGCCGCAATATTTGGCATGATTCGAATTACCGGATATTCATTCTTTGTTTTTTCCTGAAGCATATCCAAAGACAAACCACTCACTGCCGAAGCAATAGTTTTCCCCGGAATTGCTGATAAAATTTCAGCTAAAACAACATCAACCTGATACGGTTTTATGGTTAAAATTACTACATCTGCTTCCTGAATATTATGTTTATTATCTGATGAAACTGTGATTCCGTATTCAGATAAATATTGAATACTAGCCGTATTTCTTCTCGTTACAGTAACCTGATTGTTTTTTGAGAACTTCGCAATTCCTAAGGCAATAGAAACCCCTAGATTTCCTCCTCCTATGATGTGTACTTTCATTCTGGTTGGTTTTTTGAATTATTTTTCTGGTAGCTTAATAGCCCATTTTTCGACGTGTAAATTACGCAGATTATACAGATTTTAAATCACTGCAATCTATCAATTTGTGGCAAAAATCTAAAAGTCAAAAATCATTCTGGCCATTACATTCTATTCTTATAGCAACTTCCCTTTTAATAATAAAGAAGCTATCGTAAAATAGATCACCAATCCTGTTACGTCGACTAAAGTAGCCACAAACGGTGCTGATGAAGTTGCGGGATCAAGTTTAAGTCTTTTTAATAAAAAGGGTATCATAGATCCTGAAAGTGTTCCCCATAAAACGATAAACACTAACGAAAGTGAAACCGTTGCTCCTATCGCCAACCAATGTTCTCCATATTCATAAAGTCCTGTTTGCTGCCAAACCATGATCCTGATAAAACCAACAATACCTAAAATCGCTCCTAATAGAAAACCAGAAGCAATTTCTTTTTTCATTACATACCACCAGTCTTTAAGCGTAAGTTCTTTCAACGCCATGGCACGAATGATCAATGTTGCTGCCTGTGAACCTGAATTTCCTCCACTCGAAATAATAAGCGGAACAAATAATGCCAGAACCACTGCTTTCTCAATTTCCCCTTCAAAAAATCCCATTGCAGATGCGGTAAACATTTCTCCGATAAATAAAACGACAAGCCATGTTGCTCTCTTTTTGACCATCTCACCCAAACGTGTTTGAACGTAAGGCAATTCAAGAGCTTCAAGTCCCCCGAATTTCTGGATATCTTCGGTATCTCTTTTTTCGATTTCGTCTTTGATGACGTCAATAATATCGTCGATTGTAATGCGACCCACCAAACGCCCTAATTCATCTACAACCGGAATAGCTTCCAGATCGTACTTATCCATCATTCGAGCTACCTCAACATCAGGTGTTTCAACATTTACATAATATAGTTTTCTAATATAGATATCAGAAATTTGTGTTTTTGTAGAAGTCGTCAATAAATCTTTAAGCGATAATCTGCCTTTAAGTCTGTTCTCATCGTCAACAACATAAATAGAGTGCACTCTGGAAACATTTTCGGCCTGAATACGCATTTCTTTCACGCAAGTAAGTACGTTCCAGTTTTCGTTGACTTTCACCAACTCTTTGTGCATGATACCTCCGGCAGTATCCTCGTCGTAACGCAATAAATCAACGATTCCTTTTGCGTGTTCTACATCCTGAAGTTCAGAGATTACTTCGGCTTTTCTGTCTTTCGAAAGTTCCCCAATAATATCTGCTGCATCATTGGTTTCCAATTCATCCAGCTCTTCGGCGATTTCTTTAGGCGAAAGTCTATTTAAGATTTGTTCACGTAAATCATCCTCCAATTCCAAAAGAATTTCGGCTGTTTTTTCGCTATCTAAAACCTTAAATATATAAGTTGCTTCATCAATGTCAATTTCATCAAGGATTTCAGCGAAATCGGCATGGTGCATGTCATTTAATAAAACCTCCAGCTCTTTGTTGTTTTTAGCTTGAATGAGTTGAGCTATTTCTTTAATTAGCTCTTTGCTGATTTTAAACTCCATCGGCTTCTATTTTTTGAGTCAAAACAATAAATTCCTCCACGCTTAATTGCTCCGGACGCTTATCAAAGATAGTGTCTAATCGCAATTCATCTGATAAATTTAATGTTTTCAAACTGTTACGTAATGTTTTTCGTCTTTGCTGAAAAGCAGTTTTTACAACCGTAAAAAACAACTTTTCTCCACACGGAAGGCTATAATCTTCCTTTCGGGTCATTTTCATCACACCCGACTTGACCTTGGGCGGAGGAATAAAAACGTTTTCATCTACCGTAAACAGATACTCAGTATCATAGAAAGCCTGGGCTAATACAGATAAGATTCCGTACGCTTTTGAGCCTTTTTTCTCGCATATCCTTTCAGCCACTTCTTTTTGAAACATTCCCGAAAATTCCGGAATCTGATGTTTGAATTCTAAAGTTCTAAAAACGATTTGCGTCGAAATGTTGTATGGAAAATTCCCAATTATGGCGAATTGTTTATTTTCGTAAACCTCGTTAATATTGTATTTCAGGAAATCCTGAGAGATAATTTTATCTTTTAATTTTGGATAATTTTCACCCAAATACACCACAGATTCGGTATCAATCTCGATCACGTGTGTATTAATTGGTTTGTCAAGCAAATACTTAGTCAACACACCCATCCCCGGTCCTATTTCTAAAACCTCATCGTATCCTTTCAGGCTTAAGGTATCTGCAATAGCTTTGGCGATACTTTCATCTTTCAGGAAGTGTTGTCCTAAATGTTTTTTGGCTTTTACTTTTTCCATTTTCTCTTTTGTTTGCCGTAAAGGCACTAAGCTTTTCTTACCATGAAGGTGCTAAAATGCAAAGTTTATTTCTATTTCTCTTTTGCCGCGAAGGCTCAAAGCCACAAAGTTCTATTTTTATTGTTTTGCCACGAATTGCACTAATTATCACAAATTTTTAAACTTAATAATCTGCGTTAATCCGTTTGATCCGCTTAATCTGTGGGCAATTTTATTTCCATTTAAAATGAGTTTGTAAACATCTCTTTTTATCTGAAAACCGAGACTGAAAACTAATTTCTAGTGTTCCGAAATCACTTCTAGTTCCGTTCTGAAAGAAAGCATTTTGTCAGCAAATAATTCTAAAGCTTCTTTATGAAATCTGGGCTCATCTTCTATATAATAGCGTTCCAAAATTTCTTTGTTATCGGCAACATATTGTACTGAGTACGTAATTCCGCCCATTTCTTCTTCAACCAAAACTTTTACAATTCGTGCTGATGAAAACTTTTGTGTAGCCAGAATTTCCGGTATGTGTTTTTCCTGCATCCATTTTAACCATTGGTCATGAACGCTTTCGTGTATATTGGTGGTAACGTTGTAAATAATCATTTTTCTCTAGATTTTAGACTTCTTAGACACTAGACTACTTAGATTTCAGAAAAGTCTAAAAATCTAAGTAGTCTAATAATCTAACGATCTATTTTTATAAATTCTTGTCTCCTCTTAATTCTCTGTATTTTTTTCTCGCATCAACAAAGTAAATACTGTCCTGATGATTAAAAATTACCTTTTCATACAAAGGTTTTGCTTTTTCTACGTCATGCAATTCATCGTTGTAAATTTCTGCCGAAAAAAACAGTGCTTCATCAACATAAATTCCGTCGCTATGATTGTCTATGATTTGCTGATATTGGCTTAAAGCCGAACTAAAATCTTTCAAACCTTCATAAACTTTACCTAAACGCAACAATGTTACAGCTTCAATTTCCTGTCCTTTGAAATTCTTCAAAATGCTCTGAAACTGAGCAATTGCCTCGGGTCTTTTATTCTGATACATCAAAAAATCACCTTTTGCAAACTGCTTCAAAGCTGTTTGTGTCGAATCTGCAGCGGTATTATCATTAATCAATAAAAAATATTCAAGAGCGTCATTGGCAATCAATTGTGTGTTTGCCGCTTTCAATTCTTTAAATTGTTTTAAAGCCCATTCAAAATCGCCTTTGTAATAACTCGTTTTTGCCGCTTTTAAACTTGCTTCATGCGCCATTACATCATTCTTTAAATCCAACTGAATTTGCGAATAATAAATCAACGCCTGATTGAATTTTTCTTCTAAAAGCAAGATATCCGCCAACTCCATCTTCGCATCTGCTTCCTGATAACCATTCAAATTTAATTCCAGCGCTTTTTTAATAATTGCCTTACCTTCTTCTGTCTTTTTTAGATTGAAAGCCAGGAAATGCGCCTGAATTATTTGCAAAGATAAGGTAAAAGGAGTTATTTCATAGGTTGTGAGCAATTGTTGTAACTCAGCAACAATAATTGGATAGTCTTTTTCCTGTGCTTTATCAATTTTAATTTGCATTAAATACGAATTAGTCACAACCAATAAGTCTAAATCTTTAGTGTTTTGAAGAATGAAATTCAGAATTTCTTCTGCAGTATCCGTATCATCTTCGTTCATCGCAAACTGACTTAAATTTACAATACTCGCAAGTGATTCCGGTTCACGTTTATAAATGGCTTTTTCCTGAATAAAGGCTTTCCCAAATTCTTTTTGCTGTACATAAAACCAACTCAAATAGTGATTCCAAAACACATCCTGATCTTTTTGGGTTCTCAGAATTAAAGCTTTACGCATTGCATCTTTAAAAGCAGTGTTATCTGTTTCACCACTCATAAAGCGCGACAATTGTGTCTGAATTAAATTAGAATTTTGAGGATTATTATACGATTCTGTCAATAAAAGATCAATCATCTGATCGGTCTTTCCTAACTGTCCATACAACAATCCAATCTGGAAATTAAAATTGTAATTCGGCTGTACCTGCATTGCAGTTTGATACGCTTTTAAAGCATATTCTAACAATACTTTTTTCTCAAAAGAATTTCCGATTCCGTAAACATCATTCGGACTCGTTTTGATTTTTTCGATAGCCTGTTCGTAGTAGTTTTTGGCTTTGGCTTCGTTTTTTTGCAATTGAAAATTATATCCCAATTCTACTAAAAAAACACCTTGTTTGTATCTGTTGTATCGATCCTGAATTGCTTTTTCGGCAATTGCGTATTGCTGCAATTGCTGATAACAATCAACGGTTCTTAAAAAATATTGCGTATTGGATGGTGCACTGGCTAAAAGCTCTTCATAGCTGATTTTAGCTTTTTCGAAATCGCCTTTATCGTAGTAATATTGCGCAAGTTGCTCATTTTGTGCTAATGCAAAAGTGGACCACAACAAAACGATATAGATAAAGATGTTTTTCATATTTCAGTTTTTTAGTAGCAGTCTTACTTTTCAGTCGAATAATCAGCGTCGTTACAAACTGGAACTGAATATTCTAAACTACAATAATTTTATGATATTTCGACGAACTCATTTTTTGTTTTTGATTTCCATACAATCAAAGCCAGACCAATTAAAATAAATGGAATACTTAATATTTGTCCCATATTTATTGGCATGCTGTTTTCAAAGGTTTCTTGATTTTCTTTAAAAAATTCAATTATAAATCGAGCTAAAAACAACAATGTCAAGAAGTAACCAAAAATCAATCCATCGGCTTTTTTAACTTTATCTGAATTATACATCCAAAATAAAATCACAAAAATCAACAAATAGGCAAATGCTTCATACAATTGCGTTGGATGTCTTGGAATCATATCGTCTCTTTGAAAAACAACTCCCCAATTTCCGTTTGTTGGTTTTCCGTAGATTTCAGAATTCATAAAATTTCCAAATCTTATAAAAGCTCCCGTAACCGGAACTCCAATAGCCATTTTATCTAAAAGCCATAAGAACTTAACTTTGAATTTACGGCAATATAAAACCATCGCAATAAGAACTCCAATTGATCCTCCGTGACTTGCTAATCCCTGATATCCAACAAATTTGTAAACTCCTCCTATTTTCTGAATTGGCAAAAGAATTTCTATTGGATGTTGTAAAAAATAAGACGGTTCATAAAAAAGACAATGCCCTAATCTGGCACCCAAAATTGTTCCAACGATTACATAAACCAATAAACTATCGAGATTATCTAATGATAGATTTTCTTTTTTATAAATGCTTTTTACTATGGCATAGCCTAATAATAATCCGCAGGCAAAAAGAGCTCCATAATATTTTAATGGAAAGCTATCCGTTATCATAAAAATAACCGGATCTACATTCCAATTCAAAACTCCATTCATCATACTCAATCTCTGTTTGCGGTTCCAGTTTACAGTCTCAGCGCAAACTGAGACTGTAACTGAAAACTAAATTAATTTATAATATCAAATCCACAGTAAGGGCGTAAGACTTCTGGTATTACGATTCCTTCCGGCGTTTGGTAATTTTCTAAAATTCCGGCCAAAACTCTTGGCAATGCCAATGAACTTCCATTGAGTGTGTGTGCCAATTGGTTTTTTCCGTCTTTGTCTTTGAAACGTAATTTCAAGCGATTTGCCTGGAAAGTCTCAAAGTTAGAAACTGAACTAATTTCTAACCAACGATCCTGCGCTGTAGAAAACACTTCAAAATCATACGTCAAAGCCGATGTGAAACCCATATCACCACCACATAAACGTAAAACTCTGTAAGGCAATTTTAATTCTTTCAAAATCTCTTTTACATGCTCAACCATTCCGTCAAGTGCTGCATAAGAATTGTCAGGATGTTCAACACGTACAATTTCTACTTTATCAAATTGGTGTAAACGATTTAATCCACGAACGTGTGCTCCGTAAGAACCTGCTTCACGACGGAAACATGGCGTGTAGGCCGTGTATAAAACAGGTAATTCAGTTTCGCCTAATAAAACGTCACGGAATAAATTGGTAACCGGAACCTCAGCAGTTGGAATCAAATATAAATCATCAATTGTTGAGTGATACATTTGCCCTTCTTTGTCCGGTAATTGTCCTGTTCCGTAACCTGAAGCTTCGTTTACCAAATGCGGAACCTGAACTTCATTATATCCTGCAGCTGTATTTTTATCTAAGAAATAATTGATTAAGGCACGTTGCAAACGAGCTCCTTTTCCTTTGTAAACCGGAAATCCTGCGCCTGTAATTTTTACACCTAGTTCAAAATCGATAATATCGTATTTTTTCACCAATTCCCAGTGAGGCTGCGCACCTTCATGCAAAACCGGAATGTCTCCCTCTTGAAAAACATTCAAATTATCGTCCGGAGTTTTTCCTTCAGGAACAATATCAGCTGGAAGATTTGGTAATGTATATAATTTATTGGTTAATTCGACAGCCAAAGCTTCTGCTTTTTCGCCTAATTCTTTACTTTTTTCTTTTAATGAAACGGTTTTTTCTTTTAAGATTGCGGCTTTAGATTTCTCTCCCGCTTTCATTAATTCGCCTATATCCTTGGACAATTTATTAGATTCGGCTAAAGTATTATCTAATTCAACTTGTGTTGCGCGACGGTTTTCGTCTAGTTGCACCACTTCTTCAACAACGCTTTTAGCATCGATATTTCGTTTTGCTAAAGCCTTGATTACTTTCTCCTGATTCTCTCTAATAAATGCGATTTGTAACATAGCTTACTTTTTATAACTATTGTATTTTTTTATAATGGAAGCAAATTTAAGGAAATGTTTCATAAGAATAAGACAAACTTTGAGAGGAAAAGCCATTTTGATGTTTATTCAGCAGAGATCCGTAAAGGTTTCGCAGAGATCCACTAAATTTTCATGTCTTTTCTTTGCGATGGATGGATTGAAAACAAAATGAATTAATTAAATTGCCCTTAAAAAATTACAATGATTCATATCGACCATTTTATCGAAGGTTTCTCCAATACTTTTAAAGAACTTCCTCAATCAGAACCCTGGACTATAACAAGCAATCTCAAAAGTATAATCGAAAAAATGATCGTAGATCTTGATACCGATTTTATAATTGAAAACAATATCGCTATTCATAAATCGGCAATTATAGAAAGTAACGTCACCATAAAAAGCCCTGCAATTATTAGTGCAAACTGTTACATTGGTGCAAATGCTTATTTTAGAGAAGGCGTTTATCTGGATAATTCCGTAAAGATTGGTCCGGGTTGCGAGATTAAAAGCAGTATTATTTGTTCAGAAACTGCAATTGCCCATTTTAATTATATCGGAAACAGTATTGTTGGCCGCAATATCAATTTTGAAGCAGGTTCAATTGCCGCAAATCATTACAACGAAAGAGCAATTAAGAAAATATCTGTACTTTATAATTCCGAAATTATCGAAACAAACTCTGATAAATTTGGATCGCTAATTGGCGATAATTCCAGAGTTGGCGCAAATGCCGTATTATCGCCGGGAACGATATTACTTAAAAATTCGGTTGTAAAAAGACTTGAGCTCATTGAGCAAGTTCAACCGGAGTAACATACAATAAACTCTTATTTATGTTCTACCAATAATTCTTTCAATTCATTGGTTTTTAAATAGGTAGCAAAACGTCCTGAAAGTAGTAACATTTCTCTCTCTTCGGGAGTAATTCTCAATTTGGTTTCAACATGTGAAGCGTATTCGTATAGAAGTAAAATTTGCCTTGGTGATAATTCACTAAACTTTTCCTTGTTTAATGTAGCAACGATTACTTCACCGTCTTTATCTTTTTTGAAGGCATCTTCGCCAAATTTACTCAAAAGCTCTTGCTTAAAATTAGCATATAATCTTGCCCAACTGCTCGAATCGTCATTTGTATTCTTCAATTCAATTACTAAATCTTCATATGGCTGATCTTTCTCCAATTTTAATAAATGATCGCGAATAGTAGTAAATCCAATGATTTGATAATTTGAAACGGGTATTTTATAACGCTCAAATGTGTTTTCTACATCTTTATCAAAAGTCATGTATCGAGTTTGAACGGTGTATAAAGAAGCCGTTTCAAACAGTGAAATCAATCTAATTTTGGCATCAGTTACATACGGTGTTTTTTTTCCTTGTCCGAGACAATCAATAAAAAGTGCTTTCTTGTTTTTATCATCAACTTTTGTATCGTTATGAAGTAATTCGACTAAGGTTTTGTACCCCATATTGTCTGAAGCACCGCCATCGACAATACACAATATTTTGTCTTTGTTTTTGACTCCAAACTTCACTTTTGGAAGAACTCCGGGAAAAGCTGAACTTGCTGTAATGGCGTATGTAACCGGAAAATCGTAGCCATCGTTTATCTTATTTTCATTTAATGAAATTTCTGCTTTATTTGGAGCCAAAGATGAGTTGAGATTTAAACCTCTAATTATATGTGGCATAAACGGAATACGTTCGCCATTATTAAATGCCGTTCCGTTTGCCACAAACATGGGTAAAGAAGGGATTTGTTTACTATCTTTTGAAACAAAGAAATCCGACAATAACATTTGCGTTCCAAACTTGTTGGTATTATCGGGATTCGTTGCATCGTATTGTAAAATATCCGAATCTATTCGTTGCGTCATCGATATTTTATCGCCTTTTTCGTTTCGGCTATTGTTTAAAAGTGATAAAATATTTGCCGATTTATCTACGTAGTCTTTATATGCATCGGCTTTAGAAAAATAGAATTCGTTGAAGGTGCAATTGTCATAAAACAATTTATTCTTTAGAATCGTCAAATAATATCCTGCCGAAAAACAACCTCCCGAAACAGTGGAATAATAATCTATCTCGTTCAGAAAATTACGCTGTCCATCACTTTCCTTAATTTCTTCTAGTCCTAAAAGCACACCCATACTAAAAAACTGCGCTCGGGAACCTCCTCCAGAAATACCAATTCCGAGCGCAATATTTGGGTTTTGAAACTTTTTATCTCTTTCCTGAACTGACTTGTAATCGCTTAGTGAAACAGCAGGAATCGAACTATAATTGATTTCTGAAAATAGATTTATTTTATTTTGGGAAAACCCTACCTGAAGAAAAAGGAGAAACATTATCTGACTGTATCGATATCTCATTTTGGCTTTTTTAAATCACAAAAAGCGAAGTTACAAGAAACTGAAGCAAGTTAAAACTCGAATAATGAAATCTTTAACAATAAAGGCAATTCTCTAATTTACAGTAACAGTCTTTGTTGGAGACGATGTACAAGTTCCGCTTCCGTTTTGGATTGTAATATCTGCTTTTATTGTATAAGTACCTGCCGCACTATAAATATGCGAAATAATGGCTGTAGTTCCCGTTGCCGCAACTGTTTCTGCAGGAGTACCATCACCAAAAGTCCATTTAACAGTTTTTAAAGTATTCTTTCCCGAATATTCAACTGTAAAATCAATTTTCTTAGGATTTGTAGCATCTGTTGTGTGTTTTACTTTCTCGAATAGTGATTCTTCAACACAATCAATTCCTTTATCAAGTGCTTTTTCAAGTTCATGTTCACAAGAGAGACTTAAAGTTAGCAATGCAACAAAACACAAAATTGTAGCGGATTTTTTCATGGTATTTGATTTTTTTATTATTATTCAGATTGAAATTTTAACAAATATAATCAAAATATTACATGAATTATCTGACAATTATCACCAAAAGGCTTTTTTTATCAAATATTATACAATCTTAAAACAATGAAAACACCAATATATAAATATTAATTATTCCGCAAAGATGCCCAAAACTAACACAGAGTCCCGGAAAGTTTTTAATATAACTTAACGTTGCGTTGCGTAAAACCTTAGTGTGATTTGTGGTAAAATAAACTCTGAGGTAAAAAACTAAGCGCGTTTTATCTCATGTCCAACAAATTCCTCCAAAACAGCAAACATATCATCTACAGAAAGCGATTCGAAATCCGGATGATTTTTCAGGAAATTAGCATTCAATGTAATTAGGTTTTCTTCTAATTCATAAAAAGTATCATTATTAAGCAAATCGCGTGTTGGGTTTACGCCTTCTAATTTTCCGCTTACAAATTTATTAAGCTTTACGCTGCTCATCAATTTGACTTTTTTGCTTTGTTGCTGAAACAATTCCAAGTGTTTCTCAGCACCAATCAAAGCCAAACCTTCTTCGATAAGTTCGTTTAATTCTTTATTCCAACCCGATCTATAGACAAACTGAGCAAAATTTCCTTCGGTATACTGTGACCAGTAATAATCAAGATAATAACTCATCAAAGCATCTTCATGAATAAATTCATCATCAACACCTTCTTCGCGCATTAAATTGATTACCGAAATATTGGAATGAATCACATCGTGAAGATTTTCACTATTCATTGCCGTTTCAGAAACTATTATTCTACCAAATTCTTCCATTTTGTTTTGTTTTGAGATTGTTTTGCAAATTTCAGATAAATTAAAACAGAAAAGAAATACTATCTGATTTAAATACGATCAGATCCCTCACTATTCTTTTTTTCATTCATTTTTGCCACTAAAGCTTTCAATCGCAAGGCGCTTTCTTTCTTTTCGGCCTGAAGTTTAGCCTTTTTTCTATTGAGCAATTTGGTATGCAAAGCCTTATTTTTGGTATTTTTTTCGGGTCCTTTTGCCATGATCGATTATTCTTTAATTTACAAATATAAAATATAAAAAAACATTTCATTAGTCAAACAAAACTGTATGAGACAATTAGCTTTTATTCAAGACAATACCTTTTATTTAACTTAAAAAAATTAGTAAAAACCTTAATAATACACTATACTTTAGCACTTTTTTTAACCAAATCAAATGTTATTTCATGAAAAAAATATTACTTTTTCTATTGCCCATTGTTTTTAGTATTTCCTTATTTAGCTGCTCAACAAACGAAGCGGTTACATGTTATCTTCCTTCAAACACAACCACCAGCAACTCTCCCTTAGTTCCCGGAGGAACATTATTATTGAACGCCACTTCTACTTACAGTCCAGATGTAAGCTACAATTGGTCAGGACCTAATAACTTTCACTCCAATCTACAAAATCCAACTATTAATAGTGTCTTACCTTCTATGGCGGGAGAGTATAAACTAAAAACCAATAAAGGAATCTGTGAAAGTAGCGAAAGTACTGTTATGGTTGAAATTAATGCCCCAAATATCCCTTGTAATCCTGTTAAAAATACAATGGTTTTTGAAAAATTATCTCTTGGTCCGCTCAAATTTGGTTCTGTATATTCCTCCCATGTTAATGATGATTATTACATTACGGCAGGTTCATTAGAAGCGACTCTAAGAATAGAGTTTGCGAGTAATATAATTCCAATACCTGGAGTTTACAATATCTGCAGCACTTGTCCAACTTCTTTCATGAAAAGCAATGAAGTCTGCGTTAGCTTGAATTATGTTAGTTATTCTCATGCCAATAGTGGATTAGTGTATATATCCTCATTAAATGGAAAATTAACAGCTACTTTTTGTAATGTAATTTTCGAGCAGTCTCCCTTTACATTAAATTCATCTGCAACAATAACTGAAAATTAAAAATGAAAAAATTATTAATAATTCTACTTTTTACTTTCTCAAGTTCTTTTGCACAAAACTCATACATCGTTGACAACAAAGGAACCAAAACTTTTATTAGAGGAGAACTGACTGATGTTCTATTAGTCGATAAAAGAATATCCTATGTGAATGTGGGGAAAAGCTGGGAAAAGTATATTAAATTCAAAGATCTCGATTATGCAATAATTGGCCCAAGTTTGCTAAAATCATTTCATCTAAACCAGCAGAAAAAAGCAGAAGTTTATTTCGTTTTTGGAGAAAAACAAGACAAAAAGCTAATTGGTGTCGCCATAACTGTAACAACAACTCAAGGATCAATGTCGTCTTCCAGTACATTTTATGAATTATATGTTATTGATAACAATGAAACTGTTATCGAACAAATTGTTACAAAATCTGGTAAATCAGAAGAAAAAATAGAACGTCGAGGACAGATAGCGGCAATGATTAGGAAACATTTTTCTGACTGCCCGGATTTAATGACAAAACTTGAAAAATATGATATTCCGGACGAAAGAAATGAAACAATCTTATCCTTTTTTTCAGACACAGAATATATTAATTGCAAATAACCCCCTTAATAATGAAAAACCAAACATTACTTTTTATTAGCGCATTACTTTTCAATTTATCTATATATAGTCAAGCCCCAAGAGGATTTTATGCTTCAGCAGGTTTTTCCCAAACAAATTTAAAATCATCAGATTTACTTAATGAATCTAAACCCGGCTTTCTTATTGGGTTAAACGCTCTTATGGGCTATCATGAAAATTACAACTTTCAATTAGAGCTTGCTTACAGACAAAACACTTTAGATGTAAAATATGTTGAAGATACTTTCGAAGAAGTGAAAAAATCAAAATATAAATACTCTGATCTTACCTTTGGTTTTTACTTTAATTACTATATTTTAAAACCTGAAGAGGATGAATTCTTTTTGGGACCGCAGGCAGGTTTATTTGTGGCGGTAGTAGACCCTCTTACACCTTCTAAAGGCGCAGATGTTAATAACCAACAATACTTACCTTATTTGCTTAATGAATCTGATTTAACAAATTCGGCAAAATTTAATTACGGTTTTGGAATTGGTTTAACCGGGGGATATAATAATTTTAGATTTGACCTAAGATATAGTTTGGGTATGGCAAATTTATTACAAGATGTACAAGTGCATAGTTACGACGAATCGAATAATTACACAGGGCCAGCTCTTGAAGGCAAAACCAACACTATATCATTTGGTATAAGTTATAACATATTTCATTTTAGAAAATAAGATTATAAAAGAATTCACATCATTTTTGTCGGCATGGATTTACAATCTGTGCCGTACAATTATGATCATTACATAAAATTAATTAAGTCCTTAATTATTTAGAAAATAAAAACCTCAACACAAGCTTTTATAGAAGTCAAAGTTGGATACTTAAAATCGGGAGGAATTAATGCTGTAATTACCCAACCTTTCCATATTATTAAAATACCAAAAACTAATAAAAAAGTCGTTTTTAAATAAAATCATGAAAAGTGTTGTTTTTTTAATCTGCTCATAAACAATATGACATAACTTTACAATTAAAAAACGACAACTATGAAAACCATCATTATAACAATTATTTCGCTTTTATCTTTTTCGATGTATTCGCAAAACCGATACGAACTGCAAGATGAAGGAAAAGACAAACTTTACCTTTTTGATTTCATTACACAAATGGCAGAAAGAAAAATAATTAAAACTGAACCTATAATTGTTCTTGATGGAAAACCCTATCGTTTTCAGGATTTAGAAAAAGAGAAACTTCCTTTGTATAAAAATCAAATCGAAAAAATAACCCTGCTTGACAAACAAAAGGGAATCGCTATTTATGGAAATTTCGCCGAAGCCGGGGTTGTAATTGTAACCACAAATAAAAAAGAGAATTCTGGCAGCCATGAATAATGTGTCTAACAAATTGAAAATGTTTTTAAACCATTCGTTCTTGAAACAATAATACAAACATGAACAAAAAACATCTACTGATTCTTGTCTTGTTAATTAGCTTCTTTTCTTATTCTCAAGAAAACAAAACAATACAAAAATTAAATACAGAACTTCAAAAATGTCTCGACGACACTGAGAATAATATGATGAATTGTACATTTGAATATTACAACAAAATGGACAATTTATTAAATATAACATATAAAAAAATCAGAACTACATTAAGCAAGTCAGAGCAAGAAAAATTAAAAAATCAGCAATTGTTGTGGCTTAAAAAAAGAGATCTGTATTTTAAAAAAATCGAAGCAGAAACAACAAAAGAACTTGATGGAGAAAATTCATCACAAGATTTCAGGATGATCTGTTCTCATGAAAATGCTTTATTTGTAGAAGATAGAATTATTGAATTAGAAAAAATATACTTCAAAAACTAGAACTTCAGCGCAATGAATCTTCCAAAAAACCTAACATTATTCTATGTCTTTGGAATACTTTCGATTATTGCAGGGATAATTTATGCTATAATCCTAATCAACGGAAATTCCGCAGAAGATGGATTAATGGGAATTTACATTTTGTTTGGTTTGATTCCCGTTGGGTTTATCATATTGATTGATCGTTTTCTGGTTCGGAAATTCGGAAATCAGAAAGTGAATAAAGTTCAATTTTCCATTCTTGCATTTATTGTCCTTTTATGGATTATAAGAGCGATTGCGAATTTTATAATCGATTAATATTTTCTCACAAATAATAATTAACGTTCTTTAGTTCAAAATATATTCTTCCGCCTCCGCCACCTCCATTAAAAAACTAACACATAAAAAAAAATGACAAAAATACATCACCTAAACTGTGTGAAAATTGTTTCTCCTGTTAACGATAACGTCTGTGGACATTGCCTTTTGATTAAAGAAAACGACAAACTCATTTTAATAGATACAGGAATAGGACTCTTAGACATTCAAAAACCATTAGAACGAATAGGGCAGCAACTTATTGATATGGTTGGATATCGCTTTAATGAAAATCAAACTGCCATAAAACAAATCGAAAAACTGGGGCTTGATCCTAAAAAAGTTACAGATTGTGTTATTTCGCATTTAGATAATGATCATATTGGTGGTTTGGCAGATTTCCCAAACGCAAACATTCATATTGGAATTGAAGAACATGAAAACTTCAATTCCGGAAGTCCTAGATATTTAAAAACACCATTATCTCATAACCCAACGATCAAGACTTATAACAAATCGGATTTCAATTGGTTTGGATTTGAAGCTAGAAAAGTCAATACAAATACCGAAACAGAAATTTTTCTTGTTCCACTTTTCGGGCATACTTTAGGACATTGCGGCGTTGTTATAAAAACAGAAAAAGGATGGTTGTTTTATATTGCCGATGCCTATTACATGCGAATAGAACTAACTGATAACGATCATCCGGTGAATCAATTGGCTCAAATGAGAGCCGAAGACAATGATCTAAGATTAAGCACATTAGATAAAATCAGGAATTTGATAAATGAACATCCCGAAATTGAAGTTTTTGGATATCACGATATAGAAGAGTTTAACTTTTACAAGAACTAAACGAACAAACAAAAACCAACATGATGAAAAAAATGGAGTAACTACATAGTGATAATTGGAATAGTTTCACTCATTATTAGAAACATTGATTTACTAATCATTTTTTTTGAAAAATTGACAAAATGAACCCAACCTTCTTCTCCACCCAAGAAAAATTCAGAGAATGGCTAGAAAAGCATCACCAAGAAGAAACCGAATTATTGGTTGGTTTCTACAAAGTGAATAGCAAAAAACCATCTATGTCATGGTCAGAATCTGTAGATCAGGCACTTTGTTTTGGTTGGATTGATGGCGTTCGGAAATCTATTGATGAAGAAAGTTACACAATCAGGTTTACACCAAGAAAAAAAACCAGTATTTGGAGCGCAATAAATATCAAGAAAATCGAAGTACTTACAAAAGCCGGACTGATGAAAGAATCCGGAATAAAAGCTTTCGAATTCAGATCTGAAGAAAGATCTAAAATTTACTCGCATGAAAATGAAGCGTATGTTCTCGATCCTGAATTCGAAAAGCAATTTAAAGCCAATAAAATAGCTTGGGAATATTTCAACAATCAGGCACCATCGTACAAAAAAGTAATAATTCACGTGATTATGAGCGCCAAACAAGAAAAAACCAGACTTTCCAGATTGGAGAAAGCAATAAAATTTAGTGCCGAAGGAAAACGAATGTTGTAAACACTATTGTTTTAATATAGTTTAAACTGTAACTTTATTCCATGAAAAAAGTTTTAGCTAAAAAGAGATAAACAATGGAAAAAAGAACAACCTTACAATACTACGTTTTAGATGTATTCTCCAATACAAGTTACAAAGGAAATCCGTTGTCTGTTGTTTTTACCGATGGTGATTTAGATTTAGAAATCTATCAAAACATTTCAAAGGAATTTGGTTATTCTGAAACTTCGTTTGTCTATTATTCTACCAAGAAAAAAGCGCTAAAAGTTCGTTCGTTTACTCCAACAGGTTTCGAAATAGATGGCGCAGGACACAATTTGTTAGGTGCTGTTTGTGGAGCGTTACTTAAAAATATGCCCATTTTTGAAGAACAGAATGAAAGTGAACGTTTTGTAATCATGAAAAATTCACCGATACCTTTAACGGTAAGTTTTGATCCTGTTACGCAAGATCCGGTGGTGCAAATGCATCAAAAATCGGCAGTGATCAAACAAGAAATTCCAACTTACAGAATTGCAGTAGCACTTGGTTTAAAAATTGAGGATTTAGATGTAAATGCTTTTGTACCTACAATAGTCAAAACAGAAGTCGCACACACCATGGTTCCCATAAAAAACAGTCAATTGCTAAACAGTTGCATTCCTGACAATCAGCTTTTAATTGAAATTTCGAAAGAATATCACTTTGAGGGATTTTATTGTTTTACCCTTTCTGACGAAAATCAGGAACATGTGGTCGAAACTAGATTCTTCAACCCAATAATTGGCATAAATGAAGATCCTGCAACGGGAACAGCTGCCGGCCCTTTAATTGGTTTTTTAACTCAAAAGAAATTCACCAAATCAGACAAAGAGTATAAGATTTTGCAAGGCGTAAAATTAAAGCAGCCTTCGGTGATTGAAGTTATGAATCGCGACGAGGATATTTTGGTTGGCGGTTCATCGATTATAACAATGAAGGGGGAACTTTATTTATAAAAAAATAATTAATGTCAAATTTTAAAAATAAAACTTGGATTCTAAGTGATTTCATCAAATTTGTTCAGGCAAAAAAAGATCGTTCATTAAACTATAATCCCAATTATACCTATGATATATATGCCCCAAATAACGATGATCAACTTTCGCCTGAAACAATTATTTACGTTGGAAATACGGTTGAAGTTGATGACAATGACAAAGAAATTTATCCCGATATTGTCATAAAAATGGATTATTGGTTCGAATATTCCTGCGATAACTTTCAGGATGTTATTGATTTGGCTACTTCACAAAATACTAATGTAAATACCTATAAACTAATTGAATGCTTAAACTATTATAGTAAACACGATACTTTTTTAGATTGTCTCGTCCTGAAATAGCGATACACAAAAAGCCATCGTTATGGAAGATCAAATAAATTATGTAAAGCGTAGTCAACGAGATTACAGTATGTCACTAAAACTTCAAATTGTTAGTGAGATT
>Ga0163161_10000221_pt1 | contig 51978 bp, 49 predicted proteins | sample S45metaG_FD_129847 | JGI IMG/M metagenome (GOLD analysis project Ga0163161, IMG submission 129847) | Switchgrass rhizosphere microbial communities from Kellogg Biological Station, Michigan, USA - S4-5 metaG | ecosystem: Host-associated > Plants > Roots > Rhizosphere > Soil | place: USA... | reverse complement strand
CATTTCTTGATCATATAAGTCCTTGAAAGGGCTGTGTGTACGAGTTTCGGCGCAGTCTAATCAGGCGGCGTGCACCTTACAATGCCCCGCACTGGCTAACCGATGCCAACATAGAGAAATATTCTCGCCGATAGTTCCATCGGCATCCTGACGCAGCCAGATCAGCGTAGCTCATAGCTGTCGACAATCCGGATTACCATACGCTCATCGCCCCCCAATGCCAGCATTTGGCGGTATCATGGCGCCTTTGAACCAGCGAACGAGACAGATAGATGGCCGCGGTAAAAATCATCAACGGGTATGTGATCGACAAGAAAGACGGCAAGTGGACGCTGACCACCACCAATGGCGAACACATCGCCGGGCCTTTCGACAGCGAACAAATGGCCACCGATGTGGCTTCCGTATTCACGGACACTCCGGCATCGGCCAAGCGCCGCGGCAAAGATCAGGACTGATCAGTCCCGACACGCCCCAGCCCTGCCCTTGTGCAGGGCTTTTTTGTGCCCGCTGACAAACAAGTGGCCAAACGCTATAACCTTTTCACACCGGCGCTGTCAGAGCGTCTAGTCCCCCTTGCTGAAGACCCCGAACATGACTTTGAAAAAATGGCTGCCCCTGATAGCGGTATTGGCACTGGCCGGCTGCGCGACCTCCCAACCCACGTACCTGAACAACGGTGAACAGGGCCTGTCGATCGATTGCTCCGGCGAAGCCAACTCCTGGGCGACCTGCTATGAAAAAGCCGATGCGTCCTGTGCAGGCACCGGTTATCGCATCGTGGGCACTGACGGTACGCCTCAGCCCAAGGAAAGCGACAAAACGCTGGGAGTCGATGTCGGCAACTACAAGAACCGCAGCGTTGTCGTGGTCTGCAAATAGACCTTACATATGAATTTCGGCGAATTTGATCCCGAGTCCGCGTACGACTTCGATCAGATCGTCGAGACGGTTGAACGACTCGACTTCGTCGTTTTCGTCGACCAGAAAATAACTGCGTCCGGCGCTCTTCTTGAAAAACACGATCCACTCCCCCGGATTCGCCGGGTTCTGGATGACATGGGTGGCAGAGATCAGGCCCTCTACGTGGCGCTCCCGTACTTGCTCTCGCTTCATCGCGACTCCAGAAATGAAAATGCCGTCACAGCATGACTGCGACGGCATCGTTGCTGATGACAATCAGTCTATCAGCCGGAAATACACGCATTGGCGGCGTTTCGCACATCACGCGGACGTACTGGAACATTCGACATGCGCTCATGCAACTTGATGCTGCTGCCGCCGGAGCGATCTTCGATATCAAATACCGCTGCCGCGCCGGTGGAAAATTTACCCGGGACGATCACCCGAACCCCGTCCTTGTGCGGCTGCATTTGCAGCGCACCGCGGCTGTCCGCCAGCTTCTCGGCCAGGCATTGGGCATATTCATGGGGTTTCTTGCCGGAGATTACGCTCACGGTCGGCAGCGTTTCATTGATTTCGGAAACACTCGCACAACCACCCACAGCCAGAATCAACGGTAGACACACCACACCCCACTTCATACAAAACCTCCGTTAAAGACCGTCCGACAGCACAAATGCCGTTTTTCTCCGGGGCCTTCTGCATTTAACCCGCATCCGATTGCGAATATCTGTTCAAAATTGTCAAACCAACGCCCGACGGCCAGATAATAACCCGTGCGGGCTGATAAACTGCGCGCAATTACAAGCTATCGTTTTGATTTTGTAGAAAAAGCCCTTCTGGAGGCGCCCATGAAATTCATTCACCAGCGCGAACACCTCAACGAAGACGACATCGTCGTCATCCAATGCTCGCAAATGTGCAACATCCGTCTGATGAACGACGCCAACTTCCGCAGCTTCAAAAACGGCGGCCGTCACACCTATCACGGCGGCGCCTTCGACACCTTTCCGGCCCGTATCACCGCGCCGAGCACCGGTTTCTGGAACATCACCATCGACACCGTCAACCGCCGTGCGATCAGCGTGACCCGCAAGCCGACGCTGACTCACTCGATCAAGATCATCCGCCGCTCCAGCACCAAACTCAGCTGACACACGCCGTCCAACCAGAAAGGAATGCATGACCGTGGCCCAAACGACCAAATACGTCATCAAATACAAACTCAACGGTGAACGCCGCTTTGAGTTCGCGCAGCTGGAAAACGGCACTGCCGAAGAAGCCAAGGCTGCTTTGGATGCCCTTCACGGCCAGAGCGACGACGTGATCAGCGAGATCGCCGTCAGCAAAGCGCTGTAAGCATCGACAGGAATTCGACCGCAAGCGGCGGAGTGTTCTGCCGCGAGGCCCTGCCTAGACTGATTTTCTTCGACCAAGCGTCAAGGAGTCAGCATGTCGATGTCACCCTCTCGTCTGGATTCACTCGACTGGGCAAGCCTTGAGCGGCAACTGGATCAGGACGGCTACGCGATCGTCCGTTCGCTGCTGCTGGCTAAAACCTGCGATCAATTGAGTGCGCTGTATCAGCAGACCGAACCGTTTCGTTCGCAGGTCATCATGGCCCGCCACGGTTTCGGTCGTGGCGAGTACAAATATTTTCGTTATCCCCTGCCGACACCCGTAGAACGCCTTCGCGGCGCGCTGTACCCGCGCCTGGTTGCCTTGGCCAATCGCTGGTACGAACGCATGAACCTGCCCGAGCGTTTTCCGCCGAGCCATGCCGAATTTCTTCAGCGCTGCCATGCCGCCGGTCAACTACGCCCTACCCCGCTTCTTTTGCAGTACGGCGCGCAGGACTACAACTGCCTGCATCAGGACCTGTACGGCGAATCGGTGTTTCCGCTGCAAGTGGCGATACTTCTGTCAGAACCCGGGCAAGACTTCAGTGGGGGCGAATTCGTTCTCACCGAGCAGCGCCCGCGCATGCAGTCTCGCCCGCACGTACTCGATCTGACGAAAGGTGATGCGGTGATCTTTGCCGTGAACCAGCGCCCGGTCAAAGGCGTGCGCGGTGATTATCGGGTAACGATGCGCCACGGCGTCAGTCGCCTGCACAGTGGAAAAAGGCATACCCTAGGCATCATCTTTCACGACGCCACCTGACCTACATGCAACCGAACACTTTCGATCTGTTCGCCGATCATGAACCCGAGCAACGCCCCCGCGCCGAGCAGATTGGCGAGCAATCGTGGCTGCTGCATGGTTTCGCCCTGCCGCTGATCGAGCAGATCCTGCCGGCGCTGGATACGATTCTTGCCGCAGCGCCGTTGCGCCACATGGTCACGCCGGGTGGATTCAGCATGTCGGTGGGCACCAGCAGTTGCGGCGCTTTGGGCTGGATCACTGATCGCTATGGCTATCGTTATTCAGGCGTCGATCCGCTCAGTCATTTGCCATGGCCGCCAATGCCGGAAGTATTCGCGGCACTGGCGCACTCGGCAGCCGCGCAAGCCGGATTCGCTGACTTCAACGCCGATTCCTGCCTGATCAACCGCTATGTCCCCGGCGCCAAGATGTCATTGCACCAGGATAAAGACGAAAAGGCCTACAGTGCACCGATCGTTTCGCTGTCACTGGGGTTGCCGGCAATGTTCCTCTTCGGCGGTTTCAATCGCAGCGACAAGAGCCAGCGCATTGCCTTGCTGCATGGCGACATGGTGGTCTGGGGTGGCGTTGATCGCTTGCGTTTTCACGGTGTACTGCCGATCAAGCAAGGACGGCATCCGCGCCTGGGGGAACAGCGGATCAATCTGACCTTTCGCGTGGCCGGATAGTCTGCAAAAAATTTGACCGCAAGGCCCGGAGTGTTGCGCCTTGCGACGCTGGTTAACCTGAATCAAACAGGTCAACGGACAAACCCTCATGAAAACGTTTTCGACTCCTTTCACGATTGAAACAGACCCACGCTGGGCCGCTGTGGTTGCGCGAGATTCACGGGCGGACGGGCAATTTGTCTACGCGGTGAAAACTACCGGCATCTACTGCCGCCCGAGCAGCCTTGCGCGCTTGCCGAAACCGCAGAACGTCGAGTTTTTCGATACCGCTGAACAGGCCGAGGCTGCCGGCTATCGGCCGAGCAAAAGAACCAGCAAGGATCAAAGTGATGTCGCCGCGCAGCATGCCGCGACCGTCGCCATTGCCTGCCGCCAAATCGAATCCGCCGAGACGTTGCCGGCGCTCAACGAACTGGCGCAAACCGCTGGCCTGAGTCCGTTTCACTTCCATCGTGTCTTCAAGGCCGCGACGGGGTTGACGCCCAAGGGCTACGCAACGGCGCATCGCTCGCGCAAAGTCCGCGAGCGCCTGGCAGACGGCGGCTCGGTAACCGATGCGCTGTATGACGCCGGTTTCAATTCCAATAGCCGTTTCTATGAATCAGCAGATCATTTGTTGGGGATGAAACCCGGCGACTATCGCGCGGCCGGGAAGAACAACGACATTCGCTTCGCCGTCGGCCAATGCTCGCTAGGAGCGATTCTGGTGGCGCAAAGCGAGCGCGGTGTGTGTGCGATTCTGCTGGGTGACGATCCGCATCAATTGGTGTGCGATCTGCAGGACCAGTTTCGCAAGGCCAACCTGATTGGCGCCGATAGCGGTTTCGAGCAATTGATCGCCAGAGTCGTGGGATTTATCGAAGCGCCGGCGATTGGCCTGGACCTGCCACTGGACGTGCGAGGCACGGCGTTTCAGGAACGCGTGTGGCAGGCGCTGCGGGAAATTCCGCTGGGCCAGACGGCCAGCTACGCCGAGATTGCCCAGCGCATTGGCGCACCGACATCCATGCGCGCGGTAGCCCAGGCCTGCGGGGCCAACCGTTTGGCGGTGGCGATCCCTTGCCACCGCGTGGTGCGCAGCGATGGCAATCTTTCGGGCTATCGCTGGGGCGTCGAGCGCAAACGTCAATTGCTTGAGCGCGAGACGCAGGCTTGACGGATGCCGAGGTCGATCGCGACTGACATTGTCAGCGATTAACGTCCACTACAACCCGCCCGCGAAGCTGTCCGGCAAGTAACTTCGGCGCCGCATCAATGGCCTCGTTCAGGCCGATTTCATGGCTGATCAATGCCAGCAAGGAGAAATCCAGATCCCTGGCCAGACGCTCCCACGCTTCGAGGCGGCGCGCCTTGGGCTGGGTCACGCTATTGATGCCGGCCAGTGTCACACCACGCAAAATGAACGGTGCAACCGACGCCGGGAAATCCATGCCCTGCGCCAGACCACAGGCGGCGACGGTGCCTTCGGAGCGAGTGCTGGCGCAGGCATTGGCCAGCGTATGACTGCCTACCGAATCGATCACCGCTGCCCAGCGCTCTTTGGCCAGTGGCTTGCCGGGCGCTGACAAGGTCGCGCGGTCGATGATTTCAGCGGCGCCCAACTGCTTCAGATACTCATGCTCGGAAACACGGCCGGTGGATGCGACGACGCGGTAGCCGAGCTTGCTCAGCAAAGCGATGGCGAAACTGCCAACGCCACCGTTGGCCCCCGTGACCAACACCTCACCCTGATCGGGCGTCACGCCATTACGTTCGAGTGCCAGAATGCACAGCATCGCCGTATACCCGGCCGTACCGATGGCCATGGCTTGCGCTGCGGTGAAGGCTTTGGGCAAAGGAATCAGCCAGTCGCCATTGAGTCGCGCCTTCTGCGCCAGTCCACCCCAGTGATTTTCGCCGACACCCCAGCCATTGAGGACCACCTGATCACCCACCTTATAGTCGGGGTGCGAACTGGCTTCTACGCTGCCCGCCAGGTCGATCCCCGGCACCATCGGAAACTTGCGTACCACCGGACTGCTGCCGGTAATCGCCAGCCCATCCTTGAAGTTCAGCGTGCTGTACGCAACAGCGACGGTGACATCGCCTTCGGGCAACTGATCTTCGTTGACTTGCTGCAGGCTGGCGCGATAACCGCTGTCGTCTTTGTCGATCACAATGGCGTTGAACATGACTGCCTCGTATGACTGTTTTCAGAATGTCGTGCCTTGAAATACCACATTGCAACACGCTGCCACATACGACTTTGTGCCAATCGGCGAATCCGCCGGGTGTTTCCAACACGGGCGACTATGCTTTTTCGACGGTCGTGGTTTCGCCGTTATTCCTTCAGAAATCGGCCTGTCGATGGAGCTGACAATGCCTTACCCGCGCTCGTTTCTCATGATGTTGATGCTGTGCCTGCTGACGTTCGGCAGTGCCTGGGCGGCACCGGCCGCCGAGACCCCGAGCGAGCCGACCTGGCCGCAAGTCATCAGCAGCGGCAAAGCGAAGCTGACGGTCTATCAGCCGCAACTCGACAGTTGGGACGGCTACACCCTCAATGCTCGTGCGGCGGTTGAAGCCACCAACGCCGATGGCAAATCAACCTACGGCATTGTGCAGTTCAGCGCGCATACGCTGGTCGACAAGGCCACGCGCTGGGTCGCGCTGGATCAGTACAAAATCATCAAAGCCGATTTCCCGGCCGATGCCAGTCAAGCCGACACTTGGATCGCAGCCCTGCAGAAGGACGCCGACAACCGCAAGAAAACCATTTCGCTGGATCAACTGGAAGCGGCTGTCGGCGTTCTGTCAGCCGAGCAGAAAGCTGACAGCGCGCCGCTGGAAAACACTCCGCCGACCATCATCAGTTCTGACGTACCCGCCCTGCTCGTCTATATCGATGGCGATGCGGCCTACCGATCGGTGGACGGCACGGCGCTGCAGCGGGTGATCAATACTCGCCCGCTGTTGTTGAAAGACGCGCAGGGCAAACATTATCTGCACGTCTTTGATGGCTGGATGGTCGCGGACCAGATCAATGGCGCGTATACCCGCCTGGCCACACCGTTTGCCGAACTGGAAAAAGCCAAACAGGCCGCCATTCAGAGCCGGCAAGTCGATCTGCTGACCGGACAAAGCGACCCGAAAGACAAAATCCCCAGCCTGGCCAGGTCACCACAACCAAAGATTTTTGTCGCGACCACGCCCACTGAATTACTGGTCACTGACGGCGCAGCGCAATGGACGCCCATTCAGGGCACCGGTTTGCTGTATGTCAGCAATACCACCGGGCACATCTTCAAGGAGATCGGTGACCAGAACAGCTATGTGCTGATCTCCGGGCGCTGGTTTCGCGCCACCGATATGAATGGCCCGTGGACGTTTACCCCGGCAGACAAGCTGCCGGCAGATTTCGCCAACATTCCCGATGACAGCCCGAAGGAAAACGTCAAAGCTTCGGTCGCCGGCACGCCGCAAGCCAAAGAGGCCGCCATTGCTGCGACTATTCCACAGACGTCGGCGATCAAAAAAAGCGCGGTGAAAATGACCGCGCCACAGTTCGATGGCGAGCCGCAACTCAAAGCCATCAACACCACGACGCTGCAATATGTGGTCAACAGCGCTACGCCCATTATCCGAGTCGACAACGACAGCTGGTACGCCGTGGAAAACGGTATCTGGTTCACCGCTACCGGTGTGAACGGCCCGTGGGTTGTCGCCAGTTCCGTGCCAGCGGTGATCTATTCGATCCCGCCGAGCTCGCCCATGCATTACCTCACGTACGTCAAGGTCTACGAGTCCAGCGGCGATACCGTGGTGGTCGGCTACACGCCGGGTTATCAGGGTTCAAATCTTGATCCGAACACGGGCGTCGTGGTGTATGGCACCGGTTATCCCTACACGCCCTGGGTGGGCAGCGTCTGGTATGGCCCGCCGGTGACTTACGGTTTCGGCGTCGCCATCCGCTATACACCGTGGACGGGCTGGACTTTCGGTTTCGGTTTTGGCTGGAGCTGGGGCGGCAGCACCGTGGCGATGGGTTGGGGCTGGGGCGCGTACCCGTGGTGGGGCAATTACGGCTGGGGTTATGCCTGGGGGCCGCACCTGTACCCGGCGCCACTGGCCTGGGGTGGCGCCGCTTACGGCTATCGCGGTGGCGCGGTGGCCTGGGGACCTGGCGGCTGGGCCGGCACAACCGGCAACCTCTATCATCAGTGGGGTGACCGGGCCACGGTCAGCCGCTATGGCGCGGGCTACAACGCCTGGACCGGCAATCGCTGGGCCGGCCAGGTCGGTGCTTCCTACAACTCACGCACGGGCGTCGCGGCTGCCGGTCAACGCGGTGCCGTGCACAACGTCTACACCGGCAATTACGCAGCCGGACGCAGCGGCGCGGCAGTCGGACCGAACGGTGGTGCCATTGCCGGCGAAAGGGTCACCGCCGGCAATGCGCGTAACGGCACGCAGGTCACCGCCAATCGTGGCGCCGTGTACAACCCCAACACCGGCAACACCACTCAATATGGCGGGATTCGCGGGCGCAATGGCGGCGCTGCACGCGTGGGCGACAACGTTTACGCAGGACGCGACGGCAACGTCTACAAGAAGACCGACAACGGCTGGCAATCGATGGTCGGGGGCGCGACTCGCACTGCCCCGGTCAATAACAATGCGCAATTGCAGAACCTCAACCGTGACTCCGCTGCGCGCAACTTCGGCAACCAGCGCACCAACAACTTTCACAACTCTTCGCAATTCATGAATCACTCGTATGGCGGCGGTGGAGGCGGCGGATTTCATCGACGCTGAAAAACTGCACGGGTTGTTCTGAATTTCGAACTGGCTGCGGATCCGGTTTTGCTGTTAAAAAACCGGCTCTGCCTTTCATAGTTTGGAGTACAGCCTTCATGAGCCAATGGCCAGACACGCGCCTTCTTGACCTGCTCGGCATTGAACTGCCGATCATCCAGGGCCCGATGGCCGGCGCGACGAATTCGTCCATGGTCATCGCGGTGTGCAATGCCGGTGGCCTGGGTTCGATGCCGGCGGCGATGCTGAGCATCGAGCAATTGCGCGAAGAGCTGAAGACCATTCGCCAACACACCGACAGGCCCTTCAACGTCAACTTCTTCTGCCATCAGCCACCACCGGTCGATGAGCAGCGCGCGCGTGAATGGAAGCATTTGCTGGAACCGTACTACCGCGAACTGGGCGCCGATTTCGACGCACCGACGCCGGTGTCGAACCGAGCACCGTTCGATGCGGCAGCCTGCGCAGTGCTGGAAGAATTTCGACCTGAGGTTGTGAGTTTCCACTTCGGTCTGCCAGAGAAGTCCCTGCTGGATCGGGTCAAGGCGACCGGGGCGAAAATTCTGTCCTCGGCCACCACTGTCGATGAAGCGATCTGGCTGGAGCAGAACGGTTGCGACGCGATCATCGCCATGGGCTACGAGGCCGGCGGCCATCGCGGCATGTTTCTCAGCGATGATCTGAGCAGTCAGGTCGGCACGTTTGCCCTGGTGCCTCAGGTGGTCGATGCGGTGAAAGTGCCGGTGATTGCTGCCGGGGCCATCGCCGATGCTCGCGGTGTGGCAGCGGCATTCTTGTTGGGCGCTTCAGCAGTGCAGGTCGGCACAGCCTATCTGTTCACGCCGGAAGCGAAAGTCAGCGCCGCTCACCACAAAGCACTGCGCACCGCCAAAGAGAGCGAAACAGCGATCACCAATATTTTCACCGGGCGACCAGCGCGGGGTATTCTCAACCGCGTCATGCGCGAGCTGGGTCCGATGTCGTCGAAGGCACCGGCATTTCCCTTGGCCGGTGGTGCACTGATGCCACTGCGAGCGATCAACGAAACAGAGTTTGCCAACCTCTGGGCCGGTCAGGCATTCACTCTCGGTAAAGACATCGGCAGCGCTGAGCTGACCCGGCAATTGGCCGAAGGTGCATTGGCAAAACTCACTCGCCAGTGACGCTAACCAGAGTGAGGATTCAAGCATCCTCACTCTGCTTTTAAGCAACGCTTCCCGTTTGGCGGCATTTCGCTATATATTTCGCTATATAGCGAATTCACCCCCTCGCATCGGCGCAGTCCACGTCCAACAAAAGCGCCCTCTGCACTCGCCAACACGGAGCTGTTACATGACCATTCGTGCCCCACGTTTTGCCCCTACCTGCCTGGCCTCTTTACTCGCCGTCTTCGCCATTGGCGCTGCTCAGGCTGATGAGGTGCAGGTGGCGGTTGCAGCCAACTTCACCGCGCCGATCCAGGCCATCGCCGCCGATTTTGAGAAAGACACCGGGCACAAATTGGTGGCTGCCTATGGCGCCACTGGCCAGTTCTACACCCAGATCAAGAACGGCGCGCCGTTCGAAGTGTTCCTCTCCGCTGACGACACCACCCCGGAAAAACTCGAAAAAGAAGGCGACACCGTCAAAGGTTCGCGCTTCACTTACGCCATCGGCACTCTGGCGCTGTGGTCGGCGAAAGAAGGTTATGTCGATGCAAAGGGCGAGGTGCTGAAAAACAACGAGTACCAGCACCTGTCCATCGCCAACCCGAAAGCGGCTCCCTACGGCCTGGCAGCCACACAAGTGCTGGAAAAACTCAAACTGACCGAAACCACCAAAGCCAAGATCGTTGAAGGCCAGAACATTTCTCAGGCCTACCAATTCGTTTCGACCGGCAACGCCGAGTTGGGTTTTGTCGCCCTGTCGCAAATTTTCAAGGACGGCAAAGTCAGCAGCGGTTCGGCATGGATCGTCCCTGCGAGCATGCACGACCCGATCAAGCAAGACGCCGTGATCCTCAATAAAGGCAAAGACAACGCCGCTGCCAAAGCCTTGGTTGAATACCTCAAAGGCCCGAAAGCCGCTGCGGTAATCAAGTCTTACGGATACCAGCTGTAAATGTCGCTGACGAGTGCCGATTTCGCGGCGATCTGGCTGACCCTGAAACTGGCGTCCCTGACCACCGCGATCCTGCTGGTTGTCGGCACTCCGATTGCCCTGTGGCTGTCGCGCACCCGTTCGTGGTTGCGCGGCCCGATCGGCGCGATCGTAGCCCTGCCCCTTGTGTTGCCACCGACCGTCATCGGTTTCTATCTGTTGCTGATGATGGGCCCGCACGGGTTTCTCGGCCAATTCACCCAATGGCTGGGTCTGGGCACCCTGACTTTCAGCTTCACGGGCCTGGTGATCGGTTCGGTGATCTATTCCATGCCATTCGTGGTGCAACCGTTGCAAAACGCGTTCTCGGCGATCGGCACCCGCCCACTGGAAGTCGCCGCTACCCTGCGAGCCAACCCGTGGGACACTTTTTTCAGCGTGATTGTGCCGCTCGCGCGCCCCGGATTTATCACCGCAGCTATTCTTGGCTTCGCCCATACCGTCGGCGAATTCGGCGTGGTGCTGATGATTGGCGGCAACATTCCCGACAAGACCCGCGTGGTTTCCGTACAAATCTACGACCACGTCGAAGCGATGGAATACGCACAGGCGCACTGGCTGGCCGGGGCGATGCTGGTGTTCTCGTTTCTGGTGTTGCTGGCGCTGTACTCCAGTCGCAAAACCCGCGCAGGCTGGAGCTGAGTGATGATTGATGTACGTCTTAACATTGCCTACTCGGGCTTCAGCCTCGACGTCGACCTGAACTTGCCGGGGCGTGGCGTGACCGCGCTTTATGGGCATTCCGGCTCGGGTAAAACCACCTGCCTGCGCTGTATCGCCGGGCTTGAGCGCGCCGAACAAGGCTTTATCCGGATCAACGACGAAATCTGGCAGGACAGCGCCAACGGCATTTTCGTCCCGCCGCACAAACGTGCGCTCGGCTATGTGTTTCAAGAAGCCAGCCTGTTCCCCCACCTGTCGGTGCTGGCCAATCTGCAGTTCGGCCTCAAGCGTATCGCCAGATCCCAGCGTCGCGTCGACATGGCGCAAGCCACCGAGCTCTTGGGCATCGGTCATCTGCTCGAACGCCATCCGCAGCACTTGTCGGGGGGCGAACGCCAGCGAGTCGGTATCGCCCGCGCGTTGCTGACCAGCCCGAAGCTGCTATTGATGGACGAGCCATTGGCGGCGCTCGACAGCCAGCGCAAAAGTGAAATCCTGCCTTACCTGCAACGCCTGCATGACGAGCTGGATATTCCGCTGCTGTACGTCAGTCATGCCCAAGATGAAGTCGCACGGCTGGCCGATCATCTGGTCTTGCTCAGCGAAGGCAAGGCGCTGGCCAGCGGCCCGATCGGCGAAACCCTTGCGCGTCTGGACCTGCCGATGGCGATGGGCGATGACGCGGGTGTAATCATTGAAGGCCAGGTCAGTGCTTACGATGCGGAGTATCAATTGCTGAGTCTGCAATTGCCGGCCACCGACATGAGCATCCGTGTCACGCACGCACCGATGGCAGTGGGTCAGGCCCTGCGCTGCAAGGTACACGCTCGCGATATCAGCCTGACCCTGCACAACAGCGAGGTCAGCAGCATTCTCAATCGACTGCCGGTAACGGTGGTCAGCGAACAATCGGCAGACAACGCCGCTCACGTGCTGATTCGTCTCGATGCCGGCGGCACCCCGCTGCTCGCGCGCATCACGCGCTACTCCAGAGATCAGTTGGGCGTACATCCGGGCCAGTCATTGTGGGCGCAGATCAAAGCGGTCGCGGTTCTCGCCTGAATCATTCGGCACGACGGCAACGGCGCGCGGTCAATCGTTTTACAGACCGCCGCGCCATTGAAGGAAACCGCCATGCCCGACACCGAGCTGATTGCCGACCTGCCCTCCGATCTGCATTACGTCGATGACACCCAGCCCGGTATCACCCGCAAGAAGCTGCGCGGCAAGTTCAGCTACTTCGAACCGTCAGGTCAGCGCATAACCGACACCGACGAAATCAAACGCATCAATGCCCTCGCCGTGCCGCCCGCCTACACCGACGTGTGGATCTGCGCGGACCCGCGTGGCCACCTGCAAGCCACCGGCCGTGATGCCCGTGGCCGCAAGCAATATCGTTATCACGCTCGCTGGCGCGAAGTGCGCGATGCCGACAAGTATTCACGCCTGCGCGAGTTTGGTCTGGCGTTGCCAAAATTGCGCAAACAACTGGAGGCACTGTTGGACGCACCCGGTTTCAGTCGTGACAAGGTCATGGCCACGGTGATCACGCTGCTCGACGCCACACTGATTCGCGTCGGCAACACGCAATACGCCCGCGACAATCGTTCCTACGGCCTGACCACCCTGCGCAGCCGACATGTCGAGGTCAACGGCAGCGCGATCCTGTTCCAGTTTCGCGGCAAAAGCGGCATCGAACACCAGATCACCGTCAAGGATCGACGCCTGGCCCGCATCATCAAACGTTGCCTGGAGATTCCCGGGCAGAACCTGTTTCAGTACCTGGATGATAACGGCGAACGACATACCGTCAGCTCTTCCGACGTCAACGCCTACCTGCAAACCCTGACCGGCGCCGATTTCACCGCCAAGGATTACCGCACTTGGGCGGGCAGTGCCTTGGCGCTGGCGGTGTTGCGCGAGTTGCAATGGGAATCCGAGACGGAGGCCAAGCGGCATGTGGTGGAGATGGTCAAAGGCGTCGCCAAGCAATTGGGCAACACCCCGGCGGTGTGCCGCAAGTGCTACATCCACCCCGCGGTGGTGGAGAAATTCATGCTCGGCGCCCTCGCTGAACTGCCCCGGCCGCGCGTGCGCAAGGGCCTGCGTGCCGAGGAAGTGGCATTGGCGATGTTTCTCGAACAAATGAGCGAGATGACCGAAGCCCCTTGATCCACTGCAAAACGTCATCTAGGCTAGCGACCTTCACCTCCTCCCCGGACGACCGCAGAAGTGAACAATCCAGCCTTCTAAAAATGTAATCGCGACAGGCCCTTTCGGCGTTTGTCAGTGTTCACGACATTTTTTGGAGGTGCCGATGACTCACGTCTCGCGTACAGCCGCACTCGTTTCCCTGAATCAACTGGGCTTTCAGTTCGCCAATGGCGCAACGCTTTTCGAAGCCCTGAACCTGAACTTCGATGGTCTACCGACCGCTATCGTCGGGCGCAATGGTGTCGGCAAGAGTGTGCTCGCACGTTTGATTGCCGGGCATTTGCAGCCTGATTTCGGCAGCGTGGCACGTTCAGCGTCCGCGCACTATGTCGCGCAAACCTTGGTCACCACACATGGACAAACCGTAGCTGACGCCACAGGAACAGCCACGGTGCTCCACGCACTGGAGCGACTGCAACTCGGTTGTGCCACAAGCGAAGATTTCGATCTCATCGGCGAACGCTGGGACCTGAGCGAACGCTTGCGTGAAATGCTTGATGAGACCGGGATGAGCGATATCACCGCGACGGACCTGACCGAAAACCTCAGCGGTGGCCAGCAAGCCAGAATTGCCTTGATCGGCGCGTTGCTGAGTCAGGCGCAATTGCTCGTCCTCGACGAACCCACCAATCACCTCGACACTGCCGGTCGACAGTGGCTGATGAGCGCACTTGATCGCTGGCAGGGCGGACTGATTGTCGTCAGCCATGACCGGCAACTACTGGAGCACATGCAGCGAATCGTCGAACTTACACCGCTGGGGGCAACTGTTTTCAGCGGAAGATTTTCGGCGTTCACCGAGCAGCGCCGGATACATCAACAAGCCGCGCAGGCACAACTCGATCAGGCCCGTACCGAGCGTCAGCGCGAACGCACGCGACTGCAACGCGAGCACGATACGATTCAACGCCACGCGGCTGGCAGCCGGCGCAATGCGCAAACTGCCAACGTTTCTGCCTTCGAACGGGCGGCGATGAAAGCGGCCGCGCGGGACATCACGGGGCAAACAAAGGTTGGCCATCAGGCACGCAAATCCGAACTGGATGAACGCGTTCGTGAGGCTTACGCCAAGGTCCCGCTGGACGACGGTGTGCTGATCAATTTGCCGGGCAGCGTGGTTCCAGATAATCGCCGGGTGTGCACACTCGTCGACGCCTGTTTGCCATGGTTGTCGGCAGACGCGCCCAGCTCTCGGCTTGACCTCGCCATTCAAGGGCCGATGCGCATTGCTGTCAGCGGTCCTAACGGTTGCGGCAAATCAACGCTGTTGAGATTGCTGGCTGGCGAGTGGGCACCCGTGAGTGGCGAGTGCATCACCCATGTGCCTTTTGCCTTTCTCGATCAACAGCTGAAACTGCTGGATCCCGATGCATCGATTGTCGATCAATTGCTGACACAGCAGACGCCTTTGAGCGAAGGGACGCTGCGCAGTTACCTCGCTCAGCTGCAACTGGATGCGCAGCGTGTCACCCGACCTTGCGCCTCACTCAGTGGAGGTGAACGCTTGAAAGCCGCGCTCGCGCTGGCGCTGTGGCGCCAGACACCCGCACAACTACTGCTGCTGGATGAGCCCACCAATCATTTGGACCTGGCGTCGGTGCAGGCCTTCGAACAAGCCTTGCGGACATTTCCCGGAGCGATTATCACGGTGTCCCACGATCAGGCGTTTCTAGAGGCGTTAAACCCAAGCCATCATTTGACTTGGCACCGCGAAGGCTGGCGCTGGCAACCGACGAGCTGAGCTGTCTATTTTTTGCACGATTGCCAAGGGCTTCTATAGTTGATCTGACACGAATCAGCTGCGGTGACGCCATGGAAGACATTTTCGTCGTGAAGCGTTGCAACAAGATCATCATTCACGGTCGACGCGCCGGAGACAGTCAACATGATCCCGCCGAAGCCACTGGCTGGTTTCGCATCTGCGACACTCGCACCGGCGGTTTTATCGGCGACGGCTTCGACGCAGAGCAGGACGCGCAGCGCGAATGCAGGCGTCTCAACGCAGCCAGTTCCCCACTACCGGCCCGCGCGCCGTCCGGCTGATGCCGATCAGAAGCGGGTCTATACTGAAACCAGCTGAAGGAGCAGCGCCCCACGGCAGAAGGCTCGCAACACGCGGGCTTTTTGCTGCAGCTCAGGTTTCATAGAACGGAGGTGTTCCATGTCCGAAAAAGAGTCCATCACCACCCTCCTCACCCTGCTCGACGCTCGGCAAGCGCGCCTCGCGGCCGCCTGCAAAGAGATCGCCGACTGGGTCGACCACCAAGGCGGACATCCAACCGCCCTGCGCATCCGTGACCGGCTGAACGACATCGAGAAAGATGCTCCGCTGATTCGCAATACGCTGTCGGCGCTCAAACCCCTTGATCGGCCACTGCCTCGGTTCAGATGACCTCGACCCGGCCAGGGTTTCAGGAATTTGCTCATTAGCGGTGACACATGGGTCACCGCGCATGTGTCTGGCCGCTATGTTTCTTTTTCCAGTTTTTCACATGACCAATACATCCGCGCGACTACAGTGAAATCACTCCTTTGCAAAGTAACGCCCTCACCCGCCCGCATGCGGGTGTTTTTTTGCCAATGCCCAAACGGCGAACGGTTGCAGTTCGTAAGTTGTCATAACTTATACATGTCGCAAAGGAGACAGTCATGGTTACCCATTTCAGCGTCGACGGGCATCTGGCCTGCGGCCACAAAGGCAAACAACTGTCGGCAAGTCGCGAACTCAATCGCGTGAAGTGCCGCAGTTGCCGCAATACCGATGCCTACAAGCAGGCACGAAAGGATCAGCGCAACGCCACCCGCCGCATGGCCCGTCAGGCCAAAACCTCGCACGGCGCAACAAATTGGCGCGCAGAATGGATCGAGCGCCTGACCGCCATGGCCGGCCTTCAGCGCTTGCCTCGCGGGTTTAGCGGGCAAGCATTCGTCTAGCAGCGCGTATAAGCAAGGCACAAAAAAGGCCTGCATGAGAAAACTCATGCAGGCCTTTAATATTCAAGGTACCGCGCGGCGTTGTCCGAACATCCACATGGACTCAATCCCGCCAATCTGGAGAGCCTCGCCTTAGCACAAATGAGGCACCGAAGGATGAACATACGTTCATCGAAAACATGGCTCGATGCGTCTAGGCTGCGGGTTCCGACATAGTGACTACAGGAGTAACCCACCATGTTCTCGCACGAAAGCATCCCGCTTGTTGCCATCTTCATCATCATGCTCATAGGCGTGCTTACCGCCTTCCTACACCCGGTGCACGCGATCTTCAGCTGGCTTCGGAGACGGATTGAAAGATCTTCCTCTCGCTCTTCGAAAGAAGTGGATTCGCGCTGAATTTTCCCCGAGGAGCCCGGATACGTCCGGGCTTCTTATTCGTAACGCCTGCAAACTGCCGATAGCAGCCAACGGCCTCCACACACCTTTGCCTGCAAGCCCAAGGGATGGGATTGCACCAACTTCAGCGCGCTTACGACCTGGATTGAGACCCGGAAACAAACAAGGGTTTGCATCAGCTTTCGCCCGCAAACCCTTGATTCAAGATGGTGCCCGAAGCCGGAATCGAACCGGCACGCCCTTACGAGCGGGGGATTTTAAGTCCCATGCGTCTACCAGTTTCGCCATTCGGGCGGTAGCGCGGTGTTGCTGTCTTCTGCTGCACGGTAGCGATCCTGACAGGATCCAGCCTTGAACAGTAGTGCGGGAAATATATACATCACTTCCCGGTGAAGCAAGTTCGCAATGGCCGTTTTTCAAGACTAAATCTTGCAGCGCAGTGCAAATAAAAAAGCTCCGTAAATCATGGATCTACGGAGCTTGTTTATAGTGGAGGCCGAGGTCGGAATCGAACCGGCGTAGGTGGATTTGCAATCCACTGCATAACCATTTTGCTACTCGGCCTCAAAGTATTTGCTGTCAGTAGCACAACAACAAACACTGTACAAATTGGAGCGGGAAACGAGACTCGAACTCGCGACCCCGACCTTGGCAAGGTCGTGCTCTACCAACTGAGCTATTCCCGCTTGGTGAGGCGCATTCTATAGAATTAAGAAGCTCCGTCAACCCCTTGATTCAAAAAAGTTTTATTTCTTTTCAACATCGGTCTTCAGGTGCGGCCAGGCGGCACGAAGGTATTGAACCATCGACCACAATGTCAGGCCTGCAGAGACCATCAGCAAGGCGTAACCCAGGATAACCCAGAAACTGAAGTCCTTAGGATTGGCCAGCAGGATCACCAGTGCGAGCATCTGCGCTGCGGTTTTCCATTTGCCGAGATTGGAAACGGCGACGTGGGCACGGGCGCCGAGTTCGGCCATCCATTCACGCAAGGCCGATACCACAATCTCGCGACCGATGATGACAGCCGCCGGCAGAGTGAGCCAGAGGTTGCCGTGTTCCTGGACCAGCAGTACCAGTGCCACCGCAACCATGAGTTTGTCGGCGACCGGATCGAGAAACGCACCGAAAGGCGTGCTTTGCTCCAGACGACGGGCCAGATAACCGTCCAGCCAGTCCGTCGCTGCCGCAAAGGCAAACACCGAGGCGGAGGCCATGTAACTCCACTGGTAAGGCAGATAGAACAGCAAAATGAAGATCGGGATGAGCAGGACGCGTAGAACGGTAATCAGATTAGGGATATTCATCGGCACAACTGGCTACGAGGTGAAGGGGCATTCTACTCGCTATGCAGGTTTGCATAAATCGACTCTGCGAGCTTTTTACTGATCCCCGGGGCTTTGGCGATCTCTTCGATGCTTGCACGAGACAGCTCCTGCAATCCACCAAAATGTTTCAACAAGTCGCGACGTCGGGTCGGCCCGACGCCGGCAACGCCTTCCAGCGTTGACGTACGGCGGGTTTTGCCGCGGCGTGCGCGGTGTCCTGTAATCGCGAAGCGGTGGGCCTCATCGCGGATCTGTTGAATCAGGTGCAGCGCCGGCGAATCGCCACGCAAGGTGAGCTCATGCGCTGCATCATTCAGATACAACGTTTCGAAGCCCGCCTTGCGCGTAGCACCTTTGGCAACACCGAGGAGGATCAGGTCCGGCACGGCCAATTCGTTGAGAACATCTCGTGCCATCGACAGCTGGCCCTTGCCACCGTCCACTAGCAAGATGTCCGGCAACTTGCCCTCGCCTTCCTTGAGTTTGCTGAAGCGACGCGTCAGGGCCTGATGCATGGCGGCATAGTCGTCTCCCGCCGTGACCCCTTCGATGTTGTAGCGCCGGTAGTCCGACTTGATCGCGCCTTCCGGACCAAACACCACACAAGACGCGACCGTCGCCTCACCACTGGAATGACTGATGTCGTAGCATTCCAGGCGCTGCGGCGGCTCATCCAGGTTCAATACTTCGGCCAAGGCCTCAAACCGCGCGGCAGTGTGTTGACGGTTGGCCAGGCGCGCGCCCAACGCCTGCTCGGCATTGGTGACGGCCAGTTGCTGCCAGCGCGCACGCGTACCGCGCACCCGGTGACTGATGGCCAGCTCGCGACCACGCAACTCATGGATCGCTTCAATCAGAGTTGGAAAATCTTCATGCACCACGTTGACGATCAGCTCGCTCGGTAGATCGCGCTCAGGGCTGCTGATGAAGTATTGGCCGAGAAACGCGGCCATGACTTCCGACACATCCTCTTCGATACCGACTTGCGGAAAGAAATTCTTGCTGCCCAACACGCGCCCACCACGGACGCTGATCAAGTGCACGCAGGCGCCGCCCGGATTGACGAATGCCGCGACGACATCGATATCTCCCGTGCCGCCCTCCATGCTCTGTTGATCCTGGACTCGACGCAGCAGCGCGATCTGATCACGCAGTTCGGCAGCTCGCTCGAACTCCAGGTTGATTGCCGCCTCTTCCATTGCAGTCGACAATTCGTTGGTCAGCGCGTGACTACGCCCCTCAAGGAACATGACCGAGTGACGCACGTCTTCGGCATAAACCTCAGGCTCAACCAACCCCACGCAAGGCGCTTTGCAGCGTTTGATCTGATACTGCAGACAGGGACGGGTGCGGTTCTTGTAGTAGCTGTCTTCACACTGGCGAACGAAGAAGGTCTTTTGCAGCAGACTCAGGCTTTCACGTATGGCGCCAGCACTCGGATAGGGGCCGAAGTACTTGCCTTTGGCTTTTTTCGCCCCGCGATGAATGCTCAGACGCGGGAATTGGCCGTCGGACAGAAATACGTAGGGATAGGATTTATCGTCGCGCAACAGGATGTTGTACGGCGGCCGCCATTCTTTGATCAGCGTCTGTTCAAGCAGCAGCGCCTCGGTTTCGTTGGCGGTAATGGTCGTTTCGACCTGCGCAATGCGCCCTACCAACGCGGCAGTTTTGGGCGCCAGACCGGTTTTGCGAAAATAGCTGGCCAAGCGTTTTTTCAGGTTCTTGGCCTTGCCCACGTACAACAGGCGTGCATCGCTGTCGAACATGCGATAGACGCCCGGGCGCCCGCTGACTGTCGACAGAAACGCGCCGGAATCGAATGTGTCAGTCATGGTCAGAGGCTGGCATCAACCATGCCGTGACGAACCGCCAACAGTGTCAACTCGACGTCGCTGCTGATCGAAAGCTTCTCGAAAATACGGTAGCGATAGGTGTTCACGGTTTTCGGCGACAGACACAACTTGTCGGAAATGATCTGTACCTTCTGACAGCCAACAATCATCAGGGCGATCTGAATTTCCCGCTCGGACAAGGCGTCGAAGGGCGAATCATTGGACGGCTGAAAGGACTTGATCGCCAATTGCTGGGCAATCTGCGGACTGATATAGCGCTGGCCGGCAAACACCAGGCGAATGGCCTGGACCATTTCCGGCAAACCCGCGCCCTTGGTCAGATAACCCGCAGCACCTGCCTGCAACAAACGTGTCGGGAAAGGATCCTCTTCACACACCGTAACCGCGACCACCTTGATGTCCGGATGACTGCGCAACAGTTTGCGCGTGGCTTCCAGACCGCCGATGCCAGGCATCTTGACGTCCATCAGCACCACATCGGGCTTCAACTCTCGGGCCTTGATCAGGGACTCTTCCCCGGATTCGGCCTGGCCAACCACCTGCAAGCCATCGATATCGGCCAGCATACGTGTAATGCCTGTACGAACGAGATCATGGTCATCGACCACTAGCACCCTAATCAAGCAGACACCTCGCGATATGGTCATATTGGGATGCCGGACACCTTAGCAAAAAGAGCCACACAGACCTAGCGGAAAGCATCATTTAAAAAGTTTCAATTCATCATTGAAGGCTTGCCGGCCGTGGGTTTCAGAGCACATGTGTACTGATATCAAGCTGCATTCGCAGAAAACACTCGTCCGCGCCCTGAACCTGTAGGCCTTTTCTTTCATACAAGTTTCTCGCCGGATTATTTTCGAATACGGTCAGCCGCAAAGCCGGACGCTTTTCTTTGCGAGCCATCTCGATAACCTGATCAATCGCCCAGGAACCCAGGCCCCGCCCCTGAAACGCTTCAGCAATCTGCAGTTCACGAATGTACAACGCGCGCATATCCCGGCTGAGGCTGAGATAACCTGCCGGCACATCACCCTGCACTATCAGCCAGTTCTGCCGCCCCGACCACGCCACGTCAAACGCCTCGTCCTGCCATAACAGGTCATGGTGAATGTAGTAGCGCAGCATGTTCTGACAGGTGAGATCGCGGGCAAACGCCAGATCCTCTGGACTTGCGAGACGTAAGCGCAATGTCATCAGGCTTGCACAACAGGAACTACTCGCCCCTGCCATCCACCCTCGTGGCGCTCGGCGATTACCAGAAGATCGCCCGCCCCTGACGCCGCAACGACCAACGAACCATCTTCAGACCAGATGCCACTGCGCCCTGCGGATTGCCATCCACCGGTTAGCCCGCCGTGATTGGCCATCAACACAGCCATCGAATGTTGCCGGGCATAACCCTGAAGTATTGCTGTGTCGGCTGCGTACCCTTTTTCGCTGATCAATACACCGGCCGCGTACAAGCCAGCGCCCTGATCAGCGGCCGCTGCAGCATGGCTGGCATGTGAGAAATCGGCGCACACCGCCAATGCGATCACTTCGCCGCCAATGTTCAGCGTCGACCCGCCGACACCTGGGGCAAAAACAAGCTCCTCGCCCGAGTGCAAATGCTGCTTGCTGTAAACGCCGAGCGAGCCATCAGCGCCCAGGACGAGGGCACCGATCAAAACCGAAGCACTGTCTTCCAGCCGAATCGGCATGCCGACAACGGCCGTTATACCAAGCGCTCGGGCCAAATCCCTCAGAGGTTGCAGCACGGCATCTTGCGGGTCTATCGCCAAAGCTGCCGCCACCTCTCCCTCGTAGCCAGTCAGCGACAACTCGGGGAAAACCAGCAATTCGACGCCTTGCTGCGCAGCGATCTCAATGAAGCGACCATGCCGGGTAATGTTTGCAGAAAGATCACCGGCGATGGAAATGGTCTGGGCAGCAGCAATAGTCAATGTCGACACGTTTCATCCTTGGCAATCAAGCAAAGCACAGAGTGTCACCACTCTTGCGTGACTCTAGCAATAGGCGTTTTGTTGATCAGGCGATAGCAATTTCTGATTGCTGAGGCGTATCAGCCTCTAGTAAGCTCGGCCCATTCATCGGAGACAGATCATGTTCAACGCCCTCTCACAGCTTCGTACCGCCAGCGCCCTGCGCTCGGTTGCGGCTGCCCGGGTGAATGACGTTTGCGCTCCGATCAGCTTTTATTTTGGGTATTGGTTTAGCCACTGGCGCGCCTGATACCCAAACGGCGCCCATAAAAACGGGTCGCCTACCAGAGAATTCTCAACCCCCGGTCGGCCTCCCGACCGGGGGTTTTGTTTTTTCAGCCCCCCACTTTTTCAGCAACACACCAGACACTTTGAGGATTCACGAAATGAACTACGCCACTTATTACCGTTACGACAGCTTTAGCGCCTGGCGATTTACCAGCTTCCGCTCGGGACAGCCTGCCGCCTCCGATCGGTCACCTACAGGTGGCAAGCACACACATATAGCCAATACGGCCAACTGTCGAACACCCCAGTAGGGCCGAGTGCGCGGGAAGAACCCGCCGCCAGCCCAGGAAGACCGAATATGAACTCGTCCGTTTCTGCTCTGCCACTGTCCACCCTGAACCCTGCCAACGAAGCATTGACCCTGCGTCTGCCCAGCTCGTTGCAACTCAAACAGCAATTGCCTCTTAGCAATGCCTTAAGCCTGCAAGTCACCAACCACCGCCAGGCGGTTCGTGCCATTCTCAATGGCCAAGATCCGCGACTGCTGGTTATCGTTGGCCCCTGCTCCATCCACGACCCGCAATCGGCACTCGAATACGCGGGCAAACTCGCTCGACTGGCTGAAGAAGTCAGCGGCGAAATGCTCTTGGTGATGCGCGCCTACGTCGAAAAACCACGCACCACGGTCGGCTGGAAAGGCCTGGCCTACGACCCACACCTGGATGGCAGCGATGACATGGCTGGCGGCCTGACTCTGTCACGCGAGCTGATGCTGGAAATGATCCGTCTCGGCTTGCCGGTGGCCACAGAATTGCTGCAACCGATGGCCGCCGGCTACTTCGATGACCTGTTGAGCTGGGTGGCCATTGGCGCCCGCACCACTGAATCGCAGATTCACCGGGAGATGGCCAGTGGTTTGAGCATGCCGGTCGGCTTCAAGAACGGCACCGACGGCGGCGCAGCCATTGCGGTTGACGCCATGCGTTCGGCAGCCCATCCGCACCGGCATTTCGGCGTCGACAGCCAAGGTCATCCGGCCATCATTCAAACGCCAGGCAACCCCGACACTCATCTGGTATTGCGCGGGGGCCATAAAGGGCCGAACCATGATCGCGAGAGCGTGGCAAAAATCCACGCTGACCTGAACCGACTGAAGATTCCAGGCCGAATCATGGTCGACTGCAGCCACGCCAACAGCGGCAAAGATCCATTGCGCCAGCCAGGCGTATTCAACGAAGTGCTCGAGCAACGCCTGCAAGGTGATCGCGCACTGATCGGCATGATGATTGAATCGCACCTGTTCGAAGGCTGCCAGCCACTGAGCGAGTCCCTGCGTTACGGGGTGTCGATTACCGATGGCTGCCTCGGTTTCAGCGCAACGGAACACCTGCTCCTTGACGCCGCACAACGCCTGGCGGCACAGGTAAAAGCCTGACAACCAGGCTTGCCCTCCAGATTCAGTGCAATCCGGAGGGCTGGCCACGTTCCCGCTATGCCTCCACTTGCACCTGCGCCACCGCCGATGCCTGACTGACATCGTCCAGACGTTCAACCGTGTAGGCCACACGCACAGTCGTGCCATGGTGCTCACGCCAGAACCGGTGTGGCACGATAAAGATCAGCGGCTTTCCCGCCGTCTCCCGAGTGATCTCACGGTCATCCCGGTGGTTGAAAAGATCGCCGTCGCACTTGAGATAAACCAGCTCACCTTCCTGCGTCTGGGCATTACCGATCACGACGGTGACACCATCGACTGATTCCTCTTTCAGCAACACGCCATTTTCAGCTTCCAGCACGTCGGGAGCATCCAGTTCACCACGAAGGAGCGGAGCGACGAGGATTCTTGTCACCTCGGATTTTCGCACTGCTCCACCGGCCTGCTCGATTCGATAGCTCACCATCACTTCGCCACCGAGATGCGCTGCGATGTGCGCCCCGTCAACCCAGAACGACAGCACGTCAGCGACAGCACAGGCTTCAACCTTCAAGCTGTCGCTGAACGCTGCGGGCAGTGCGTCAGCGCCCCACAGCAACCTGACCCGATCCCCCACCGCCATTCGGGCGTAAGGCTGGATCACGATTAGCGTGCCTTCCGTCACTCGCTCCGGATCCAGTGTTCCCCTTATCGCCCCCTCGACAACTGGTGCAAGCAACTGCGGCGGAGTATCTCCCACAGACAATTGCACCCGTGCAGATAGCGCAGGGACGGACGCGCCCGCACTGAGCAGCTTCCAGTAGACCTCCAGCGAGCCGCCATCCAGCGCCGCGATGTGCATGCCTTTGATAACGAAAACGACATCCTTGCCGACCTGGGCTTCGCTGACATAACGAACCATTTCATGCTGATAAGCAAAGCCCTCTATATCCAGACCGTCCCAACTCAACAGCAACTGATCGCCACAGGTCATGTTTGCATAAGGGGCAATACGGGCAACGACCTTGCCAAGAGAAGGGTCCAGCACCGCCCCCTCTAGACAATCCAGGGTTGCCGCTGGCAGCAGTTCGTTCGCCACACAGGGACTGACGGGGTGACGCATCCGGTAGCAAAACTCGACTTCATGCGTGTGCATTGGTGGCTCCATTCCTTGGAAAAAACGCCGTATCGGTGGACGGCGTCGACAGCCAACATTTAACCCGCCCTCTCACATTTTCGATGTCAGCCCAATCCGCCGCAGGTTCCCGGCAAAGGCCTCCAACTGGGTAGGCAAACTGCACAAAACCGCTATCAACCGGGCGAAAGATGGCCGCAACTTCCGATTCGGATTTCATAAGTATCTGAAAATTCGTACAGCACCTAGTCCAGATTCAACGGCCAAGAGAAGCCTCTTCTTACTTCGTCAACGGGACGAGTGTTTTAGAGTGGCCTCGGTACTCCCCGATGAACTTCTGCGAAAAAGGTAAGAACATGCAACGGAATGCTTCAACTCGTTATCCCGTCCTGTTGGTACATGGCCTGTTCGGATTTGAGCGCATTGGTCATTTCGAGCTGTTCCATGACGTAAAGAACGCGCTGAAAGCCGGCGGCAGCCGAGTGTTTGTTCCGCACCTCTCTGCCACCCACAAAAACGAAATACGAGGTGAACAACTGCTTGCACAGATTGATCGTGTATTGCGGGGCACAGGTGCCGAAAAAGTCAATCTCATCGGACACAGCCAGGGCGCACTGGCTGCCCGATACGCTGCGGCGCTTGCGCCACACGCGGTAGCCTCGGTGACTTCTGTCAGCGGTCCGAACCACGGTTCGGAGCTGGCCGACTTTCTGCGCAAGGCACTGGTGCCCGGGCGACTGCCCGAGGCGGTCGCACAGAATGTTGCGACCCTGTTCGGCAACTTTCTTTCGCTGCTCAGTGGCAGTGCAAGATTGCCGCAAAACGCGCTGGCGGCACTCAATGCCTTGACTACCGAAGGCGTGGGCGATTTCAACGACAAGTTTCCTCAAGGGTTGCCCGGAACCTGGGGCGGCCACGGCGCGGAGCAAGTCAATGGTGTACGTTATTACTCATGGAGCGGCGTCCTGCCGGCTGACAGTCCATCGACACTCGATCCGACCCGGAACATTTGCCATGCGCTATCGCAATACTTCATGACCGAGACCCAGCAGAATGACGGTTTCGTCGGTCGCTTCAGTTCTCATCTGGGGCAGGTTATCCGCTCCGACTATCCGCTGGACCATCTGGGCAGCCTGCGCCGCACGGCCAGCCCCATCACGACCCTGCCCGACCCGATTGAACTGTACGTTGAACACGCCGAACGTCTGCACGCCGCGAATCTCTGAGCAAAGCTGCGGACAATCGAACGGAACTTTGCCGAGAATTCGCCCACTGAATCCGGTAGGCTCCACACTTTACTGAAATAGATTGGAGAGTTTCCCCATGGCTAAAGCCACTGCCCGCCACATCCTGGTTTCCAGCGAAGACAAGTGCAACGAACTCAAGGCCCAGATCGAAGGTGGCGCTGATTTCGCCGAAGTTGCCAAAGCCAACTCCACCTGCCCGTCCAGCCGCCAGGGCGGTGATCTGGGTTCGTTCGGCCCTGGCCAGATGGTCAAGGAATTCGACACCGTGGTCTTCAGCGCGCCGATCAACGTCGTGCAAGGTCCAGTGAAAACCCAGTTCGGTTATCACCTGCTGGAAGTCACCAGCCGTCAGGACTGATCCGTCGCCTGATTGCTTATCAACGGCCCGCCTTCTGGTGGGCCGTTGTGTTTCAGTTACACATACGGCTGGCGACTGGCGCGCCTCTCGCGTACAACTTGCGCTTATCGATTTCCCGGTTCCAAGGCTGACGATGCGACTGGTTTTCCCCACATTGATGCTCACCGCCCTCGCCCTGCTGACGGGCGCCACCGGCGCGAACGCTGCACCGCAACACGCGCTGACTGTTTATGGCGAACCCGCCAAGTACCCTGCCGGCTTCAGTCACTTCGACTACACCAACCTGCAAGCGCCCAAGGGCGGGACGATGCGCCGCTCGGCCATCGAAATCGGCCACTTCGATCATGTTCTTCCTTATATAGACAAAGGCATCGGCGTCACCCAGATCGATGGTTTGCTCTATTCGCCGCTGGCCCAGCGTTCGCTGGATGAGCCTTACACGGTTTACGGACTGGTCGCGCAAAAGATGGAGCGCTCGGATGACGGTCTGTCGCTGCGATTTTTCATCAATCCCAAGGCACGTTTTGCTGATGGCAAGCCGATTACCGCCGAAGACGTACGCTACACCTACGATTTATTGATGACCCAGGGCAGCCTGCGTTATCGCACCCAGTTTGCTGACGTCAAAGGCGTCGAAGTGGAAGGCCCGTTGACCGTGCGTTTCGACTTCAAGAGCAATGAAAACCGCACCCTGCCACTGGACGTCGCGACCCTGCCGGTATTTCCCGAGCACTGGTGGAAGAGCCGCGATTTCGCCGGGGGTGGCGGGTATGAACCACCCCTGGGCAGCGGCCCTTATCGAGTCGGCAAAGTCGATTCAGGGCGCAGCATCACCTTTGAGCGCAACGCCGACTGGTGGGGCAAGGATTTGCCGGTCAGTCGCGGCCTCTACAATTTCGATCATTTCAGCATCGAGTACTTCGGTGATACCGACGTCGCCCGGCAAGTGCTGCGCGGTGGTGCTTATGACTACAACCGCGAGTTCTCGGCCACCGGCTACTCGATCGGCTACGACAGCCCCGCACTGAGCGACGGACGCCTGCAAAAAGCGCATCTGGCCACCGAGGCTCCCCAGTCGGCCCAGGGGTTTGTGTTCAATCTGCAAAAACCTGTATTCGCCGATCGCCGCGTGCGCCAGGCCCTGGCCATGCTCTGGGACTTCGAATGGAGCAACCGGCAGATGATGCGCGGCATGTATATCCGTCAGCAGAGCTACTTTTCCAACACGCAATTGGCCGCAAGCGAATTGCCCGATGCGCAGGAACTGAAAATTCTCGAACCGCTGCGCGGTCAGGTTCCCGATGAAGTCTTCAGCAAAGTCTTTGAAGCACCGAAAACCGACGGCAGCGGCCTGATCCGCGACAAACAATTACAGGCCCTCGAATTGCTCGAACAGGCTGGCTGGAAACCGGATGGCGATCAACTGGTGAATGCCCAGGGCGAGCCGCTGACCTTCACCTTCCTGGTCAGCCAGAACGGCATGGACCGCTTGCTGCTGCCGTACAAGCGCACGCTGAAACAGATCGGCATCGACCTGAATATTCGCCGCATCGACTCTTCGCAATACGTCAATCGCCTGATGAGTCGTGACTACGACATGATCGTCACCGGCTATCCGGTCAGCACTTCGCCGGGAGGCGAGTTGCTCAATTACTTCGGTTCCGCATCGGCCAACGACCCGGGCGCGAACAACTACATGGTGTTGAAAAACCCTGCCGTGGATACGCTCATCAACGGTCTGATCCGCGCCTCCACGCAGTCCGACATGCTGCGCTACGCCCATGCTCTGGACCGGGTTCTGCAATGGAATTACTACTGGATTCCCAACTACTATCCACCGGGCACCTCGACCGTGTGGTGGAACCGCTTCGGCATACCGTCGGTGCAAGCCAGCAATGACGAAGCCATCGAGAGCTGGTGGGAAATCAGCAGCACGCCGCTGACCAATCAACAGATGACGGCCGAGAAGATCGCCCGTGGCAGACCCGGAGGACCGCACTGATGTGGGGTTACATACTGCGGCGCCTGCTGCTGATCATCCCGACGCTGGTGATCATCCTGCTGGTCAATTTCGTGATCATCCAGGCCGCGCCCGGCGGTCCGGTGGAACAGGCCATCGCCCACCTGCAAGGGATCGGCGGCGCTAGTGTCGGCGGTGGTGCCAGCGAAACCATGAGCGGTACTTCCCGCGCCAGTCGCGGTCTCGATCCGCAACTGATCAAGGACATCGAAAAACAGTACGGCTTCGACAAACCGGCTCACGAACGCTTGTGGCTGATGTTGAAGAACTACGCGCAACTGGATTTCGGCAAGAGCTTCTTTCGTGGCGCGACGGTCACCGACCTGATCCTGGAAAAAATGCCGGTGACCATTTCCCTCGGGCTGTGGGCGACGCTGATCACCTATCTGGTGTCGATCCCGCTGGGGATCCGCAAGGCTGTGCACCATGGCAGTCATTTCGATATCTGGAGCAGCACGGCGATCATCATCGGCTATGCAATGCCAGCGTTTCTGTTTGCGATGTTCCTGATCGTGGTGTTTGCCGGCGGCACGTCGCTGAACTGGTTTCCGGTGCGTGGCCTGGTCTCGGACAACTTCGAATCGCTGTCGACTCTCGGCAAGATTGCCGACTACTTCTGGCACCTGGTGCTGCCGGTCACGGCGCTGGTGATTGGTGGTTTCGCCACACTGACCATCCTGACGAAAAACTCGTTTCTCAATGAGATCACTCGCCAGTACGTGGTCACCGCGCGCGCCAAAGGTCTGAGCGAACGTCGCGTGCTCTACGGACATGTGTTCCGCAACGCGATGCTGCTGGTGGTGTCCGGCATCCCGCAGGCGTTCATCAGCGTGTTCTTCGCCGGTTCCTTGCTGATCGAAGTGATCTTCTCCCTCGACGGTCTCGGGCGCATGAGCTACGAAGCCGCGGTTTCGCGGGATTACCCGGTGGTGTTCGGTTCGCTGTTCATCTTCACCCTTTTCGGCCTGCTGATAAAACTCGTCGGTGACTTGTGTTACACGATGGTTGATCCGCGTATCGATTTCGCCGCGAGGAACGCCTGATGTTCAAGCTTTCGCCGCTGGGCCGTCGGCGCTTCGAACGCTTCAAGAAAAACCGCCGTGGCTGGTGGTCGTTATGGCTGTTTATCGGCCTGTTTGTGCTGACACTGGGCGGTGAGTTGATCGCCAACGACAAGCCTCTGGTCGTCAGCTATCAGGACCAGTGGTACTTCCCGGTATTCAAGCGCTACACCGAGCAGGAGTTCGGCGGACAACTGCCATTCCAGGCCGATTACCGCAGCGACTATGTGCAGAAGCTGATTCGCAAGGACGGCGGCTGGTTGCTGTTCCCACCGATTCCATTCAGTGACGACACACCAAACTACGATCTCAACAAACCGGCGCCGAGCCCGCCGACGTCGGTCAACTGGCTGGGCACCGACGATCAATCGCGAGATGTACTGGCGCGAGTGATTTTCGGCGCACGGGTGTCGATTCTGTTTGCCTTGATGCTGACGTTTGTCAGCGCCCTCATAGGCATCGCCGCCGGGGCTTTGCAGGGCTACTACGGCGGCTGGGTCGACCTGCTCGGGCAACGCGTGCTGGAAGTCTGGTCGGGGTTGCCGGTGTTATATCTGTTGATCATCCTCTCCGGTTTCGTCGAACCGAATTTCTGGTGGTTGCTGGGGATCATGGCGCTGTTTTCGTGGCTGGCACTGGTGGATGTGGTGCGCGCCGAGTTCTTGCGCGGACGCAACCTGGAATACGTCAAAGCCGCCCGCGCGCTGGGCCTGAGCGACCGCAAGGTGATCTTCCGGCACATTCTGCCCAACGCCATGAATGCGACACTGAGCTACCTGCCGTTCATTCTGACCGGGGCGATTTCCACCCTTACTGCGCTGGATTTTCTCGGTTTCGGCATGCCTGCCGGCAGCGCCTCGCTGGGTGAGTTGATCGGTCAGGGCAAACAGAACCTGCAAGCACCGTGGCTTGGGTTGACAGCGTTTTTCACCTTGGCGCTGATCCTTTCTTTATTGGTGTTCATCGGCGAAGCGTTACGCGACGCGTTCGACCCTCGATCATGAAGCGTGGCCATGACTGACAACCTGATTGAAATCCGTAACCTCAACGTCGCCTTCCATGGCCAGAACGTGGTGCGCGACCTGTGTCTGGACATCCGCCCCGGCGAATGTCTGGCGCTGGTGGGCGAATCGGGCTCGGGCAAATCGGTGACCGCCCATTCGATTCTGCAATTGCTGCCCGAAAGCGAAGCGCAGACCACTGGCAGCATTCGCTATCGCGGACAGCAACTGATCGGCGCCGATCCCAAGGTCTTGCGCGAGTTGCGCGGCAACCGCATCGCCATGATCTTTCAGGAGCCGATGACCTCGCTGAATCCGCTGCACACCATTGAAAAGCAGATCGGCGAAACCTTGCTGCTGCACCGTGGCCTCGGCGGCAAAGCGGCGCAAGCGCGGATCCTCGAACTGCTGGGACTGGTGGGCATCCAGAAACCCAAGGAACGCCTCAAGGCTTACCCGCATCAACTCTCCGGCGGCCAACGGCAACGGGTGATGATCGCCATGGCGCTGGCCTGCGAACCGGAGCTATTGATCGCCGATGAACCGACTACGGCGCTCGACGTGACGGTGCAGCGCAAGATCCTGCTGCTGCTCAAATCCCTGCAGCAACGCCTGGGCATGTCGCTGCTGCTGATCAGCCATGATCTCAATCTGGTGCGCAGTATTGCCCAGCGCGTGTGCGTGATGAAGGCCGGGGAAATCGTCGAACAGGCGCCCTGCGAAACCTTGTTTACCGAGCCGAAACATCCTTACAGCTGCGTGCTGCTCAACGCCGAACCCGAAGGCGAAGCCCTGCCCCGGGATGAACGCGAAAACGTGCTGGAGGTCGATGACCTGAAGGTTGAGTTTGTCGTCGGTGGCGGTCTGTTTCAGCGCAAGCGATACCTGCGGGCGGTGGATGGCATCAGCCTGAGCATCCAGCGTGGCAAGACCCTCGGCATCGTCGGCGAGTCCGGCTCAGGCAAGTCGACGCTGGGTCAGGCGATCCTGCGTTTACTCGACTCCGAGGGCGGTATCCGCTTTCAGGGCCAGGCGCTCGACGGTCTCAATCAGAAGCAGATGCGGCCGTGGCGCCGGCAAATGCAGGTGGTGTTTCAGGATCCGTTCGGCAGTCTCAGCCCGCGCATGTCAGTGGCGCAGATCATCAGCGAAGGCCTGGAAGTGCACTGCGAGTCGAGCGCTGATGAATGCGACGAACAAGTGATCCGCGTGCTTAAAGAAGTCGGCCTCGACCCCGAGAGTCGCCATCGCTACCCACACGAGTTCTCCGGTGGCCAGCGCCAACGCATTGCCATCGCTCGGGCGCTGGTGCTGAAACCGGCACTGATCCTGCTCGACGAACCAACGTCGGCGCTGGATCGCACGGTGCAGAAACAAGTGGTCGCCCTGCTCCGCCAGCTTCAGGAAAAACACGGTCTGACCTATCTGTTCATCAGCCATGACCTGGCGGTGGTGCGCGCCCTGGCCCACGACATGATCGTGATCAAGGACGGCAAAGTGGTCGAGCGTGGCGCCAGCCATGATGTGTTCGATGCGCCGCAGCATCCGTACACCAAAGAGCTGTTGGCGGCGGCGCATCCGGGGTAGGCATAATCGGGGATCGACGTGAAACCGAGTCGCGGCCATCGCTGGCAAGCCAGCTCCCACAAGGGGCTGCGGTGTACACAACAAGTGTGAACGACCGAGAACCCTGTGGGAGCTGGCTTGCCAGCGAAGAGGCCCGCATCAACAACTCAAATTCCGGACCAGCCGCCAGATGAACACCACCGAAAGCCTCAAGGACTACCAACGGGTTCGCACCCTCGCGATCCGTTCGCTGTTCGAGATCATCGAGCAGTCCAGCGAAGGCACGGTGATTGTCGACCGCGATGCCAACATCGTCTGGATGAACGAGCGTTACGCCCGGCGTTTCGGTCTTGAATCGGCAGCAGGCGCGATCGGCAAACCCTGTGAAAGCGTGATTCCCGGCAGCTTGTTGCGGGAAGTGGTGCGCACCGGCCGCCCTATTCTTCTGGACATGCAAGACACGCCAAAAGAGCCTTTGGTGGTGATGCGCTTGCCGATCCACGATGACGCCGGCACGGTGATCGGCGCGATCGGCTTTGCCCTGTTCGACGAGTTGCGCACGCTGTCGCCGATGCTCAAACGCTACTTGAGCATGCAGGAAGAACTGGCCTCGACCCGTTCTCTGCTGCGCGCCCGACAGACCAAGTACAATTTCGCCCATTTCATCGGCACCAGCGCCGCCAGCCTCGAAGTCAAACGCCGTGCCCGGCGCAGTGCGAGTGCCGAGTCGCCGGTGTTGCTGCTCGGCGAGACCGGCACTGGCAAAGAGTTGCTGGCCCAGGCGATTCACAGTGCCTCGCCACGGGCACACAAAGCCTTTGTGAGCATCAACAGCGCGGCGATTCCCGAGGCACTGCTGGAGGCAGAATTTTTCGGCACGGCACCCGGTGCGTTTACCGGCGCCGACCGCAAGGGCCGCACCGGCAAGCTGCAGATCGCCCAGGGCGGCACGTTGTTTCTCGACGAAATTGGCGACATGCCGCTTCCCTTGCAGAGCAAGCTGCTGCGCGTGTTGCAGGAAAAGGAGTTCGAACCGGTCGGCTCCAACGAGGTGATTCAGAGCGATGTGCGTGTGATTGCCGCCACCTCGACCGATCTGCAAGCGGCGATCAAACGCGGTGAGTTCCGCGCCGATTTGTACTATCGCCTCAATGTGTTGCCGATTCAGGTGCCGCCATTGCGTGAGCGTCTCGATGATCTGCCGGCGCTCAGCGAAGCGATCCTTGAAGAGCTGCGCAGTCAGCATGAGCTGCACCGTGATGCTCTCGAACTGCTCGGGCAACACGCCTGGCCGGGGAACATTCGCGAGCTGCGCAATGTGCTGGAACGGGCGGCGTTGCTCAGTGATGACTTGATGCTGACCGAGCAGGATATCCGCGCGGCGATTGGCACGTTGACGCCGGTTGAACGTGCGACCGTACCGACGATAGAGGCGCTGGCTGAAGAGACATTCGCTCAGGCGCGGGAGCGTTTTGATCGACAACTGATCCAGGCAGCTCTTGCGCAATGTGCGGGGAACGTGCCCGAGGCAGCGGCTCGACTGGGGCTGGGGCGGTCGACGTTATACAAAAAAATGGTGGCACTGGGGATTGCTTGAGTCTCTATAAAGAGACATCAATCTCTTTTTTTAGATCAGTTATTTGAAGATCAAAAGATCGCAGCCTTCGGCAGCTCCTACAGGGGCAATTCGCGTTCGCACTGTAGGAGCTGCCGAAGGCTGCGATCTTTTCGGTTTAACTCAGTCTCTAAAAGGAGACGAAACCGGTGAAAACCTTTAGTCACAACCAATAAAATCCATATATTTCAATACCTTAAATATCTGGCACAGATCTCGCTAATACCTCTCCCACACCCGTTCCACCCACAAAAATAACAATTCTGGAGAGACACACCATGAGTGTGATCATTGCCTTGGCAGCCCTGGCGCTGCTGATGCTGGCTGCCTACCGTGGCTATAGCGTTATCCTCTTCGCCCCGATTGCTGCCCTCGGCGCCGTGCTGCTCACCGACCCCTCCGCCGTCGCTCCCGCGTTCACCGGGGTGTTCATGGAAAAAATGGTCGGGTTCATCAAGCTGTATTTCCCTGTGTTCCTGCTCGGCGCCGTGTTCGGCAAGTTGATCGAACTGTCAGGGTTCTCCCGCTCGATTGTCGCTGCGGCCATTCGCTTGCTGGGCACCAAACAGGCGATGCTGGTGATCGTGCTGGTCTGCGCCTTGCTCACTTACGGCGGCGTGTCGCTGTTCGTGGTGGTCTTCGCGGTTTACCCGTTTGCTGCCGAGATGTTCCGCCAGAGTAATATTCCCAAGCGGCTGATCCCGGCAACGATCGCCCTCGGCGCGTTCTCGTTCACCATGGACGCCCTGCCCGGCACCCCGCAGATCCAGAACATCATCCCCAGCACGTTCTTCAATACCACCGCGTGGGCGGCGCCGTGGCTGGGCGTGATCGGTACAATTTTCGTGTTCTGCGCCGGCATGCTGTTTCTGCAACGTCAACGCAACAAGGCCCAACGCGCTGGCGAAGGCTACGGCACTGAATTGCGCAACGAGCCGGAAACCGCTGAAGACCTGAAACTGCCAAACCCATGGCTTGCGCTGTCGCCGTTGTTGGCGGTGGGCATCATGAACCTGCTCTTCACCCAGTGGATTCCGCAGTGGTACGGCAAGACCCACAGCCTCGCGCTGCCGGGCATGGCGGCTCCGGTCACCACCGAGATCGCCAAACTGACGGCGATCTGGGCCGTGCAGGCGGCTTTGCTGGTCGGCATTCTGATGGTGCTGGCATTCGGCTTTCAGGCGATTCGCAGCAAACTCGCCGAAGGTAGCAAAAGTGCGGTCAGCGGTGCATTGCTGGCGGCGATGAACACCGCGTCGGAATACGGCTTCGGCGCGGTGATCGCGTCGCTGCCGGGCTTTCTGGTGCTGGCGGACTGGCTCAAGCAAATCCCCAATCCGCTGGTCAACGAAGCCATCACCGTGACCCTTTTGGCCGGTATCACCGGCTCCGCGTCCGGCGGTATGAGCATTGCGCTGGCGGCGATGTCCGAGCAGTTCATCAGTGCGGCCCACGCCGCGAATATTCCGCTGGAAGTGCTGCACCGCGTCGCCGCGATGGCCAGTGGCGGCATGGACACCCTGCCGCACAACGGCGCGGTCATCACCTTGCTTGCGGTGACGGGCCTGACCCACCGCGAAGCCTATAAAGACATTTTCTGTATTACGCTGATCAAGACCCTAGCGGTTTTCGTAGTGATCGGCACTTTCTACGCCACTGGCATTGTGTGAGGTATTCATGACGACTCTTTCCGGCAAGACCGCCCTGGTGACCGGTTCCACCAGCGGCATCGGTCTGGGCATCGCACTGAGCCTGGCCAAGGCTGGCGCCAATCTGATTCTCAACGGTTTTGGCGATGCATCGAAAGTCATCGCCGAAGTCGCCCGGTTCGGCGGCAAGGTCGGCCATCATCCGGCCGATGTCAGTGATCCGGCGCAAATTGCCGACATGATCAATTACGCCGCGCGCGAGTTCGGCGGCGTCGACATTCTGGTCAACAACGCCGGCATCCAGCATGTCGCCGCCGTGGAGGATTTCCCCGTCGAGCGCTGGGACTCGATCATCGCCATCAACCTGTCTTCGGTGTTTCACAGCACGCGCCTGAGCCTGCCGGGGATGCGCGCCAAAGGTTGGGGGCGGATCATCAATATCGCCTCGGTGCATGGTCAGGTCGGCTCCACCGGCAAAGCGGCTTATGTGGCCGCCAAGCACGGCGTGATCGGTTTGACCAAAGTGGTCGGCCTGGAAACCGCGACCAGCAACGTGACGTGCAACGCGATTTGCCCGGGCTGGGTGCTGACGCCGCTGGTGCAGAAGCAGATCGATGACCGCGCGGCCAAGGGTGTCGATCCGCAACAGGCGCAGCATGATTTGCTGGCCGAGAAACAACCGTCGCTGGAGTTCGTTACGCCGCAGCATCTGGGCGAGTTGGTGTTGTTCCTGTGCAGCGAGGCCGGCAGCCAGGTGCGTGGGGCGGCGTGGAATATTGATGGTGGGTGGTTGGCGCAGTAATGCTGCGTTCCTGTAGGAGTGAGCCTGCTCGCGATAGCGGTGTGTCAGCCCCGTAACAGTTAACTGACAAACCGCCATCGCGAGCAGGCTCACTCCTACAGGGGAATTTTTGTAATCCGATAACAAGAGGCAACCAATGTCCGACATCCTCTGGCAACCCAATGCCAACCGTATCGCCCAATCGCGCATGGACACCTTCCGTCGTGCCGTGAACCAACGGCACTCGCTGAAACTCGACGACTACCCTGCCCTGCACCAATGGAGCGTCGAGCAGCGCGCGGAGTTCTGGCAGGCGATTGTCGATTTCTTCGATATCCGCTTCCACACTCAGCCCGATGCGGTGCTGCGCGAAGGCCCAAACATGCCCGACGCCGATTGGTTTCCCGGCGCCACGCTGAACTTCGCCGAACACCTGCTGCGCCGGCGTGACGATGCAGTGGCGGTGATCAGCGTGGCGGAGAACGGTCAGCGCGAGCAATTGACCTGGGCCGAACTCGCCGAGCATGTCGCTGGATTTCAAGCCAGTTTGCAGGCCGCCGGCGTCGGTATCGGTGATCGTGTCGCCGCGTGCATGCCGAATACCTGGCAGACGCTAGTGGCGATGCTGGCCACCACCAGCCTCGGCGCGATCTGGTCGTGCTCCTCGCCGGATTTCGGCACCCACGGCGTGATTGATCGTTTCGGCCAGATCGAACCCAAGGTGCTGCTCACCTGCGCCGGTTATCGCTATGCCGGCAAAACCATCGACCAGACTGACAAGATCAACGGAATACTCGAGCAACTGCCAACGTTAAGGCAGTTGATCATCGTGCCTTATGCCCAGCCGCACGCCCACGTCGAGACTTACCGGACTCACGCCGAAGTGACCTTGTGGGATGACTTCTATCAAGCCGGCGGCGAAGCGGATTTTGTCCCGGTGCCGTTCAGTCATCCGCTGTACGTGTTGTATTCCAGCGGCACCACTGGCGTGCCGAAATGCATCGTCCACAGCACCGGCGGCGTACTGCTGCAACACGTCAAGGAACACGGCCTGCATTGCGATCTCGGCCCGGGCGATCGACTTTTCTACTACACCACCTGCGGCTGGATGATGTGGAACTGGCTGGTTTCGGCGCTCGCGGTCGGCAGCGCCGTGGTGCTCTACGACGGCTCGCCGTTTCACCCGGACAACCAGCGTTTGCTCGACTTGATCGACGACGAACGCATCAGCGTGTTCGGCACCAGCCCCAAGTTCCTCGCCACCCTGGAAAGCAGCGGTGCGAAACCCCGTGAAAGTCATGACCTCGGTAGCCTGAAGACGCTGCTGTGCACCGGTTCGGCGTTATCGCCGCAAAGCTACGATTTCGTCTATCGCGACTTCAAGCCGGATGTGTGCCTGGCGTCGATGTCAGGCGGCACCGATATCGTTTCGTGCTTCGTCAACGCCAATCCACTGTCTTCGGTGCGGCGCGGCGAGATCATGGGCAAGAGCCTGGGCATGGCGGTGGAAGTCTGGAATGACGCCGGCCAACCGGTGATTGGCGAAAAAGGCGAACTGGTCTGCATCCGGCACTTTCCGGCCATGCCGATCGGTCTGTGGAATGACCCCGACGGAACGAAACTGCGGCAATCGTATTTCAGCCTCTTTCCGGGCGTCTGGGCACAAGGCGATTACGCCGAGCAACGGCCGCACGGCGGGATGCTGATCCATGGCCGCTCCGACGCCGTGCTCAATCCGGGAGGCGTGCGCATTGGCACGGCAGAGATTTATCGCCAGGTCGAGAAAGTCGCCGAAGTGCTGGACAGCGTCGCCATCGGTCAGCAGTGGCAGGGTGATGTGCGGGTTGTGCTGTTTGTCAGGTTGCGTGAAGGGTTAGCGCTGGATGAGGCGCTGGAACAACGCATCCGCCAGGTGATCCGCGCCAATACCACCCCAAGGCACGTGCCGGCGAAGATCGTTGCGGTGACGGACATTCCGCGCACCATCAGCGGCAAGATTGTCGAACTGGCCGTACGTGAAGTGGTGCATGGACGGCCAGTGAAGAACACCGATGCGCTGGCCAATCCCGAAGCGCTGGAGCAGTTTCGGGATCGGCCGGAGCTGGAGATCTAGTACAACAGATTTGCGCCAGATGACTACACCGGTCTGACCCAGCCATCTGCCAGGGGCGGATCAGTCAGATCGTGTGTAGATGTGGCGTTCAGTTTGATCAATACAGGTCCGATAATCGTGCCCTCGACATTGTTGTCAACGGCTGCGCGAAGCACTCGCAGATTGCTTTCAAACGTCACTTTATCGGTGCTCATCTGGCTGAGGAGCGAGGTGAGCACTGCCAGAGAATCGGCGTTTTCAAAGGCTTTGGTACTTGGGTGAAAGACGTTGCTGGCATCTGCAACCGCCAGTCGCCCCAAGGCAAGATTAAGCAGTGCAGCCACGTCCAGCTGTTGCCCACCCTTGGTAACGCCATCGACATCCAGGGCATAACCGACATCATTGTTCTGTACGACCCCATGAAATAACTCGTGAATCACATCATCCGCTACTACGTCGTGGTTCATGCCCTTATCGATGAACTGTCGATTGATATTGGGTGTATTGATCTGGATGAACGGAATCGGACTCTGCCCACCGGCGCGCTTCCATTGCTGGTAGGCCTGCACATCAAACTCAGCGATGTCGTTCGTCTCCTTGAGCGGATCGAGAAAGAAGTTGCTCATGGAAACGCCGGCAAAATCCGCCCTGACCAACCGCAGATAATCCAACACACGATTCGCCGCATCGCTGGAGGTCTGGCCCATCAATATTTTTATCAGCGCATCGCGCTCAGCCCGGTAGTCATGGCTGGTCAACACACCGATTGCACTTTCTATTTTTGCCCGTGCCCGGGGCAAGCTTTGCTCGATGAACAGTCGTGTATAACTGACGGGCAAGGTGTGATTGGCACGCGGCAACCGAAGTGACGCAGTAAAGTTGAAATGCCCCAGAGCCGGCCCCCAGGGCTTGCCCAAACTATCCAGTGCATACCACTTGTAGTTATTGCGCGCCGCCAGCACCGTGAGCGTGTCCGAAGCTGAAGCATTCGGCCGCCAGGTACCATGCGCTATTGAAGCATTATCCGCTGAGCGGATCAGGTGCTTGCCTTTATTACCGCCGTGCAACGTGGTCAATTGAGATTTGGCCAGTCCCAACAGTTCCAGCGTAGGCTTGCTGAATCGCAGTAATCCCTTGTGAACGAGTTTGCCGACGCCGTACACCGCCGTGGGTACTCCATCCACCGGATTGAAAGCCGATACGGAGGTTGCCACCACTAGTTTGGTCACGCGCGCGGCTTTGCCGGCCGCAGAGATTGCCTTGGCGGAAATGCTCAAGGCTTTGACACCGGCGCCATAGAATGCGCCGCCCAAAGCAATGGCATCCATGAGGCAACCGTAGATACCGTCTACGACTCGATTGTGCTCACCCGTTGATATGTCCTCGATGCATTTTTTGAAAGGCACGGCCAGATCAACGAAGTAAGTGGCGATTTTCTCGCCTTTGGCCCGCTCTGCTTCGAGTTCCGTTGGCTCGGTGGCCGCCGCTACCAGTTCTTCAAACTTGATGACAGGATGATGATTGATGATGAAGTCGGCCAGGCGCACAAGTTGTGGATTGCTGAAGTTCTTGTAAACACTCTTGTCCAGCTGGATCGGATTGGCAGCAGCGCTCAGCACGCCCAGTTTTTCAGCGATGGCCTGACCAGATCCTGAACTGAAGTCTGGAGAATCGCCATGTAAGTACTTGGAGAAATCAATATTGAAAGACGTTTTAGCGATGGGCTCGTCTTGTTTCTTCAGATCACCCTTAAAATCCAGTCTGGCGGGTTTCTGGAACAAGCCTCTGCTGACCAGTTCATTACCAAGCTGATTATTCTTTACCAGTTCGCCCCGCAACGTAAACAGCTCATAGGCAGTCAGCTCCGCACCATTTGACACGCACATCAATAGTCCGAAACGCCCGGTGGCAGCATCCTTGCCTTGGCGTGTTTCATAGTCCACCTCAAAGGTAAAAGGTCCGGCGGCGCGAAACGACGAAGTTTCAATCGCACGGTCGCGGAAGGTGAAGAAGGTGACAGTGCCTGTCAGAAAGGCCTGCAGATCCCTATGAGGCATGTTGGAAAGCGCCAGTTTCACCGTGGCAACCAACGAGCGATTGAGGTTTTCCAGATAGACCCGCAACTGGCGATGAAACTCTTGGTCATTCGGGCGCAGGCGACGTAGCCGTGGAAATTCTTCGTGGATACTCGCAACCGAAGGGTCATGACGTTTGGGCCGTTCGTAGTTGGTTACACCAGCATGCAAGGAAGGAATATTGGAGTAGACGTTATCCGGGAAGATTTCCGGCCGATCCCACGCCCCTCCAGACAGATCTCCGGACATATGCAAATCGATCATGCAGGCGGCCGTCGGAGACGCGCCGAGGCCCGGATGCTGGTGAAGTACTTTTTCTTCCAGAAAGTCACACAACGGCGCGGCATCTTCCAGCGCTTCTTTTGCGATCAGACGTCTGTCCGGCAGCCGCCCGAAGCGCGGAACGAAGTTGTCTGCATACTCCTGAAATGCAGACAGCGCACGCTCTGTGGTGGCCTTTTCCTTATTCGCCAATTCAGACGACGTCACCACATCATTGATCAATGCCCAGTCGATCATCGGGCCGATCATTGCCATATCACGCAGGTGTATCTGCGCCTCACCCAGTGGCTCCAGTTCGCCATAGGCGACTATTTGCGCATAGCTCATCACCCGCGCAGCGCCCTTTCGCACAGACTCGGCCAAGACGACGGCGCGGCAATAACTCATCCATTCCACCGACCCCATCAGTAGCGAAGACGGAATACCCTTGACCATAAATTCCGGAGCAATGCCCGTCAGCAACAAGTGCGCAGCAACGGCTGCCAAACCGGCCGATGCCATTTGTTTAGCTACCAAAAAGGCCCGTAGCTCCTGGCAAATAACGGAGGCCTGGCGGCCGACATTGCTCGGGGCATAAAGCTGCAGGCCTGCGATGGACTTGCGAACGGAGTTACCGCCAATCGATGGGTCGATATCCAGCAACAGGGCAGTTACCAACAACTTGGCGAGACCACGATTTGATGGTATCTCTCCCGGCTGCGAACCCAGCCACTGCAGTTTTTGCAGATAAGCCGTGGCCAGATCACGCGTATAGTCATGGCTAAGTACACGCACAATCCATCCGTCAGCATTCTCTGCGGTGACGGATGTTTGTCCGGTATTACGGTGCAGAACGTCCAATAGCTTTTGGCCTGCTCCCACCAGTTGCGTTGTTACCGAACGTATGGCGCGGCATTGTTCGGCAGACAGCACGATCAGCGAATGATCTTCTGCATCCAGCAATTCCCAGAAATTGCCGAGCGAATCCACCTGCGGATTGAATTCGAAGTAACCGATCAGATTCTGGGTTTGCACCAAGGTTTGCGGGACGGGCAAATTGTGAAACTTTAGCCATTGATCAATGTTGATGTCATCGGCGTCGTAGATATATCCACAAGCCTGCCTGGCGATATCACCGACCAGCAGAACATTTTGATAAAGGCGGGTACGATGGGGAATATTGTCGATATCCACTTCATGCCATTTCCCGGTTTCCTTTCGAAAGACTTCGACCCCACCGTTTTCATTTACTCTGACCAAGACGGTATTAAGCGCACGATGGCGACGTAGCTCACTCATAATCCGGTCGTTGTCGAGCAATTTGCTCCAGAGCACGCGCCCAGGATTAAAAACCTCATGAAAAGACGATCCCGCCTGCACATCAACGGCGTAGCCCTGCCAGCTATAAACCGGATCAACGCCTTGCTCTTTGACTGCATCGCGCAACTGAGCAAGTACGGCCTCTCGCTCTTCAGCGTCAATCGCTTGTCGGCGCTGCTGCTCTTGATGGGCAACGCTGTAAGACTTGAATAACTTCCCTGAACTTTCAGACAACATCACGACTTCCTTATAAATATAGATGCGCTCTAGCTGAGCAAGCAAAGTTAACCCCACTCATCGCCAAAGACGCCATCAAACATTTATAAGTTCGTATGTAAGAAATTCAAAAAACAACAACTACTCCAATAAGCCCCAACCATCACTCCCGTCGCCCGCGCCACTCCCACCCTCAACTTTCAGCTTGATCTTCAGCTTCAGATTGGTTCCAGAGTCAGCATGTTTCATCACCTCCTCTTCGTTAACAATATGACTCTCAAACAAATCGAACAATGATTGATCAAACGTCTGCATACCCTGCGCCACGGATTTTTCCATGATCGTTTTAAGCTCGCCTAATTCATTACGATGTATCAGATCTCTGACAGTCGGCGTTCCCAGCATGACTTCCACCGCTGCCCGTCTCTGCCCGTCAACCGTGCGCACCAATCGTTGGGAAACACAGGCTTTCAGATTATTGCCCAACGTCTGCAACAACTGCGGTCGTCGCTCTTGCGGGAACATATTGATAATCCGGTCGAGCGCCTGATTGGCGTTAATAGCGTGCAACGTCGAGAGCACTAAATGCCCGGTATCGGCGAATGCCAGCGCATGTTCCATGGTTTCGCGGTCACGGATTTCGCCGATCAGCACCACATCCGGTGCCTGACGCAGGGTGTTTTTCAGGGCGGCGTGGAAACTGCGCGTATCGACCCCGACTTCCCGTTGATTGATGATCGAACGCTGGTGGCGATGGATGTACTCGATCGGATCCTCGATGGTGATGATGTGCCCGCTGCTGTGGCGATTGCGGTGGTCGATCAGCGCAGCCAGCGACGTCGATTTGCCGGAATCGGTGGCACCGACAAACAGAATCAGCCCCTGCTTGAGCATGACGGTTTCGAGCAGTACCGCTGGCAGTTTCAGATCAGCGAAACGCGGAATGTCGAGTTTGACGTTGCGAATGACGATCGATACATCGTTGCGCTGTTTGAAGATATTGACGCGAAAGCGGCCAATTCCCGTTCGCGAAATCGCCAGGTTCATTTCCAGATCCCGGTCGAACTCCCGTCGTTGCTCGGCGTCCATCAGGGAGGCAGCGATGGCGGCCGTTTCACCGTTTTTGAAAGGTCGTTCGCTCAACGCCGTGAGCACGCCGTCGACGCGCGCACTGGGCGGTGCTCCCGTTGACAGGAACAGATCCGAACCGTTTTTATTGGACAAAACTGACAACAGTGCATCGATTTCCATGGCAAAAAACACCCGCGAAGCATTCAATGAACAGACAATGAACTACGCCTGGCGCAGATCAACTGCAACAATGATAGACGTCGCCTCACCGAACCACGCTCAGGACTGATGTAATGAATGCTGTACCGAACAACGACGACGCCCAGGCACTGATCGCCCGCACCGACTGGAGCCGCAGCCCTTTGGGCGCTGCCGGCAACTGGCCGCAAAGCCTGCGCACCGCGGTGGACATCGTGATTCACTCGCCGATGCCGATGCTGTTGTTGTGGGGCCCGCAACTCACGCAGATCTACAACAATGGTTTCGCTCTGCTCGCCGGCCACAAGCATCCGCACGCTTTCGGACAGCCTGCGCACCAGATCTGGCCAGAACTTCGCGACTTTACCGACCCGATTTACAGCGCCGTCCTACAAGGCCAGGTTCGCACCTACAGTGAAAGACGCTTCACCCTGCAGCGCGAAGGCCAAGAGTCCGACTTCTGGCTGGATTTGACCTACAGTCCGATCCGCGATGAAACCGCGCAAGTCGCCGGGATTCTGGTCACCGCCATCGAAACCAACGAACGCCGACGCATCGCTCTGGAACTGCAGCGACGCTCCGAGGAAAGCCTCAAGGCTCAACGGGAAACCGAAGAGCGCCTGCAACTGGCGTTGGCCGCAACTGATGCCGTTGGCACCTGGGATTGGGACATCGGTGAAGACCGCTTTATCGCCGACGCGCATTTCGCCCAATTGCATGGCGTCGATCCCAGCCTCGCCGGACAGTTGCCGATCAGCGATTACTTGCAAGGCGTGCACCCTGAAGACCGTGCCATGATTGCGCGCAGCATCAAACACTGCATCACCCACGGCACCGAATACGCTGAGGAATATCGCTTGCAGCAAGGCGATGGCGAGGTGCGCTGGGTGTTCGCCCGCGGGCGTTGCTACAAGGATCACCACGGCAGGCCCATGCGCTTCCTCGGTGCGGCGCTGGACCTGACCGAGCGCAAACACACCGAACAGGCGCTGCGCCAGAGCCAGACTGAACTGCAGTTGATCATCAACGCCATGCCGATCCTGATCAGTTATGTCGACTGTGAAGAGCGCTTTCGCCTGAACAACGCGGCCTATCTGGACTGGTACGGCCTCACGCCACAGGAACTCTACGGCCGCACCATTCGCGAAGTCATCGGTGAAGAAGCCTACTTCCTGCGCCTGCCCTACATTGCCGAAGCGCTGGCTGGCAGACCGTGTTCGTTCAGTCTGTACACCCCGCACCGTGATGGCAGTAATCGCCACGCGCTGATGAATTACTTGCCGCGTTACGCCGCCGACGGCGCGATCAGTGGTTTCTATATCTTTGTGATCGATGAGACCGAGCGCAAGAAAACCGAAGAAGCCTTGCGCAATCTCAACGAAACCCTGGAAGAACGGGTCAGCGCCCGTACCGAACAATTGGCTCAGGCCAACCAGCGTTTGCAGAACGAGATGTTCGAACGCGAGCGCGCCGAAGATGCCTTGCGTCATGCGCAGAAGATGGAGGCGGTCGGTCAGCTCACCGGCGGTATCGCCCACGACTTCAATAACATGCTCACCGGCATTATCGGCAGCCTCGATTTGATGCAGCGCTACATCGCCAACGGCCGGGCCGACGAGATTGGTCGTTTTACCGAAGCGGCGGTGTCATCGGCCAACCGTGCGGCAGCATTGACCCATCGCCTGTTGGCATTTTCGCGGCGCCAGTCGCTGGATCGCAAAACCCTGAACGTCAATGAACTGGTGCATTCGCTGGAAGACCTGATCCGTCGGACCAAGGGCGACCCGATCGAACTCACCCTGCGTCTGGCCGAGAACGTGTGGCCGGTCAGCACCGACGTCAGCCAATTGGAAAACGCCCTGCTCAACCTGGTCATCAATGCCCGCGATGCCATGCCCGATGGCGGCGAGTTGTTGATTGAGACGGCCAACGTCTATCTCGACGGCAGCGATATCACCACGCTCGAACCGGTCAAGGCTGGCGATTACCTGATGCTGGCGGTCAGCGACAACGGCACCGGCATGACGCCGTCCGTACGTTCCAAGGCCTTCGATCCGTTTTTCACCACCAAGCCTATTGGTCAGGGCACCGGGCTGGGCCTGTCGATGATTTATGGTTTTGCCCAGCAATCAGGCGGGCATGTCAGCCTCGACAGCCTGCCAGGCCAGGGCACGTGTGTGCGCTTGTACTTGCCGCGGTTGTACGGCATCGAACCGGAACAGCCGGCTATCGTGCCAGTAAAACAAGCGCCGACGACGGCGACCGGTGAAACCGTGGTGGTCGTCGAAGATGACCCGGCGGTGCGCATGCTGGTGCTCGATCTGCTCCGGGAGCTGGGTTATCAGGCCCACGAAGCAGAAGACGCCAAGACCGCCCTGCCCCTGCTCGAATCCGATCTGCGCGTGGACCTGCTGGTCACCGACGTCGGCCTGCCAGGCATGAACGGCCGACAGTTGGCGGAGATTGCCCGTCAGCATCGGCCGGGCCTCAAGGTGCTGTTCATGACCGGCTACGCACAGAAAGCCGCCGAACGGCAGGGGTTTCTCGAGGACGGCATGGACATGGTCGCCAAACCGTTTGCCATTGAACTGCTGGCCAGCAAGATCCGCACGATGATCAGCCAAACCCCGTGACTTGAGGCATAATCCGCGCCCCGCCGTCACCCCGTTATCAGGTACCGCACGATGAAAGCCCAAGCCCGCCACATTCTGGTGAAAACTGCCGAAGAGGCCGAACAGCTCAAACAACGCATCGCCAAGGGTGAAGCGTTTGATGTGCTGGCGAAGAAATTTTCGACCTGCCCGTCCGGCAAGCGCGGCGGCGATCTGGGTGAAGTGCGGCCGGGGCAGATGGTCGGAGCGATTGATGCGGTGATTTTCAAGAAACCGCTGCGCACTGTGCATGGGCCGATCAAGAGCAAGTTCGGCTATCACCTGGTGCAGGTGTTTTACCGGGATTAATACTTTCCTCACAGGAGCTGCGTAGGAGCTGTGTAGGAGCTGTCGAGTGAAACGAGGCTGCGATCTTTTGATCTTGATCTTGAAAAACAAGATCAAAAGATCGTCCGATCGCGGCCCGAGCCTTCGCCAGCTCCTACAGAGATTGCATTTCAGGTTCTGGGGATCAGTGCTCCTGGCACCTGAATCACCCGACTTGCCAGCAAATGCCCGGCCTCGGCAGCCTCCGCCGGACTCCCCCCCAGCAGTCGCCTGGCCAGATACGCCGCACTGAACGAATCCCCCGCAGCCGTGGTGTCCACCACCTTCTCGACCTTCTGCGCCGGCACTTCAAATGCATCGCTATCACAGCGAATCAAACAGGCTTCAGCGCCGCGCTTGAGCACCACTTCCGGCGTGCCGAACTGCGTGTAAGCGGCAAACACCGCGTCGCCATCGGCGAAACCGAACAGCGCCTGTTCGTCATCCACGGTCAGCAACGCCAGATCAACGTAAGGCAACACGCTGCGATACGCCGTCCGCGCGTCTTCTACAGAAGCCCACAACCGTGGCCGGTAGTTGTTATCGAAGACGATGCGCGCATCACGCTGCCGTGCTTCGATCAAGGTCTGGATCAGTTTTTCCCGGCCGAGCGCACCGAGCACGGCCAGGGTGATGCCGCTGAAATACAGCACATCGTAATCCGGCAACGCCGCAAGAATCGGCGCGGCGGCTGGCGTGGTGAAACAGTCGCGCACGGCGGCCTCGTTGCGCCAGTAGAGAAAGCGCCGTTCGCCGTTGGCGTCAGTCTGAATGCAATACAGGCCCGGCAAGCGACCCGGCAGACGCTGCACCAGACCGAGGCCGATACCTTCGCTGCTCCAGATCTGGCACATGGCGTCGCTGAAGCTGTCATCTCCCAGCGCGGTGACGTAGTCGACCTGGGCCTTGTCGCCCATGGCGCGGGACAGATACACCGCCGTGTTCAGGGTGTCGCCGCCGAAACTTTGCTGCAGGCTGCCGTCGGCACGCTGCTGCAGTTCGATCATGCACTCGCCGATCAGGGCAATGCGCGGGGTGTTCGGGCCCAAGGGGCTTAGGGTGGTCATGTTGTGGTGTCTCTGGTTGATCGCTGGTGTCTGGACGGGCGCTTTCGCGAGCCTGCTCGCGAATGGCCGCGACTCGGTCTCAAGCTTTAGAAACAGGTCTCCATGCTCTCGATCACTGACAACTGCTCATCCACCAGCAACCCCACACGCCACTTGTCGAACGTCAGGCACGGGTGCGACGTACCAAAGGAAATGATGTCACCCACACGCAATTCAACGCCCGGAGCCACCGTCATGAACGCGTGCTGATCCATCACCGCCGTGACTTTGCACGCACCGACATCCTCGCCCACTGCCGGCACCACACCCGCCTTGTAACGCAACAACGGCACCGGCAAACCGGCATCGAACGCAACATCACGTTTGCCCAGTGCGATCACCGCGAAGCCCGGCTCGGGCAGCGACTGCACGTGCGCCCAGACTTCCAGCGCCGGGCGCAAGCCCTCATGCAGATCACTGCGACGATCAAGCACGCAGCACTGCGCTTCCTTGTAAATGCCATGGTCATGGGCCACGTAACTGCCGGGACGCAACACACTGAGGAAACGTCCGGATGCGTTTTGTGCTTCGAACGATTCGGCAATCAGGTCGTACCACGCCGAACCCGAGGCAGTGATGATCGGCTTACCGATAGCGAACGCGCCGCTGTCTTGCAATTGCACCGCCAGGCGCACCAGTGACGCGGCAAATTCACGAATGCCACTGACCGCGTGATCACCGTGAATCACCCCTTCGTAACCTTCAATGCCGGTCAGGGCCAGCGCCGGTTGCGCGGTGATCGCCTTGGCCAGTTCGATGACTTCCTGTTCGCTGCGGCAACCGCAACGCCCGCCGACTACGCCGTATTCGATCATCACGTTCAGCTTCACCCCGCGCGTGGCGAAGTAGGCGCCGAGATCCGCGACGTTGTCCGGGTGATCGACCATGCAGTAAAAATCGAACGACGGATCGGCGAGCAGATCGGCAATCAGCGCCATGTTCGGCGTGCCAACCAGTTGGTTAGCCATCAGCACCCGGCGCACACCATGGGCGTAAGCGGCGCGAGTCTGGGTCGCGCTGGCGAGGGTGATGCCCCAGGCACCGGCGTCGAGCTGACGCTTGAACAGTGCCGGGGTCATGCTGGTTTTGCCGTGAGGCGCAAGCTGCGCGCCGCTGTCGCTGACAAACTTCTGCATCCAGCGGATGTTGTGCTCCAGCGCTTCGCGGTGCAGCACCAGCGCCGGCAGGCTGACGTCGCGTACCAGTTGCGCGCCGATGGCGGCGTCGCCCTTTTCCACAGCAGTATTGATGGCAGTCGTCATGGTCGAACTCCTCACTTTCGCGGCCGCAGGCAGCCGTGGTTATTCGTTGATGCGCCGGGCGAGGCTGTTGGCGCTCTCGATCAGCACCCGGCGATAGTCGTTGTAATTGTTCTTCGCATCGGCCCGCGGGGCGACGATGCACAAGGTGCAAATCGCCACGCCTTGAGGGTCTTTGACCGGCGCGGCGAAGCAGTGGGTAAAGGTGTCGGCGACGCTGTCGAAGGAAAAGAATCCATCGATACCCGCCTGACGGATTTCCGCGAGAAAACGCTCCAGCGGCAGACGTTCGCCATCGGGCAGGATGAAGTCGTCTTCGTCGATCAGGTCGATGATCTGTTGATCGCTCAAGTGCGCGAGCAACAGACGCCCGGAAGCCGTCCACGGGATGGGGGCGTTTTCACCGATGTCGGAGGAAATGCGGAAATGCCGCTCGCCCTCCTTCATCAACGCCACTGTGTATTTACGGCCGTTGAGCAGGCACATCTGCGCGGTTTCATGGGTCTGGCTGACGATCTCCTGCAAGGCGTGATCGGCCTCGCGGCTGAGGTCGAAATGACGCAAATGCGCCTGACCGAGAAAATACAACTGCCGGCCCAGATAGACATGACCGTCCTTGCCCACCGGCTCCAGAATTCGTCGCTCGAGCAGCGACGCGACCAGTTCGTAGACCGTGGATTTCGGGCTGCCGATGCCGTTGGCGATGTCGTTGGGGCGCAGCGGCTGGCCGATCTCCTTGAGGAAATCGAGGATATCGAACGCCCGGTCCAGACCGCGTGCCCGGCGTTTGATGGTGTCTTCGGTCATTTCAGTGGTTCCCATTCAAAGTCGCCGGATGGTAACTGGCCCTTGGTGTTGTGTCAGTTGGATTGCTGCCCTCACCCCCCGCCCTCTCCCTGAGGGAGAGGGAGCCTGACTGTATCGATGCACATGTCATGGTCAGCCGCCAAAATCTGCATCGATGGAGATCAGTCCCCTCTCCCAGAGAGAAAGAGCCTGGCCGTATCGATGTAAATGTAAGCGTCATACGCACAATCCACATCGATACAGATCAGTCCCCTCTCCCTTGGGAGAGGGTTAGGGTGAGGGGCTGCGGCCTAAGCAACACAGCAATTTTCAAGCCTTCTTCTTGTACGCGATGCAGTCGATCTCGACCTTGCAATCGACCATCATGCTCGCCTGCACACAGGCCCGCGCCGGTGCGTGTTCAGGTTTGAAGTACTCGCCGAAAACCTTGTTGAAACTGCTGAAATCACGCGGATCATCCAGCCACACCCCGGCACGCACGACATCTTCCAGGCCATAACCGGCCTCTTCGAGAATCGCGATCAGGTTCTTCATGGTCTGATGGGTCTGTTCGACGATGCCGCCGACAATAATCTCGCCATCCACCGCTGGCACCTGGCCGGACACATGCAGCCAGCCATCCGCTTCAACGGCGCGAGCGAAGGGACGTGGCTGGCCGCCAGCGGCGGTGCTGCCGGTGCCGTAACGCGTAATGCTCATGGGTGCTTCTCCTGATTACAAAACGAAAGTTAAAACCGCGTGCTCTTGAGAAACTCAGCCAGACGCGGCGATTGCGGGCGCTCGAACAGTTCCTTGGGAGGCCCCTGCTCTTCGATCCGCCCCTGATTCATGAAAACGATTTTGTCCGAGACCTCGAAGGCGAAACGCATCTCGTGGGTCACCAGCAGCATGGTCATGCCGTCTTCGGCCAGACCCTTGATCACGTTGAGCACTTCGCCAACCAGTTCCGGGTCGAGGGCCGAAGTGACTTCATCAAACAGCATCAGGCTCGGGTTCATCGCAATCGCTCGGGCGATCGCGACGCGCTGTTGCTGACCGCCGGACAACTGACCGGGAAAGTGATTGCGCCGCTCCAGCAAGCCGACGCGCTCCAGCCACTTTTCCGCGAGGACGACGGCTTCGTCCTTGTGCATTTTCTTCACCTTGAGCAAGCCCAGGGTGACGTTCTGCAACGCGGTCAAATGCGGGAACAGGTTGAACTGCTGGAACGCCATTCCGGTCATCGCACGATGGCGGGCGATGACTTTTTCGGCATGCCGCACTCGCTTGCCGTTGACCTCTTCATAGCCGATGGATTCGCCGTCGAGCAGGATCTGTCCGCCCTGGAATTCTTCGAGCATGTTCACGCAACGCAGCAGCGTGGTTTTACCCGAACCGCTGGAACCGATCAGCGTCACCACGTTGCCGCGCTGCATGCTCAGATCGACACCTTTGAGCACTTCTACTGCGCCGTACTGTTTGTGCAGGCCACGGATGTCCAGCAACGCCTGATTCTGTGGAGAAACTTGAGCTTGAGTCATGGCAGGGCCACCCGCTTTTCAATGTGCCGGCCGAGTAATTCGATGCCGTAGTTGATGACGAAGAACAGAAAACCGGCGAACAGATAAAACTCCAGGGTCATGAAGTTCCGGGCGATGATCTGTTGCGTGCTGAGCAGCAATTCGGCCACGCCGATCACCGAGAGCAAGGTCGAAGCCTTGACGATTTCGGTGGACGAGTTGACCCAGGTCGGCAGGATCTGCCGCAGTGCCTGGGGTAACAGCACATAACCGAGGGATTGATAAAACGTCAGGCCGATGGCTTTGCTCGCCTCCATCTGCCCGCGCGGCAAGGCTTGCAGCGCACCCCGCACGATTTCAGCGACGTGGGAGCCGCAGAACAGCGTCAGCCCCAAGGCCCCGGCCTGAAATGCGCTGATCTGCCAGCCGAGTGCCGGCGCCATATAGAAGCAGGCCAGTACCAGCACAAACACCGGCGTGCCGCGAATCAGATCGACGTAAAACCGAAACGGTGCGCGCATCCAGAACTTGCCGTACGTCAGCACCAACCCGGTAATAACGCCGAGCATCGTGCCGAGCAGAATCGCCAGCGCCGACACTTGCACGCTGGTCAAAAAACCCTGCCACAGTGGCTCGCGTGCGACCCACAACTCATGTAACCAACTGGGAGATTCGTACATCGCAGCCTCCTATCGGCGGATCGCCAGACGCTGCTCGAGGTAGCGCAGCAGCATGGCAATGAGGTAACAGGCCGCGACATACAACGCCGTGGTCACCAGCCAGGTTTCGATCACCCGGTAGCTTTCGACGTTGATCTTGCGCGCGTAATAAGTGAGTTCCGGGACCGCGATGGCGGCCGCCAGCGAGGTGTCCTTGAACAGCGAGATGAAATTGTTCGAAAGTGCCGGCAGCACGTTGCGCAGCATCACCGGAACGATGATGTACGCCCGCACCTGCCATTCGCCCAACCCGATG
>Ga0163161_10000220_pt1 | contig 51987 bp, 46 predicted proteins | sample S45metaG_FD_129847 | JGI IMG/M metagenome (GOLD analysis project Ga0163161, IMG submission 129847) | Switchgrass rhizosphere microbial communities from Kellogg Biological Station, Michigan, USA - S4-5 metaG | ecosystem: Host-associated > Plants > Roots > Rhizosphere > Soil | place: USA... | reverse complement strand
GGGCGCGATCTTCATCGAGGAGCTGTCCGATGTGCCGCCCGGCGCCACGCTGGTGTTCAGCGCGCACGGCGTGAGCAAGGCGGTGGAGCAGGAGGCGCGCGACCGCGGCTTCGAGATCTTCGACGCCACCTGCCCGCTGGTGACCAAGGTGCACGTCGAGGTGGCCAAGCTCGCGAAAGAGGGCTACGAATTCATCATGATCGGCCACAAGGGGCACCCCGAGGTCGAGGGCACGATGGGGCAGCTCTCCAGCGGCATCCACCTCGTGGAAGACGTCGAAGATGTGGCGACGGTCGCGCCTTCGCAGACCGAGAAGCTCGCCGTCGTCACGCAGACCACGCTCAGCGTGGACGACGCCGCCGAGATCGCCGCCGCGGTGCGGGCGCGCTTTCCGAAGGTGCGCGAGCCCAAGCAGCAGGACATCTGCTACGCCACCCAGAACCGCCAGGACGCGGTGAAGATCATGAGCCCGCAGGTCGACCTCGTGATCGTGGTCGGCAGCCCCACCAGCTCCAACAGCAACCGGCTGCGCGAACTCGCGCAGCGCCTGGGCACCGAGAGCTACATGGTCGATTCGGCCGATGAGCTCAAGCCCGAATGGTTCGAGGGCAAGGGCCGCGTCGGCATCACGGCCGGCGCTTCGGCGCCCGAGGTGCTGGTGCGCGAGGTGATCGACCGCGTGCGGGCCTTCGGCGCGGTGTCGGTCCGCAAGATGGACGGCATCGAGGAGACCATCAAGTTTCCGCTCCCCAAGGGCCTCAAGCTCGACGACATTCCGCCTCCGGGACATATCTCTTGAACAAGCAAACGACAAACTGGCGCTCTGAAATAGAAAGCGCCTCCCGCAGGCTGCGCGAAGGCGCCGCCGGCTTCCTGCGCGAGACGCCGCTGTGGAAGCTGCCCGCGTCCGCCTTCGGCATCGCAACGCCCGGTGTGGAGGTCTGGCTCAAGCTCGAGCATCTGCAGGTCAGCGGTAGCTTCAAGGCCCGCGGCATGATGAACCGGCTGCTCGCCAACGACATCCCCGAGAGCGGCGTGGTCGTGGCCTCTGGCGGCAATGCCGGCATCGCCACCGCAGCCGCCGCCAAGGCGCTGGGCGTGCGCTGCCAGGTCTTTTTGCCCGGCGTGTCGCCCGAAGCCAAGCGCGCGCGCCTGCGTGCGCTGGGCGCCGAAGTGGTCGTGGTCGGCGAGCTCTACCCCGATGCGCTGGCCGCCTGCCTCACGCGGCAGAAGGAAACCGGCGCCTTGCTGACCCATGCCTATGACCAGCCCGAAGTCGTGGCCGGCGCGGGCACGCTGGGCCACGAGATCGAGGCGCAGGGCGGGCTGCCCGATTCGGTGCTCGTGAGCGTGGGCGGCGGTGGCCTGATCGGCGGCCTCGCCGGCTGGTTCGAGAAGCGCGCCCGCGTGGTGGCACTTGAACCCGAGAGGGCGCCGACGCTGTTCCGTGCCCGCGAAGCCGGCGAGCCGGTCGATGTCGAAGTCGGCGGCATCGCGGCCGACTCACTCGGCGCACGTCGCATCGGTGCGATCTCGTGGGATATCACGCAGCAGCAGGTGCAGGACGCGCTGCTGCTGTCCGACGAATCCATCCGCGCCGCACAGCAGTGGCTGTGGAAGGAAATGAAGTTCGCCGTGGAGCCGGCTGCCGCACTGCCGCTCGCTGCGCTGCAGACCGGCGCCTACGTGCCGCGCGAGGGCGAGAAGGTGTGCCTGATCGTCTGTGGGGCGAACGTGGATCCGGCCACCGTCGCCTGAGAAGGTGTGCAGGGTGGGGCGGCGCGACACCGCGCCCACCTAAAATCGGCGGATGCTCGACATCACCCTGCTCCGAAAAGACCTGGCCTCCGCTGTGGCCGGCCTCGAAAAACGCAAGAAGAACCAGCCTTACCTCGATGTGTCGGCGTTCACCGCGCTCGAAGCCGAGCGCAAGACCGTCCAGACCCGCACCGAGGAAATCCAGGCGCGCCGCAACGCTCTGAACAAGCAGATCGGCCCGCTCAAGGCCAAGGGCGAATCGACCGATGCGCTGATGGCCGAAGTCAACGCACTCAAGGCCGAGCAGGAATCGCAGTCCAAGCGCCTCGACGAGATCCAGCCCGAGCTTCAGACCCTGCTGCTCGCCGTGCCCAACCTGCCGCACGCCAGCGTGCCGGTCGGCGAGGACGAGACCGGCAACGTCGAAGTGCGTCGCTGGAGCCCGCAAGGCGGCGCCGGCACTAACGCCACGCCGCTGGGCTTCGCCGCGAAGGATCACGTGGACCTCGGCGCGCCGCTGGGCCTCGATTTCGAAATGGGCGCCAAGCTCGCCGGCTCGCGCTTCACCGTGATGAAGGGGCCGATCGCCCGTCTGCACCGCGCGCTCGCGCAGTTCATGCTCGACACCCAGACCGAGAAGCACGGTTACGCCGAGTGCTACGTGCCCTACATCGTCAACGCCGCCACGCTGAGCGGCACCGGCCAGTTGCCCAAGTTCGAAGGCGATCTCTTCGCCGCGAAGAAGGGCGGCCAGGACGGCGAGCCCGCGCCCGACCATTCGGCGCTCTACCTCATCCCGACCAGCGAAGTGCCGCTGACCAACTTCGTGCGCGACGAAGTGGTGGCCGAGTCGCAATTGCCGATCAAGCTCACGGCGCACACGCCATGCTTCCGTTCGGAAGCCGGCAGCGCGGGCCGCGACACGCGCGGCATGATCCGCCAGCACCAGTTCGACAAGGTCGAGATGGTGCAGATCGTCCATCCCGAGAAGAGCTACGACGCGTTGGAGCAGATGACCGGCCATGCGGAGGCCGTGCTGCAGGCGCTCGAATTGCCGTACCGCGTGGTGCTGCTGTGCACCGGCGACATGGGCTTCGGCTCGACCAAGACCTACGACCTGGAGGTCTGGCTGCCGGCGCAGGACACTTATCGCGAGATCAGCTCGGTCTCGAACTGCGAAGCCTTCCAGGCGCGGCGCCTGCAGGCTCGCTTCAAGAACGCGCAAGGCAAGAACGAACTCGTGCACACGCTGAACGGCTCCGGCCTGGCGGTGGGACGCGCGCTGGTGGCGGTGCTTGAAAACCACCAGAACGAGGATGGTTCGATCAACGTGCCCGTCGCGCTGCGGCCGTATCTCGGCGGCCTGGAACTGTTGCGCGGTTGAGTGCGAGGGCTTCAAAAGCCCAGTTTTTATCCGCTATAATCGTGGGCTCGACAGCACCGGAGAGGTGGCAGAGTGGTCGAATGTACCTGACTCGAAATCAGGCGTACTAGCGATAGTACCGAGGGTTCGAATCCCTCCCTCTCCTCCAGACATGCTTGCAAGCCATGGATTGATCGAAGCTTCTCAGCTCGTCATTCCTCGCTGGCAAAGCTACTGAAAAAGCCGCAGTGATTTCTCACTGCGGCTTTTTGCTTTTTGGGCGCCACACATCCTGTCAGTTGGCTCGCTTGTCGATCCAGCAATGCAGATCGCCGGCGTTGCGAGGGCAATACAGGCTAGCGCTTAAGCGAACCCGTCGCTCCCGTGCGGGGCTTCGTCGCAACACGTGCCTGCGCGTCCCTCTTGGCCTTGGCTACATCGATCTCGCGTTCGGAATGGAGCTGGAGCTTGCCGCAGTTATCGCAGCGATACAGCCGCAGCCAAGGCAGCATTCGCATCCACGTGCTGCGGTGCGTGCGCTTGAGATGGTCGATGCCGCATGGGCAGGCGGAAAACAGGTTGTGCATGGCGAGGCCGATCCGGATGTCATAGGCCCCCCTTGCCAAGCTCTACGGCTTATAGGCAGACGTGTACTGCAGCGCAGCATTCTTCCAGCGATCTATGACCACGCCACTACCATGTTCGCGGTATTTGTAATCTTTGCTACTACATGCAGACTACTGCTGCCGTCGAGGCTTGAAGGTGCCCTGCAGCTTCAAGAGTGATCCGTGTACAGAGGTGTGCGATCTTGAACGGGAGCTAACTCTTAACAAAATCACCGTTGCACTGCTCCTTTAGCCGGCAGCTCGCCGCTAGCCCTAGCTCGGCTTAGAGAGGCGTATCCACACGTACCTTTTACCGGTCCCAGGCATGACGAAGCGACCAGCGGCGCGTGGCACTGGTACGATCAGGGAGAAAGTTAGCAATGATGAACTTGGTAACGACTCTTCGGAGAGAGCCAGGTGACTCTGATGGCGACTTTGGCGCCATCACTACCTTTTCACCAGCTCACGCATCTACTTGTGAGTTTTCAGTGTGAAGCGTAAACGATTTTTTACAAAAAATTCGTCGATAGCCACTGAGCCTGAAAATTGTGTGAAGAAACTGCGCACGGCCTCTCGTATGCGCCGCTGGTAAATATTGACTTCTGGGGGATCAGATTGAGAAGAAATTCGAACGTCTTGGCATGGGCGTTGGCGCTTGCAGGTGCGATGGTGCTTCAAGGTTGCGCAATCGTGCCGGGCATGGGTACCGTGGAACCCTACGACGGTCGGGAAGAGTTGCCATCGCAGTTCCGCTACCTGCCCGACGCGGCCCCCGAAGGCGCGATTACCCCCATTTCCCTCGCGCTCGTGCGCACGCTGAACGAGACCGCGCCCAAGGGCGTGCCGCCCGAAGTGCAGGCGCTGTTCGGCAAGAGCGAGCGCTACACCATTGCGCCTGGCGACGTGGTGGGCGTGATCGTTTATGACCACCCCGAGCTGCTGCCCAACGCAGGCGCCGTCATCTCGCAGTCGGCGGACCCGACCGGCGTGCAGGTGGCTCCTGGTTTCATCGTCGACTCCGACGGCGAAATCGCCTTTCCGTACATCAGCCGTGTGCGCGTCGAAGGTTTGAGCGAGGCGAGCGCTTCGGACTTGATCCGCAAATTGCTGATGCCGCACATCGAGAACCCGCAGGTGACGGTGCGCATCCAGTCCTTCAGAAGCCGCCGTGCTTACGTAGAAGGCGAAGTGCGCAACCCCGGCTCCCAAATCATCACCGACGTGCCGATGACGCTGAACGAGGCCATCAACCGGGCCGGCGGCATCACGACCAACGGCAACCTGTCTGCCTTGACGCTCATCCGCAATGGCAAGTCGATTCCGATCGACATGACCCGGCTGCGCGAGGCGGGCTACGACGGCAACAGCATTCCATTGAAGAGCGGCGACACCGTTCGCGTGGCGCACCGCGAAGACTCCAAGATCTTCCTCATGGGCGAGGTCGTGGCGCCGCTGGCTTTGAACATGCGAAGCAACGGCCGCCTGAGCCTGAGCGAGGCGCTTGGCGAGGCCGGTGGTCCCCAGAATGCAACCGCCAACGCGGGACAGATCTACGTCATTCGCCAAGGGGCCACGGGCGCGCCGGCTGTTTTCAATCTCGATGCCAAGAATCCAGCCGCCATGGCGATCGCGAGCCAGTTCCGGTTGCAGTCGCAGGACGTGGTCTATATCGACCCTGTGCCGCTGGTCAAGTGGAACCGCGTCGTCAGCCTGATCCTGCCGTCTGCGTCTGTGGTCAACAGCGCCAGCGAGGTGTACGTCAGGCATCGCTAGTTCGCCAGGGGTAGGGGATAGGGTTCACCACCGCCGCGACGGCGGGGCATGGACTCACCTGAATCGAAAGACAGCAGCCGCGGGCGCTCGAATGAGCGCGCGCGGCATGGCGGCAGGGCTTCTTTAACCAGGAACCAGGCCGTCAATTTTTTTGTTCCAGCCATCCATCATGCAAGCAGCACCAGCCATTCATTCAAATCAACCGATCGCGATCATTGGCCTGGGCTACGTAGGTCTACCCCTTGCCGTGGAGTTCGGCAAGAAGCGCCTGGTGGTCGGCTTCGACATCAACGCCAAGCGCATTGCCGAGCTGCAAAACGGCCAGGACCACACGCTCGAGACCACACCCGAAGAACTGAAGGCCGCTGCACAACTGGCCTTTACATCGCACCTTGACGACCTGCGCGACTGCGGCGTCTTCATCGTGACCGTTCCCACGCCCATCGACAACGCCAACCGTCCCGACCTGACGCCGTTGATCAAGGCCAGCGAAACCGTCGGCAAGGTGATGAAGCCCGGCGCGATCGTGATCTTCGAATCGACGGTGTACCCGGGCGCGACGGAAGAAGTTTGCGTACCCGTGCTGGAAAAGTTCAGTGGCAAGAAGTTCAACGTCGACTTCTTCTGCGGGTACAGCCCGGAGCGGATCAATCCGGGGGACAAGGTCAACACGCTCACCAAGATCAAGAAGATCACCAGCGGAAGCACGCCCGAAGTGGCTGACCTTGTAGATGCGCTCTACAACGAGATCATCACCGCCGGCACGCACAAGGCCACCAGCCTCAAGGTGGCCGAGGCCGCCAAGGTGATCGAGAACACGCAGCGCGACCTGAACATCGCGCTGGTCAACGAGCTCTCGGTGATCTTCGAGCGCCTGGGCATCGACACCCTCGACGTGCTCGAGGCCGCGGGCAGCAAGTGGAATTTCCTGCCCTTCCGTCCGGGCCTCGTGGGTGGGCACTGCATCGGCGTGGACCCGTACTACCTCACGCACAAGGCGGAGCAGGTCGGCTACCACCCGCAGGTCATATTGGCCGGCCGGCGCATCAACGACAACATGGCGCGCTACGTGGCCCGCAACACCATCAAGTTGATGCTCAAGAACGGCATGGACGTGCCGCGTTGCCGCATCGGCGTGCTGGGCATCACCTTCAAGGAGAACTGCCCGGACATCCGCAACAGCAAGATCGTGGACATGGTGCGCGAGTTCGAGGCGTGGGGTGCTTCCGTGGAAGTCGTGGACCCGTGGGCGGAAGCCGAAGAAGTGGCTCGCGAGTACGGTCTTCAACTCGGCAAGGTCGATGCAGACCATCCGGTGGATGCGCTCGTGGTCGCAGTTGGACACAACGAATACCGCCGCGCGACCATGGCCGAGCTGCGCGCCCTGTGCCAAGGCGAGCAGCCTGTGCTGGTCGACGTCAAGAGCCTGTTCAACGCACAGGAAGCCCGCGACAGCGGCTTCTCCGTGTTCCGCCTGTAAGCCCACTTCCTGTTTCTCCGTTTCTCCGTTTCTTCCTCGACATGAAAAACTTTGCTCTCATCGGCGCCGCCGGCTACATCGCTCCGCGCCACATGCGTGCCATCAAGGACACGGACAACCACCTCGCGGTGGCCTACGACATCAACGATTCGGTCGGCATCATCGACAGCATCTCGCCGCAGAGCGAGTTCTTCACCGAGTTCGAACGCTTCTACGAACACGCGCAGCAACTCAAGCGCAACCCCGCGACCGCGCTGGACTACGTCGCGATCTGCAGCCCCAACTACCTGCATCACCCGCACATCGCTGCGGGTCTGCGCCTTGGTTGCGATGTGATCTGCGAGAAGCCCCTGGTGCCCACGCCGGACCTCGTCGACGAACTGCAGCGCGTTGAAAAGGAAACCGGCAAGCGCGTCTTCAACATCCTGCAGCTGCGCCATCACGACGCCATCCTGAAGCTGCGCGACAAGGTGGCAGCAGCGCCCGCGGACACCAAGTTCGACGTCGAGCTGACCTACATCACCTCGCGCGGCAAGTGGTACATGGAAAGCTGGAAGGGCGACAACCGCAAGTCGTTCGGCGTGGCGACCAACATCGGCGTGCACTTCTACGACATGCTGCACTTCATCTTCGGAAAGCTGCAGCGCAACGTGGTGCACTACAGCGGCACGGCCAAGGCCGCGGGCTATCTCGAATACGAACGCGCGCGCGTGCGCTGGTTCCTGTCCATCGACGCCAACGATCTGCCGGCCGACGTGAAGGGCAAGAAGACCACCTTCCGCAACATCGACATCAGCGGTGAGAAGCTCGAGTTCTCGGAAGGCTTCACCGACCTGCACACGGTGAGCTACAAGGAAATTCTGGCCGGCCGCGGCTATGACCTCGAGGATGCGCGCCATTGCATCGAAACCGTCAACGTGATCCGCAGCGCCACGCCCGTAAAGGGCGAGCAGGGCGAAGTGCATCCGTTCGTGCGGCAGCTCGCCTGACGCGCCGCGAGACCGGCATGGCTTACAAAGCCCACCCCACTGCGATCGTCGACGAGGGCGCCCGCATCGGCGACGGCACCCGCATCTGGCACTGGGTGCATGTCAGCGCACAGGCGTCCATCGGCGAGGGCTGTTCGCTCGGCCAGAACGTCTACGTCGGCAACGACGTGACCATTGGCCACAACGTCAAGATCCAGAACAACGTCAGCGTCTATGACGCAGTCACCCTGGAAGACGACGTGTTCTGCGGGCCGAGCATGGTCTTCACCAATGTCTACAACCCGCGCTCGGCCGTCACGCGCAAGGACGAATACCGCCGCACCTTGGTGAAGCGGGGCGCAACGCTCGGCGCCAATTGCACGATCGTCTGCGGCAACACCGTGGGCGAATACGCCTTTGTCGGTGCCGGCGCCGTGATCAACAAGAACGTGCCGGCCTATGCACTCATGGTCGGCGTGCCCGCCAGGCAGATCGGCTGGATGAGCGAATTCGGCGAGCAACTCGCGTTGCCGCTGCAAGGCGCAGCAGAAGCCATTTGCGCGCACACCGGCGCGCGCTATGTACTCGACGGCAATGCCGTCACCAAGTTGGATGCCAAGACGCCATGATCGAATTCATCGACCTCAAGACTCAGCAAGCCCGCATCAAGGACCAGATCGACGCGGCGATTCAGCGCGTGCTGGCGCACGGTCAATACATCCTCGGGCCTGAAGTGGCCGAGCTGGAAGAGAAGCTGGCGGCTTATACGGGCGCCAAGCATTGCATTACCGTGGCGAACGGTACGGATGCTTTGCAGATCGCGCAAATGGCGCTTGGCATCGGGCCGGGCGATGAGGTCATTACGCCGGGCTTTACGTACATCGCCACTGCTGAAACGGTGGCGCTGCTGGGAGCCAAGCCGGTGTACGTGGACATCGATGCGCGCACCTACAACCTGGACCCGGCGCTGCTGGAAGCTGCGATCACGCCGCGGACCAAGGCCATTGTTCCGGTGAGCCTGTATGGGCAGTGTGCGGATTTCGATGCGATCAATGCGATTGCCGCGAAGCACGGAATTCCGGTGATTGAGGATGCGGCGCAGAGTTTTGGCGCTACCTATAAGGGGCGCAAGAGTTGCAATCTCAGCACCATTGCGTGTGCCAGTTTTTTTCCGAGCAAACCGTTGGGGTGCTATGGGGACGGTGGGGCGATCTTCACCAACGATGACGAATTGGCGAAGGTGATGCGGCAGATTGCGCGGCATGGGCAGGATCGGCGGTATCACCATATTCGGGTGGGTGTGAATAGCCGGTTGGATACGTTGCAGGCTGCGGTGCTTCTGGCGAAGCTTGAGATCTTTGATGACGAAATTGCTAGTCGTCAGCGGGTGGCCGAAGCCTACGGTCATGCAATGGGCGGAATCGAGTTCGTGGTGACGCCGTATATCGAGCCGCATAACCAGACTGCTTGGGCGCAGTACACCATTCAAATTAGTAGTCGCGAGGAGATCCAACAGCGATTGCAGGCTGCGGGGATCCCCACGGCCGTGCACTACCCAACTCCGCTTAACAAGCAGCCTGCTGTAGTTGACCCAACTGCCCACATGCCCATTGGGGACGCATTGGCAAAGACAGTCCTGAGCCTACCCATGCACCCATATATGGATGAACACGGCATACAACGTGTTACCGAGGCATTCGTAAAAAAAAGGGCCTGAGATGGCCACTGTAAAAATGCCGCTTGGCAGAAGCTTTGGCCCCCCCAGGGAGGCGCTTGAGGGGAGATCGATGTCCTGGGAACAGCTTCGTGAAGGCCGTCCAGTCATCGAGCACTTGACGCGATGTCCTTACCAATGCGCACAGGCAATCAACAATGATCTGGCTTGAACGCATCAAGTCAGCTATTGGTCGCATCTTGCCGCAGCAATCGTTCGTGCGCAGCGTGAGCGTCCTCGCAGGAGGGACGGCCGCCGCTCAAGCGATTGGGGTAATAGCGCTTCCAGCTGTGACGCGCCTTTACACGCCTGCAGACTTTGCTGTGCTAGCAGTGTATTCATCAATACTCGGCATAGTCGCCGTGGTGGCTTGCTTACGCCTCGATATAGCCATACCTCTTCCTAAGAGTGATGACGATGGCGCCAATCTCTTGGCCATGTCGTTGCTCTGCTCCACTGCTTTCACGGTAATTTGCGCTCTAGTCATTTGGTGGTTTGCCGAGCAAATCGTGAAGGCGGTCGGCCAACCCGGTCTGCAACCTTTCCTATGGATGCTTCCACTCGGTATTTGGTTAAGCAGCACTTACTCGTCCGTTCAGTTCTGGGCCACACGTAAAAAAAGATTCGCGGCAATAGCCAAAACGCGGGTGACACAAACCGCAGGCAGCCTCGCCGCGCAATTCGGTTTTGGACTATTGGGCGCCGGACCATTTGGCCTGTTACTTGGGCAGTTGATCACAAGCGGCGCAGGTGTTTTCGGTTTGGGGAGGACGGCGTGGAATGTAGACAAGCACGCCTTTCGTCAAGTGACTTGGCTTAGCATGTTGCGGGTTTTGCGCGAGCACGACCGTTTTCCAAAATACTCAACATTCGAAGCGTTTGCGAACAACGCGGCGATTCAATTTCCGGTATTAATAATTGCCGCAGTTACGGCCGGTCCAGAAGCGGGTCATTTATTTCTCGCAATGAGAGCAATGGCAATTCCTATGGGGCTGATTGGTGGAGCAATCGCCCAAGTCTACTTGGCGCGTGCATCAGACGAGTTACGTTCTGGGCAATTGCCGGTATTCACGCTAAATATCGTTGCTGGTTTAATGCGGGTCGGCGTAGGCCCATTGCTATGTGCGGGTATTGTTGCGCCTTTTGTTTTTCCGCTGGTGTTTGGGGCGCCTTGGCACCGGGCTGGAGAAATGGTGGCTTGGATGACTCCTTGGTTTGTGATGCAGCTCTTGGTCTCGCCAGTGTCTATGTCTTTACACGTCACGAATCACCAGCATACTGCGTTGGGTCTTCAATTATTTGGACTTGCTCTGCGAGTCGGCGCAACCGGAATTGCTGCAACTTTTTCCGTCGGGCAGATTTTTGAATTTTACGCAATATCGGGATTTATTTTTTATTCTCTTTATTTTGCAGTGGTCGCGCGCGTCACTTGCATAAAAAGTTCCGAACTATGGCGTACCTTCAAGTTGCAACTTTGGATTATCGTGGCGTGGACGGGTCTTGGTTGCATTGTGGCAATCGGAATTGTGTTGCTCTCCTAAACATGCCAAATATAGCGCAAAAAGTTAGGCCTTTCAGACCGGTTGAATCAGTACTTGATGATTTCAAAAAATTGATGCCGAGAATTCAATGCGTCGGTTCATCTATATCATGATCTATACGGGCATCATAAGCATAGTTTTGGTCCTTGTGACATCTTTTGTGCTTCGAAACTATGGAGTGAGATTTGCGATAACGTCTCCCCCAGTTTTAATGAATTTGTTCATTTTGGGATACACGGTTATTGGAGTCCATCTCTACTACGACGGGGTATATTACTTTTTAGGTTCGGACTTTGAGCCCTACCTGAAGTATTTGTATTTCGTGATCAACATATTCAATGTGATTTTTGTTGGCGTATTCCTTCTGAGCCTCAAAATGTGGCGGGTGTCGCGCCGAACTAATTTCGAATACAAAGTCACTAGTTCATTTTTGGTGGTTTACGCCACGCCGCTTTTCGCCTATGCCGCGCTGAGATTGTCGCTGCTTTCTGAATTGAGTAATCCTTTGCTCAATCTGGTAATGATTTTCTTTAATTCATTAATTCCAATTATTGGATATGCGTTTCTGAGATCGGTAAGATTTTCAAGATATTTCCTGGTCGGATTCGTGCTGTTAGCGATCATTTTCGGTTTTCGGTATCGAATAGTTTTGCTTCTTCTGCCTATCGGTTTGTACTATTTTATTCAGCGCTTTCAGAGTTTGAAAAGTAGAGTTATTCTTTTTTCGTCTATTTTCGGAGCGGTCCTTTTGATCGCGATTGTGGGCGTTACACGGGAGTACTCAACAGGTCTTGAGCTCTCGAAGTTGGACGGATTAAGTGTTATCGATATATTGATTCATGGAGTATTTAATGACACGTCCACGGCGCTGGTTTCCGGTGCTGTAATTGACCAAATTAGAGTCAGCGGTCGTTTTGTTGGATTCGAGCAGTTCTATTACATATTGGCGTATTTTGTTCCCAGTTCGATTTGGGAAAATAAAGAATATTCCCCGATCTTCTCGTATGTCGCTCAAGTTACTGGCCAATATGCAAATGAGAGTGGTGCCGCCGTTTTGGGGTTCGTTGAGTATTACCACACAGCCGGGTATTTTGGGGTTGTGATATTTGCAATAGGCCTTTCAGTAGTGCTCTCGCGCTTATACAAGGCTGCTGCCTACGGTACGAGTTATGACGTTTTCTTCTATTTGGTAATAGCTGCTTGGTTTATCAACTCTTTGACTAGAGGTTATTTCCCCCAAAATTTTCAGGATCTAGCATCTTTATATCTAGGATTGAAGCTAATTAAAATGAAAATATCATCGACTTCTTTTCGCTTATTTCCATCGCGCCGGACTGCATGATGAGTCCATTGCTATTGGTCATGTGCGGGCGGCGCGTCGAAAAGTTGGGAGGGCAGGATAGGCGGTGGCTCAAAGTAGCGAATCTACTTTCTGAGACTCATGGCGCAAAGATTTTGGTAAATGCCTCCTACGCTCGTTTAGCAAAGAACACGGAAATTCCTTTCTCAGGAAGCATTCGTGTCGTCGCGGAAAGCAAAAATAAATACATAGCGTATTTTTGGCTTAATTTGGTTGTATTTTTCCAGGCGCTCTGGGCAAAGCAAATTCACTTTTGTGGCAATGCGCTTGAAATGACCCCGTCTGCTGTGCTTTTATGGGCGTTGCTTCGAAAAAAAATCACGTTTTCATTTAATGGAGTTTCAGTAAATTATCTGAAGAAAACTGGTCAGAAAAAGTCGGTTGGGTTGCTTAAGATAATGAACAGAATCGCTAGTCGAATAGAGGTTCTCAACGAAACTACCATCGTCGAAAAGTTCTTTGACTCTGACAAAATTTATTTGTCTAACGGTATGTATGCCGGTTCCGACTCTCCTTTATTACTCCCCAAAAATCCTAAGAAGATTGTTTTTGCAGGACACTTGTATGCGGCGAAGGGGGTTTATCTATTGCTGCGCATCATAGAAACATGCCCCGACAATAAATACGAGTTTGTTATTTATGGCGAACGGGTTTCCGATTCAGATTCGGAGATCAACAAATGCATTGAAAAAATTTCCAGTTACGCGAATGTTTCTTTTATGAATCATACGAACGATATGTCTAGGGCATATTCTGATGCTTCCGTCGTTCTAAGCTTGCAAACAATATCCAACTATCCCTCGCAGGTAGTGATGGAGGGCCTTGCTCATGGCGCTGCGGCGATCATTTCAAAAAATGGCGATAGCGAAAGATTCGGTGATGGCCCCGGGATTTTCTATGTGCCTTCCGAATTTGATCAGTTTGAGTATTGGCAAGAAATATCTAATGCCGCGGAATTTTCGAGTGCGAATTTCATTTCTATATCTGAATCTACGCTAAAAAAATTCGGTGCCCGGAAATATGTAAATGATTTCGTTGCCAACATGGGGGTTGAGGTCGATGCCAGCGACGTTCGTCACTAATATTCCGACCCCATATAGGGTCTCGATGTTTAATTCCTTGTTGAAAGAGACGGAAAGAAGGGGGGTGAATTTTTTTGTTCTTTTTATGAATAGAACAGAGCCCAACAGGAATTGGGCTATAGAGGATGAATTGGAATTTCCTTATGAGCAATGGGATATGCCAATCGCAACCATGAAAGGTGTATATTTCAGATTTAGCCTCCCTTTTGTCCTGAGGGCCGTGAAGGGAAATCGACATTTGATATTGGGAGGGAGTTGGAACGATCTGAACATCATGGCTATTGCGTTATTGAAGCGCATGCGTTTGATTAAGAATAAAATTTCGTTCTGGACGGAGGCTAATTATTTGACGGTCGGCGCCCAGAGATCGTCTAGGGTTAAGCAGTTTGTAAGAAGATTTGTATTGTCAAGCGGGGATGGCTATTTTTTTATCCCGGGAGAGATGAGCGCAATTACATTAAAAAAGTGGGGTGTTACTTGCGGCGACCGAATCGTATTGTTGCCAAATTTGCCGCATTTGCAGTTCGAAGACAATATTTCGACTTGGGATGGCAGCAACAACTCGCGCCCCGTTTTTACGATAGTGGCAAGGCTCGATGAAGAAACAAAGGGCATCGAAAATTTTATTGAGTGCCTTGGGGTCGAGCGAATTCGGAAGATTAGATTAAATATCATAGGCTCAGGGCACGATTTTGCTCGCTACGAGAAATACATCAAAAATCGAGATTTAAGCGACCACGTGTTTTTATTGGGCGAATTACCCGGTGACGATGTAATTCGTCATTTAAAAAATTCCGATGTATTTGTTCTTCCATCATTCTCGGATCCGAGTCCGCTGTCGCTTGTTGAAGCCTGCAAGATTGGCCTGCCGCTTTTGGTTTCTGATAGATGTGGGAACCATCATGAGTGTTTGATATCCGGTGAAAACGGCTATCTATTCGATCCCAGTGAAGCTCAACAAGTCGCTCTGGCTTTTGATCGAATTTTGGCTAATAGATCTAATTGGCCTAATTTTTCCAAAGGCTCTGTTGAATTGGCCGCTCGGAATTTTGATCCTCAGAGTGTATTGAGGCGATTGGTGGCACATCTGTGATGATCCGATGAGAAAAATCCTTATCAATGCATCAAACTTGCATCATGGTGGCGGTGTTCAAGTGGCTGCATCTTTTATTACCGAGCTCGCCACGATGCTTAACCCTGAGTTTCGCCGGGATAAGGTCGTTGTATTTGTTTCCACTGCTGTTGATTGCGCATTGAAAGCGCAGGGCTTTGACGCTAGCCAAATTCCCGAATATGTGGTTTTTGACGTCTTTGGGATCAGGGCCTTTTTTCCAAAAGTTAGCAAATTGTTTGTTGGCTATGATCTCGTCTTTACCATTTTTGGTCCGCTATATCTGTCGAGAAGAGTGCCAAATCATGTGGTTGGATTCGCGCAGCTTTGGATTCTCTGCCCTGAAAACGAAATCAGCACGGCCGCCGGACGCTATGCGCAACTGCGAACTTCTCTGCTGTATAAAATAAAATGGCTATTTTTTAAGAATTTAAGCTCGAGATTGGTGGTTGAGCTGCCGCATGTTAAATCGAAACTTGTGGCACGAAAAGGATACCCTGATGCGCGCATCGACGTGGCTTTTAATTGTGTCTCGGCGCTGTATTTTGATCGGGCTCGGTGGGCGCCAGTAAATATCCCGCCTAGGAATGCGAAGCGGGTTATTAGAATCGGATATCCCGCGAGAGCATATCCTCACAAAAATTTGAAGATTATTTTAGATGTCGCGCGGATACTAAAAAAACTTTCAGACGTGGATTTTCAATTTTATGTTACGTTGCAAAACAGCGAGTGGGCGGAATTTTCGAGCGAGTACAGAGCGGTAATTAACAATGTCGGCGAACTTGCCCCCGCTCAATGCCCAGCCTTTTACGAAGCTATGGACGGTGTTTTGTTTGTGAGTCTGTTAGAGTGTTTTTCTGCAACACCATTGGAAGCCATGGTAATGCGGCGGCCACTCTTTGCATCGGACCGTGAGTTTGTACGCGACTGCTGTGGCGCACATGCGGTTTACGTTAATCCTCTTGATCCTCAAATCATTGCTAAAGCAATTTTTGAATGGTTCTTTATGGTTTCTGAGGAAACAAGACGGCGTCGCATTGAAGATGCTTATGCATATCTAAATTCATTGCCTGGCAGTCGAGATCGCGCTGCTGCTTACATTAAGATTATACAAAATCAATTAAATGATGGGGTTCCTAAATGACTTCCGTATTTGATAAAAAAACTTTGCTTGTGACGGGTGGGACAGGTTCATTTGGCAAGGCTTTGCTCAATCGAGTATTAGACTCAGAAATTTCCGAAATTCGCATATTTAGTCGTGACGAGAAAAAGCAAGACGATATGCGGAAGCGTTATAACAGCGCAAAATTGAAATTTTATATTGGCGATGTGCGCGATGCTCGAAGTGTGCAACAGGCAATGCGCGGGGTCGATTATGTGTTCCATGCTGCAGCGCTTAAACAAGTGCCGTCATGCGAATTTCATCCCATGCAGGCCGTCCGTACAAATGTGCTGGGCACAGAAAATGTGTTGGAGATGGCGATTGCCGCGAAGGTCAAGCGCGTGGTATGTCTCAGCACAGATAAGGCGGTATATCCGATCAATGCTATGGGCATCAGCAAGGCTATGATGGAAAAGGTGATGGTGGCCGCCAGCCGAAATTTGGAGCTATCCGGAACAGTAATTTGTGGTACGCGCTATGGCAATGTAATGGCCTCGCGAGGGTCGGTGATCCCTTTATTCGTACAGCAGGTGCTTGCTGGTCAGCCAATTACGATCACGAACCCTGCAATGACACGGTTCATGATGACGCTCGACGCGGCAGTGGACTTAGTGTTTTACGCTTTTGAACACGCGAACAATGGCGATATTTTTGTACAAAAGGCGCCAGCCGCGACGGTTCAAGTCCTTGCGCAGGCCATCCTGAATCTAATGGGTAAGTCCGATCACGTGATTCAAAACATCGGCACTCGGCATGGTGAGAAGCTTTATGAGGCCTTGCTCAGTCGTGAGGAATTGGTGTGTGCTGAAGATATGGGCGATTACTATCGGGTGCCGCCTGATGGACGGGATCTCAACTACGCTAAGTACGTTGAGCAGGGTGAGGAGCGTCTAACCCGAATTTCAGAGGCCGAAGACTATAACTCTCACAATACTAAGCGTCTGGACGTTGAAAGCATGAAGCAGTTGCTGCTTAAGCTCGATTTCATGCGGAAAATTGTAAGAGGCGAGTTTGCTGAGATTGACGGGTCATGACTGTCGCAGTCATGAAGCTCATTGTCACTGGCGGTGCTGGCTTTATCGGTTCGCATGCTGTGCTCGCCCTGTTGCAGGCGGGCCATGAAGTTGTTGTGCTCGACAATCTTAGCAACGGCTCACTAGAAACTTTGGCTCGCGTTACGGAACTTGCTGGACGTGCGCCGGTGTTCATTCGTGCCGACGTGCGCGATTCAGCCGCTCTGCGTCTAATCTTTGACCAGCATTCTTTCGACGCGGTACTGCACTTTGCCGGACTCAAATCTGTGAGTGAAAGCGTGGATCATCCTTTGCGCTATTACGACAATAACGTCGCCGGCACACTTGCACTATGCCAAGTCATGGCTGAAGCGAAAGTATTTAAGTTGTTGTTTAGCTCATCGGCTACTGTGTACGGCGAACCGGAACACATGCCAATCACCGAGTCAACGCCGACCGGACGACCTACCAATCCATATGGAAAATCGAAGCTGATGGTGGAGGAGTTATTGGCTGATTTGGCAAAAGCCGATCCTCGTTGGTCCATTGGCGTTTTGCGCTATTTCAATCCGGTAGGGGCACATCCGAGTGGGTTAATTGGTGAAGATCCGTGCGGTATTCCTAACAATCTACTTCCTTACATCGCTCAGGTAGCGGTAGGTAAGCTGGAAAGATTGTCGGTATTTGGTGATGACTATCCTACCCTCGACGGCACTGGTATTCGCGATTACATCCATGTGATGGATCTGGTCGAGGGACACCTTAAGGCGCTAGATGCGGTGCAAGCTTGTGCTGGCTGGCAGGTATGGAATCTAGGTTCGGGCCAGGGCTATAGCGTATTGCAGATCGTGCGGGCGTTTGAATTAGCTTCGGGGCGCCGGATTCCCTGTTATATAGGACCGCGCCGTCCAGGCGACATCGCGTGCTCCTGGTGCGATCCAGCTAAGGCATTGCAAGAGTTAGGTTGGGCGCCGCAGCGCGATTTGACCGAGATGATGGCCGACGCGTGGCGTTGGCAGTCTCGCAATCCGCAGGGTTATGCAGACGCAGGCCAGCGTGCTTTGGCTGGCAGTAGGCGCTAATCGTTTTTAACGTTATGACCAAGCGAAGAATATTAATCACCGGTGTAGATGGTTTCATCGGCAAGAACCTGCAGCTGCACTTGGCCGAGCGCAAGGACGTGCAGGTGGCCTGCTTCACCCGCGACCACAGCGTGGAGCAACTGCCGGCGCTGCTGGAGGGTGTGGACTTCGTGTTCCACCTGGCAGGCGTCAACCGCCCGCAAGACCCGCAGGAATTCGCCACCGGCAATGCGGAGCTCACGCAGAGCCTCTGCCGCGCCGTCGGCGACATCGCGAAAGCAACTGGCAAGAAGGTGCCGATCGTCTACACGTCTTCCACGCAGGCGGGGCGCGACAACCCGTATGGCAACAGCAAGCGCGGTGCCGAAGAAGCGCTGCAGGCCGCAGCCGCCAGCCACGGCATTCCCGTGCACGTCTTCCGTTTGCCCAACGTGTTCGGCAAGTGGTGCCGGCCCAACTACAACTCGGCCGTGGCCACCTTCTGCCACAACATCGCGCGCGACCTGCCGATCCAGGTCAACGACCCGGCCGCGCCGGTCACGCTGGTGTATGTCGACGATGTCATCGAGCGTTTCGTCCAGCTCATGGATGGCGCCGATGCCACCGTGGACGCCGACGGTTTCGCAACGGTCACGCCGCAATACACAACTACGGTAGGCGAGCTGGCCCGGCAGATCCAGTCGTTCAAGGACAGCCGCAACACGCTCATGACCGACCGCGTGGGAACGGGCCTGGTGCGCGCGCTCTATTCGACCTACGTGAGTTACCTGCCGCCCGAATCGTTTGCCTACACCGTACCGCAGCACGGGGACGCGCGCGGCGTATTCGTCGAAATGCTCAAGACGCCGGACGCGGGCCAGTTCTCATTTTTTACTGCGCACGCGGGCATCACGCGGGGCGGCCACTACCACCACAGCAAGACCGAGAAGTTCCTCGTCATCAAGGGGCAGGCGCGCTTCAAGTTCCGGCACATGCACACCGGTGAAACCCATGAACTGGTGACCGCGGGCGACAAGTCTGAAATCGTGGAAACCGTGCCCGGCTGGACGCACGACATCACCAACATCGGCACCGAGGAAATGGTCGTGATGCTCTGGGCCAACGAGGTGTTCGATCGCGCGCGGCCCGACACCTTCGCGTGTCCGCTGTAGCCACTGGACTTTGGATACTCAATGAAAAAACTCAAAGTCATGACCGTGGTCGGCACCCGGCCCGAAATCATTCGCCTGTCGCGCGTGCTGGCCCGGCTCGACGAGCATTGCGATCACGTGCTGGTGCACACCGGTCAGAACTACGACTACGAACTCAACCAGGTCTTCTTCGACGACCTGGGCGTGCGCAAGCCCGACCACTTCTTGAACAGCGCGGCCAACGCCACGAGCGCGGCGCACACCATCGGCAACCTCATCATCGCGGTGGACCAGGTGCTGGGCGAAGTGCAGCCCGAGGCGATGCTGGTGCTGGGCGACACCAACAGCTGCCTCTCGGTGATACCGGCCAAGCGCCGCAAGATTCCGATCTTTCACATGGAAGCGGGCAACCGTTGCTTCGACCAGCGCGTGCCCGAAGAAACCAACCGCCGCATCGTGGACCACACGGCGGACGTCAACCTCACTTACAGCACGATCGCACGCGACTATCTGTTGCGCGAAGGTCTGCCGCCGGATCTGGTCATCAAGACCGGCAGCCCGATGTTCGAGGTGCTGACGCATTACCGTCCGCGCATCGAGGCGTCCGACGTGCTGCAGCGCCTGGGTTTGCAGGCAGAGCAGTACTTCGTGGTCAGTGCGCACCGCGAAGAGAACATCGAATCGCCGCAGTCGTTCGGCAAGCTGGTGGCGGTGCTGAATGCCGTGGCCGAAGACCACGACATGCCGGTCATCGTCTCGACACACCCGCGCACGCAGAAACGCATCGATGCGACCGGTGCGCGCTTTCATCCGCAGGTGCGTTTGCTGAAGCCGCTGGGCTTTCATGACTACGTGAAGCTGCAGCTCTCGGCGCGCGCCACGTTGTCCGACAGCGGCACGATCAACGAAGAGTCGTCGATCCTGAATTTTCCGGCGCTCAATCTGCGCGAGGCACATGAGCGGCCTGAAGGCATGGAAGAGGCGGCCGTGATGATGGTGGGCCTCGAGGTGGAGCGTGTGCGCCAGGGCCTGGCCATTCTGGAGGGCCAGCCGCGAGGCGATGCGCGCGGCCTGCGCCAGGTGGCCGACTACAGCATGCCCAATGTGTCGGACAAGGTGCTTCGCATCGTGCACAGCTATACCGATTACGTGAACCGCGTGGTCTGGAAGAAGTACTGACGTCACCATGCGATTGCTCGTCGTCTCTCAGTACTTCTGGCCGGAAAACTTCAGGATCAATGATCTTGTCGCCGAATTCGTGCGGCATGGCCACCAGGTCACGGTGCTGACTGGCGTGCCCAACTACCCCGATGGCAAAGTGTTCCCCGCGTACCGCGATGACCCTGAGAAGTTTGCGCGCTATGAAGGAGCGGAGGTCGTCCGGGTGCCCATGTCTGCACGTGGAAAGGGCGGCATCCGGTTGATGCTGAACTTTGCGACCTTCGCGATCAGTGCTTCCGTGCTTGGGCTGTGGAAGCTGCGAGGGCGCGACTTTGACGCGGTTCTCGCCTATGAGCCATCGCCCATCACGGTTGGCGTGCCCGCAGTTGCATTGCGAGCGGTAAAGCGGGCACCGCTGGCTTTCTGGGTTCTGGACCTCTGGCCCGAGACGCTGGAAGCCATCGGCGTGGTTCGCTCGCCTTTCATCTTGCGTTCAGTGGGTCGGCTTGTGTCGTTCATCTACAAGCGCTGCGACCTGATCCTGGCGCAGTCGAAAAGCTTTGTGCCCCAAATCAAGAAGTACGCGGGCGACAGCGCCCGAGTCGAATACTTCCCCAGTTGGGCCGAGATGCTGTTCGATGTAGAGCAAGCAGTTGCGGCGCCTGAGGTGCAGGTCCGGCCGGATAGCTTCGATGTGATGTTCGCTGGAAACATCGGCGATGCCCAAGATTTCCCGGCGATCCTCGCAGCGGCGGAAATTCTCAAGGAACACCGGAACATCCGTTGGTTGATCGTCGGCGACGGCCGAATGGCGCAATGGGTGACCGATGAAATCCAGCGTCGCGGCTTGCAAGAGAGCGTCCATATGCTCGGACGGCACCCGGTGGAGCGAATGTCTTCGTTCTTCAAACATGCCGACGCATTGCTTGTCAGTTTGAAGAACGAGCCGATATTCTCGATGACCATTCCTGGCAAGCTCCAGTCGTATCTGGCCGCAGGCGTTCCCGTATTGGCCATGCTGAATGGCGAAGGGGCTGACGTGGTGAGAAATGCCGCGGCTGGTTTGACCTGCAACGCAGGGGATCACAAGGAACTTGCCAAGGCAGTTCTGGACCTCTCGAAAAAGTCGGCTGAAGAACGCAGGGCAATGGGCGCGAATGGCCTTGCGTTGAGCGCCAGCGAATTCGAGCGCGGCTCGCTGATCAATCGATTGGAGGGATGGCTTCAGTCGCTGTCCTTCCCCGCCTCGGGCACAAAAAAACAAAGCGAGGCAAGATGATCTTGGTAACAGGAGCGACGGGTTTTGTAGGCACTGCGCTGGTTGCGCGGCTTCTCGCTGATGGCCTGCCTGTACGCGCGGCGATTCGCCGTGAATCCGCGCTCGAGAAGTTCGAGGTCGAAACCGCGATGGTCGGCGACCTCAGTGCGGAAACCGACTGGCAAGAGGCCCTCGCCAATGTCGACGCAGTGATCCACACCGCCGCCCGCGTCCATGTGATGTCGGATGGTGCGAGCGATCCACTGATGGAATATCGGCGCACGAATCTTCACGGAACGTTGCGACTGGCGCGGCAAGCCGCAGAGGTAGGGGTGCGGCGCTTTGTCTTCGTGAGTTCCATCAAAGCCAACGGAGAAGCAACGCTAGTTGGCAATGCTTTTTCAGCGGATGGGCCGACAGCGCCGGTGGATCCATACGGCGTTTCCAAACTGGAGGCGGAGCAGGCCTTGCGAGAACTGGCAACGCAAACCGGAATGGAGGTGGTGATCGTTCGTCCGCCTCTCGTGTACGGCCCGGGCGTCAAGGCGAACTTCCGCACGATGATGAGCATCGTCGCGCGCCGAATTCCGTTGCCGCTCGGGGGCGTCACCGGCAATCGCAGAAGCATGGTGTCGCTGGACAACCTGGTGGATCTGTTGACCACTTGCGTGCACCACCCCGCAGCGGGCAATCAGACTTTTCTGGTTTCGGACGGGGAAGATCTTTCCACCGCACAGCTGTTGAACCGCCTGGGGCAAGCCATGGGAAAGCCTGCGCGGCTGCTCCCTGTTCCGGCGAGCTGGCTGGAGCGAGGCGCTTCGATGCTGGGTCGAGCCAATGTCGCACAACGACTTTGTGGCTCGTTGCAGGTGGATATCTCCAAGACCAGGCGTGTGTTGGGATGGACGCCGCCGATCACTGTGGACGAGGGCTTGAGGAAAGCCGCAGAAGGGTATTTGCGTGAAGCGTCTTTTTGACTTGGTTCTGGCACTGAGCGTGGCCGCAGTGTTGTTGGTGCCTGTTGCCGTCATTGCGCTGGCGGTGCGCCTTACTTCGCCTGGGCCGGCTCTGTATTGGTCCGACCGCGTGGGCCGCAACAACCGGATCTTCAAGATGCCGAAGTTCCGCAGCATGAGGATCGGTACGCCGGCAGTCGCCACGCATCTGCTTTCGGACCCCAAGGCGTACCTCACGCCCATCGGCCCATTTCTGCGCAAGAGCAGCCTGGATGAATTGCCGCAGCTCTGGAGCATTCTGGTGGGGGATATGAGCTTTGTAGGGCCGCGTCCGGCGCTCTTCAACCAGACAGACCTGATCGATTTGCGGACGGGCCACGGCGTGCATTTGTTGGTTCCAGGGCTCACAGGTTGGGCTCAAGTCAACGGGCGCGACGAACTGCCGATTCCGGTGAAGGTTCAGTTCGACGCTGAATACCTTCAGCGCCGTTCCTTGGCATTCGACATCCGCATCCTGTGGCTTACCTTCGTCAAAGTGCTCAAGCGCGATGGCGTGACGCATTGATTGCAAGGACGAAGATGGCAACCAAGCGTTTGCTGATCATTGGCACAGGCGGCCACGGACGCAGCGTTGCGGAAGCGGTCCTGCTCCGAAACGACTATGTGTTGACGGGTTTCCTCGACGATGCGGCCGAGTCCGCTCAACGTTTGTGGGACTGGCCGGTGTGGGGAACGACTGCCATGCTGGGCGCATACAAGAATCAGGTCGATGCGGTGTTCGTGGCCATCGGCAACAACGCGTTGCGCGAAACATTGCACCAGCGTGTGCAGGCGGAGGGGTTGGCTCTGGCAACGGTGATTCACCCCGCAGCCGCTGTATCGCACAGGGCTGCGATAGGCCAGGGCAGCGCCGTCATGGCCGGTGCGGTCGTGGGCACTGGCGTCGAGTTGGGAGAAGGCGTGATCGTGAACTGCGGTGCGGTTGTCGATCACGACTGCACGGTGGAGCCGTTCGGCCATTTGGGCGTGAATGCGGCGATGGCCGGTGGCAGCGTCTTGGGGCGTCGTGCGTGGATGCAGGTGGGTGCAGCCATCGCCCAAGGCGCCAAGGTGGCTGCAGACCGCGTGTTGCTTCCGGGCGAGGTGGTGGCGCGTGCCTGACAACACCACTCATGGAAGAAACAGCACGACCGGACGGCGTTTCGGCCGGGTCGCCCGCATCGTGTTCTGGGCATGTGCCGTCGCGGTTCTCGTGCTTTCGCTCGCGCCCGCCACAACCCCGATGCCATCCACCGGATGGGACAAGACAAACCATCTGCTGGCTTTTGCAATGCTTGCCTTTTGGGCGCATCGCGCTTATCCCGGGCGCACCGCCGCCGTTCTTCTGGGGCTCCTCGCGTATGGCGGGCTCATCGAAGCGCTGCAGGCTTTCACTCCTGACCGGTCCGCCGAGTGGGCAGACCTGCTGGCTGACGGCGTTGGACTTCTGTTCGGCGAGATGCTCGCCCGGCTGATGTGGCCGTGGCTTGCCAAGAGGCTGTCGGTGGACGGCCAGCGGGCGTAACAGCCACGTGACAACCAGCAACTAAAATGTCATCAAGAAAAGGGAGTTTCAACCGTGATTAATCGTCCTTTGCGGCTGTTCAATGCCGTTGGCCAAAGCGAGCGGCTCACGCGATGAAGTCCGTACTGGTCGTATGCATCGGAAACATCTGCCGCAGCCCGATGGGAGAAGCCTTGATCGCCGCTGCTTTGCCGAACATCAAGGTGTCGTCCGCCGGCGTGGGGGCACTTGTGGGCCAGCCCGCTGACGCATTGGCACGTGAACTCATGGCCAAGCGCGGCCTCGACATCGAGTCTCATCGCGCGCGGCAACTGACCAGCCGGATGTGCCAGGAAGCCGACCTGATCCTGGTCATGGATGAAGAGCAACGGCTGCATATCAACGAGAAGCACCCGCTCACCCGCGGCAAGTTGTTTCGTCTCGGCGAGGTCGCACGCGTCGACATCCCCGATCCCTATCGCCTTGGCCAGCCGGCCTTCGAGCGAGCCCTGAAACTCATCGACGACGGCGCCAGTGCGTGGGTCGAACGCATCAAGAAACTCTCATGACTGCTCTTGCTTCTTCTCCGATGCCTACGGCTCCTATCGTTACCCCGCGCGATGACGACGATGTCATCCACTTGTCCGAATACCTGGACATCCTGATCGATCGCAAGTGGTTGGTGGCCGGCATTACTTTGGTCGCCATCGTATTGGGGATCGCCTATGCATTGCTGTCCACACCTATCTACCAGTCCAACCTGCTGGTTCAGGTCGAAGACTCTGCGCCAGACGCGAAAAACTTCCTTGGTGATACAGCCAATCTGTTCGACGTGAAGACGCCGGCTACCGGTGAGATTCAGATTATTCGATCGCGCATGGTTATCGGCGGGGCAGTAGAGGCAACGCGTCTGTACATCGATGCTCGACCACGTCGCATTCCTTTGATTGGCGAATGGCTCTCGAGGCGTGCCAAGGAACTGTCGGAGCCCGGGTTCCTCGGTATGAGTGGTTACGTGTCGGGCACAGAGGCAATCGGTATCGCCAAATTCGACATTCCTGCTTCGCTCGAAGATCAGCACCCCTTCATGATCACCGCGCAGGCTGGTGGTCAATACACGCTGACGCACCCTGACCTTTCAACGCCACTAACAGGCACCGTCGGCGCAGTCCTGAGCCAAGAGACGCCTGACGGCACCATCGTGCTGATGGTGTCAAAACTCGATGGAAAGCCGGGTGCCGAGTTCGTCGTTTCGCATGCATCGCGTCTTGCGACTATCGAGGAACTACAAAAGCGAGTGCAGCTCAGCGAGCAAGGCAAGCAATCGAACGTGATCAACGTAACTCTCGAAGACCGCGACAGAGATCGTTTAAGGCGGGTTCTTAATGCAATCGGCGATCAGTATGTGCGCCAGAATATTGAGCGCAAGGCGGCTGAGGCGGAAAAGACGCTTGAATTCCTTGATCAGCAACTGCCCGAGTTCAAGAAGCAGCTCGAAGTATCTGAAGATGCCTATGCGACCTTCCGCAACAAGAACGGCACCATTGCCTTCGACGAGGAGGCCAAAGCGATGCTGACCCAGGCGGTGGAGTTGCAGAAACAACTGCTCGATGCGGAGCAGTTGCGGCGCGATCTGCGGTCGCGCTTTACCGCGACGAACCCCAAGGTGGGCGTGATCGATGGCCAGATATCCGCAATCCGCCGCGAACTCGGCGACATCGATAACCGTGTTAGCGCTATGCCGGTCGTTCAGCGCGATGCATTGCGACTGGAGCGCGATGTGCGTGTCAACGGCGAACTCTACAAGTCACTGCTCAATAGCTCATTGCAACTCCGCTTGGTCAAGGAAGGCAAGGTCGGCAATGTGCGGTTGCTCGATAAGGCGACCGAGCCAAAGAATCCTGTGAGGCCACAAAAATCTACGATCGTTGCACTGTCGCTGGTGCTGGGCCTGCTTGCTGGCATCGCCTTCGCCATCGTGCGCAGCAAGATGGCCAGAGGCATCAACAACCCGCAGGAAATCGAAGACCGCCTTGGCCTGAACGTCTACTCCGTAGTGCCCCTCGCCATCGAGCAGGAGCGAATCGGGCAGCGCATTGCGGGTGGTGTCGGCGGCGTTCAGGTGCTGGCCATCAACGAGCCGGAGAGCTTGGCTGTGGAAAGCTTGCGCAACCTGCGCATCTCTCTGCAGTTGGCCTTGATGGAGACGGACAACAACCGCGTACTCATCACCGGTGCCACGCCGGGTGTTGGCAAGAGCTTTGTTTCAGGCAACTTCGCGGCCATCATGGCCGAGGCCGGCCGGCGCGTGCTGCTGGTCGACGCCGACTTGCGCAAGGGCCACATTCACACGGCCTTCGGCTTGCCGCGCAAGGGCGGCCTGGCCGACATCCTCGCAGGGGATATGACGAGCGAGCAGGCGATCCACAGCCAGGTGACGCCGAACCTCGACGTTCTCACCACGGGCAACTACCCGTTCAATCCGGCAAGCATGATGCTGTCGTCGACGCTGAGGGAGTTCCTGGAAGCCATGTCGGCCCGTTACGACCTCGTGGTGATCGACAGCCCACCCGTGCTGGTGGCAGCCGATGCGGCAGCAGTTGCGGCACACGCCGGCGCAATCTTGTTGGTGGCCCGCGACAACCTCACGCAGATTGGCGAACTCAGTGAGAGCGTCAAGCGCCTGGCCCATGCGGGCCAGCGGGTCAGCGGCGTCGTCTTCAACGGCATGGATCTTTCACGCCGGCACTACGGCAGCTATGGCTACAAATACGGTGGTTACCGGTACACCGAATACAAATACAAAGATGCCGCTTGACAGGTCAGCGGTGTTCTACCGGTCGCGGTGACGTTATCCGACAATCGATACACAAGTTAACATTTTAGGGGGACTTGATACCCTGAATAAGGGAGGCAAGGACGGAGCCTTCGGGGAAAATTGTTGTTCGCTAAAACAACTATTCACCTCTAAGTGCGATCCCTGATCAACCGTCTTGCGGCACCCTTGCTTGCGTTGCCTCGCCCTGCCAAACGCCTGCTGGCGTTGGCTGTCGATGCCATGCTTTGCGTCCTGTGCGTGTGGGTGGCGTTCAGCCTTCGTTACGAGCAGTGGGTAACCCTTCGCGGAGTTCAATGGACGGCGGTCGGCGTGGCGATCGTCGGCGCGCTCCCTCTCTTCATTGTTTTTGGGCTGTACCGGGCCATCTTCCGCTACGCCGGTCCTGCCGCATTGATGGCCGTCTTGCGGGCCTGCACGTTCTTCGGCATTGGCTACGGGCTCGTGTTTTCAGTGATTGGTGTGAGCGGTGTACCGCGAACGGTCGGCTTCCTCATGCCCATGCTGCTGTTCCTGGCCGTGGCGAGTTCGCGCATGCTGGCGCGCTACTGGTTGGGCGGCATGTACATGAGCGCGCTCGACCGAAAGGCCCTCCCGCAAGTGGTGATCTACGGCGCCGGCGGCGCCGGGGTGCAATTGGCCGCTGCATTGACCCAGAGCCGCGAGATGTCGGTTCGTGCCTTCATCGATGACGCAGGGCACCTCCAGGGCAACACCCTTCACGGCCTGCCCATCCATTCGCCCGATTGGCTCAAACACAACGCCGCAAAACTGGGCATTACCGATGTGTTGTTGGCAATGCCTTCGGCCAGCCGTGCGCGCAGGGCGGAGATCCTGAACCAGTTGCTGCCTTTGTATCTTCACGTGCGGATGCTTCCGGCACTCGCCGATCTGGCCAACGGGCGAGTGCAGGTCCACGATCTGCTCGAGGTCGATATCGAAGACCTCTTGGGACGTGACCCGGTCGCGCCGAGAGGAGATTTGCTGCACAAGAACATCCGCCATCAAGTCGTGTTGGTCACGGGGGCGGGCGGCTCCATCGGCAGCGAACTGTGCCGGCAAATCGTGCAGCTTTCGCCAAAGACGCTGCTGCTGGTGGAGATGAATGAGTTCGCGCTCTATGCCATCCACCAGGAGCTCGAAGCACTGGCGCCGCAGATTCATGTGGTTCCCTTGCTTGCTTCGGTATGCGATGCGGCACGGTTGCGAGAGGTGATGCGTGCCTGGCATCCGGACACCGTCTATCACGCCGCCGCCTACAAGCATGTGCCATTGGTCGAGCACAACCCCATCGAAGGCGTGCGCAACAACGCGCTGGGCACACTCACGGCGGCGCGGGTCGCCATGGAATGCAAGGTGCGCCGCTTCGTGCTCATCAGTACCGACAAGGCGGTGCGCCCGACCAACGTCATGGGCGCCAGCAAGCGGCTGGCCGAGATGACTCTGCAGGGGCTCGCGCAACAAAAATCGGGCACCTGTTTCTCTATGGTTCGCTTCGGCAATGTGCTGGGCTCTAGCGGCTCGGTAGTTCCGCTGTTCCGCCGGCAAATCGAAGCGGGTGGCCCGATCACGCTGACGCATGCGGACATCACCCGCTACTTCATGACCATTCCCGAGGCGGCGCAACTGGTGATCCAGGCCAGCGCAATGGCCGAAGGCGGCGATGTGTTCGTGCTCGACATGGGCGAGCCGGTGCGCATCATCGACCTGGCGCGCCGCCTGGTTGAATTGTCGGGACGCACGGTGCGAGACGTGAACTCGCCCGATGGCGACATCGAACTCCAGATCACCGGCCTGCGGCCCGGCGAGAAGCTGTACGAGGAACTGCTGATCGGCGACAACGCCTTGCAGACCTCGCACCCGCGCGTGATGAAGGCGCATGAGCCTTGCCTGCCCGAGGAAGAGCTTTGGCGCCAGTTCGACGTATTGACCGCCGCGCTTTGCAACAGCGACGTGCCGGCGCTCAAGCGCACGCTGCAGCAGATGCTGCCCGGCTACCGCGCCCACGCGGAAGTGGTCGACTGGGTGCACATGGAGCGGGAGCGGAATCGCCTGACGGTGACCGTCGTGGGGCGCGACGAGGAAAGCGCGAACTCGGACATGCCGATCGCCGTTGCGCTGTAAGCGCCGCATCGCGTCGGTCCGGCCCGTGCAGCGAATCTGCGCGGGCATTTGAAGAACTCCCTTCAGTCGCTCTTCATGCGTGTTGGCGTCGTGTGGTGCCGCTATCGGCTGCCGACCATGGCGGTCAATCAACGATGAGCGCGCCTCAGAGGCCGCTAAAAAGTTCAGTGGGCAAGCGCTTTCCCGCCTGAACGCTTCGGCCTTTTCGCCGGCCTTGCCGCACTCTATTTGTTATCGCGCATTCTCGAAATTGAGAATGTTGTCACCGGCCTTCGGCTGATTGTTCTCCGGCGCCGCGAAGCTGAAAGCCTTCGGGTCGCGGACAGACGTCATTTCGTAAAGCGGGTTGATCCGCCCCAGCTTCGCACCGCCATCGCGCGTCAACGGTGACCAGGTAAATCCCGCAGAGAACCTGCTGGACTTCGGCAGGAATGCATCGAACGGCACGGAGATATAAATGCCCTTGTCGAAACTGCCTTCGCCGAATTGCGCCGCCGACACGTTGGTCTTGGTTGCATAGACACCCACCATCACGCCATTGTCGAAACGTCGGCTGATGTCGAGCGTGACTCCGCGATCCCCGGCCAGGTATTGGCCGGCGCTGATCCTCGTCATCACGCCATTCCAGCCCGTGTCCCAGTACAGCGTGGCATGGCCGGTGTTGACCTTGTAGTCGCGCAGACCGAAGTCTTGCTGAAAGTCGCGCTGGCGCACATGGTTGATGTCGATGCCCAGGGCGAACTTGCTGCGCCATGGGCGATACAGCCATTCGGCACCCACGCCGGCGAACATCGATTCAAGGGCGCCTCCATAAACGCTGTAGTACTGGTCTTCGCTCAGCCGGCCCACATGGGTCAGCTGAAACACCGGCATCGTCACCCGCGAGGTGGTGACGTATTCGCGTTGGAAGGTGCGCACGCGTGGAAGATTGCTGGGCGCGGTGTAGGTGAACTTGTCGAAGTTGTCCAGCAGGCGCCAGTTCAGCGCACCGTTCACCCATGTGCTCGGCGTGAAGCGGTATTCCGCCGTGGCCTGAACACCGATCTGGTAGAGCATGAAGGCATCGGGGCCGCCAATGATCTGCGAGAAGTACGGCGTCACGCCATAGGTGAACTTCTCGGTGCGGCGCTCCCATGGCGCCAATCCCGCGGTGTACTGCTGCTGCGCGGACGCGGTTGCCGCGTTATCGGTGGTGGCGGCGGCGGTGGCGATCTTTTCCGGCGGCAGGAACAGCCGGTCTTCGCTGGCGTCCTGGTGCGGCGCGTAGTCGCGCTGGCTGGCTGCGCGCGCTTCGGCGGGCGACTGCGCCTGGTAGTGCTCGGCAACCCATTCACCACGGTCGACGACCTGCGCGTGCATCGCGAGGCCGCGTTCGTTGTAGTGCAGGATGAAGCTCTTGATCGACGCGGGCGAATCGCGATGCAGCACGGCAATGATCTGTTCGACACGCGCCTGACGGTAGACGGTGTTGCTCTCGGTGATCCACACGTGCACGCCGCTGCCTTGCGGTGCGATGCGCTGCACCGTCCATTCGGTGCGTGCTTCGATCTCGGCCGCTGTCGACGCCCAGCCGGGCGGGTTTTGCGATGCCTCGGGCGTGAAGCGAGGCTGGGGCGGATCGGCCGGCTTGGGTGCCCGCAGCGACGCGACGTTGGTGGACAGCGTCACGCCGACCATCAGCTTGTTGCCGCGCTCCAGGCCGGCGGAGAAAGCAACGCCAGGGGAGTAGCGGTACTCGAGGCCGATGTTGAAGGGCGTGCGCTGCGGCTGATTGTTGGCCTGAGGTTCGTTCTTGTAGTTGTTGCCTTCGTATTCGAGCTTGACGGTCAGCGGCTCCCAGGGAGTGCGCCATTCCACGCCGCCGAACAGGGCCGCGGGGCCGCGGAAGAAGGCGCCGAAATTGGTCTCGCCCCCTTGCGCCGAACTCACCCTGCGCCTGTCGAAGCGGCTGCTCAGGAGCGTCAGCGGGTTGCGGATGTTGCCGCTGTTGCCCAGATATCCCCAGCCGATGCCGAGGCTGAAGTCGAAATCGCCATATCGCTTGTTCGCAACCAGGTATTCGGCGGAGAACAACCCGGTGCCGCCGATATCTCGAAAACCGAGCGCGAGTTCGGGCACATAGGCGGACTCGCGCATGAGCCTCAGCTTGAGGTCGATGCTCTTGTCCTTGTTGCTTTGGCCGGTGGTGCTCGCGGCGTAGGCACGGTTGCTGATCGACGTGTACCGAAAGCCGCCTTCCATCCAGTCCAGCGGCTGGAACATCACGTTCAGCCGCGTGTACGGCGAAACATGGGTGATCGACGTCCGAAAGTCGCCAGCTTGGCCCATGCGCGCGGTGGGGGTCTGGAGCAGGCCGGTCTCGCCCCAATCGTTGCTGCTGGTGCGAATGGCGTTGTACTGCGGCGCCACTTCGGGGCGCACGGAGACGGTGGTCGACGGCGTGATCGTCGGCGCGGGAGCCGAAGGTTGCTGCGCCCCCGATTCCGCGGAAATACCCGATGATGAAACGTCGCCTTGAGGCGAGGGGCCTTGCGTGGCGAGAAACTTGATGATGCCTTCGGACGCAGCGACCAGGTCGGTCATCTCGCGAGGAGCCGCCCAGATCCACGCGCCTGGCGCAGGTTCGTCCGAAGGCTCGCTGTTCCAGGGGGCCACGCCCACGCGGGCGGTGCGGCCATCCGGCTGCGCGACCCAGGCCCAGTCGGAGGGGCCTCGGGGCTCGCAGGCTGCCACGTAGTCCCAGGCGGTTCGGCCGGCCTCATGCGCCACATGGCAAAGCTCCCCGCTGGGGCGGACCACCGCGATGGTCTTCGGGTTCGGCGGCGCGGCAACCAGTTGCTGGCCAGCCGCCAGCACCGGGTCTTCTTCGGGATGCGCCTGCAGCCAGCGAGGGTCCACGATGCCGAGCGCCACCCGGCCTGTGACGGGCAAGGCCTGGAGCCAGGAAATCAGGCTCAGGCGATCGGTTTGTTCCGAACGCGGTGAGCGCCGGTTGATCGATTCGATGCGAACCAGCAAGGTGTTCTTGAGAAACTGCTGCGCCAGTCGTTCCTGGGGCACACGCCATGCAAGGCCGGGGGAGGCGGCATCGGCGGGCTGGCGCAACAGCCAGGTGCTCAGGCGCTCACCGGGGCGCACGTCCGCGTCATTTGTCGCCTCGGTCTTCGTGGCCGTGCTGAGTGGTTGTGCCGAGACGCCGAAACTTGCCGCCAGCGCGCACGCGATGGCCGCTCGACGAGGCCAATGCCGTTTGCCAATACCGCGAACCCAGGGAGTCATGTGCCGGAACTTGCCGATCTACCGGCTGCCGGTGCGGGGGGCGTCCATTGTTCGAAGCTCATGCAGAAGTCGCTGGTGAGGCACTGCTCTGAATACACGACCTGCGGTGCTCCCGAGGCGTTCGATATGCCGAAGCGAGCTGCAGGCAGTGAAGCCGTGGATGGCCGCGACAGGCTGCGCTCTTCATACCAACGCAAGGAGGCGGGATTCGCGCCTGCGAGGGAGGTGTTCTGTGGTGGTGAGATGGGAGTTCGAACGATTTCGTCGCGAATTCCAAAACGATAGCCCGGCATGAGATCACGCAGGCGCGTGTAGCTTTGACCCGAACCGCTTGAGGTGCCGGTCGCATCGGGAGTTGACCATGCAGGCAGTCCAGTGAATCGAACGTTTCGCCAGTCGGTGCTGAGACCAGTGGTGCCCACGAGCTGACCATTCAGAAGCCTGACGACTTCACCGCTGCCGCTGTACCAGACTTCGACAGGGCCTTCGGCACGCTGATCGATATAGCCGAGCACCATGAAAAGGGTGCGGTCACCGACCTGTGTCCGCAGATAGCGGTAGGCGGGATTGAAGTCTGGCTGGGCCGCGGCTTGGCCGTTGTATACGAGCCGAGCGGCGTCCAGCATGGCTGAAGACCCGGAGGAACAACCGCCAACGCCCAAATAAAACGTTGCCCAAAGGCAACGTTTTAAAAGTCGCGTGGCGAAACCAACGCGCGGAGCTTTCAGCGAATGCCCTCCCATTGGGAGGGCACGCAGCATTTAACGCGTGCCGGTGGTGCCTGTGCCAGTACCGGTGCCGGGGATGATGACGAAGCCACCACCACCGTTGCCACCATTGCTGCTGGCGACTGCCACCAGCAAAGCGGTGCTACCTGCAACAGCACCCCATTGGCCGGGGGTCAGGCCGCCGGTCGTTGCGGCAGTTGCGCCGGCTGCACCAGCGGGTGCGGGCGCCGGCGTCGTGTTGCTGGCGGGTGCCGGTGCTTGGGCAAATGCCGACGAAATTGCCAGGGAGGCAAGGGCGGCTGCGAGCTTGATCATCTTCATGGAAGTCCTCTCAAATTTCTTTGTGGTCGAGGGTAGCACGCCTCACAAGTGCGCCGCAACCCATTTCCCTCTCGTGGGCGTGTGCGAATGTGTAGCTTTTCGGGGTTGTTGAATCCGCCTTCGTGGGCCTTTCCTGCAACATAGGACCAGGACCAGCCTGTACGTCCTCCTGCGCAGAAACCGTCTCGAGCCGATAGCCGAATCCGCGCAGGGCAGCCAACAGAAAGCCATTTGCCGGGCGCAGATCGAGCTTGGCCCTCACGCGCGACAGGTGAGTGTCCAGCGATCGCGAGAGCGCCTTGAAACCGGCGCCCCAGATCGCTTGGTACAGCTGCTCACGTGACAGCAGGCGGCCGGTGTTCTGAAAAAGAAACAGCGCCAGGTCGTACTCGCGGCTTCTCAGCTCGACCCGCACCCCGTTGAGCTTGACGGTGCGCCATGCTGGAAGGAACCGGTAGGGCCCGAAGACCAGTTGGGGTTCGTGCGGCGCGGGCTGCGACCGGCGCTGCAGCCCGCAGATGCGCGCTTCGAGCTCTGCGTCGGCAATGGGCGAGATCAGGAAATCGTCGGCGCCGGCATGCAGGCTCATCGCCATGTCCGCGGCGTCGGACCTGTGCGTCGTGAAAAGAATCGGAAGGCGGTTGCCGGCAGCCCGTCGCAGGGCTTTCACCAGGGCCGGGCTGTCGATGCCGGGCAGGCGCCAGTGAAAGATGAGCAGATCGAACCGCTGGGCCTGCACGGCCTGCAGCAGCAAGGCTCCGTCCGTGTATTCGTGGCATTCATGGCCGAGGCCTGTTGCGGTGTGGGTGACCAGTCGCAACTGATCCCGCTCGTTGTCGAGTATTGCTATGCGCATTCCGTCCCTTTGCTTCACGCGCTCCTTGCGAAGGCGTGCCTCATCTTGGACGAAGCGGCCTCCCGCGGCAATGCTTGCGAGCTTAAAAGAGGGAAATAGCGCTCTACAGCCGTGATTTGGTGGACTTTTCCGACTGTGGAACGCGGTTCCATCGAAATTGCGAAAAAAGCCTCGCGGAACTCAGAGCCAGTTGCCGCTCTGCGGCATCTGCACCTTCTCGGCCGGATCGTCACTGGTAACGAACGAGCCGATGACGACGCTCAGGAGCGAGATGAAGATGCTCGCGAAGAGCGCGGTCCAGAAACCCGAGACCTTGAAGCCCTTCACCAGCGCGGCCACCAGCAGGATCATCAGCGCATTGATGACCAGCAGGAAGAGGCCGAAGGTCACCAGCGTCAGCGGCAGCGTGAGCACGATCAGCAGCGGCTTCACGACCGCGTTGGCCAGTCCGAGCAGCAAGGCCGAGATGACCAGCGCGCCGGTGCCGTCGAACTTGAGCCCGCGAAAGAGAAGGCTGGCAACCCAGAGCGAGACGGCGGTGATGGCCCAGTGGACGAGGAAGGGAGTGATGTTGTTCAGCATGTGATCGGTGGTGTGTGGCAGCAGACGCAGAGTTTGTTTCCGTCCGGATCGCGGAAGTACGCGCCATAGTAGTCCGGGTGGTAGTGCGGCCTGAGCCCGGGCGGGCCTTCGCAGCTACCGCCGTTGGCCAGCGCTGCAGCGTGGGCGCGGTCCACGGTGGCGCGGTCGGCCGCCAGCAGCGCCACCATCTGGCCGTTGCCGTGCGTGGCCTCCTGGCCGTCGAAAGGCGCGCCGACCAGGAACAGGGGGCGCGGTGCATCGGGGCTTTGCCAGCCGGCCCATGGCTTCGTGTCGTCGCGAAAGCGCAGCTTCAGGCCCAGTTCGCCCATGAGCGCCGTGTAGAAACCGAAGGCGCGCTCGAAGTCGGTCACGCCGACGAAAACATGGGACAGCATGCGGTTGGGTTCCTTCTTGTTCGGCAAATCCGCGGATCTTTGCGGATTATCACGAGCGACCTTCTGCGGTTACCTTGGGGAAACATTGCATGGCAGCCCGTTAATATCGCCATCTCTCGGAGCCCTTGCAGGGGCCCATTTTCAATTGCCGGATAAGAACAAGGGGCCTGTGCCATATGGCCAATCCGTCGATCGCGAGCTTGACACCGGCACCGGCTTCGGCCGACGAGGCCGAATCGTGGGTGCGTGGCGAGCTGATCCGCAGCTTGATGCGCTCATCGCGCAGCTCTTACATCGTTTCTGTTGCGCTCATCCCGGCCATGGTCGGGCTGAGCTGGGTCGAAGTGCCGCGCTGGGAGCTGCTCACGTGGCTGATGGCCGGCGTCATCGCCACGATTTGCCGGGCCTGGGGCTCGCACGTCTACACGGTGCGCTACGCCGGCCGGAGCTCCGCGGCGCAGCAGCAGTTCACCGAGCGGTACGGCTTCATCTGGAGCACGACCGCGGTGGTGTGGGGGTCGTCGATCCTGCTGTTCTTCGAGCGCACGCCGCAGGTGAACCAGTTCATGAGCTGGCTGATCGTGGCCGGGGTGGCTACTTTTCCGCTCAACGGGCTCGCGCTGCACCCGCCGCTGCTCAAGCGCTACGTCAACACGCTCTTCATCACGATGCTGGGGGCGGTGGTGATCCGGCTTGTGAGCGTCAATCTGCACGCGCCGCAGTTTCATTACGGCTACCTGATGCCGATCCTGCCGATGCTGCACTGGTTCCTGCTGCTGCGCGCGGGGCGCCACATCCATGAGACGGCGCGCAACAGCCTGGAGCTCCTGTTCCACAACCACATCCTGATCAAGTCGCTCACGCAGCAGCGGCAGGCAGCGGTGTCGGCGGTGGCGATGAAGAACCGCTTCCTGGCCAGCGCCGCGCACGACATGCGCCAGCCGGTGCTGGCACTTTCGCTGTACGCCGACTGGCTGCGCAACGAACCCGAACTGGTGCTCGAGCTCGCGCCGAAGATCGTGCGCGCCACGCATGCGGTGAATGCGCTTTTCGATTCGATGTTCGACCTGGCGCGCATCGACTCGGGCCAGGTGCGGCTGCACATCGAACGCGTCGACGTGCCCGAACTGCTTCACGACCTGGAGCTGCAGTACCGCCCGGTGGCCGAGAGCCGCGGGCTCGACTTCCGCGTGCACGTGACCGAGGGCTCCTTTCTCACTGACCCGATCCGCGTGCGCCGCATGATCGGCAACCTGCTGGCCAACGCCATCAAGTACACGACCGAAGGCGGCGTGTTGCTGGCCGCGCGGCAGACGCGCGACGGCCTGCGCGTGGAGGTGTGGGACACGGGCATCGGCATCGCGCCCGAGCACCTGCGCGATGTCTTCCTGGAGTTCTACAAGGTGGCCGACCATGCCGGCACGTCCGATGGCTTCGGCCTCGGCCTGGCCATCGTCGCGCGGCTCTCGCACGTGCTGGGGCATCCGATCAGCGTGCGCTCGCGGCTGGGCAGCGGCAGCGTGTTCCGCGTGGCCCTGCACGACGCCGACGAGGCGGTGGCGCAGGCGCGCGTGAGCGCCTCCGGGGGTTGAGAAGTGCAATCAAAAAACCGCGCACAAAGACGCGGTTTTCTTCGAGAGACACCGCGGAACCGGCTTTGCCGGGCCGCAGGTGTCGCCCCCGGTAGGGGGTTGGCGTAGCGACACGAAGTGCGCGCAGCCTGGGGGCGAGCCTTTTCAGCCCGACAGCAAACCGTTGGTGCGGGCGTAGTGCAGCGCCTGCGTGCGGCTCTTCACGCCGAGTCGGCGGAACAGGCGCCACAGGTGAACCTTCACCGTGTGCTCGCTGATCTCCAGGTCGGTCGCGATGTCGCGATTGCTCATACCCTTGTCGAGCATGGCGATCAGCTGCGTCTGGCGCTTGGAGAGCTTGCTGCTCGCGAGCGGCGGCTCGTCGGCCTCTTCGGAGCCCGCCATCAGCAGGCCGCGCAAGGCGGCTGCCAATTCATTGGAGCTGGCCGACTTCTCGATGTAGGTGTCGGCGCCCGCTTCGATGCAGGCGTCTTCCATGTCCGCGGCCGGTGCTGCCGAATACACGGCGATCGGCACGTTGGGATAGACCTGCTTGACCGCGATCACGCCCGAGACGCCATTCGTGTCCGGAAGCTTCAGGTCCAGGCAAAAGAGGGTGGGCGCGCCACGCTGCTGCACCGAGCTCGCGAGCTTGTCGAGCCGCTCGAGCTCGACGATGTTCTCGGCGGGTCGCAGGCGTCGCAACACCATCACGATCGCGTCGCGCATCAGGGGGTGGTCGTCGATGACATAAATGCTCATGTTTTCTTCCTTTGTGATCGCACCGTCTTCTCTCGTCGCTCACCGGCGGATAAGCCGATGGGCCCTTGCCGGTTCAACTTCCATCTGTGGTGGTCGTTGCTTCCGCCAATGCCTCCAGCGCCTCTGTCACGGCGCGTGATTGTTCTGTGTCGATGGGCTCGAGCTGCGCGGCCAGCGTCGCCAGTGCCGCACCGCGCTCGGTTTGCAGGAGCGCGATGGTACGGCCGGCTTCCTGCGGCGATGCAAATCCACGGCTCTGCAGCAGGGTTTCGCCGCGCGCATCGAGCAGCTTGAAATAGAAGAGTCCGTCGGCGCGTTCGCGGTACTGCTTGAAGCTGGGCTTCGCGACCTTGGCCGCCTTGGCATTGCCCTTGTCGCGGCCCGCCGCGAGGTTGCGCAGGCCCACCGCGTGGCGCAGGCGCGTCATGAAGGGCTGCGACAGCGCACTGGCCTTCTCGGCGCCGATGAGCAGGATGCGCTCGATCTCCACCGGGTCGCTCATCAGCGCTTCGTAGCGCTTTCGCAGCGGCGCCACTTCGACTTCGATTCGCTCGAACAGCAATTGCTTGGCGTCGCCCCAACCGATGCCGTCGGCATAGGCCTTCCGAAGCATCTCGGTCTCGTCGGCATCGGCAAAGGCCTGGTAGATCTGGAAGAGCGCGGAACCCTCTGTCTCCTTGGGCTCGCCGGGCGCGCGCGAGTCGGTCACGATGCTGGCGATCTGCTTTTGCAGGTACGCGCGCGACGCGAACAGCGGGATCGTGTTGCCGTAGCTCTTGCTCATCTTGCGGCCATCGAGGCCGGGCAGGGTGGCGACGGCGTCATCGATCTCGGCCTCGGGCAGCGTGAAGTGCTCGCCGTACTGGTGGTTGAAGCGCTGCGCCATGTCGCGCGCCATCTCGATGTGCTGCACCTGGTCGCGGCCCACGGGCACCTTGTGGGCGTTGAACATCAGGATGTCCGCGCCCATCAGCACCGGGTACATGAAGAGGCCGGCGGTCACGTCGGCGTCGGGGTCCTCGCCCTTGGCGATGTTCTTGTCGAGCTGGGCCTTGTAGGCATGCGCGCGGTTGAGCACGCCCTTGCCGGTGACGCAGGTGAGAAACCAGGTGAGCTCGGGAATCGCGGCGATGTCCGACTGGCGGTAGAAGGTCACGCGCTCCGGATCGAGCCCGCATGCGAGCCAGCTCGCTGCGATCTCGAGCGTGGAGCGCTGGATCACGGCCGGGTCTTGTACCTTGATGAGCGCGTGATAGTCGGCCAGGAAGAAGAAGCTCTCGACACCGGGCGCGACGCTCTGCCGCACCGAGTGGCGGATCGAGCCGACGTAGTTGCCGAGGTGGGGCGTGCCAGACGGGGTGATACCGGTCAGGACGCGCAAGGGAGCGGAAGAAGGCGAGGCCATGGACGAACAGACTTAGAGCAGCAATGCCTTGAGCGGCGTGATGATGAGATTGATGACGAAGTAGCCGGCGTCCATGAGGGGGCGCAGCCAGTAGGTGCTGACGACGCCCGCAATGACCAGGCCCATCACGATGAAGAAGCCGTAGGGCTCGATGCGCGCGAGGAAATTCTGCGCGGGACCATTGGGCAGCAGTCCTGCCAGCACACGGCCGCCATCGAGCGGAGGCAGCGGAAACAGGTTGAAGGCCCACATCACGAGATTGACCAGGATGCCGCCACGCGCCATCTGGATGAAAAAGTTTTCATTGTCGAAGCCGGCCGCAACCAGCACCACGAACAGCAATGCCCAGAGGATGGCCTGGATGAAGTTCGAGACCGGCCCTGCGAGGGCTACCCAGATCATGTCGCGCTTGGGATGACGCAGCCGCCCGAAGTTCACAGGCACCGGCTTCGCATAGCCGAACAGGAACGCGCCCGAGGTCGCGAAGTACAGCATCAACGGCATCAGGATGGTCCCGATGGGGTCGATGTGCTTCATTGGATTGAGGGTGACCCGGCCCATCACCTCGGCGGTGTTGTCTCCGAAGTGGCGGGCCACATAGCCATGGGCCGCTTCGTGCACGGTAATCGCGAAGATCACGGGCAGTGCGTAGATGAGAACGGTCTGTATGAGATTGGAAATATCCACTGGGCGATTGTGTCAGACGTGCATTAGTTATCGGTTCCAACTTCTTTCAGAGACCGAGCACGGCAAGCGCTCCGCGTCCCTGCCGCACCACGACCGGATCGTCGCCGGTGCCCATGGGCGTGAGGTCGACCACGGTGGTCGGCTGCGACGGGCAGGCGCCGGCATCGATGACCGCGCCGATCTGCTTTTCGAAGCGCTCGCGAATGGTCTGTGCGTCGTTCAGCGCCTCGGTCTCGCCGGGTGCGATCAGCGTGGTGGCCAGCAGTGGCGCGCCGTGCAGCGCGAGCAGCTCCAGCAGCACCTTGTGGTCGGGCACGCGCAGGCCGATGGTCTTGCGCTGCGGATGGCTCACGCGGCGCGGCACTTCCTTCGTGGCTTCGAGCAGGAAGGTGTAGGGGCCCGGCGTTGCGGCTTTCAACAGGCGGTATTGCTTGTTGTCGACGCGTGCGTAGTTGGCCAGTTCGCTGAGGTCGCGGCACAGCAGCGTGAGATGGTGCTTCTCGTCAACCTGGCGGATGCGGCGCAGCTGGTCGACCGCGTCCTTGTCGTCGAGGTGGCAGGCCAGCGCATAACTGGAGTCGGTGGGCACGGCCACGATTTCGCCGCGCGCGAGCAGCGTCACCGCTTGCTTGAGCAGCCGCTGCTGCGGGTTCTCGGGATGGACTTCGAAGTACTGGGCCATAGAACTATCTCCTGATCAGGATTCCGCCGGTTCGATGGGCACGCGGCGCTCGCGCACCGTGAGCCACGCACCGGCGGCGCCGCAGACCGCGATCATCGAGATGCCGATGAGCGAATATCGGTCGGGCACTTGCGAAAAAACAAGCCAGCCGCCCAGCATGGCAAAGGCGATCTGCGCATAGAGGTACGGCGTGAGGGTGGAGGCCGGCGCGCGCTGGTAGGCGAGGATCAATATGAAGTGCCCCACCGTGCCCATGAATCCCATGAGACACAGCAGCGCCCACCATTCCCATGAGGGCAGGGCGGTCCACACGAAGGGCAGCGCGAGCGACGCAATGAGCGCGCCGACCCAGCCGGTATAGAAATGCATCGTGAGCGGGTTCTCGGTCTGCGCGAGCTTGCTGGTGAGCACCTGGAACCAGGCGTTGGTCAGCACCAGCCCGATCGGCAGCAGGATCGCCCAGCTGAAGGCTTCGCCGCCGGGCCTGAGGATCACCAGCGTGCCGATGAAGCCGCCCGCCACCAGCGCCCAGCGCAGCGGCGAGACGTATTCCTTGAGCGTGGTTGCCGCGAGCAGCGTGATGACCAGCGGCGCGATCAGCACGATCGAGGTGAACTCGGCCAGCGGCATGTAGCGCAGGCTCAAAAAGGCAAGCGTGCTCGACACCAGCAGCAGCGCACCACGCAGCAACTGGTAGCGCGGATGCTGGGTGCGCAGCAGCGCCGTGCCGTGCAGCGGCAGCAGCACCGCGGTGGTGGCGACGGCCTGGAAGGCATAGCGGAACCACACGCCCATCAAGATCGGCACGCCGGCAGTCGACGCCTTGGTCGCCGTGTCGAGCGTGGCGAAGCAGGCCACCGCGACGAGCACGAGGCCGATGCCCGCGAGGATGCGTTCGGATTCCTTGCTGCGGCTCGCCTGTTGCGCGGCGCGTGCATTCGCGAGTGCAGCGCCGGCCGCGCTGTCGATGCCGGGCCCTGGGCTCTGGCTCACTGCTGGATGCGGTGGCCGAGCAGTTCCCACACCGGCGTGAGGGCGCCAGGCAACGGTGGCAGCTTGCCGAGATCGCAGTGGCTCTCGTCGGGGCTGTGGAAATCGCTGCCGCGGGATGCGGCGAAATCGAACTCGAGCGCCTTGTCGGCGTACTCGACATATTCGGCCGGGGTGTGGCTGCCGGTGACGACCTCGATCGCCCGGCCGCCATGGGCCTTGAATTCGAGGAACAGCGCGTACTCCTCGTTGGCCGTGAACTTGTAGCGGCCCGGGTGCGCGATCACGGCCATGCCCTTGGCGGCGGTGATCCAGTGCACTGCGTCCTTCAGCGAAGCCCAGCGGTGCGGCACGTAGCCGGGCTTGCCTTCGGTGAGGAACTTGCGGAACACCTCGGGGGTATCGCGGCAGTGGCCTTGCTCGACCAGGAAGCGCGCGAAGTGCGTGCGCGAAATCAATTCGGGATTGCCGACGAACCTGAGCGCGCCTTCATAAGCGCCGTGGATGCCGACCTTGGCCAGCCCCTCCGACATTTCTTGCGCCCGCTTGCCGCGGCCGCCGCGCGTGTCGTAGAGGCCCTGCGTCATCGCGGCGTCGTCGGGGTCGAAACCCAGGCCGACGATGTGCACGGTTTCGTTCGCGAAGGTCACCGAGATCTCGGTGCCGGTGAGATAGCGCATGCCGTTTTCGCGCGCCGCAGCGGCTGCGCGGTGCTGGCCGCCGACTTCGTCGTGGTCGGTGAGGGCCCAGAGCTCGACCCCGTTGGCGGCTGCGCGTGCAGCCAGCGCTTCAGGCGTCAATGTGCCGTCGGAGACCACGGAATGGCAGTGAAGATCGGCATTGAGAATGGAGGACACCCCGCCATTCTAGGGTGTCTGGATCACCGATGCGGGCGCATGGATGCTGCCTAAGACGCTACTAAATAAATAGCATTAACGCGCCGCTGCATGCGGCGCCACAAGGTGTGAAGAAACCGTCGCGAGCGCCCCGAGCTTGCAGCGAGGACCGCAGCCGTACTCCGTACGGTGAGGGCCGCAGGTGCGAGATCGGGGCGCGCAGCAGGTTTATTCGCACCTTGTCAGCGCTTCTTGCGGAAAGCCGCCCATGCCGCCACAGCGGTGAAGGTGGCGATGATCGCCACCACGATCCAGAACCCGTGCTTGTGCTCCGCGAGCGGAATGCCGCCCACGTTCATGCCGAACAGGCCCGCGAGGATGTTGATCGGCAGCGCCAGCACCGTCACCACCGTCAGCACGAAGAGGCTGCGGTTGTTGTCCTCGTTGACGTTGGCTGCTATTTCTTCCTGCAGCAGCTTGATGCGCTCCTGCAGCGCCTGCATGTCGCGCAGTACCACCGAGAACTCCTCGGTCGAGCCGCGCAGTTCCTGCACATCGGGCTCGGCCATCCAGGCGGGCGGGCCTTGCAGCAGACGAAAGAGGGCGGCCGGCTCTGGCGCCAGCAGGCGCTGCAACCGCACCAGCAGCCGCCGCAGCACGCCGAGCCGCGCACGCTTGTGATCGAGGCGACCGGCGAGCAACTCGTCTTCGATGCGGTCGATGCGCGAAGTGACGCCGCGCACGATCTTCACCAGCACGTCGGCCTGCGCGCGCAGCAGGTGCTCGAGCAGCTCGGTGCTGGAGCGAGGCGCGTCGCCCGCCTTCACTGCGGTGCGCAGCGCATCGACTGAGCGCAAGGGTTTCGTGCGCGCCGTGACCACGAGGCGCGGGCCCACGCTGATCCACAGCGTGGAGATGTCCGAAGGCTCGAAGCTGAACTCGAAGTGCACGTCGTTGATGACCGCGATCAGCGAATCGTCCGCACGTTCGATGCGCGTGGAGGGAAGGCCTTCGTGCAGCGTTTCGTAGAAGGTGTCGGAGAGATTCGCGTGCCGCACCAGCCAGCGTTCCGCTTGCGCATGGCTCAGGTTGAAGTGCAGCCAAAGGAATGGGGACCCCCACGCTCGGCACTCCGTGTCCTCGCTGCCCCCCGAGGGGGCGCTCGCTTGCTTGGGGCGGCCCGGCGCTGCGCTCGGGCCGCCTTGTATCGAGAGGGGGGTGAGCCACGCCGCCGCCTGCGCCGAATCGATGGACCGCGCAGGCTGCGGCGCCGCGGCGTCGAACAGGTAGCCGCAGATCAGTCCGGCTTCGTCGCCGCCATAGGACTGGGCGGCGAGATCATGGAGTGCCGACAAGGTGCGTGATCAGAAAAGACGGGTGAAGAGCCAGTAGAGCGAGCCCGACAGCAGCATGGCCACCGGCAGCGTCAGCACCCAGGCCAGCGCGAGGTTGCGCAGCGTGGACATCTGCAGGCCCGAACCGCTGGCCGTCATGGTGCCGGCCACGCCGGAAGAGAGCACGTGCGTGGTCGACACCGGCAATCCGTACATGTCGGCTGCGCCGATGGTGACCATGGCCACCAGCTCGGCCGAGGCGCCCTGCGCATAGCTCAGGTGCGTCTTGCCGATCTTCTCGCCCACGGTGACGACGATGCGCTTCCAGCCGATCATGGTGCCCAGCCCGAGTGCGATGGCCACCGCCACCTTGACCCACAGCGGGATGAAGCGGGTCGCGGTGTCCAGCTCCTGGCGGAAGGCGTTGACGCGCAGCTTGGTCTCGTCGTCGAACTTCGCGGTGCCGCTCTTGTCGAGGTGGCGAATGGCTTCGGAGGCCAGGTACATGTCATTGCGCACGTTGGCCACAGCGTCGGCCGGCACCGCGGCCAGCGAGCCGTGCTGGCGCACCTGTTCGCCGATGCTGCCGGCGGTGGCGGCCAGCGCGGGCACCACGTCCGGCGTGAACTCGCGGGTGCGCACGTAGGTGGCGAGCGTGTCGCGCGCCGCGGCGGGTTGCAGCGCGGGCAGCGAGGTCGGCACGTTGCGGTTCAGCGCGTTCTGCGCCATCTCGGCCACGGCCACGAACTTGATGGTCTCGTCGGCGGGCATCGCGCGGTTCAGCGCATAGGCCATCGGCACCGTGCCCACGAGGATCAGCATGATCAGGCCCATGCCCTTTTGCCCGTCGTTGGAGCCGTGCGCGAACGACACGCCGGTGCAGGTGAGGATCAAGAGGCCGCGAATCCACCACGGCGGCGGCGCGCTGCCCTTGGGCTCTTCATAGAGGGCTCGGTTCTTCACGAAGGCGCGCAGCGCCAGCAGCAGCAGGGCGGCGCAGCCGAAGCCGACCATCGGCGACAACAGAAGTGAGTAGCCCACCTTGGTGGCCTGCGCCCAGTCGACGCCGCTGGTGCCGTCGCGCCCATGCATGAGCGCGTTGGCGACGCCCACGCCGATGATCGAGCCGATCAGCGTGTGCGACGACGACGCTGGCAGCCCGAGCCACCAGGTGCCCAGGTTCCAGATGATCGCGGCGATCAGGAGCGCGAACACCATCGCGAATCCAGCACCCGATCCCACCTGCAAGATGAGCTCCACCGGCAGCAGCGCGATGATGCCGAAGGCCACCGCGCCGCTGGACACCAGAACGCCCAGGAAGTTGAAGAAGCCCGACCACACCACCGCGAAGTTGGGCGGCAGCGAGTGCGTGTAGATCACCGTGGCCACCGCGTTGGCCGTGTCGTGGAAGCCGTTGACGAACTCGAATCCCAGCGCAATCAGGAGCGCCACGCCCAGCAAGATATAGGGCACCCAGGTCGTCATGGGCGCGCCCGAGGCGGTGACGTCGCCCACCAGGCTCCACGCTGTGAAGAGCAGGCCCGCGGCCAGGAGGCCCACGAAGGTGATCAGCGTGATCGGACCGGGCTTGGCGTCGAGCTTGGGGCGGTGCGCCGCAGTGGGCGCGGCCGGCATCTCCGTGGTCGGGGCAGCGAGCGTGTTCATGGGCGTTTTTTTGGTGTTGGAGTGGCTGCCCATGGTGTTCGCGGCATATGACAACGGCGTGTCGGCCTACGAAAACCCGCCGCCAAACCGTCACGCCGCAGTCATATGGGGCGTGCAGCATGCTTTTTTCTTCTCCCACTTCTTCCTTCCTCATCATGCTGACGAGCGCCCTTCCAGACCACGAAGACCTGATGCAACGCATCGCCCGCGACCTGATCGACAGCTACGACGAAGAGCTCGAGCTGGAGATCGAAGACCGCAACATCGACGGCCTCGACCCCTCGGCCGATGCGGTGACCGACAAGGCGGCCAGGCAGGCGTATTTCAAGGAACTCTTCCGCCTGCAGGGCGAACTCGTCAAGCTGCAGGACTGGGTGCAGCACAGCAAGCAGAAGGTCGTCATCCTGTTCGAAGGCCGCGATGCGGCGGGCAAGGGCGGCGTCATCAAGCGCATCACGCAGCGGCTGAATCCGCGCGTGGCCCGCGTGGCCGCGCTGCCAGCACCTAACGACCGCGAACGCACGCAGTGGTACTTCCAGCGCTATGCGGCGCACCTGCCGGCGGCCGGCGAGATGGTTCTGTTCGACCGCAGCTGGTACAACCGCGCCGGCGTCGAGCGCGTGATGGGTTTCTGCAGCGACGACGAGTACGAGGAGTTCTTTCGCACCGTGCCCGAGTTCGAGAAGATGCTCGTGCGCTCGGGCATCAAGCTCATCAAGTACTGGTTCTCCATCACCGACGACGAGCAGCACATGCGCTTTCTCGGCCGCATCCACGATCCGCTCAAGCAATGGAAGCTGAGCCCCATGGACCTGGAAAGCCGCCGCCGCTGGGAGGAATACACCAAGGCGAAGGAAATCATGCTGGAGCGCACCCACATCCCCGAGGCGCCATGGTGGGTGGTGCAGGCGGTCGACAAGAAGAAGGCTCGGCTGAATTGCATCAGCCATCTGCTGGGACAACTGCCCTACCAGGAGGTGGCGCATCCGCCGGTCGAACTGCCCGAGCGCGTGCGTCATGACGACTACCTGCGCCAGCCCGTGCCCGCCAACATGATCGTCCCCGAGATCTATTGAGGGTCCGGCGGTCGTTTGGCCGCCCGGCGCTTTGCCCTCACACTGCGCCATGGCCCGTCGTTCCACCGCTTCCGTCTTCGCCCGCGCCTACGAGCGCAACCTGAAGGCGCTCACCAAGATCACGCTGAGCAACAGCAAGCGCGTGGTGGGCCAGGTGCAGCGCGCGACCGCCAAGCGCCTGAAGCCGCCGCCCGGCAAGGGCGACTGGCTCAGCGGCGTGGCAATCGGTGCGGGCGGGGCGCGCGGCTATCACCTGTTCCGCCCCGCGGGCCTGCTGCTCAAGCCCGGCGAAAAGCTGCCGCTCATGGTCATGCTGCATGGCTGCGGGCAGAGCGGCCGCGACTTCGCGGCCAGCACGCGCATGAACGCACTGGCGGTGCGCCAGCGCTTCCTGGTGCTCTACCCCGAACAGGACCGGCTCGCGCATCCGCAAGGCTGCTGGAACTGGTACGAGCGCCGCTCCGGCAAGGCCGACGCCGAGGCTGCGACCTTGATGGCCGCGGTCGACCAGGCCTGCACGCTCTATCCGGTGGACCGCGAACGCATCGCGCTGGCCGGCCTCTCGGCCGGTGCCAGCATGGCGGCGCTGGTGGCCACGCGCTATCCGCAGCGTTTTCGCGCCGTCGTCATGCATTCGGGCGTGGCGCCCGGCGCCGCGAAGTCGTCGGCCACCGCGCTCGGCGCGATGCGCGGCCAGAACGTGCCGCCGATGCCAGTCACCGCGGTCGGCAAGGCGATGGGCGCCGCGGCCGTCTTCGCGACCCTGCCGCCGATGCTCGTGCTGCACGGCGATGCCGATGCGGTGGTCGCGCCCAGCAACGCCGTCAACAGCGCAGCCGTGTGGGCCACGGCGATGGGCGCGCGGCCCGGCTTGCCGCGGGACGTGCAGCGCGGCAAGCGCCGCCCGATGCGCGTCACCGATTTCAAGCGCAAGGGCCGCACGGTGGTCTCGCTGTGCGAGATCGCGGGGCTCGGCCATGCGTGGAGCGGCGGTGCATCGAAGCTGCTGTTCAGCGATGCCGCCGGGCCCGATGCCACGCGCATGACCTGGGCCTTTGCGATGACGCAGTTCAAGCACGCGGCCAAGACCTGAGACGCATCGCCGGCCCGGCCATGACCTCCGAGGTCATTGCCGCGCGGCGGGCCGGCGCGAACACTGGCGCGCATCATGTCGCCATCACGCATCGTCGCTGCCGCGGTTTCCTCCTTCTCGCTTCAGCCTGACGCGCAGGCCGCAAAACGCCCCGGCCCGCTCGCCCTGTGGGTCATGCTCAGCGGCACCTTCCTGGTGGTGCTGGACTTCTTCATCGTCAACGTCGCGCTGCCCTCGATGCAGCGCGAGCTGCTCGCGAGCACTGCGACCTTGCAGTTGGTGGTGGCCGGCTACGGCCTGGCCACCGCCGCGGGCCTGATCACCGGCGGCCGGCTTGGCGACCTGTTCGGACGGCGCCGCATGTTCATGCTCGGCCTGCTTCTGTTCACGTTGGCTTCGGCCGCTTGCGGCTTCGCGCCGAATGCCGAGTTGCTGGTAGCGGCCCGCGTGCTGCAGGGACTGGCGGGCGCGCTGCTGCAACCGCAGGTGCTGGCGATGATCGGCCTCGTCTACACCGGCGAAGACCGTGCACGCGCTTTCGCGGCCTACGGGCTCACCCTGGGGCTCGGCGCCACGCTGGGGCAGTTGGTGGGCGGGCTGCTGATTCACGCCGACCTGGCGGGGCTCGGCTGGCGCAGTTGCTTCCTCATCAACGTGCCCATCGGCCTTCTGGCCCTGGCGCTGGCACCGCGTGTGATTCCGCCGTTGGCGAACAGCAGCACCAGCAGGCTCGACCTGGTCGGCATGCTGCTCGTGGCGGCCGGTTCGGTGGCCGTGGTGCTGCCGCTGGTCGAAGGGCGCGAGCAGGGCTGGCCCCTGTGGAGCTGGCTGTGCCTCGCGGCCGCATTGCCGTTGCTGACCGCATTCGCATTCCAGCAGCACCGCCTGGCTGCGACGGGCGGCGCGCCCTTGGTGGCGCCTGCATTGCTCGCCAACCGCCGCTTCGTCATGGGACTCTTCACCACGTTGGCCTTCTACGTCGGCAACGCATCGCTGTACTTCGTGCTGGCGCTGTACCTGCAGCAGGGCCAGGCGCTGGACCCGCTGACCTCGGGCATTGTCTTCACGTCATTGGCGATCGGTTTCTTCGCGACCTCGATGGCAGGCGCGCGCCTCGCACGGCGCTTCGGCGGCAAGCAGCCGATCGCCCTCGGCGCGCTCGTGCTCGCGGCGGGCCATGCGCTGCAGTTCGTCAACGTGGCGGGATGGGCCGGTCACGCGCATGTGATCGCCGTGATGGTGCCGTTGCAGCTGGTGCAAGGCGCGGGGCTCGGCATGGTGATGGCGCCGCTGGTGTCCACCGTGCTCGCCGGGTTGCCGCCGCAGCATGCGGGCGTGGCGTCGGGTGTGCTGTCGATGGTGCAGCAGGCGAGCAACGCGCTGGGCGTCGCGCTGATCGGCATCCTGTTCTATGGCCGGCTGGGCAGCGCGCCGAATGCGGCCGGTTATGACGCCGCATTCGGTGTTGCGCTGCTGTATCTCATGGTGTCGGCGCTGGTGGTGGCGGTGCTGCATCGCAGGGCAGCGCGCCAGCACTGACCGCGAGCGGCCGACCTCCGAGATCACGAACCCGTCGACCTAAAACCTTCAAGCCGCAGGAAGAAACTTCCTGACGTGCGCCGCGAACGCCGCCGTCAACGCCGTGGGCGCCTCGCGGTCGAACGCCAGCGTGACGCCGACGCTCGGCAGCTCGGGGAATCCCTGGTCCGGCGTGAGGATCTGCAGGTCGTCGGGCACGGCCGTGCGCGTCAGCACGATGACCGCCTGCCCCGAGCGCGCCATGCCGACCAGGCCCGAGAGGCTGCTGCTCGCATAGGCGAGCCTGTAGGCGCGGCCCGCGGCGTCCAGCGCCTGCCTCGGCAGCCGGTGGTCCAGCGCATCCGGTGCGCCCAGCGCCAGCGGCAGCGGGTCGAGCGACGCGGCGGCGCCGTCGCGGTGCGCCACCCATACCAGCGGCTCGCGGCGGATCACGTCGTCGCCGGCCGTATCGCCGGGCACCGACACCAATGCGAGGTCGACCGCGTGCCGCGCCAGCAACTCGTGCAGCCGCGGCGTCGGCGCGCACATCACTTCCAGTTGCACGCGCGGATGCAGGCTCGCAAAGCTCTGCAGCAGGTACGGCAGGAAGACGACGGCATAGTCGTCGGGGCAGCTGAAGCGCAGCACGCCGGACAGTTGCTCGCCGCGCAGTTCGGCCAGCGCTTCGTCGTGCTTGCGCAGCAGTTCGCCCGCGCGAACGAGGAGTCGCTCGCCGGTCGCGGTGAGCGTGACGCCGCGCCCGGTGCGGTGCAGCAGCGGCTGCTCGACGATGCCTTCGAGCCGCTGCATCTGCATGCTGAGCGCCGACTGCGTGCGCCCGACGCGCAGCGCCGCCTGGCCCAGCACGCCCGTCTCGGCGATGGCGACGAAGCTGCGCAGAAGGTCGATGTCCAGCGACTGGCTCACGGCATGAATTCTCCTGATAGCTGATGTCAAAACAATTCGCTTCCCGGCGGGTGCGCCGCTGCGTAATGTGCGTCATTTTGATCGGCACGCATCCATATGAGCAGCAACGACGACCCCAGGTTCTGGCAACAGGCGAAGCAGCATCTGGTGCGCTACGGCGGCAGCTTCGAGCCACTGATCATCGAGCGCGCCGAGGGCTGCTTCGTCTACGACGCCGATGGCCGCGGCATCCTCGATTTCACCTCGGGCCAGATGAGCGCCCTGCTGGGCCATTCGCATCCCGACATCGTGGCGGTGGTCACGGAGCAGATCCGCTCGCTGGACCACCTCTTCAGCGGCATGCTGTCGCGGCCGGTGGTGGCGCTCGCCGCCGAAATCGCGCGGCACGCGCCGCCCGGGCTGGAGCGCTGCCTGCTGCTGAGCACCGGCGCGGAGTCGAACGAGGCGGCGCTGCGCATGGCCAAGCTCGTCACGGGCCGGCACGAGGTGGTGGCCTTCACGCAGTCATGGCATGGCATGACCGGCAGCGCGGCCGCGGCCACCTACAGCGCCGGCCGCAAGGGCTACGGGCCGGCGGCAGCAGGCTCGTTCGCCATCCCGGCGCCGAACGCCTACCGCCCGCGCTTCACGACGGCGGAGGGCGCGCTCGATTGGCGCCGCGAACTCGACGACGGCTTCGAGCAGGTCGACCGTCAGTCCACCGGCGCGCTCGCCGCCTTCATTGCCGAGCCCATCCTCAGCAGCGGCGGCATCCTCGAACTGCCGCCGGGCTACATGGCGGCGCTCAAGAAGAAGTGCGAGGAGCGCGGCATGCTCTTGATCCTCGACGAGGCGCAGACCGGCGTCGGCCGCACCGGGCTGATGTTCGCGTGCGAGCGCGACGGCGTCGCCCCCGACATCCTGACGCTCTCCAAGACGCTGGGCGCGGGCCTGCCGCTGGCGGCGATGGTGACGACCGCCGCGATCGAGGAAGAGGCCCATGCGCGCGGCTTCCTGTTCTATACGACGCACGTGTCCGACCCGCTGCCGGCGGCAGTCGGCCTGAAGGTGCTGGAGGTCGTGGAGCGCGACGGGCTGGTCGAACGCGCACGCGTCGCCGGCGAGCGCCTGCAAAAGGGACTGCGGACACTGCAGTCGCGCCATGAATGCATCGGCGACGTGCGTGGCCGCGGCCTGCTGCTCGGCCTGGAAGTCGTCGCCAGCCGCGAGACCCGCGAGCCCGCCTTCGAGCTGGGCGAGGCCGTCACACGCGAATGCATGAAGCTCGGGCTGAGCATGAACATCGTGAAGCTGCCGTCGATGGGCGGCGTCTTCCGCATCGCGCCACCGCTGACGATCAGCGACAGCGAGATCGACCTGGGCCTGGAGCTTCTCGACAAGGCGATCGCGACGGTGGTGCGGTGGGCGTAGCGAACAGAGAGAGATCGATCCGCCTGCGTCGAAACCCTCGACCTGGCTCCGCCGCTAGCGGGGAGCGTAGTCACTGCCTCAGGCTAGGATGGCTTTCCCCCACGGCAACCGCCGCGCGAGCGGTTTGCCGAACCTCAGGTGCGCCATGGAATCCGAACTGAAATCGCTGGTCCAGGCCCTGCGCGACTTTGCGCAGGCCAGGGCCTGGGAGCCCTATCACTCCCCCAAGAACCTCGCCTCGGCGCTCTCGGTCGAAGCGGCCGAACTGCTCGAGCATTTCCAGTGGCTCACCGAAGCGCAGAGCCGGTCGCTCGACCCCGGGAAGCGCGCGGAGGTCGGGGCCGAGATGGCGGATGTGTTCCTCTATCTGCTGCAGCTCGCCGACAAGCTCGGCATCGACCTCATCGATGCGGCCCGGCGCAAGATGATCGTCAACGCGCAGAAGTACCCGGCTCCCCTCGATCCATCCGCCTGAGTACCTCCGTGTACGCCACCCGGCGTATTTCCCCTTCTTGGTGCATTCCGCAGACTCCTCTCCATCGCCAGCCACGCGCTGTCGACAAGGTTCAACCCAACCGGAGCAGGAGTCCACATGCAACGTCGTTTCACACTCAAGGCGCTCACCGCCGCCGTCGCGCTGGCCAGCATTTCTGCTGCGCCCGCATTCGCTGCCGACACCATCAAGGTCGGCGTGCTGCACTCGCTGTCGGGCACGATGGCCATCTCGGAAACCGTGTTGAAAGACACGGTGCTGATGGCCATCGACGACATCAACAAGAAGGGCGGCGTGCTGGGCAAGCAGCTCGAGCCCGTGGTGGTCGACCCGGCCTCCAACTGGCCGCTGTTCGCT
>Ga0163161_10000219_pt1 | contig 52250 bp, 34 predicted proteins | sample S45metaG_FD_129847 | JGI IMG/M metagenome (GOLD analysis project Ga0163161, IMG submission 129847) | Switchgrass rhizosphere microbial communities from Kellogg Biological Station, Michigan, USA - S4-5 metaG | ecosystem: Host-associated > Plants > Roots > Rhizosphere > Soil | place: USA... | reverse complement strand
TGCAATTTTCGAAATCTGCATTGGTGGTTTATCTAAATTTTTACCAAGCGCAACAAGCGCTTTAATGGCATACTTTGTTTTTTTGGACAGCATATTTGCACAAAGCTAATAAAAGAAAGTAAATTATAAAATACGCAACAGGAAGTTGATTTTAATTCAACATACTATGATATTTATAAATATAAGGCATAATAACGATAATGCTTTAATCAAACCAGCGTAAAAATAACCAGTAACCGTAACAGTAGCTAATTACCAGCGTTTAAATTCTATTTTTACCCCATATTCTGATTTACAGATTTTAACAATGAAAAGAAAACTCAATCTATTGCCGCTCATCATAGTTGCAATCATATTTTTTGCCCTTAATGCTTATGTTTTGTCTGGCCTGGGTACCATTAATCAGTCTACCTGGCTTAGTCCTATTTTCTGGGTTTTTATTGTGGGGCTAACTTTTGCTTTGCTATATGCCATACAGCAAATGCGGATTCAGGGCATGAACAGGTTTTTCCAGATCATCAGTCATGCTTTTTTAATCATCTTTACAGCAGAAGTCGTATTCGCTTTTTTCCTCCTGCTCGGTGATGTTTACCGCTTGCTATTAGGTCTGGCTACTAATTTCCAACCCGAAGGTTTCCACATGTTAGGCCGTAGCAATTACTGGGTCGATTTTGCATTTGTAATGTTCTGTTTAACCATCGCCTTATTCGCTTATGGCATTACGCAAGGGAAATATGCTTACCGCGTAATTAAACACACTTTATATTTTGATGATCTGCCTGCCAGTTTTGATGGTTTTACCCTAACACAGATCTCGGATGTACATGCCGGAAGTTTTACGAACCCTAAAGCGGTACAAAAAGGCATCGATATGATTAATGCCCAAAAGAGCGATCTGTTTGTTTTTACCGGAGATTTGGTGAATAATGCTTCTTCTGAGATTGTGCCCTATATTGGGCATTTCTCTCAGATTAAGGCTCCTTTCGGACAATTTTCTGTTCTGGGTAACCATGATTATGGCGATTATATTAAATGGCCAACAGAAGCTGATAAAACACAGAACCTGAATCAGTTAAAAGCTTACCATCAAGAACTTGGTTTTAAACTTTTGTTGGATGAACATGTTGAACTGCATAAAAATGGCGAGAAAATTATACTGGCTGGAATAGAAAACTGGGGAATTGGTTTTGGAGAACGTGGAGATTTAAACAAAGCGCTTTTGAATACTTCAGTTAATGATTTTAAAATCCTGTTATCGCACGATCCTTCGCATTGGGATGCACAGGTAAAAAATTATCCTTCAAAAATCCAACTTTCATTGGCTGGACACACACACGGCATGCAGTTCGGCATCGAAGCTTTTGGCATTAAATGGAGTCCGGTAAAATACCGTTATAAACATTGGGCGGGTATTAAAACCGAAAATGGAAGATACCTTAATGTAAACAGAGGCTTCGGCTTTCTGGGCTTTTCGGGCCGGATTGGGATCTGGCCGGAGATTACAGTGATAGAGTTGAAAAGGAAGTAAGGAAATCGTCATTACTAATAATTTTCTTAATAGGTCGTCATTTCGAGCGAAGTGCAACGAAGCCGAGAAATCTATTAAGATAGATCTCTCCATTCCGCTACGCTCCAGTCGAAATGACGATCAATAATTTTAGTAATTAAGCGTATAAGTTAAATTATACGTACGGCCACGGCCTGCATAATAAAATGTTTCTGGTTTTGCCAAAGCCTGATACAACAATACCGAACGTTGGCTCCAAACGGTTTGGTAATTTTTGTTTAACAGGTTTTGTACACCAAACGATAAACTTCCGGTAAATAATTTCACCGAGCCCAGTAAATCAACAGTAGTGAAGCCTTTCAACTCATTTTGCACCACAACATTTCCAACTGCAGCATAACCTTTCGAATCAAATGAGTGGAAGGCCTGTGCCTTTATTCCAAAAACTTTTCCGTTATACCCCAGATAACCGGCAATTTTTGATGGACTTGCAACAGTTACATCCTGTAATGACCAGGTACCATCAGCATTTTGTTTCTGTGTTTTAATGTACAAGCCATTTACACCAGCTTCGAAACCATTTTTCAGGTTTAATGATAATGAACCTTCAACACCTAAATTCCTTACATTTTCATCAAAAACTTCAATGTTAAATGTGCTATTGGTTTTTACATTTTTATCAGATAAGGCATAAAAACCAGCTACCTGTGCATTAAAAACACCTGTGCGATAGCGGTAACCTGCTTCGTACTGTTCTGTTTTGATACCGGTTAAAGGAGAACTTCCAACATTGATCGAGTTGCCTAAATTATAGTTGGTACCTACCAGGGTATAAGTACCCTGCCCGTAATATTTTGCCGGATCTGCCAAGTTAAACCCTTGCGAGAAATTAAGCCATGCTTGTTGAGCTGCATTAATTTTAAATACCAAACCACCATTTAGCAAGTTTACATCGTAATGGTTTTCACCGCCAGCAATAGCCGTAGCTGTTCTGCCTACACCATAAGCCAAAGGTACAGAAGCAGCGGTGCCTACAAAATCGCCGACTTTAACAAACATACGTTGCTGACGCACACCTCCCGACAGGCTTAAAAAATCAGTTACTTTAACCTGTGCCTGTAAAAAACCCGATAAACCATTTACCCTGAAATTAGGATAACGGGCAATAGTGGCTATGGTGCTATTATTTAAACCACCAGATGCAAAGGCTTTTGTTCTATCGAACAGGGCTTGCTGTGCGTTAAAATTTTCGTTGTCTGCATCAATACCATAAGTAAGATTCAATCTGTTCCAGTCTTTGTTCAATACCAGTTTTAATGCGCTATAGTTTGTATTTTGGATGGATGAACCACTGTAAAGTCGCTGTGGTATTGCCGCTTGCCCCGGGAATGGGTGAAAGCTGAATTGTTCGTTTCTTGCTGCTGCCTGTATATAAAGTGTTTGCCCACCCAAAATGTCGCTAGCCTGATAATTGGCATTGATATTGGCTCTGCTTGTTTTTGGATCAACATCTGATGAGTATCCATTTCTCATTTCTAAAAGTGCAGGATTTGATAATAATCCACCATAATTTGCGCCCAAGAAAAGATCTTTATCGCCACGGTAACCCGAATTGTAGTATTGAGCATTCACGGATAGTTTTTGATACTCAGTCAATTTAAATTCAGTACTTCCGAAAAAATCGAACGATTGATTATACTGTAAATCGGTTTGTGTAATATCGGTAAAAATCTGTTTTCCATCTGCGCCATAAGCTGCATTGTTTTTTTGGAAAGCCATACCAATGCGTCCGTTCCAATCTTTGTTCCCACCAGAAATGGCCTGTGCCACACGTACATCATGATCACTTTTTTCTTTTAAACCGCTGCGCACACCAACTTGTGTTGTGAAACTTGGCTGACTGTCCTGTCCTTTTTTAGTAATAATATTGATAATACCACCTGTTGCACCGCCGCCATAAACTGCACTTGCACCCGATAAAACCTCGATACGTTCGATGTTGAAAGGATCTATTGATTCGAACTGACGGCTTACACCACGTGTACTGTTTAACGATACACCATCAATCATCACCAATGCATCTCTGCCACGCTGGTTCTGTCCGTAGTTGGTACGTCCTTCCGGCCCGGCATCCAAACTCGGGATCAATTGTGCTAAGGTTTGTTTAAGTGGTATTCCTGCCCTTGCCTGTTCCTGGATTTTAGCGCCATCTACTACCCAAACGGTTCCTGGTATCTCGCTTATTTTGGTCGGTTTACGCGATGAAACCACCACAACCTCTTGCATATTCGATGTTGGGCTTAAATAAAGGGTCAAATTAACGGCCTGATCTTTAGTCAAACTCACTTTTTGCAGTATGGTAGTATATCCTACATAACTCACCTGTAATTTGTAAGCACCTTCGGTTAATTTTAATTCAAAGCTACCATCAGCGGCTGTTGTAGCTGAAGCATTTTTGCCTTCAACTTTAATATTTGCCCCCGCAAGTGGTGCGGTTTCTCCAATTACCTTTCCGGTAACGGTTTGAGCTTTGCCTGTTAAAATAAATCCACAGACAAGGATTGCAATTAAGTATAGATTTTTCATCCGTATAAATTTGGTTTTAATGCTAATGAAGCTATCATGATTTATTCATACCGTAGTGATATTGAAAATCATGAGGGCTTCATCAATAATTATTATTTTTTTTGCGCAAAGCAATCATTTATTTAGATTAAATCCAAATAAAATATTTTATTTTTTTATTCAACGTTATACTAAAACGGTTAAGTATCAAATAGTAAATAACTTATTAACAATATGTTAAAAATATTTAAAAATATTATTTTTAATCAATCTAAATAAAAATATACCTTAGCGATCAGAATTACAATCAAAATCGCTCACTTTTTTAGGTTGCTCAGAACCAAGTATTATTTGAAAATGTCAGCATTGATATGCCCTGTAATTTATTGCCTTTTAACCTTAATCTTTTGAAAAATTGAAAAACTAATGTTTACATCAGACCTCGAAAAACATGAATTAATTGATTTCCTTACGGAAAGTCCAACCAAGGAAATCTTTCACCACGAAAATGAAGCAGAGTACCTGCATGCAATAGGAAAAGTTACCCAGGCGGTAAAAAAATTCCTCAACAACAATCAACAGCCTTTTAGCGGTGTATCGCCGTCGAAATTAAGACCGCTGTTTGATTCGATTGAATTTGAAAAAACGCACGACAATTACGATGCTTTGCTTAAAGAAGTTGAACAGCTTTACACCAGCCATGCGGTTGCCTTTCACCACCCTGCTTATATCGCCCATTTAAACTGTCCGATTGTGATCCCAGCGGTAGCTGCCGAGGTCATGATTTCGGCCATCAACTCATCAATCGATACCTGGGACCAAAGTGCGGGAGGTACATTAATTGAGCAAAAGCTCATCGAATGGACCTGCGACCAGATCGGTTACAGCAAAAAAGCAGATGGTATTTTTACTAGTGGTGGTACCCAGAGCAATTTAATGGGGCTTTTATTAGCCCGCGATCATTATTCTATCACAGCACTAAACCACAACATTAAAGTAGAGGGATTGCCCCGGGAAGCAGCTCGTTTCAGGATTTTTGTTTCCGAAAAAGCGCATTTCAGCATTCAGAAAAATGCTTCCCTTTTAGGTTTAGGCGAAAAATCGGTGATCAAAATTAAAACTGACCGAAGCTTTAGAATGAATACCGTTCTGCTGGAAGACGCCATTAAACGGGAAATCGCTCAAGGTAACATCCCTATTGCCATTGTAGGCACAGCAGGAACTACCGATTTCGGAAATGTTGATCCGCTGAAAGAACTTGCTTCTATCAGCAAAAAATATAATACCTGGTTCCACATCGATGCAGCTTATGGTTGCGGCTTACTGTTAACCGATAAGTACAGGAGTTTGTTGAATGGGATCGAACTGGCCCATTCGGTTACCGTTGATTATCACAAATCTTTCTTCCAGCCGGTAAGCAGCAGCGGTTTCCTGGTGCGCGATAAAAACTTTTTCAACCTGATTACACACCATGCCGATTATTTAAATCCAAAAGATCATGATGAGGATGGCTTACCCAATCAGGTAAACAAATCGATACAAACCACCCGCCGCTTTGATGCTTTAAAACTCTGGTTTACGCTAAGGATGATGGGCAGGAACAAATTAGGAAGTTATTTTGACACCATTATCGAAACCGCAGCCAAAATTGCCGATCTATTACATTTCGACAGTGATTTTGAGCTGATGAACGAATCAGACATCAGTGCATTGGTTTTCCGTTACCGACCCAAAAACGCACAATTAGATGCCTGTGCCATGAACCAGTACATCAAAAAAGCCATGTTTAATCAAGGGAAGGCTTTGGTAGCCGGCACCAAGATCAACCAGCAATTCTACCTCAAATTTACCCTACTTAACCCGCTTACTACCATCAGCGATATTGAAAACATTATTAAAATCATTAAAAAACATGGAAACGAATACCTTAGACTCAATCAGGCTTCAGCAGATTTCAGAAGAAACTAATTTTAATGCACTCTTAAACAGTTATTGCAGAGAATTTAATAACTGGAGCCGTTACATAGGCATACCTAAGTATGATGAGGCTTTAGCAAACTATTTGATTACCACAACCGATCGCCTGCATATCAGGTTTGATTTTACAGCCATTGGTTTCGAAGTATATGCACCTTTAAAATTTTATGCCGACAGTGGTAGGCATGTATTCAATTTCCCCATAATTGAACGTAATGTTACTACAGATGTTATCAATCCGGTCAGCATTTACAGGTTTATGGAACTGGCCATTAAATTCAGTATCGAAGAATTTCCTGATGTTGATGCCAACCTGGTAAAACAACGTTTAGCCAATAGTGTAGAAAATCTTGAAGCATTTTTATCGTTCTTCAAACAGAATGGCAGACCTGCAAATTTTGCTAAAATGAATTTTATTGAGGCAGAACAATCCTTGTTTTTAGGTCACAATGCGCATCCACTTCCTAAAGGGAGATCTGGCTTTAACAGTAAAGAAGAGCTTTTTAAATATTCACCAGAAACCCAGGGTCGTTTCCAACTGGCCTATTTCCTGATCTCTGCCGAAAATATTGTTGAGAAAAACGCGGAAGGTTTTGACATGACTGATCTTTTCAGAATTGAGCTTTTAGATAGTGGAAATGCTGAGACGATTGCTTTATTGGATCAACACCCAGACCATAAGGTTGTACCCATGCACCCATGGGAGGCCGAATACCTGCTTACCCTTCCTACTGTAAAAGCGATGCAGGAAGAAAAGCTCCTGTTTTATCTCGGACATTTTGGAGAATTCCATACACCAACATCTTCGGTAAGAACGGTTTACAATGCATCGAGCGATTGGATGCTTAAATTTTCACTACACGTAAAAATAACCAACTCGCAAAGGGTTAACCTGGTTAGAGAGCTTCACCGTGGCTATGATGTAAGTAAACTTTTAAAAACCGAATACGGCAAAGCGGCCAAAGCCGAATTCCCCGAAATTGAATTCATTACCGACCCCGCATTTATCACCGTAAATTATAAAGGCGAAACCATTGATGGTTTCAATATCAGTATCAGACACAATCCTTTTAAGGGGGAAGGAACCGAAAAAAATGTAACGCTTTTGGCAGCGCTTTGTCAGGATGCTTTGTTAGGCCAAAAACCAAGAATTGTAAACATCATTGAAGAAGCAGCGATTAGCAAAAATAAAACAGTTGCCTACACTGCAGTAAACTGGTTTAAACAATACCTGCATCTTTGTGTTGCACCGATTGTTGGGCTTTACAACAATTTTGGGATGGCTTTTGAGTTCCACCAGCAAAATGTGATGGTAGAACTGGATAAAGATTATTATCCTGCCAAACTTTATTTCAGGGATAATCAGGGCTTTTTCTTTAGTGATGCCAGAGCTGAGATATTAGAAAAGGTATTGCCTGGTATTGCTGCAGAAAGTGGATCGATTGTACCAAATGCTTACATCCTGCCAAAACTCACCTATTATCTACTCATAAACAACATATTAGGTGTAGTGAATGCCATTGCAAGCAATAATCTCGCGGATGAGAAAACCTTGATCGATCTCGTTTATCTGGAGTTTAAACAATTCGAAAATAGCGATACTACAGGTTTAGTAGATTATATCATCAACCGTCGCAGCTGGGAGGTAAAAGGTAACCTGTTGACCAATCTCTGCAATATCGACGAGGCCAGTGCGCCAATAGATAATCCAGCTATTTACCGTGAGTTCCCGAATCCTTTATCTAAATATTTCTTCTCCGAAAACCTGATCAAGCCTCAAACCAGAGATGTGCTCTACAGCAGGTTTTTCCCTAAAGAAAATGTAACGATCAACATCCGTCCGTTTAATATAGACCGCGATCTCGAAATGGTTCACGATTGGTTTAACCAGGAACATGCCAAACCCATATGGAAGATGGATGGACCAATTAAAGGTTTAGAATTATTTTACAGGACATTATTGCCCAACGATTCATCGCACAGTTTTATAGGCGAAATAAATGGCGAACCTACATTTACCATAGAGCCTTACTGGCCAATGCGCGACGGTGTAGGCGCCTGCTACGATGCCTTAACGACCGATTACGGTGCACATTTGCTGATTGCGCCAACAGATAAAGATAAAAAATTCAGTTTTGAAACCGGTCAGGCTTTAATGGATTTCATTTTTGAACAACCCGAAGTAGGTAAATGCATTGGCGAAGCAGCTGTGGAGAGCCGCGCGATGCACATTTTTGTAACCAGATTGGGCTTCAAATTGGAGAAAGTGATCAAGATGCCTTACAAAATGGCCAATCTTACCTTTTGTCACCGTGAATGGTATTGGGAAAAATTCCCAGAGGCGAAGGCATATGCCATGGCTAAATTATCAGAATTTGAAACGGAGGAAATTTAAATGCAGAATCAAAAAATATACGACATCGTAGGGATCGGTATAGGTCCTTTCAATCTGGGTTTAGCTGCATTATGTGCCCCTATCAGTAGCTTAACGACTTTATTTTTGGATCAGGCGAGCGAATTTAACTGGCACCCCGGTATGATGTTAAGCGATGCCACTTTACAGGTTCCCTTTATGGCCGATCTGGTTACCATGGCCGATCCAACCAGTCCGTACAGCTTTTTAAACTATCTTAAACAAACAGACCGCCTGTATAAATTCTATATCAGAGAAGATTTTTTTGTATTACGAAAGGAATATAATGCTTATTGTAAATGGGCGATTAATCATTTGCAAAACTGCCATTTCGGACAGAAAGTAATCAGTGTAAATTATATTGATGGTGTTTATCAGGTTGAAAAAGTTGATCAAGTAACGCAAGCAAGCGAAACTATTTTTACCAAGAAAATCGTACTCGGGACAGGAACAGCCCCAAAAGTACCCAGCTTTATTACACCCGTTCATAAAAACGCAATACACTCTTCCGCGTATTTAAAGTTTAAGTCTGCTTTACTAGAGCAAAAAACTGTATCGATAATTGGCTCAGGACAGAGTGCTGCTGAGATTTTTTACGATTTATTGCCTGAAACGGAGAATGGTTTAAAATTAAAATGGTTTACCCGACCTGATCGCTTTTTCCCGATGGAGTATTCAAAATTGACACTTGAGCTTACTTCTCCAGAGTATGTAGACCACTTTTATAATCTGAGTGATGCCAAACGCAAACAGCTTTTAGGAAAACAAAATTCGCTGTTTAAAGGCATAAATTTCGAACTGATTAATCAGATTTTTGATAAACTGTACGAATTGAGTGTTGATGGCGAAAAGGTAAATGCTGAATTGATGCCCAACTGTCAACTGAACAACTTAACAGTAAAAACAGACGGTAAATATCAGCTCGATTTTTATCACACAGAAAGTGAAAAGGATTTTGCTGTTGATACTGATTTTGTGGTATTGGCAACCGGTTACCAGTATAATGAGCCAAGTTTCCTGTCAAATATTAATGCTCGCATAACGCGCAATAGCGACGGACTTTTTCAGGTACACCGCAATTATGCTATTGATGTAAACGGAAACGAAATCTTTGTTCAAAATGCTGAACTGCACACCCACGGTTTCGTAACACCTGATCTGGGCATGGGTGCCTATCGCAATGCATCCATTATCAATGCCATTTTAGGCTTCGAAATCTATAATGTAGAAAAACGGATTGCTTTCCAGCAGTTTAGCGTAGCAGATGAAATGCAGGAAAATGAATTATCTAACGCAGTGCTGCAATTATCTGAAGATTAAATTGAACATGTTGGTCGGGATTTTAAATCCAGACTAAACCAAAGATTTGTCATCCTGTCCATAGGACTCCTACGGAGAGCTTGTCGAAGGACTTAGTTAAATACTGTTGAATGTGTTTCGACAGGCTCAACATGACAGTATCTCACAGAGAACACAATCAACTCTGAACTAACATAAATAAAAAATTAATACCATGAATTACAACAACTTCAATCACATAAAACCCTTAAATAAAGAAATCTGGGATAAAGTAAACCGCAACTACATCGCAAAATCGATCGTAGAGTTGATGCACGAAAAATTAGCCGAACCAATGCTGATCAATACAGATGAACAAGGAAATTCTGATTTCCGACTTGCTACCGATTCTGATGAGATCTATTATACTTTTTCAGGTCAGCAACGTGCTTTAGATTACCTGCATATCGATAAACAGAGCATCAAAAAATTTATAAATGGTGAAAGTGTAGCCGTGAACAATGCGCCTGCTTTTTATACCGAACTACAGCAAACTTTCGGCATTAAACCATTTACTTTGGCACATTTTGTTGAAGAAACCCTAAATACCTTATACGCCGATGCTTACATTCACGAAAAAGGCAGGTTAACCGCCGATGAACTGGCCAATGCTGATTACCAGACCATCGAACATCAAATGGATGGACATCCCTGGGCCACAATCAACAAAGGACGTATCGGTTTTAACCATAGCGATCAAGGCAAATATGCACCAGAAGCTGCTCAAAGAACACAATTGGCTTGGTTAGCGGTACATAAAACAAGAGCAGAATTTAAAAGTATCGAAAGTATTTCTCCATTTTCTTTTTATAATGAAGAACTCAGTTTAAAGCAGGTTCACGATTTTAATCAGGTATTAATCCAACAGCAGTTACAACCTGAAGATTATTTTTTCATCCCTGTTCACGAATGGCAGTGGAACAATAAAATCGTATTACAACTTGCACACGATATTGCCCATAATTTAATTGTACCTGTTGGTTTAGGCAATGATGAATACATGTGTCAAAACAGTATCCGTACTTTCTTTAATGTAAGTGAGCCTAAAAAACATTATGTAAAAACGGCTATTTCTATTTTAAACACTTCCATTTTCAGAGGACTTTCGCCTAAAAAACTGGCTATTGCGCCAAAAGTAACCCAGTGGGCAAAAGACATGCTTCAGGGCGATGAGTATCTAAAACAGACCCGTGTGGTGCTTTTGGGCGAAGTGGCAACAGTAGCCTATACCCACCCACAATACAGTAAAATTCCGGATTCTCCATATCAATATCAGGAGTTTTTAGGTGCAATTTGGCGCGAAAGTGCCGAAAATTATCTGTTAGAAGGTGAAAACATCATGACCATGGCCAGTTTGCTTTATGTAGATGACAATGGTAAAAGTATGGTACAGGCATTGATCGAAAAATCTGGATTGGATGCCGAAAACTGGTTAAATGCCTATCTGTCTGCTTATTTAAAGCCAGTGTTAAGGATTTTTTATAAACATGCGTTTTTCTTTAGTCCGCATGGTGAAAACACCATTTTGGTAATGAAAAATGGCGTACCAGAGCGCATTATTATTAAAGATTTTGTGGAAGAAATTGTATTAACAGAAGAATCAAAAGGAAAATTACCGAATGATCTGGTAGATGTTTTAAGGGAAATTAATGATGAGCTGGCGCCTTTATTTATCCTCTCAGGGATATTTGATGCCGTTTTCAGGTACCTCAGCAACATTTTCCATATCTACGTAGGCTTGGATGAAAAACAATTCTGGCGTCAGGTGGCTGATGTGATTTTAGAATTTCAACAGGAAAACCCAAGATTGGCTCCAAAATTCGAAAAATTCGACCTTTTTGTGCCCGAATTTACCAGAGTATGTATTAACCGCGTAAGGTTATTAACCCACGGTTATAGTGAAAGTACTGATGTTCCGGTTCCGGAGCTGATTGGTACATTGGTTAATCCAGCAGCAGAGGCTTTGAAGGAAGATATTCTGGCTTAATGTGCAGTCAGATGTTACCATCTGACTTGAGTAAAATCAAATAACCCTTAAAAAAGTTGGCAGATGGTAACATCTGCCACTACATAAAATCTAACTTTCTACAAATCAAACGTCTACCAAAAATCAAATAAATTCGTCTCAGTGTGAGATAGTAACATCTGACACCACGAAAAAGGATCGTCATTTCAAGCGAAGTGCAGCGCAGTCGAACCAAGAAGTGCTCAGCAAAGCTAAATCTAAAAGATAAATCGCTTTAGCGAAAGTTCGTGACTTTGCTTCAGTCGAGATGACGATCTTTCTATGAGATCATATCTCCGTCGTTCCTTCCTTCAATGATGATCTATTTATTTTAAACTATAAAAATAGTTTATATTGATAAAATCATTATCTTGCTTTATAAATCTTTAGCATGAAAACATTAATATTTATCTTTTTGTCGACACTTTTATTCGAAACACCTACGATTGAAAAAGATCGTGATCGATGGAAACCTTATTATACCGATGCTGCTCCCACAAAAACTGCCAATAACTGGTTTCTTCCTTTTGATGTAGCTAATCGTAAAAAAATAAATAATATCAAAATCATCAGCATTTTTGGCGATCATAGAGATAGTTATGTTAAAGGGCACATCCACACGGCTATTGATATTAATCCGACACAGCCTAAAGCAAAACTGGTTAATGTTTACGCCATGGCCAATGGAGTAGTCTGCTCTGTGCATTTGGGCGAAAACCAACGCACAGTTGTGCTAAAACATAAACTACCGAGTGGATTAACCATGTTTACCACTTACAAACACCTTAAAGAAGTTTATGTAAGCAATGGCCAGAATGTTGATCAAAATACCAAACTGGCCAGGTTATTTACCCCTCAGGAAAGTAAAAAGTATGGTGGCGATTACCATCATCTTCATTTAGAAATCAGAAAAAAATTCGATGATTATGGCTGTGCAAGCTGGCTAACTTTTAACAACAAACAACTGAACGAACGGTTTTATAACCCTCAGGTATTTATAAACGAACATATCAAATAACTGTAAAGTTAAAAAAGGTATTTCCGAATACACTGAAGAGCTGTTTAAATTTTATTAAAAACAATATCGTCATTCTGAACTTGTTTCAGAATCTGTTTAGAAAGACCCTGAATTAAATTACCTTCGGTGAGCTCGCTAAGGCTCGGTTCAGGGTGACGGAGTAAATTATTTAAATAAAATTAATACGTAAATTTAGGTTTGCCGTTATCGCAGGTTACCCCCTTTGGCTGTATTACCAATGCACAATCAGAATATACACCATATTTTTGATTGTAATCAGCTTGTAGTTTGGTAAATTGTTCAACCCTCTTTAGAAAGGTACTTTCATCTATTTTTACAGAATAAGCAATATAACCTGATGCGCCTCCACAAGCTTTAGATCCAATGGCCGTGAATTTCCATTCGCCGGCATTTTCGCAGGTAAATTGTTGAGCTGATTTTTCAATGTCTTTATAAAGACTTTCTAATTCTGTCTGATCAACATTCCGCATAGGCTCATCGCGATCAGTACAAGCCCATATCAAATTCATTATCAGCACAATTGAAGTTAAAATTAATAGCGTCCGTTTCATCGTTTGTCACTTTTAACCTAAAACGGGATTTTAAATAAAAACGCTACATCCCTTAAGACCTATCAGGTTTAAAAACGAAAGACTTCCGAAGTTTTACTACCAAATCGCGGTTAAATTTCGGAAGTCTGGAAAATTTAAAACTTAATTTTTAAAGTGCACTTTTCTCTGGTTCCATCATTAATCAGTCCGTCAGGGAGGGTAATTCTTAAACCTTTAGCGTTCTGTTTCCATTTAATGATAAACGCTTCATCTTCCATTATCAATTCTTTCACTTTTAAAATGGCAGTTGAGAGCGATTTAATGATAAGTTCGCCATGGTTAAATTCTAAAAGCTCGATATTGAGTTCGTCTGCTTCACCAGAATAAAAAATAATCGGGTTAACCTCATAAATATGAAGTTGATTGCCGTTTTTTTCGCTCGTATTTAAAGCAATTTTTCTACTTACTGCCATTACAATTTAGTTTGAGTTAATTAAAAATGGCTTACAGTTAGTTTACCGGAGGAAAATTATAAGGCTTCCATGCACGAAGCACGCTCAGTTCTTTCTGTGTTTCTTCACTTATGCCTACGCCCCAGGTATTAAAAAATGGAGCTAAATTTCTTTTTACCACATTAGAATACGTTTTTACCCACAAATCGCGTTTTTGCTGATCATTTAACCTGCCTATACTTGGCCCGATTTTTTGGTATTCTTTAAAAAATGCTTTAAAGCTTTCCCATCCAAAACCTTCCTGCATCTGGCGGAACATGATCAGACCTAAAAAGGCATCACTTTTCCATTTTTCATAACTCGCACCTTCGGCAAAATATTTTTTCATCATCTTTTGCGTATTTGCACTTGATACGCCCGTATGTGAATCGTCCCGTCCGCCCATTAACCTATCGAACATATAAATTGAAAAGAAGTTATTGCTCACTTCGGTTGTGCCACCAAAAACCCAATTCAAATTCTGCATATTATGGCCAATTTCGTGGAAAAAGCCCCAATTTGCACCTCCCTTGCTTGGTTTCATCAATAATTCAGGATTGGCCATAATTTCATTTGAGAGCATTTTTCTCGATGGCGAATGATGAATCATGATCGGATAACCACTGTGCATGTACCCTCCGCCAATATGCTCATCGGGCACCATCCGTTGAGCCCTGTAAAACGGCGCTGGCATATTGGCCAGATCCAATTCTCCAAGTACAACTAAATCCCATAGTCTTAATACTTCTTCAGGGTTTTTGATGGTTTGTAATACACTATCAGGCAAAGTTAAAATCACATTTTCAGTGGCCATCTCACCCCAAGGTGCTTTATTATTTTTTAATTGGCTCTCCCAATCACTTTGTGTGCTTTTGCCCAACACAAAAAGTGGAGCTGCAACAGCATGGCTAATTTTGAAATCAATTTTTCTACTTTCTGCCTTAGGTTTAATATTAATGTAGATCAGTCCACCGAAAGGAGACGCTAATCTGTTTTTACCAATTACCAATTGTTGTTTCTTGGTAATAATTGGCATCCTGCGCCAATCTTCTTTGCCTGCAACCCAATAGTTCAAGCGATCGCTATGCGCTCCGATCTGAACTTCAAGTTCATTTACATTGGTATTTTTGGGTACATCAATTTCAATATACTCACCAGCTTTTGCATATAAACCTGTACTGTACATCGTCGCATTATCGTAACCAGAATAACCTAAGGTTGAGACGATAGACACTAAACTATCAGCCATTTTTTTATGTTCGATGCTTATCGTTTTATTTATAAACTGAAAACCAGTCTTTACCGTACCTGGAAAAACCTCAGCTGATGGTTGTGCTTTGATATTCTTATAATTGGTACTTTTTAACGTTTCATCACTCCATTTGGCAATAGCTTTTCTAAAAACCGTGTCGTTTTTTGAAAGAGTGTGTTGTGGCGAGATGACAACGGTTGCAGGGTCTTTTGCTGCATCCTGAGCAAAGCTGCTTAAGCTTGTCGCTATTAATGCAAGGGATAATAGTGATTTCATTTGTGTGTTCGGTTTGTTGTTATGTTATACTTTTTTTAGGCGGAAAACCTTGGTTTCGTGAGCAGTTACCTCACCATTCCACTTATTATTTTTGCCAATTACTTTATGTTGCCATAAATCCCTGATCTCATATTTACCAGTCAGGCCTAACTCAGCAAAATTTATTTTTGCATTTTGGGCAGCTGCCGATTTATTTAATATCGCTATGGCGAAATCTCCATTGGCTAAAGGACGAACAAAAACATCCCAGATATCGTTCTTGATTTTTCTTTCGGCCTGTTTACCCAAAGCGTCTTGATTTAACGCAATTATTTCTTCGTTTGTAAAAATGGTCTTTGCCTCATTATCCATTTTACGGATATCGCAGCTTGCATATAGTGGCAAATTAAGCATACTGTACAAACTCATTTGACTCTGATATTCAGCCTGGGTACAACCTTTACCATTAAAAGCTGATGATGGGCCTTTTGTGCCATGTAAACCTGCCACCAACATATCTCCATCATTCCATTTACCTGGACCTGAAAAACTTGCTAATCCGGCTGTTTTATCTACCACATTGTAAATGCCTACACCACCTTTACCTTCTACATCGTTCCATTTGTCTCTGATATCGTAAGTAGTACGCCAGCTCTGTCCGCCAACCTGCGCACCCCAGTTCCATGGTTCGCGTGGCCCCCACTCGCAGATTCCCAATACAATTTCTCTACCCGATTTGCGTAGTGCCTGGGCTATTTTACCATAACGGGCTTTAGCAGTTTCAACATCTTCTGGTGCATTGCAATAGTCGTATTTTAAATAATCGATCCCCCATGATGCAAAAGTTTTAGCATCCTGATCTTCGAAGTTTAAACTTGCGGTATAACCACCACAGGTTAAAGGAGCGGCATCTGAATAAATGCCCAGTTTCATTCCCTTACTATGCAGATAATCTGCTAAAGCTTTAATGCCTGACGGAAATTTCTTCGGGTCGGCAATAATATTGTTTTTATTATCGCGGCCACCCTGCCAGCAATCATCTAAAAAAATATATTGATAACCTGCTTTCACCATTCCACTTGCAACCATTGCATCTGCCATTTCTTTGATATCCTTTTCATTCGGATTTTCGGACATGATGTTCCAGCTCATCCAACCCATGGGTGGTGTTGCGGCTAGTTTTGTTTCTTGTGCAAAGCTGATCTGAGCAAATAACAGTAAGGTATAACAGATTTTGATAAATTTCATATTATTCTTTGATTAGAAAGTTCTTCAATTCTTTAGGAAGATGGTCGTCATTCCCGCCCAGGCGGGAATCTTAATGCAACATATTACCCTAGCTAAAGCATTAAGACCCCAATCAACCCGATAGCTATCGGGTTGGAAATGACGAACCATCTATATTATTTAATCGGTTTGATATAATAGCTGTACTGGTAATCTTTAAACGGAATCTGGTATTGAATTAACGGCATAGAACCCCAGCTATCGATCCCTTGAACACCTAATTGCTGCATATCCATGTGTACATAAATCTGATTGCGTGTTACCAGTTCGCCAGAGTGATATTGTTTTTTCTCAGCCTCTGGATCTAAATCTTCTACCGAGTACGGCAATGCATTAAAGCTCAATAACTGATCGGCAAATTCGAAACGTAAACCCTTGCCTGCTTTATTGGTAAAAGTTACCCAACGCACATCGGTTTTATTGCCACTTTCCTGTGGACGTGCATAAGGGAAATACTGGTCAGAAACCGTTGATTTATAAATCCCAATTAATGAAGCCGTTTTTCTATCTACATAATTTTCTCCCGGACCACGGCCATACCATTGTATATTGCTGTAATCATTTTTCAACTGCAGGTCGTTACCGATACGCATTAAACTTTTGTAGTTCCCCGTTACTGCTTTAAATTGATTATTTACTTTAACTGTTCCATCGGCAGATACATTAAATTCTTGTGTAGTTTCGGCATCACCTTTAAGTAAAGACGATTTAACAATTAGGGCAAAGCCATCGGCAGTTGAACTTACAGTTGATTTAACATTAGTTATATCATTTTCCTGATACACATTGCGCCACATACGCAGTTTTTTGTTTAAGCCCGCGCCGATATCGTTGTCGGTTGGTGCACGGTAAAATCCAGGTTGTGGACCAGAAGCCAATAATTCTTGTCCTTTAGAAACATAACTTGTTAACGTCCCTTTAGTTAAATCGAAAGTGATCGTAAAATCGCTTCCTTTAACCACCGCTTTTTCTGCTGTCTGCTCAACCTTCAAAGATTTCTTGTTGCTGTTATAAACATTGGCTTTTGGCACTCCAGCCAATACAATCTGCTCGTAAGCAACTTCATAACCTTTTTCTAAAAATGGCTCAGCTGTTTTTAAGTGGTAATTAACGTTTAAGAAATATTCTTTTCCTGCAGCATAATTCGTTTTAAATGGCAAGCTTAATAGCTGTGTTTGGCGTGCACCAACGTTCATGTTACTTACTACCCCACTCTGAATCACTTTTCCATCTTCTACCAATTCCCAGTTTAATTGTACATTGCTGATATCTTTAAAGAAATAGCTGTTGTTTACATTAATCTGGTTGGTACCGTTAAAGGTGGTTTTGATATATTGATGCACTTTTTTCAATTCTACTGCCATTGGCGTCATACCCCGGTAGGCGGTAACCACACCTTTTATGCAGAAATCGTTATCGCTAAAGTTTTCATCAACCGGGCCACTTAGCGGAAAATCTCCTCCATAAGCCATGATGCGTTTGCCGTTTTTAACGGTATCGATCGCCTGATCTATCCACTCCCAAACAAAACCACCCTGTAGTTTGGGGTTGTTCTCTATAGCATCCCAATATTCTTTAAAATTACCCAAACTGTTGCCCATAATGTGGGCGTACTCGCTCATAATAAACGGACGCGTTTCTTTATCCTGTTTCGAATAACGTGGCAGATAATTTGGTGAAGGATATTGCGGAACAATCATATCGGTATTGAAATCGCTCTCAGCCCTTTCGTACTGTACCGGACGGAAATCTTTTCCTTTAAGCCAATGGTAAGCCTCGTAAAAATTAACCCCGTTACCTGCCTCATTACCTAACGACCAGGTAATTACCGATGCATGGTTTTTGTCACGCTCGTACATTCTGGCAATGCGCTCAAGATGAGGGATACGCCATTGTTTATCGTTGGCAAAAGTAGTTTCCAAACTGTAATAACGGCCATGTGATTCGATATTGGCTTCGTCGATTACATACAAACCATACTCATCACAAAGCTCCATCCAATAAGGATCTGGCGGATAATGAGAATGACGAACTGCATTTACATTCAGTTTTTTCATCATTTCCATATCTTTTTCCATATCGGCATGGGTTAAAGTATGGCCTTGTGTGGCATTATGTTCGTGCCTGTTTACACCTTTTAAAAATACACGTTTACCATTAACCAATAAATCGCTTCCTTTAATTTCTACTGAACGGAAACCCACGCGTTGTGGAATTACCTCGATTATTTTATTGTTTTTATCTTTTAAAGTAATGTAAAGCGTATATAAATAAGGAATTTCTGCCGACCAGTTTTTCACATTACTGATCTGTGTTTTAAAAGAAATATCGGTTTTATAATTGCCCAATACTTTTTGGATGGTGGTAGCGTCTTTCCAAACATTGTTTCCTTTGGCATCAACTAAATCAAGTGCTACGTAAAAACTATCTGGGCGGCTATGGTTCGTGCGTTGATCCATTTTATAATTTTCTACCGCTAAATCTACATTTAGTAATCCATTGGTGTAAGTAGCATCTAGATTCCCTATGACTTTAAAATCGCGGATATCTAATTTTGGTGTAGAATATAAGTAAACTTCGCGTTCTATTCCCGATATGCGCCACATATCCTGGCATTCTAAATAACTGCCATCGCTCCATCTGTAAACTTGTAGTGCTATGGTATTTTCGCCTGGCTTAACATATTTGGTAATATCGAACTCAGCAGCTAGTTTACTATCTTCACTATAACCTACTTTTTTACCATTTACCCAGATATAAAAAGCAGATTTAACCGCGCCTAAGCTAATAAACACCTCTCTACCGCTCCAGTTGGCCGGAATATTGATTTTTTTCCGGTACGAACCTACCGGATTATTATCAGCGGGAATATCAAATGGAGGGTTCATTCTGGCTCCGGTTAATTGCCGGCCAGCAAATTCATAAGGTTGGTTTACGTAAATTGGAAGCCCATAACCATTCACTTCCCAGTTGGCTGGTACTTTAAAATTATCCCAGCCCTTATCATCAAAATCTACATTATAAAAATCTGTAGGTCTTTTACGTGGGTCTTTTACCCAGTTAAACTTCCAGACACCATTCAATGATAAAAAATATGCTGATTTTTCTTTAGCTCTTTTAGTTGCTAAATCTTGATTTTCGAAAGCAAAAGCCGATGCCCGCATAGGTAAACGGTTTACCGAAACCACTTCGGGGGTTTGCAGTTCGGAGGGCAGATCCTGTGCGCTGATTTGCCCGGCAATAAATAATGATGTAAGTAAAATGGTTAATTTTCGCTTCATTTTGTGTGTATGATTTTGGTTTGTTGTTCCAAATTACTGATGATTAATTGATAATGCTGAAATTGTTTTAGCGCAAACGTTTGAGTTTTAAATATGTTACCGAGAAGTTAAATTTATAAGTATAAATCACGCCCGATGTTGCTTTGCTAATAGCTCAAACCGAAAAAAACCCTTGACACCTCTGGCGGCAAGGGATTCACTAACTAAACTAACTGCTATTTTAAAAATTCTAACTCAAAGTTTTTAAGATAAGGTTTACCATCAAAACTGAAATCAGCAAGAATATTGATCTTCATCCAATACAAGGTTAACGCAGATACGTCGCTCACTGTAGATGGGATGGATAATGTAGATGTTATTGGCTCAGGTTTTGTTCCGGGAGGGTATGAAATCCCTAGATTTGCCCAGCTATACAAACCTGAAAGTGCCATATTATAACCACCGGGAGCCTTGTTAAAGAAACTACCCTCTGCTCCTTCATCCATTGGCCAAAAACCAGTCAGATTTGCATAATTCGTATGCTTCGTAATATCTTTCAAGCCCAGATTGCTTTTAATAGTTGCCTCACTTAAAACGGTATTAAAATAAGCTAAATTAGCACCATAAAAAGATGTGGGTGTATCATTATCACCAGCTCTATGGCCTACTCTAAATCCTTCTGTTGTGCTCAAACTTTTTCTGCCAATAATATTTAATGCAGTTGCATTTTGACGCTTATCATCTATATACATAATTAAGTTTCTTGTTGTTGAATTGATGTATTCAACCGTCATGGTTAAGGTATGCCAATCCGTTCCTGGAGAATCTGTCGATGTTACATCTTGCTTTCCACCACCTCCATTTAGAGTTCCTCCGGTAGTAATCACCCACTTGCCTCCAGGATAAAGCGCCCATTGCCAACCTGTAATTGCCTGGCCGCTTAAATTAGTACTCTTACTAAAAAAGCTCGAGTAACCACTCGGAACTGAATTGAATTTCACATCCATCTGCACAGTAAAACTTTTTGTTTCACCAGCATCATAAAGGTTGTTGTCATTACCTAAAGTAGCTCTGCCAGTAGTGTTGTTGAATAAAACTGGGTTAAAACCTGTTTTCTTTAACTCATAAGGTTTAAAAGCAGGATTATAAACCAATGTAAAACCATTAGTTGGATTGTCACTGCTTCCGCCATGGTTACTGGTTAAAATAATCAACCAATCTTCGTTTACAAAATTCTTTCTTGCCTTTAAGGCTGTTAAAATATTACCAACATACTCATCAGCTTTTACGATGGCATTTTTATAATTGGCGTTGGCAGCCAGATAACCGCCATTGGCGCCTGCAACTTCTACATCTCTAAAATTAACAAACATAGTACCTAAGGTTGTCTGGCTATTCAGAATACTAATTGTACTGTCTTTTACTGCTAAATCAGTTGATACAACAGGTAAAAAATCGGCGTTACGCATGTAACCGCGTAAGTTAGCCCATGGCGTAACCAAAGCCGTTTTAACCGTTTTATATTGTGTTACATAATCGAACACATTCCTATACGATACAATAGGTGCATGGTCATCAGCATTAGGATCCTGTACACGTTCAAAATTATCGCTGCTAATCTGATGTTTCGAAAAACCAGTACCTGTTAACATCGATACCCATCCGGCTGCATCCGACCCTGTTTTTAAGGTATTGTATGAGTACTTAGAGTTTTTCTGTAAGGTTGCAATATTGGTTGGCGCTACCGCTTGCAATTCTGTACCTGTTAAGCCATCTATGCTGATGACTAAAACCTTACGCTGTGCAGCATTTAAGTTTTTTAAATCTTCGTATACTGCCGCTGGATTATCATATTTTTTGCACGCAGTAAAACAAAGCGGAACAAATAATGCAAGAGCAGTATAATATTTAAATTTATTTGAAATTTTCATCTTCTTTAATTTAGCGTTTATTTAATTACACCCAACTCAGCCATCGCTGCATAAGGAAATGAGGCAACCGGGGTTTTCCAACCATCTTTTAATAAGACCTTGAAAAATTTACCATATACAGGGCCATTAGGAAATACAAATTCGTAGCGTGAAAATGCATTTGGTATTTGAGTGGTTCCAACGCTGGTAAAACCAATATTATCACTGCTCACTAATATTTCAATATTTTTCACGCGCTGGTCGGCAGAATTTCTAGGAACAAAATACATCCCTTTTACATACATCCTTTTGTTTTCGTTGTATACAATTGTATATGGATAACTTTGTGCTGTTGTTGGTGCCGGGCTATATTGCGAATGCCAGTAAGTTGCGGTATTATTATCGAGCATGGCGGCTGGGCTTCCTTCGTTAGACTGATTAGAACTTACGGCAACACTTGGCGCGAATGAAACCGCAGCAGTACCGCCAGTTTTATTTAAAGCGTTATATGTCCACACTTGGTTACTCAACATTGGATATTTTGCCGATACTTTCAATACCACAGCATCACTTATTGAAATACCCCAGGCATCAAAAAATGGTGCTAAATCAATTTTTGTGTAGTCTGATAGTTTTTCGTAAACAAAATTATGTTTGGTAATATCGCTAGAGTTTAGCCGATCAGCATGACGGGCCTCGGTATATAAATAGGTCATTGCGCCATATCCGTATTTCTCAAAAATCTGCACAAAAGGTGTAATTCTCCTGAAGGGTCCCTTGTTTTCATCAGTCATAAATGCATCTGTATCAAAGTTTTTTAAACCTGTACCACTAGCATAAGTAATTGCTTCAGGAAAACCACTTGACACTGCCGGATGCAGGATATTATAGTTTGCACCGATACGGTTGGCAACCTTAAAGCTAAATAGGTTATTGGTTGTTTCTCCCAATGTGCTCCAGCTCCAAACACTAGGCTGTTGACAATTGTGACCAAATTCATGGTAAGCTCCCCACTGCCCATCACTGGTATTAAGATTATTCACACTGGTAAAACCTTTAAACCATTCGCTATCATTGGTACCTACAAAAGGGAAACCAGAATGGCCATAGCCTTTGCTAAGCTGGATATCTAATACCCCTCTCCATTGGCTTTGCGGGCTACGATCTCTGATATCAGGAGCATTGTCTGATAAACCCATCCATGCATTATAATCCAGATCAAAAACATCGTTCCACTTGGTCATGGCCAGTGTTGGATTAGTAAAAGGTTCTGATGAACTGAACGAAGCAATGACCTTATCTCTTGGAATGGTAAAAATTACACGTTTTGTTCGTAGCTCAAGCCAAGGCACTTGCGAGGCTTTTACTCTAGTAACCCAATCGGCATCGGTGCTTTGGCCTAAAATAAAATCGGGAGATACTACAGCACCACTTATGGTAAAAGTAACCGGATTAGCGTAGGCAAAAGTAGCAAGGATGTAAATATGGCCACCATATAAATTGCGAACATAATTTGTGCCGGCAACCAATGCTTTTCTACTAAAAATTAGAGGGTCGCGTAATAGCGGAGATTTACCTGCAAGGTTATCTGTATGTGCACCTATTTGTACAGTCAATCCTTCAATTCCTGCTGGTACTACGATTTTAATCAACTCTCCAGGAGCGGCATAAAACCCCGAACTATACTGAGGCGAAGGTGCTACGGAAATCCTTAGATTTTGAGCAGTTTGATCGCTAAAGTTCATATCCAATGTAAACTGAGCATCCTTAACTCTTGGTTCGGCTTGATCTACTAATCCTGGAAATACCCTAGCCTTCGCATACATCGACTTATCGATTACTTTCATATTGGTATCAATGGCTCCATCAGCTATATTTTGCGAATCGTCAGGATAGCCATCTGGTACTTCGTACCCATATTTTTTACATGCCGCAACCGTTACCAATAACGCTAAGGCAAATATTTTTGTTAACTGATTAAATTTCATTTTATAAATATTTAAAGTTAATTAGTTGGTAAGGTTATGGTAGGTATATATAATTTCCCAGTTAAGCCCCAATTACTCGGCACTGAAATATTTAACCAGTTATATATGAGTACTGGTATATCTACACCATTAGGAACAGCACTATAAGCTTCTTGAGTAATATTGCCGGCTACCAATGGAGACAGGTCATTAAATGTTGACCAGGTTCCATTGCTCGATAGTGTAAAATCATTGTTTTTACCAGATTTATCTTTTAAAACAAAGCCACTCCCATCGTTACAAGGCCACCAGCCAACCAAATTAGCTGGGTAAATAATACTGGTTGAATTTTCTTTCCTCATATTGCTGCTTATTTCGTCATCAGTCATTGCGATATTAAAGATTGCTAAATCTCTTAATAGAAAGTCGGTTACCTTTCCAGCTACAATTGCAGTTCCGATTCTAAAGGGTATGGTATTATCAACTGAAGGGTTATTAAGCGTGACACTAAATCTTCTGGCTCCGTCAGAATAGGTCACTACCTCGCGTGCGGTACTTGGTCCGCTAACCCTTACAGCTATTGTATGCCACTTTGCATCGCGGATGACTGTTATGTTTGGGCGGCTAGAGTTGCCAAAATCGAACTGAAATGAGGTACCGGCAAAACTAAAAAGATATCCACCAGTACCAACGGCGGTAAAGTCTGATTTTTTCCCCATAAATGGAGGCCAAGAGGTGTCTGTAGCAGCGTCATTTCTGATTTTAAACATCAAGGTATAATTTCCAGTTCCAAGGTTTCCGACTGATGTATTAGACAGCTTAGCAAATACCTCTGTAGTACCTGTCTGCAAAAAACGTGGAGCGCGGCCCACAAAAGGATAGCTATTATCGTCTGGTTTGTCGATTTGTACTGTAGAAAACCTTGGATTGTAAAAAGCTACATAAGTATTTCTGGAAACATCTCCATAAATATTTGATCCAGGAGCACCACCGGATGCTCCACCTCCTTTGTTAGAAGCAATCACGACAAGCCAGTTTTCGCCAGCAAAGCCTTCTCTGGTCCGCATAGCAGTTAAAATCTCATTAATGTATCCATCAATTGACAAAATTGCACTTGCGTAACTCGGTACATTTGCATTATAGCCATTTGCTGCACCCGCAGCTTCAGCACCGTGAAACTGAGCCACAATTAAATTTGCATTTTTGGTTTTCACTTCATTAATAGCGGCTGTTTTTACGGCTTCATCACTGGCTGCATTTATTTTTTCTGTTGCATCAGTTGCAAGCTTATCATTGAATAAGCTTGTTGAAGCAATGGAAACCGTTCTGGATCCACTTACATTATCTTTAATTCTAGTAAATAAGGTCGGCGTGGCGGCAACATTTAAGCCAGCAAAATCTTCACTTGTAACGTTATGTTTGGTGTATTCTACCCCAGTAAACATCGTAGTCCATGCCTGAGCATTAGTCATTACGTTTAGGTTATCATCCGCCAAACCATCAAAGCTATAGGTAGCCCTTGTATTTATTTGTGTAATGTTCGTTGGCGCTAATGCCTTTAGTGCAGATCCGGTTACACCGTCCAAAACAATGTACAACACTTTCTTCCCCGCTCCCCTGCCTAAGGTATCATTCTTAAAAGATGTAGGTAGTACATTGCTAAAGTCCTTATTACAGCCTGATCCGCTTAGAATCAAAAATAGTACAGAAAGCAATCCTAAGATTTTAAAAGTACCAGCTGAGGTAAATAATTTATTCATATCCTTGTTAATTTAACCTATTAATTAGTAAAATTTAAACGCATTACGTTTCGGGGTAAAACACTATTGAAGCGCAAAATATCTCCTACCAAAATTACTTGCGAACCTGATGAAGTTGTGGTTTCTAACATATCATAAATTTTGCCCTGAAAACCACCTGTATTGTTGTATCCTACAGCTAAAGCACCGTTGGCTTCTAACACCATAAAACCTTGACGCAGATAATCGCCATATTTATTAAATGAACCGCTTACAAGTATTCTTCCGTTATTAAGCTGACCAACAAAATTAACAATCCCACCGGTTACTGCTAAACCGCTAAAAGTGCTTACATTAGTTCCATCGGCATTTAATAAATTGATACCTGAAGCATTTTTACCATTAAATGCAGTAAAAGCTCCTCCTAAAACTATATTATTCGTTGCGGAATTATACCTGACAGAATAAATATCTCCATTAGCTCCAGCGCCTGTGCTAAAACTATTATCGACGCTCCCATCTAAATTTATCCGAACAATCCTATTGGCCTGTACTCCGTTAAATGTGGTAAATGTGCCTACAAGGATTAATTTCCCATCATTTTGCATCATCGCATCTAATATTACACCATTAGCACCTATGGCACTCTGGCGGGTAGATTTATTATAATGAAATGTCGAATCCATCGAGCCATCCATATTTACCCTCACCATCTGACGCATTCTGGTTAGATCGTAAATTTTATCATCATAACTTGAATTTGGTAAAAACATACGTTTGTAATTGTAAAAATTACCTATAATATAAACCTGCTCGCCAAAAACAAAAGTCTTTCTAACCATACCATCAACACCTGCATTGAATGCAGCTACAGTATCCCCATTTTTCCATGTTTCTGCTGGCTTAGGATTAACAATGGGCACTAGAGAGTTACCCAACGCATCTCTATCGGCAGTTTTAATGGTATCCAAACTACCATTAGCATTTAACCGGGTAATATTGTTTAGCGTTTGGCGATTGATCCGGGTAGAGTTGTAACTAGTAAAACTACCCGCAACGATAAATTTACCCGCCTGAGCCCCTGCTGAAATGCGTGTAATTGAATAAATAGTTTTCTCTGAACCGCCTGCGCCTTTTCCAAAATTTATAGCATCAGTAGAATAGGTACCATCATTTAGTAATTGTACAATCCCCCCATTTGGCAGTTTCTCTGTTCCCTTTAACTCGAAATTATTAAATGCTCCACCTAAAAAATAGCGGCCGCTTGGTAATGCCTCAATATCAAATACGGTACTAAAACCTGACGTATTAGTTGCACCGTTGATCACCTTCCACGTTGGATCTACATTGAGTTTACCACCAATTTTAACCAACGGACCAAAAAAGCTCTGGCCCTGTGAAGAAATCCACATGCTACCTGTACTGGCATTTACAGGGATTTTAAAAGTTAAAGTACTATCGTTAGATGATTTAAGATCAACTTCTGCCTCTACTTCATTTACAAAAACCTTAAAATCATTAATATATTTCCCTAGCCCCTTTACCTTTAGGCTTAAAACATCACCTACCTTTAAAACATCAGGGTCGGTGGTTTTAGAAACGAAGGTAATATCCAGCGGTTTTTTACCTCCGGCATAAGGATCTTCAGTTAATCCTTTTTCCTTTTCGCAAGAAACGAAAACTGTTGTTGAGCATATTGCAGCAAACAAATACAGCTTAAATTTATGTTGTATGTTATTTAACATTTTTATTCATTTTACGGATTATAGATTAAACTTATGGTGTTGCCGGATCAATCCCTGCCGAGATGGCCTGTTCGATAAAAGTTCCCGTATTGAACCCGAAATTATGTCTCTGTTTAGTTAAAACATGTAAAACACCGTTTGTAGGCTGAATATCTGAAGTTGCTATCGGAACATTAACCAATGATATTTGGGGGTTAGATAAATCAGGAATGTAAGCCAGGAACAATTGACGATACCCTGCATAAGCTACCCTTGATATTTCTGCTCCTGATGAGTTGTATACCACAGCGTCCTGAAAAATTACGCCGATATTCATAATTCTGCCACCATACGAGGTGTAACCCTGGCCTGGAAAAGCCAGGTATGACAAAGTATCGCGCTGTGGATAATCTTTTAACCTGTTTGCTCCTTTAAAAATATATTGAGAAAGGATGTTTTTCCATACTATAGGTTTAATCTGTGTTAATTTAGATACAGTATCTTTACCCTGTACCCTCAAATATAAATTTAACTGTTTAACAGATTTGTAAATAGAACCACTCGGCGGTGCAAAAAAAGTAATGGTCTCATTGCTCACAACATCAGCCAAACCAGCCAGTTTAATCACGGTTAAAGTAGAATCGAAAAATGGTTTCTTTGCTTCCATATACTGCATAATATTTCCATTATATTTTGCTTCATGCAGTCCCGTTTCTATATAGTATTTTTTACAGCCTGTTAAAACTGACAATATGCCCATCAGTAAGAATAGCAGTGTTTTATAATTCTTCATCATCATATTTATTAATTCCAAAAATTATTACCGATTAAATAAGGATTAGCACTTCGCTCGGTAGCACTAATGGCTAGCGGCCAGGTCCAGGCACCAGAATTGAAATTGGACACGGACATTGGTGATTTTGTAAAATCTGAATTTACAACACGTTTTGTTCTTACCAGATCAAAAAAGTACTGCCCTTCGCCAATGAGTTCTCTACATCTTTCTTTATAAATCTCATCTTTTAAATCTTCGCCCGATTGAATTAACGCTGGGGCAGCAGCAGCTTGTCTTACCCTATTGGCAAAATCTCTTGCCCCGCCATCGTCACCAAGTTCAGCCAATGCCTCGGCGGTAAGCAGATAACAATCTGGCAACCTGAATATAATGGCACTATCATCACTTGTAACCGATAATGCTGCTCCAGAACCAGTGGTATAAAGGTTAGCGAATTTCTTAAATTGGAATGCACCTGTTCCTGAATCGTAATTTTCAAACCAATTCGTTAACCTGGCATCTGGTATACCTGCAGGAAAAAGCTTAACAATGAAAGATTTGTCGTATGTCATATAGCTGTTTACCTTAGTCGGTACCCCCTGATATGGGAAATGCGCAAAGAAATAAGAGTAACCTGCAGGCTGGGCGAAGCTTTCTCCATAGGCGACATCTTGCAATACACCAAATAAATTTTCTGAGCTCCGTCCTTTAAAAATGCGTAATGTATTTTCAGCGGTAATAGGTAATATTTTATAATTACTATAGGTATCCAGTTCTATAGCCAAAGTTTTCACTGCCTCATAGTACTTCATTTTATCTGCTGTATCCCAGGCAGCTGTCCACATGTTTAAATGCATTAGCAAGGCTATAGCTGAGGCTTTTGTTGGTCTAAAACCATTAGATGAAGCATCGTTGTAAAAGACAGGTAAGTCATTTTTTGAAGCCGACATATCTGCAATACATTTTTTCATCACTTCTACCTGCGCTGTTCTGGCAAGTGGTTTACTATGGTAAGCATCGGTATAGTAAATGGCATCACCAAAAAGCTTACAGATAAACATATAACTCAAATTGCGCATAAAAACTGCCTCAGCTTTATATTTTTTACGCTCAACATCCGACAACGAGCTAGAAGGAACTTTGTCAATTTCGAAATACAGGATATTTGATGCGGCAATAATATCATACCAGGCTTTCCAGTCCATAATATCTTTTAATATTCCAGGATAGTTAGGACTATTAAAATTTGTTCCTGTATTTGGGGCATTGATGATGCCCCTCATATTGTTAAACACTAAATTGGTAAGTGCAGTTGTACCACTACCATTATCACTCCCCAATACACTTACGTTATTCCCCCTCATTTCCAATGCAGGAAAAAACATTTTATCCGTGTACCTGAAGAACGTTGGCACACCGGCAATTTTATCTCTTAACCTGGCATAAATTCCATTTGTGAATTTTTCCACATCATCCCGGCTTTTCCAAAAGTTGTTACCGCTCTGGGCTTCAATAGGAGTAACATTAAGAAGCTTTTTACAGCCTGCTGTGGTAAAGATCAGCACGGCAACCAGCATTATATATTTAATATTTTTCATTTTCTTTCAATTTTAAAACTCAACGTTTAAACCTAAGGTAAACTGTCTTGGTGAAGGATAACCTCCAGAATCGTCTCTTCCTAAACTGGTTACATTTTCTGGATTAGGGCCGGTATAACGTGTAATAAAACCAAGATTAGATGCCGTAGCGTTTACACTTACCCTATTCATACCGAATCTGCTTGTAAAACTTTGTTTAAGATTATAGTAAACCTTTACCGAATTTAATTTAAAGTATGAACCATCTTCCTGAAATACAGTCTGGTTGATTCTGAAAGGATCAATGATACGCGAACGTACAAAATCAAGTGGATTAGCATATGTAGCAATATCACCAGGTGTACGCCAATAATTGAGCTGATCTAACGGCACCAAGCTTCCCGAACCATTAGGAGAGTAATAATTACGCAGCTGGTTAGCTAGGGGATTGTTGATAATATCACGGATTAAAGTAAAAGAAGTATTTACCTCTATACTCCAATCTCTCCATTTTAAGTAAGTAAATATACCTCCGGTAATCTGTGGCTGTGAGTTTCCTGCAATTACCCTATCGTTACCATCAAGCACATAGTTTCCATCAAGATCGGTAAATATAGGATCGCCGGCTTTAAAATAATTTAAGCGACCGTTAGCGCCTACCCTGTAAGGTAAACCAGTATTCGGATCAACAGGAACCTGCGCATTGGTAGAATATACCCCTTTAGTATTATATAGGTAATTTGATAGTGAATTGGTACCCAAACGGTAATAAATATCCTGGCCTAAATCTTTATCTGCGTATATAAAATCTCTCAAACCATCAGGCAATTTTGCTAAAATCTCTCTGTTGATAGCGATATTTGCACTTATTGTCCACTTAAATTCGCTATTTGGATTTAAAGGACGAACAGCGGTTTGAAATTCCCAACCATAATTTACGTTACTAATCTCGTTGGAAGCAATGGTAGAAAATGAATTGGAGCTAGAGATGTTTTTATACTTAAAAATATTATCGTTTTGTTTATAATAGGTATCAAAGTTGAATGTAACCTTGTTCTGGAACAAACTAAAATCGACTCCCGCATTATAAGTAGTAGCCTTGGTTGGCTGTAGATCTAAATTTGGTAACCGCTCTAAATCCAATAAAACAGAATTTGCATTATTGTAGCGGGGGCCTCCGGTGTACTTACCGTAAGCATCAAAAATACCTCCTACCGGCTGAATATTAGAGCCATAACTCAACCGCAAATCGGCATAATCGATCCATTTGATGTTCTCCATAAACTTCTCCTTGTTAAAGTTCCATTTAAACGCAACAGATGGATTGGCAATGTATTTTGCATTTTCACCGTTTGCCGAGTTGGCATCTAAGCGGTAATTTAAGTCTAACACATACTTTTGTCTGTAGTTATAAGAAAATGCACCGGCAAAAGCAACACTCCGCTCATCCTTATAATTTATAGTCCCTCCTAAAGAAGTCAAATAATCCGTCATATTGGTTAGAGGTCCCCTTAACTGATCATTCACACCTTTTTCATTTAAAATTGCGTCAGCCTTAAAAAAACTAGAGTTAATCTCTGTAAAAGCAAATAAATTGAACGTATGTGAATCTTCTCCGGCAGCATCTTTTAAGCCATACACATAAGAGAACTGGTTACGGTTATATAACTTGGTAGCCCGGTCGTTATAGGTATAATACTGCGATTGATTACCATTTAGCGCTGCTGGTGAAAAATTATCTTTGGTATTAGAGCTATTGGTATAGTTTACGAATGTTGAGATTCTAAAATTCTTAAAAGCTTCATATTCTGCATTGATCGTTGCAAAAGTTTGTAAGGATTTGTTGTCGTTATCAGTTTTTAGTTGCGCCAGTACCCCACTTTGCGATGAATAAAGTGAAGGTGATGGTAATAGCGTAGAAGCCGTACCTGTTGATGCAAGGCCACTATTTAATAAACCATTCCCACTACCTGTTTGTTGCTTTTGGATAGAGTTTTGTATTTGCCCAACCAGTTTAAATTTCTGTGTGGGATTATATTGCATATTCATGTTCAGGTTATACCTTGAATAACCTGTATTTTGCTGTATCCCTGTTTCATCAAAAGCACCCAGGCCTACTTTATAGTTAAAGGCCACATCGCCACCTGATACACTTACATTATGGGTTTGGTTAAATGTATTTCTGTAAAAAAACGATTGCCAATCAGTTGAATTATTAAGATAAGCATTTAAGCTATCGGCTAAAACGACTGAGGAGTTTATCATATCTATTGCATGGTAATATGAGGTATCATTTTGCAGAATTTGCTGAATACGCATCTGGCGCTCGCCTTTACCTCCAATAACGGTACGCAACTGCGGTACCATTGAAAAAAAAGAAGCTCCATTATAGCGTACTACGGGTACCTTCGAGTTACCGCGTTTAGTAGTCACTAAAATTACACCATAAGCACCACGAGAACCGTACAACGAAGTGGCCGCAGCATCTTTCAGTACCGTAAGGTCTTCAATGTCTTCTGGTGGAATTTGTGATATTGGTGATACACCAGGTCCTGCCTGTTGAAAGCCATAAGAATAATCGGTATTGTCATCTACAGGTACACCATCGATTACGAACAATGGGGAAGTTGGTGTTAAAAAACTTGAGCTTCCTGATCCTGATACGTTGATATTCGAAATCCCACGTAAAGTGATCGAACCCCTAAAGCCTGGTGAGCCCGTGCTGTTCTGAATATTAAGACCAGCAACCTTACCTTGTAATAGCGACATCACATCACTTGCAGGCTGGCCCTGAATATCTTTTCCAGAAATACTTACTGTAGATCCTGTACTTAATGTTCTGGTTTTAGTTTGGTAACCGGCAGTTACCTGTACCTCTTTAAGGGTGGTATTATCACCTTGTAAGGTTAAACTAATCGTAGTACGGTTATTAACCTTAACCGTTTGTGTTATGTAGCTCAGATATTTAAAAGTAATTTCTGCATTCGAGGCTACGGTTACCCTAAAACGTCCATCACCATCTGTTTGGCCTAAAACCTTGCCTCCGCTTAAAATGCTCACACCGGGCATGGTTTCTTTCTTTTTCGATTCGCCATCAAAAACTGTCCCTGTAACAGCAATTTGCTGTTGTGCAAAGGCAAGATTATGCAAACCAAAAATCAATAAAATTACTATACGGTAAAAATACTTCATTGGAAATATATTTTGTTTGGATTTAGTTATTTTCATCAGTCGTTATCAAATTTTGGTTTGTCATTCTTAAACTGGAAGATAATTTCCCAATCGCCCTCCTCGTAGATCTTGAAATTTAAGGCGAGATAACAATGTAATAGTGCGGCTCCGAAGGCTTGTCTGTCAAATCTGAATACTACCCTGGCAGCACCTCCATCAGTTGTAGTATATTTTGTAGGGTAGGCAGTTAACGGAATAGGGTAAGCAACATCAAATTTTACTTTAGTAGCATCTTTCACCATATTAAAACCGTGAACCAGATTACCCCAATCGGTTAGGGCAAATTTATTAGGATCAATCACTTGTGATAAAGTATCAACAAATTTAAAACTGATACTATGGCCAGAATAGCCTGGTAATCCTTTTGGCAGTTTATTAAACACCACACGAACATCTGAATTTGACAAAAATTGATTCGTTTTAACCCCTGTTATAAACAGACCTGAGGGACTAACAGATGTAGCAGTTCCCTGACCAGTAATGGGATCTAAAGGTGATGGCTCATAAGGCCTTTCACGTAGCGGTATAAGGCGCATATTCTGAAAATACTTTCTGCCACCAGTATTTGACATTTCAACATCAAACACATAACCAGAATCTGGTTGGGCCTTAATCATGTTTGAATTAGCTTCTGCCCACATTAAAAATTCACCAGAATGCGGACGTACTTCGAAAAGTGGGTGGTTCTCGATTACACGCTTGGCTTCAATTTCTGCAAGCGATTTCTCTGTTCCATCGTAAGCCGTTTTCCATACTTTAACAGGATAAAGCTTGGTTAACTCTGGAGCTGGTTCACCACCAAAAGTACGCATGTTCACAATTTTAAAATCTAACGGCCTGCTAGAGTTCCCATAGGTAAAATTGTTGGTAAATAAAGTATTTCGGCCTAATGTAGGCTGATAAAGATACTGGGTATACTGGCTATCGCTGGCAATAGACAACCTATTATCAGGTAAATTTTTCTTACACGATCCTAGCATGAACATTATACTTGCCAGCATCAGTCCCATACAAAATAAGTATTTATTATTTTTCATCTTCATAAGGCTATTTGTCTAATCTTGCTGTGAATTGATCAAATCCAAAGCTGTGCAGCGGGGTTAAGATATTAATAGTTGCATTGTCGGTTTTGATGTTAATTGCATCTGTGCTGGTGGTTACCCAATCGAGTTTTATAGTAGAGCCATACATGTCGCTAAACTCAAGGGAAGTTGCGCCTCCTCCTACATAACCAGAAGCATTGCCCTGTACTGCTTTTATGTGCATAGGGTAATTAATGCCAACTGCTATGACAGAAATACCATCTAGTGTACTCGTATAAGAACTTGCCGATCTATTTCCCCTGATAATATACTTAGAGAGCATGATTGACAATTCATCCAGATCGGCTGTGGCTAAATAGACTGGAGATTTTCCAGTTGCTTTTCTGGTCTGGTTCAAATACTTAATCGAAGCAGCAAAATTCTCATTTACAGGTGCAAATAGTGTTACTTTTTGGTTCGTTAAGGAATCTTTAACAGCCGGTAAGCGATTCAGCACCAATAATAACGAATCGAAAGTATGGGGTTTAGATTTTAAATAATCTACCGCAGAGCCTTCGAAAGTTTGTATGGTATTGGTGTAATCGTAATAAGGAGAATCGCTTTTTTTACAGGCAGTAAAATAAAGGCTCATTATTGCTAACAGCAATAATAAACTACGCTTATATAATTTCTTTTTCATCATCTTCTAAATAATTATTGCCAATATGGATTTTGGGTAATCAAGGAGTTAGCATTGATTACATCTTGCGATACAGGCCAGTAAATACCACCAGCATCTTCAAACTGCCTGAAAGTAAGGTCGGTACCGTTTTTCTTGATAAATGTACCCGGTGCTTTTTTAATCCTGTTGTATCTCACTAGGTCATACCATCTCCAACCTTCAGCCATTAACTCTCTCCTGCGTTCTTCAAAAATGGCATCAATCAAATCTTTACCAGATGCAGGGTCATAAATAATCGGACCTCTTAAATCCGCCGCTTTATTTAAAGCGGCTATAGCTTCAGCACGTTGCCCTAATACGGCACAGGCTTCGGCCCTTAACAGGGTAATTTCCTCTATTCTGCTAAACAGCATGGTAGAACTGAACAAGGTCAAATTACCTGATGTTTGTGCTGTATAAATCACTTTGATCTTGTTAAAAATTGGTTGCTCAGAAGTGAAATTATAGAAGTAATTAGTACGGTATAAGCCATTAACAGGATTAAAACTGAACCGCAAATCTTTAGGATCCGTAAATATTTTAAGAATACTATCTTTGGTCACAAACATTTCTGGTTGTGCTTTAGGAATAAATGGCGAAGCCAGCGTTAATTGCTCAATATGACCATTAGCCGTTGATAAACCATTTCCTGCCTCAAACGGAAAACCTACCAACACAGTTGCACGCTTAAAGGCAAAGGGACTATAATAATTTAAGTTCTCTGTTAAAGCGTCCATTGCAAGATATACAATACCATTGGAGCCACTTCCGTTAGATTTGGTGTAATTATCTAATACGAACTTCGAATAATTGGCAGCATCAAGATAATTACCTTGCCAGGCAGCAATATGTGCCAAAATAATGTAGGCAGATATTCTGGTAAATATATTTCCATTCCAACTCCCCCAACCTGCACCATAATATAGTCCTGGAAGAATAGGGTCGTCACCACCATATTTAAAAGGAACAACCTGTGCAGCAGCCAACAACTCTGTAGTTGCGAACTGTAAAACCTTGTCTTTATTCGTTCTTGGTACTTTAATAAAATCACCATCATGAGAAGAAGTTAACAAGGGCACATCACCCCAAATCCTAACCATATAGAAATAAGCGAATGCTCTTAATATTCTGGCCTGTGCAATATCTACATTGTTATTGATTGATGTATAACGCGAATCTAAAGGCACTATTCGATTAGAACGCTCTATAAAAAGACTTGCCGCATTAATTACAGCGTAAAATCTACGCCAGTTAGTAATTCTGTTTATAACAGGATACTGTGCATTGAGTTGTCCTGCCACAATTGATTTAAGATCCGATCTGTTTGTAATGGTAAAATCGCCTTGTCTTAAATCGCCCATTAACCAGTGGGTATTATCAGAAACTGTAGCAGAACGCATCAAACCATATATAGATGATAGGTTTGCTCTGGCATCTTCTAAAGTTTTCCAGTTGGTTTCTTCTGTGGCTAATCTTACTGACTCTACATCCTCAATTTTCTTACAGGAGAAATTGCCAATACCAATTAAGATTATTGCTAAAGTAAGTGTAACCTTTTGGCAGATACTAATTTTATAATTAGAATATTTCATAATATAAATCGTAATATTTTATAAATCCAGTTTGAAGCCTAAAACAAATGTTCGTGGGATGGTAATATTCGCACCGTCGTAAATTCCATTGTAATTGATCAATTCAGGATCAACACCTGAAAAATCGGTCAGGGTAAATACATTTAAAGCTGTTGCATATAAATAAGCCCGTCTAAATTTTCCACCAGCTTTTTTAAAGAAACCAGCTTTGCTAAAATCATATCCCAGTGTTACCGATCTTAATTTCACATACGAGGCACTTTCTAAAAATAGGTCTTGATCGGCACGATAGGGATCAACAGGGCTCCAGGGATTGTATATCGGATAGTTTTTTTCGTTATCGATAGACTGCCAAGATGAAACTTCCTTAACAGAATTAATATCGTTTCCGGCTTCGCGGTTAACAAAACCATAACGGGTTGCCTCGTATTGGTTTATGGCTTTTTGGCCGGCAGCAAAAATAAAATTGAAGTTTAAATCAAAACCTTTGTAACCAATGGTATTGTTCCAGCCACCTACAAGTTTTGGCAACCTATCGCCTGTTAAAACTTTATCCTTACTGTCTATCTTGTTGTCGTTATTATAATCAACCCATTTAGGATCACCAGCTTTTAAAGCAATACCATTAAATGTTCTGCCAGAAGGCACTTCTGCGTTAGTACTATAAATGCCTTCATTGGTATACAACCAATAACTGCCCACTGATTTTCCAACCTCTAGTTTGTTATCATTCTGATAAATTAATGAACTTAAGCCTTGAGGCAAAGCAGATAGCTTATTTTTATTGTAGCTCAGGTTTAATCCTGTGTTCCAGTTAAACCCATCCTTGTTTTGAAAAACAGAACCATTAACCAAAAGTTCGATACCCTTGTTGTTGATATCCATACCAGATTTATATTCGGTAGAATAACCCGTTTCTACAGCTACAGGTAAGCCAATTACATTATTTTTATCTTCCCGGTTATATACAGTTACTGCCGTATTGATGCGGCTGTTTAAAAATGATGCATCTAAAGTTATACTCGTTCTATCGGCAAACGGCAAAGTGATGTTGTAACCGATAAAGCCACTATTGTAAGGGCGGTTAATACCCAGTAAACCGCCATATCCTGGAATTGTGGGTTCTTCTTCCCATCCATTTTCTGAACGGTATTGTGGGCCAGCCGCAAAACGGTCATCCTGGAAAATCCTCAGTGTTCTTCCCCATGAAGCACTTAAATGCAAGGCATCAATTCCTCTATCTTGTTTTAAGAATTGTTCCTTTAAATTCCAGTTTACATTAAATGCTGGTGTAGTTACCCAACGACTGTCAGGTTGCCCGTTAGATGCACCATCTCTCCTAAGCAAAGCGCTTAGTGTTAATAAATTTTTATACGAATATTTAGCTGAGCCATAAAACGACATTAGATTGTTTCGTTCCTTATCTATATATCTAAATACGTAAAAATCATTTTTAGCCAATACATTCAGATAATCGGGATTATCAAACCCATCAACAGTTAACCTCGCATCTACAAAAGATAACTTTACATAATCATTTGGACCATTATATGCTCTGGCGTAGTTGTATTTATAAGTGTCGCCCTGTAAACTTTGACCAATTTCGAAATCAACAACATGATTTTTATTGATGTCATATTTATAGCTAATGGTATTATTCAGCGCAGCCCTTTGGGAATAACCAAAATAATTTGAAATGTAACTTATACCAGCCAACAAAGTAGATGGGATAAAATAATCTCTAACACCTTCATTATAATTAAATACCCCACTGGTAGTTATTACAAACTTATTTACTTTCGCCGTTAGCGATAAATTTCCGTTTAATACAGTAGACCTGTTATTATCAACATTTCTTTCGTTTTCATTTAAATAAAAAGCATAAGAATCGGCATTTGGCGAGAGTGGGCTACTTAAATCGGGAATGTAACGTGTTTCTGCGAAACGATCACGTAAACTTTTGTTTCGGGTACGGTCTAAGCGGGCTGTATTAACAGTGCTCGACATGGTAAGCCATTTAAAAGGAGCCATATTGATACCAAAAAACAAATTGTAACGGTTAATATCAGTATTATCAGCATTGCCTGCATTTTTTGTTCCTGAACCAAAAAACCTAAAATTTGCCCTTTCTGATCCACCGGTAATCCCTAAATCAGCAGAAAAAGTTGGTGAGTTCTGATAATATAAATCAGTCCAGTTAGATGGCCCAAAATAAGCTACGTTGGTAGAATCACGTAAATAGGACGCTGGTTTACCAGTTGGATTGTATTTTTGATAAAACTGGTTTCTAAAATTATTTTCGTAAACACCATTAACGGTATTTACCATTGGGGCTGTTACATAGCCAAAATAAGTGTTTAAGCTGATATCCCTTAACCCTGCCTTCGCATTTTTCGTAGTAATATAAATCGCGCCGTTAGCCGCATTAGGACCAAGTTTAGCCAATTCATACGGATCTTTAATAACAGTAATCGATTGAATATTATTGATATCTACCTGCGATAATAGATTGGTAGCTGGTCCAATCCTATTGTAATCGTACTTCTGAACATCAAATGCAAAAGGATTATCCGCTACTAAGGGCACACCATTTAAATAGATAGCCGGTTGTAAAGCATAAATGTCTTTTTTGTTGAAAAGTAAACCTGATGTACCTTGTATAATAATACTTTGTTCGGTTCCGGGCTCACCGTTTGGTTCCTGAACATAAACTCCGGCTAAATTGCCTTTAATAATTTGTTGTAACGAAAGATTTGGCACTAGTGCTGAAGAGCGGATGTTAACCGTATCACGTACTGCTTTGAATTTCTGTAATGCCTTCATCATCTGACCAATGGTATCGGTTTTGATCGAAAAGGTGGATGGATCTCTTTTAGCTCTGGTAGTATCCTGCTGAAAAGCATAATAACTGCCATTAGCCGTTTTAAGCCATGCCCCGTGGGCATATAAAGATTGTGATCCAAAAACAGATAAAAACAAGGCAATACAAATGCTTGTATAAATTTTAACCATTTTATTAGTTTAATTAAAAGTTTAAGTGTTTAAAGAAGAAACTCGATTGTTAAAATGCAATTAAGAAATTGCCTCTATTTGAGATTTTTGGGCAAAGCAATGCCTGAAGACAAAAAGTAAAATTTTTGATCATGGAGTGTGGTTTAGGATGTTTAGTATTAATTCTTAAAGCAATATATATTGCCCAGAATGATTAGTTTTTGTTTGTTTGCTTGTTCTACCTTGGTTAGAGGTGTAATTATTTTATTTATTAATTATTTCCTGTTAGTTTAACAGTCTTTTTGCTCGTAATACTGAAATAAAATATCGGCTCGTTATTATTTGGTAATGCAAGATATATATTAAGCAAGGGCAATTTTTATTTTTCTTAACGCAAACGTTTGCCTAAAAAATGGAGTAAAATAAGATTGTATGGTTATTAATTGCTTAAGCACAAGCTACTAAGAAGTAGTTTTCTGTCCTAACATTAGAAAATATTCTTTTCGATAATAAAACTTGCCAGCAAAACCTAAAAACAACATTTACCTGCTGTTCAAAAATTAACTTATACCAACCACATTTTGATTAAGTACAAGCATTAAGACTCTCCAATATTACCAAAATTGTATTAGAAAAAAGACGTCAGTTAAAATGAGCGCAAACGTTTGTTTTTTTTCACAAAACATAGTTTAAATAACATTGAAGCCTTTTTTCATCTAGAAAAAGTACATTCAGCTTATGAGTTCGCGTCTCAGTATGTGTTATTTTCATCAAAATCTATACAACAATTAAAAATTATCGATCACGAATAAAAAGCACACAGAATACTATAAAACATAAATCGTTTAACTAGCCTTATGACATAGAAATCTGCCACAAAAAAATCAGTCATAGAAGCACAGTGTACCATTGATGAGGTTGCCGGATTAGAATATTAACCTGTAAAAAACAAAAAAGCCTTGCCAAAAATTTGGCATGGCTAATGCTAATAAATTTATTTTCTAATTACCAAGCCAGATTTTGCACCAGGTTTGGATTAGACTGAAGATCAAAAAAAATAAGAACGTAAAAAGCTATACAGGTATATATGTTAAATAAATACCGACCAAACCATAATTATTGCATCACCAGGTAATATAAATTCAAATTTATGACATCAACCATAGCATACCATAATTATTGCCAACACCTCTTTAACTCAAAATACTATTCAATACAGCCTCTGATGCAGCCTCGCAAAAATCTATTCCTGAATAATCAGGGTTATAACCACCAATGTACGGAACGGCCATTATGTAGATTCTTTCATTCACCTGCCCCGCTTCATTAACCACCTGAAAATGATCATTTATGGTGATACCAGGCACAGTTAAAAAGTAAGTATTACCTTTCCTTATCACTAAATCATTATGTTTCATTTCTGCTTTTCCGTTCTCTGCAGACTGGAACTGCAACATGGCTGGACTAACCGTTCCGTTCTTGATTAAACTTTTAAATGGAAAATCATCGAAAGAAAGATGCGGCTGACCAACGCAATTGATAAAGGTATCAAAGTGAACCCTTGTTTTACTATCCCCAACTTTATAGTGGTAATCTGCACCACCCTTTTTTAAAGGTTCTACTTCAGCATCGTCCCCAACAGCAACAATACTTAAAACGCCTGCATCATGTAGTGCCAGCAATTCTCTGCAGGAGCTTTGGGGTACAAATGCAATTACAATAGAAATAAGGGGCATTAATACCTTTTGTAGCCGCTCCATATCTTCGGCAGAAAGGTATTTTGCAGGGTAGTTCATGGCAAAACTTAAAACGGCTAGGGCTTCTTTCCAATAAATAGATTTCCGCTTTTCTATAGATTTTTCGGCCTCTTCATATTCTTGCTTAAAAAGATCGAAAGGTTCCATTTTTTCCCTGAAACCCATCATGGCCTCCACAAATTCTTCCAGATTCTTTGCTTTGATCTGCTCATAAAAAACCGGATCTTTTTCAACAAACATTTCCTTGAAATTCTTTTCAAATACAAAATCCAAGGGTAAAAACCCTCCATTCTTAGCTATACTCTCCTGAATTTCGGCCTTGCTGAGCGTTTCTTCCTTTCCTAAATGCGAATCTTCCAGATGAAAGCGGATAGCAGGTAATAAACCATTACGTGAATGCATTACAATTTTAAATCCCTTGCTTTCTAAATGATAGGCGTAGGTGCCATCTTCATTGTCTGTAAACTTTCCATTTTGCCTGGCCAGCGTTCTTAAGGCATCAATCGCCGTTAATGATGAACCCATAATGCCAACAGCGTGGTTAAGTTTTAACGCTATCTTTTTAGGTGGGTATGGAGAATCGAAATAATTTGGAATCCTGCCCTCATATTTTTTAGGCCAATTGTGCCCGGTACAGATAATAACCTGATCGAAATAAAGTTTATCATGATTTTTAATACATACGCCCACTGTATTGTCATCAGGAGCGTCAATAATATCTTCTACAATGCAATTTAAGTGGACATTGGTTTTGATTCCTTTTTTGGCCGCAGCTTTTTTGAGGAGATTGAATTGAGCCGATAGGTATTCACCAAAAAACAGTCGGGGCAATACTTTGTACTCGTTAAATTTCTCTTCGTTAATATTAAATTTTTTTAAAATACTTTTTGGAGCTATTTTCACCCAATCTTCAATGGAGTTAAAGATGACCGGAATTTCATTGTCTGATACATTGGTGATATGTTCTACATTAGCACCTTCGGCACTATAAGGCATACCCGCGCCTAAATAATCTTTACGCTCGAAAATGTCTATCTCAAAATTGGCCGCTTTTGATTCTGTTAATCTTTTATACATGAAAAGACCGCTCGGCCCACCACCAACAATGGCAATTCTTTGTTTTGCTGTTTTACTATTCATTTATAATTCATACAATCATAAAAAAGGAAAATTGTTTTGTTTTTTTGCCATGGAAACACAGAATGCACGGAATTAAGCAGCTTAATTTGTCATCTTGAGCACAGCGAAGGATCTAGATATTATAATGAAGTCGCTGTATTTCATCCGCCAAATGATTCTTCACTGTACTCAGAATGACAGTAGAAAGCCCCCAGCTTTGTGTTCTTCACGCCTTCCTTCTTCATGTCCTTTGTGGTAAAAAATGAAGAAAATCATAAAATACCAAGAACCAATTGTACTTATTACTGTTAAAAGAAAAGTCAACAAATTAAATATGGATACACCAAAACCAAAATTATACATGCTTTTATTGGGATCGAAAGCACCGAAAAGAAATGTAGAACAGCACGATTATTTCTTCGGCATTGCCCATTCGCTTAAAGCACTTGTCCCCGAAATTAAAGCGTTTTGGCCCGAAGCAGGAAGCAGTATCCATATTGACGGCTGGCGGGAAGTGAATAAGGTCGACAATTATGAAATCAACATTAAATTAAGAGATAGTTCTACAGCTCTTTCTACCGACAAACTATTTTTCATTAACCTTGGTGGCTACCAATCGAACCAACTATATGAACAACACTATATTGTTTTATCTGTTCATAATGAAAGGGCCAAGGCAATACAGGAGGCAAAGAAAACGGTATTCTTTAAAACCAATTCGATAAAAGGCGCCAATGCCCATATTGATGAAAAGTATGGCATTGATGTAGATGATATTTATAAAATTGAAGATATTTTAAGCGAAGAATCGAAACAAAAATACCATATCGAAATAAAAACATCTTCAGGCGATCTACCTGAAGATGAAATTCATTTGGGTTATCTTAAACTAGATAAACTTTAATAAGGTTATTTTTTCGCCAGTTTTTTTAACCAAGCCACTATATCAGCAGCCGCTTTATCATTTTCGAAACCCATTTCTTTTGGTAAACGTCCGTTAACATATTCGTCATACAACCATGGGTCGGCAATGGCAATTACCGTTCCTTTACCATACTTAGCTGAAGCAATAACTGTTGCATTAGCCGCATTTTTCAAAACCGGTTTTGCACCATTTTTGGTTTCAATAGCGCAAACATCTTTCATAAATATTTTTTGCGCCGTTTTAAATACAGGATTATTTTTGGTTGAAATAGCGCCATCTTCAAAATGTTTATCATCAATAACATGATTTTCCATTTCATTGCTAAAGTGCATACCAAATACATTGGCTAGTTTATTAAAGTGAGGTAATTCTACGTTTGCACTATCATTGGCAAACATCACCAATATGCCACCTTGTTTTACCCATGCAGAAATTTCAGTTATATCTGCCGCCTGTATATAATTTGGTTTTGGGTTTTCTTTTGGTCGATCAGGATCTACAATTATATATACATCAGTTCCTTTTAGCTTTGCTGCAGTAGGAGCCGTTTCTAAAGAATCTAACTTAAAGCCTTGTTTCTTAAAGATATTTCCTAAAATAAAGAAATTCCCATAATCGCTTCTGCCCCATAAATAATGAAAACGCTCTACCTCACCCGCTTTATTTTTTCGGGTTTCGCGATTAAAAAAATAATCTAAGGTAACGGTTTGTGCACTTGCCAAAACAGATGAGCAGATTAAAATAGAGAGTGTGCAAACTCTAAAAAACATTTTCATAAAATATATCGGGTTAAATTGTAAATATCAATAACCCAAAAGTATAAAATTTAACTATAATCAAATTGTTGTAATCAACCGCTATAGACATAATTAACTATAAAACTTACTCCATATCAAACTAAATTGATTTATCATAACAAAAAAATAGCACAACACTATTCAAATTAACAGTTTTAGAGCCAATGCAGATAATCGTGCTCTCCATCATTTTTTTTCTTGTTTACTTTAATTCGCTTTTTGTACAAAGCCACTAAAAAGAAAGCAATTATAAGAAAGGTAGCGCCTATCTGCGCTATACTTTCTAAATCGAGATCGAACATATCGTTTGTTTTATAGGTTTATTTATTAATTTACCCTTACCGGTTCTCCCTTCGCCGTTATGGCCACCGGGCTACTCGCCATAAACCCCTGCGGGATCTTGGGTTCTATCCATGTAGATTTGGGCGGCAAAAACTCACCCATTTCTGCGGCAGTTATAAATGCATCGGCTGTCATCGGAAAAAGAGAAAAACCAATTGATGCTTCATCATGATTCAACGCTGCAAGAAATTGAGACCATTTGCAATCCGGAAAGCAGACTAGTCGTTCGTCTTCCTTTGGTTTATTGATACCCAGCACAGCTGACAGAATTTTATCTTGTAAAATCACCGCATCTGGCACTGCTGACAATGCCATAGAAGCCTGATTTAAGTCCAGTTGATACCATTCGCCTTTAAAACAAAGGCCTAACCTGTTCTTCTGATCAGGTTTATAAGCTTTGTTATTGGGGATTTTTGAGATGTAATAATACTGTTCGAGTTTTTCCATCAGCAGTGAATAAGAAATATCTGCCACCGAAACCACTCTATGAAAGGCACCTATAGAAATTACATCGGCAGAAACAAAAAGCGAACTGATCTGCTGAGGCGAGTTCTTCTGCAACGAACAGGCTGCTTCCAGGCGATGATGACCGTCGGCAAGGTAAACCGCATCAAGTTTCATAAATTCCGCAACAAATTTTTCAATAACATCTTCTTCCAATACCTGATAAAGAAAATGTTCCATCTGCGACCATTCGCTTGCCAAAGGTTTACGCGTACGCACTACAAAATCAATAAGCGTATCTAAAGTTTTATCTTTTTTATGGACCAATAAGATTGGCGATTTTTGTGTTGCTTTATTTTTACGGTCTATTTTAAGCGATTCTACTTTCGATGATACGGTCTCTTCGTGCCTTTTTATTGCATTTACTGGCGTTTGAGAGAGATCGGTAGCTGCCCAAATCCCCCTCATTACACCAAATTCGCTACGGAACTCGTAAACATAAATAGCAGGCCGATCATCTAAAGGACATCCGAATAGATTAACCAGGTCTTCAAACGAGAGCTGCTCATTTTTATGCACTTTACCGTTTACCTGATCAGAAATCATCAGATCAAAGATATCTTTACCTGGCTGTAATGCCTTTAATGGAGAGATTTTTATCATCGTTTAACGGATTATTCGAGTTCAAGAACTGTTTTATCACTGTATATTTTTTCAAAACTGGCCATTGCATTTACCAATACTTCAACGCTCGATAATGGAAGTGCATTGTAAAGTGAAGCCCTAAATCCACCAACTGTTCTATAGCCTTTTATGCCTACAATCCCCTGATCTACTGCAAATTTTAAGAACTCGGTTTCTACCTCTTTATTAATGGCTAAGAAAGTAACGTACATTCGAGAGCGATGCTCAACATCGGCCGTGCCATAAAAAAGCGGATTCCGATCTATTTCGGCATATAATAATTTTGCCTTTTCTATATTTTTTTGTTCTATTCCATTAACACCACCCTGATCTTTCAGCCACAATAAATTAAGCATGGCCACATAAATAGAAAAGACTGGCGGTGTATTATACATGCTCATATTATCGCGGAATACCCGATAATCCAACATTGATGGGATTTCTTTTTTTGCCTGATCAAGAAATTCATTTTTAGCGATAACCAGCGTCATTCCTGCTGGCCCCATATTCTTTTGGGCACCTGCATAAATAAGATCAAAATCGGTGATGTTAATTTTTCTGGAAAAAATATCTGACGACATATCGCATATCAACGGCGCACCGGCAGTAGGGAAATCGAATATTTCTGTCCCCTCAATCGTATTATTTGAAGTACAGTGTAGGTAAGCAGCTTGTTTATTGTTATTAAACTCAACCGGGATATAAGCATAATCTTTATCTTTCGAAGACGCAACCAGCTCTACTTCGCCAAACAATTTGGCTTCTTTAATGGCTTTTTGTGCAAAATAACCGGTATCAAGATAAGCGGCTTTTTTCCCTTCACTCAAAAAATTCATCGGAACCATAGCAAATTGTGTACTGGCCCCACCCTGCAAAAAAAGTACTGAATAATGATCGGGAACAGATAACAACTCGCGCACCAAAAGCTGGGTTTTAAGTACTACATCTTCAAATTCTGGCGATCGGTGAGAAACTTCTAAAATAGATAAACCCATCCCTCCCCAATTCATTACGGCCTGAGCAGCTTGTTCCATTACAGATGACGGCAATATGCACGGGCCGGCACCGAAATTGTGTTTTTTATGCATGAGAAAAATAATATTCGGTTAAATTAATTATAGTGTAAAGATCAGTAGTTAAGCAAATTATACCGCAACAACTTAATTTTTTGGTAAAAATTATTTTTTATCAAACCCTAAACATCCTAAAAATTTGGTTTGGCATACCAGGAAAATAAGCTGGCAGAATATAATTTTTATTTGCACTCCATAATTTTCACTATTATTGTAATTTATACACTAAGTATGTTTTTAAAAAACGGCAATAAATTATATAAATATACCTTATTTTAACTATTTTTAGGCTACACAAAAGCGAACAAAAAATAAACAATTATACACTAAGTATTTACATGCAACCTCAAAAAGTTGACCAGACTGATATCGAAATCCTAAATCTTTTACAACGTGATGGATTATTAACCTATAAAGAAGTTTCGGGAAAGCTTAGAAAAAGCATGACCCACATTGTAGACCGCATTAAAAAACTGCGGTCAAATGGCTACATCAAATCAACAGTTGCCATTGTAGACATCGATAAACTGAGGTCGCATTTTATAGCCTTTCCTCACATTCAACTTACCATACATTCAGAAGATATTGTAAGGGCGTTTAAGGCCGAAATGGAAAAATACCCTGAAGTGATGGAATGTTATCATCTTACCGGACATTTCGATTTTATGCTCAAGGTAGCCATGCCCGATATGGTTTCTTACAACAATTTCCTGAGAGACAATATAGGCGCACTGGCTTATGTAGGAAATATTCAGAGTTTTTTAGTACTTAATCAATCGAAAGCCGAAACCGCGTATGCTTTGTAGATTGGTTAACCAGCAATTTAAGCGTGGCGGCAGATGTTACCATCTGCTGCGATTAAAACTTGATCAATGAATTTCTAAACCCGTCTGATGGTAACATCTGACAGTACGAAAAAACAGCCAACTGGAAATTGTCAACCGTTAACTGTTTATGCCCATGGCGTAAAGGATAATATTTACCCCGAATTTGGTATTGTCTTCAGCTAAAAAACGTTTGTTCCTGAAATCATAATCCCACTCGCAGCCATAATCTTTATTGCTGTATAATACCCCTATCCTATTATTAATGGTAATTGCTTTCAGGTAATCGTGCACCAGATCATCACCCCAACCGTTTAACTCGAAAGAAGTTGTAGGTGGACCTTTCTCAAACTTGAAGAAAGCATTATAGATACCATGATTGTTGGGGATTTTTTTCAAAGCTTGCGGGCCAAATAAATTGCTCATCTGCGTTTCGAATGAGCGGGCAAATAAACCATCAATATCATGGTTGCAATCATCTACAAAAACGAAACCTCCGTTATGCACATAGGTTTTAAAATTTACGGCTTCTTGTTGACTGAATTGAACCAGTTTATGCCCGCTTAAATAACAAAAAGGATATTTAAATAAATCGCGGCTGCCCAGTTCTACAATTTTCTCTTCTTCATCTAAGGGGATCGTGGTATACTCTAAAAGAGAATTTAAGAGGTTAGAAGGCATGCGCTGATCGGTATCCCAATCGCCCGAATTATATTTTAACCTCGCAAATGTAAATTTAGCTCTTTGCATCACCCTAAAATTACCTTCATTTTTTATTAATCTGCTTTTTTATCCTAATTATCGTGTAAATTTTTTGATATTCTTTCCATTAGGCTAAAAACTATCTACCAATATGCCCTATATTGAAGCACAATATCGTTATACTAAAAAATCAACCGTTTTGGAGCGTTCAGAAAGCAACCTAAAAATATTGATCGATAAGATCTCCCTTTTAAAAAGCGAAATACAAAAAGTAATTGTGGGCCAGGATGTGATCATTGAAGAAATGCTGATCGCTTTAATGGCTGGCGGACATTGTTTACTGGAAGGTGTGCCGGGCTTGGCTAAAACTTTAATGGTAAGAACTATGTCGCAGGCTTTAGATCTTTCTTTTAGAAGAATCCAGTTTACGCCTGATTTAATGCCTACCGATATCGTGGGCACTGAAATACTGGAAGAAGACCATGTAACGGGAAAACGTTTTTTTAAATTTAACAAAGGTCCTTTGTTTGCCAACATTATCCTGGCAGATGAGGTAAACAGAACGCCACCAAAAACCCAATCGGCACTATTAGAGGCCATGCAGGAATTTGAAGTAACTTATGGCGGACAAACCTATCCTTTAGATCGCCCATTTTTTATTCTGGCTACGCAAAACCCGATTGAGCAGGCCGGAACCTATCCCCTACCAGAAGCACAATTAGACCGCTTTCTTTTGTACATCAAAATCGGTTACCCGACGGCGGCTGAAGAAACACAGATTTTAAGCAGTACAACAGGCAGTAAAAAAGCGGTGATCAACCCGATTATCGGTGCAGAAGAAATCAAAGAACTTCAGGCCATTACCCGCGAAGTAAGCATCAGCAATGATTTAATTACTTATGTAAGCGAAATCATCCGCGCCACCCGACCTGATACCACGACTGTAAATTTTGTAAAAGAATGGGTACGTTGGGGCGCTGGTCCGCGGGCAGGACAAGCCTTAATATTAACAGCAAAAGCAAGAGCTTTATTCAAAGGCAGGTACGCTGTAATTATGGAAGATTTACAAGCCATGGCTTATCCGGTATTGCGGCACCGGGTATTAATGAACTTTAAAGCCGAGGCTGAAAATGTTTCATCAGATAAAGTTACCGATGAACTGATCAAAGCCATTTCGAAACCAAAAGCCAATATTTAATGAGTAAACTGCTCGATCCAAAAGTATTGATGGCCATTAAAGACCTTTCATTATCGGCTAAAATGACGATTGATGGTTTTATGAACGGCATTAATAAAAGTACCGTAAAAGGACCAGGATTGGAGTTTAGCCAATACAGAAGTTATCAACCCGGCGACGATTTACGGTCGCTCGACTGGAAAATGTTTGCCCGCTCCGACCGTTATTATATCCGCGAATCGGAGGTGGAAACGAATATTGCCGTCCGCATATTAATAGATGCCAGTGCTTCGATGAACCATAGTGATGGCCATTTTACCAAAATAGATTATGCAAAATATCTTGGTGCATCTTTAGCTTACCTCGCCAATTTACAGGGCGATGCCATTGGTTTATATGTGCTGAAAAATTCAGGGATCTTTTCCATGACCCCAAAGCAGGATTATCAACATTTGGCCCGATTATTTTACCAGTTGGAGCAGATCAGTCCCAATGGAAGATTTACAAAGCCTATTCATTATAAAGAACTATTTGCAGGTGCACAAAAACGCGAACTATTAATTTTTGTTACCGATCTTTATCAAACAGATGATGAAATCATCAAACTGTTAGATACATTGAATACTCTTCGGCACGAAATTGTGGTTTTTCATGTAGTCTCAAGAAATGAGCTTGACCTGGATTTCAAGGGCTATAGCACCTTTGAAGACCTGGAGACAGGAGAGACCGTTCAGATTGATCAGGAAAAAGCCCGACAGGGTTATAAAAGTAAACTCCATACTTATTTAGAGGAGGCAAGAGTTAAAATGCTCGACAGAAGAATTTTCTATAGAACCATTTGTACCGATGAACCTTTAGACCAGGCTTTGAGGGATTTTTTAAAACAGAGAAGTAAACTTAGAATTTAAACGGTGCAATTTTTATATCCCATAGGTTTACTGGCGCTTGCAGGCTTAATTATCCCGCTCATTATCCACTTGTGGAATGTTAAACAGGGCAAAACGGTTAAGATTGGCAGCATCGCCTTCCTGGGCGAAAGTTCGAGAGCAAGTTCGAAAAGCTTTAAAATTAACGATTGGCTTTTATTGGTTTTACGCTGTTTGATTTTGGTGCTGCTGGCATTTCTTCTGGCACAACCTTACCTTAAAAAAATAATCTCGGGCAAAAATAAAACCGGGTGGATTTTAGTTGATGAAGCAATGCTTCCACAGGTTTTTAAAACGCATAGTAAGACAATAAATTCATTAATAAAACAGGGTTACGAAATCCACGATTTTAATGTAGGGTTTAAACCACTAACCTTAAAAGATACCGCTCTTAATGAAACAAAGCAGGTTAATACTTTAAGTTATACAGCTCTACTGAGTGCAGCTAATCAATTTATTCCACCGGGAGCTGAAGTTTATTTTTTTGCCGATCGACGCTTAAACCTTTTTGGTGATGAATTGCCATCCCTTAACTACAAGTTGAATTGGACACCATTAAACCGAAATGATACTTTAAGCAGTTGGATAACAGATTATGCAGGGAAGAAATATGAAGCAAAATCAAATCCCTCAAGCATCGCTTATCAGGCTTTAAATTCGGCAGACGATTTGCCAATAAACATCGCCATATACGAAACTTCGGGTATTACAGACAGTAAATACCTAATCGCGGCCTTAAAAGCCATTGAAAGTTTCACTAAACGGAAAATCATTGTCAATCCACCGATAGGGAAAGCTGATATTGGTTTTTGGTTATCAGATGATGCGGTTGCCGCAAGCTTTAAATCTTCCATTGCACCTAACGGAGCCTTATTTCAGTATGAAAAAGGAAAGCTAATTGACACACCATCATTTATCAATATTGATGGCCATCATATTAAATTGAGTAAAAGAATTGCCTCAACCAGTCAAGCCGAAAAAATATGGAGCGATGCTTTTGGAAATGCAATATTGACAAATGACAAGGCTGATGCCTTACATATCTTTCACTTTTACAGCCGGTTTAACCCACAATGGAACGAACTGGTTTGGGATGGCTTATTTGTAAAAGCATTGATGCCAATTGTGATCAGAACGGAAAATTCAACAGACTTTGGTTTTGAAGACAACCCTGCCGATCAGCGGAGATTATCAGTCCAGCAAAAAGAAGTTACCGAGATTACTAAAACAGAAGCCACAAAAACCACGAAAAACGAGTCGCTTGGAATTACAATCTGGATAGCAGCTTTATTGATTTTTACCACCGAACGTATTTTATCATTCAGAAAAAAAACTAATCATGTTAAAAGCTGAAGGACAAAACTGGATCAGTAACCTAAGGAAAAAGTGGATTAGCTTTTACCTGATCAGCACTGTTGCAATTGCTTTGGCCATTGCTTTGGTTTTATCGGTTATTGGCGTTTATCTGCTGCATTTTTCTCCATGGCTTTTTACACTGGCTTTCCCTGTCGTTCTGGCTATTCTTCTATTCTGTAAACCCATTTGGAAAACAACGGACCATGATGTTTCGCGTTTTGTAAACAACCAATATCCCGAACTGGAGGAAAGTGCCGATCTCCTGCTGCAAAATCAAGATGAATTGACTATGCTGCAACAACTGCAGCGCAACAAAATCGAAAATATAATCCCCAACCTATCGCAGCCAAAAGAACCTCTGAAGAAACTATATTTAGGTCTGGCGATGTTGCTTGCTGCTTTATTGATCAGTTTTGGAATCATGAAAATCCCTCAGGCCAAAAAAAACGGTCTACCTATTCAGGAAACCAAAACATCTGTCCCTAAGATTAAAGAAAATATTCCTGCAGAAATTTCCGATTTCAGCGTTACCATCATTCCGCCTGCCTACACTCAAAAAGCTGAGCGTAAACAAAAGCAGTTTACTATTGCTGCCGAAACAGGTGCCAAAATAGCCTGGAAAATCGAAACGAACATTGGTATTAAAAAACTAAAAATCATCTTTAACGACAACGAAATTGTTTCGCTAAAAGCGTTAAATGCATCACATACGCAGTGGACTTATAGTAAAACTGTTAGTAAATCGGGCTTTTATCAACTGGATCTGGACGGTAAAAAATCAGATCTCTACCAGATCGAGATCATTCCTGATTTACCCGTTACGATTAAAATTACACAACCCAAACAGCACACAACCATTGATATCGGTCAGCCCCAAAAGATTAACCTGAACGTGTCACTTACAGATGACTATGGCATCAACGACGCTTTTATATCGGCAACTATGGCCAGTGGTA
>Ga0163161_10000218_pt1 | contig 52323 bp, 50 predicted proteins | sample S45metaG_FD_129847 | JGI IMG/M metagenome (GOLD analysis project Ga0163161, IMG submission 129847) | Switchgrass rhizosphere microbial communities from Kellogg Biological Station, Michigan, USA - S4-5 metaG | ecosystem: Host-associated > Plants > Roots > Rhizosphere > Soil | place: USA... | reverse complement strand
TTGAACCAAAAAACTATTCCCCATTCGCATCACCAGTCAACACACTACTCATGTAATCAAAAAACGGACGCATATCCCTAAAGGCCTGCCCCATTTGCTGGACAAAATTATCACTCACTACAGCCTCATCATCAAATCTTTTAACCAGCAGGAATTGCTTAAAACGCAAAAGATCGATATCTGGATGTTCGGCTTCGAAACCTTTTGGCGTAGTTTTCAATTGTTCGCCAGCTAAACTACCAAAAGCAGATACAAAATCTTTGCTGCTTAAAATATCGCGCAAGGGTTGCGCGTCAAAAGCAATATCGTCCCTAATCAGCTTCAGGTCTGCAGGAGATGGACCCCAAAATCCACCACCAACAAAGCTGTTTCCTTTTTCAATATGGAAATAATAGCCACCACGCCTGCTTTTACCTGCCCGTTTAAAACTTCCACTCCAATGTGTTTTATAGGGTGTTTTATCCAACGAAAAGCGTGTATCGCGATAAATGCGGTATAAACTTTTCTTGCCCGATGGGGTTTCAATTACATCATGCAAATTCAACTCGGTTAATAAAGCTGAGGCAAAATCTTCGACATTTGCCTGTTCGGATAAAAATTCGGATTTACGCTCGTTAAACCATTCGCGGTTGTTGTTCTTCTTCAATTTCTCCAAAAAATCGATACTGGAACGCTGTATTTTTATAGGGGTAGCCGGCATTTGGTAACTTTTTTTTATAGGTATTCTGGCTTCAAAGATAACAGCTGCACAAAAGAGATTATCCATACTGGAGTAATAAAGTTAAATTAATAATTAACGCCCGCTATCACCAACCGCTAATTCAACAACTTAGTTATTTCATCATTCTCCATCCTTTTTTCACCGCCTTAGTTACCTGAGCACGTCCAGTCAAATTGCCCCTTCCTTCAATCATTTTTGTTTAAAAAATCAATTAAGCTTAATTTACACAAAAATTGAAGCAGGAAACCAGAAGGTTATAACATGAATTTTCAAAGTGTAGTGCCAAATAAGGATATATCGCTTTTTGTGAAGGATATATTGGTATTCGAGAATACGGATACCACTGTAAAAACATGTCTACCGTTTTTTGCCGATGGCTACCCCGGACTGATGTTCCATCAAACTCCGGCAGGACTGGTTGTTAATCCGCACCAAAAGCTGATGCCAACCCTTTTTCTATATGGACAAACCTTAAAACCGATCGAATTGGAGATGAACGGTGCTTACCGCATCATTGTTTTTCAACTCTATCCTTTTCTATTGAAAGGCTTTTTTAATATCACGCCTGATAGCATTAACGACAACTGTTACGATTTAACCGAATTAAAGGATTTTGATGTAAACGCTTTCTCTGCCATATTGCTTTCCTTAACCGACACCCATCAGCGGGTTGAATGTCTCAGTCACTTTTTATTACAGTTATTTATCCTGAAAAAGCAGAAGCTCGATTATAAGATTCTTCAGGTCATCAAATCCATCATTAAAGAAAAAGGCACTGAAAACATCAATGATATCGCCAAATCCCATCACATCAATAGCCGTACACTCGAGCGTCGTTTTTTTGCCGAAACAGGTCTTTCGCCCAAGCAATTCGCCAAAATAATTCAGTTTCAATCTTCATTAGAACAGCTGAACTATAAAGATTTTACCAAACTTACCGATATCGTTTATGAAAATGGTTTTTCCGATCAGTCGCATTTCATAAAGGTATTTAAGGCCTATACGGGGAAAACACCAAATGCTTTTATCAGACAGTAAAATTAGTTCAACTGTCGTTTTTTTTCTATTCTGCCTCCCTGCTCCTCACGACATTTGTTTGTATAAACTTTAAATCATATACAAATGAAACTAGTTATTTTCGGAGCCACAGGAAGCGTAGGCATCCATCTTGTAAAAAATGCATTGGCCAAAGGCCATCAGGTAACAGCTTTTAGCCGCAGTGCCGGTAAACTTCAGACCTTAAAACACGAGAATCTAAACATTTTCGAAGGCGATCTCATGGACAGCGAGGCTGTAACCGTAGCCATCACCAATCAGGACGCCGTTTTGTGCGCCATCGGAGATGGACGAGCGGGCAAAGTAAGGGCCATCGGTACTAAACACATCATCGAAGGCATGAAAAAAGCCAATGTGAAAAGACTGATCTGCCAAACTACCCTCGGTTTGGGCAGCAGTGCAGGTAATTTAGATTTTGTTTGGAAATACATCATGTTTGGCTTTTTCTTAAAGAAAGCATTTAAGGATCACGAGGTTCAGGAACAATATCTCTTCGGGTGCGACCGTGATTATACCATTGTGAGACCAAGTGCCTTTACGGATGGCGAAATCACTAAACAATACATAGTGGGGTTTGATGGAAGCTATAAGAATCTGAGTCTTAAAATCAGCAGAGCCGATGTAGCCGATTTTATGATTGATCAGCTGGCCAACCCTCAGGGAATAAAAAAAGCGATCAGTATTTCCAACTAAACCATCATTAAAACAAACTCATGCCTCAGGAGGTGCTGTTTACCACGAAAACACCCTGAAGCATGAGTTATTATTCTTTTCTTACTTATGACAATCAGTCATTCTCTCATTTTTTCACCACCTTAGTTACCTGAGCACATCTGAGGCGATCGCCCCATTCAATTATCATTCAACACCTCCATCAGACCTCATACATTTCACATCTCCTTTTTTCACCACCTTAGCCATCTAAGTTCATCTGAGAAGATCGACCCATTCAATAACTCAATCATTCTCTCATTTAATCATATACATCTACACTCATCCGTTTTCCATCATCCATCTTACATCTCACATCCTTTCTCCCCCGTAGAAATACTGTATTTTCTTTTTTTCAGAAAAATATTTAAACCAAATCTATCTTATGTTGTTAATCCGTTCAATATCCCTAATCATATAGGATCTAACCTTGAAATAACATTAGATCCGGCGTACTGAATTGATTTAAAAAGGCCCTAATTAAGAAAACGATGAATCAAAATGAATTCAGCTTAGCTGCAAACACGCATGCGTCAGCACTTCATTCGCATGCCATGCAATTTACCAAAGATCCCGATGAGGCGAAAGATCTGGTACAGGATACGCTGCTTAAAGGCATCCGCTTCTGTCATAATTTCGATCAGGGCACCAACATTAAGGGTTGGCTCTATGTGATTATGCGGAATACCTTTATCAATAACTACCGCTCGAACAAGAAGCGAAGTGAAATGGTAACAACCGAAGAGGAAATTTCGAGTGCACAGCTTCTCAAAAGTTCTTCCCGCAATGCTTCCGAATCAGGTTTTGTCATCAGCGACATCCAGCGGGCATTAAACAGTATACCACCTGCTTTTAGCATCCCCTTTCAAAGGTATTTTGAAGGATATAAATACCACGAAATTGCCGAAGAGCTCGATATCCCGTTGGGAACTGTAAAAACACGTATCCACCAGGCCCGTCTCGAACTCAAAAAATACCTCAAAAACTACCGGGGCAATTACCACTTTTAAATCACAACGCATTAGGATCACAGCAAAGATGATTTAGCTCATCGTTGTGGGCTAAAATTAGTTATGCTATCATTTGGATGCCTTATAGCGTGATTTTTAAGCGTTCTGCTAGCTTCCGTTAATCAATCCCGGAATATAATGTTCATTTTAAATCAATATTTAAGCCTAAAGGCCTTGAATGAATTTTGACGCTTTTTTTTTTAAAAAAATGCGCTCAGCAGTTCATCTTACTTTTTACATCATCCTCCATTCTCGGTTGAAAATCATATTTTTATCCCTGAAACATTCCCATCATGATGAAAAACTGGTTTAGCAAGAATTCTACACACTTCCTCATTGTATTTTTACTTTCCGTTATTTGCTTTCTTTTTTTTAGTCCATCGTTTATGGGCAAAACCCTCGGACAAAATGATGTCACCAGGGCACAATCCACGCAGACGGAAATTAACCGCTACAAAGAAAAAGGAGAAACTATTTTATGGACCAACCAGATCCATGGCGGGATGCCCACCTTTCAAATCTGGGCACCCTATCCGGCCAACATCACCACCTGGGCGGTTAAGGTAATTAGCTATGCCCTGCCAGCGCCAACTGGAATTTTCATGATCCTTTTACTCGGTGCCTATTTGCTTTTTTGTGTGCTCAAAATCAACCCATGGCTATCTTTTGCAGGTGCACTCGCGTTCGGATTCTCTTCTTATAATATTATTCTCATAGGTGCAGGCCACTCCAATCAGATCTTCGCCATTGCTTTTTTTGCCCCGGTTATCGCTGGTATTATCCTTATTTTCAGAAAAGAATACCTTATGGGTACGATTCTGCTCAGTACCTTCCTGGCCATGGAAATCAGGGCCAACCATATCCAAATGACCTATTACCTCCTGCTGGCGATCCTGCTTTTTGTGCTGATAGAATGTTATAAAGCCATCAAAGAAAAAACGGTTCCTGTATTTTTTAAATCTGTTGGTTTTTCTGCCGCTGCTGCCATACTGGCGATTTTAGTGAATATTTCTTCGCTATGGAGCACTTACGAATATGGTAAAGAAACTATCCGTGGCAATTCTGAACTCAGCCCCTCCACCACGAAAAAAACAACCGGCTTACCCCGTGATTATGCTTATGAGTGGAGTCAGGGTGTGGGCGAATGCATTACCTTTTTAATCCCGAATGCTTACGGTGGCAGCTCAAGACCCAGCACCAGTCCTGAATCTAACCTTGTTAAATCGCTTAAAACCCTGGGGGCTGATGATAGCCAGGCTTTAGGCATTGCACAAAGTATGCCCGCACTCTATTGGGGCGAAAAACCCTTTACCGAAGGCTCCTTTTATTTCGGTGCCATTATTGTATTGTTCTTTGTACTTGGCCTTTTCATTGTAAAATCGAGCATCAAATGGTGGCTCTTATCAGTGATCATCCTGACCATGTTGTTGTCCTTTGGTAAAAACTGGCCATACCTTTCCGATCTGTTTTTTTATCATGTACCGCTATACAATAAATTTCGAGCGGTAGAATCGATCCTCGCCGTGGCAGGACTTTGTTTTCCGATGCTGGCCATCCTAACGCTACAGGAAATCATCATCAACAGTAACAAAAAACTTTTGCTCAAAAAAACACTGCTGGCTTTTTACATTACCGCTGGTTTTACACTCTTAATCGCTGTGGTGCCTACCCTGTTTCTATCTTTCAAAAGTGCAAACCATAACGAAATGCTTAACCAGATTGCTACGGCTTTTAAAATCGGTGCCCCTGAAGCCAACACCATCGGAAATGCGTTGGTTGAAGACCGGAAATCGCTTGCACAAAGCGATGCCATCAGAAGCCTGGCTTATATCATTGCCGCATTTGCATTGCTTTGGTTTTACCTGAAAGATAAACTTAGCCTGACTATTTTCCCCATTGCCATCGCCTTGATCGTATTGATTGATCTGTATACGGTTGATAAACGTTATGTGAATAAAGATAGCTTTGTGGCCAAATCCATCACCAACACACCCGAGCCCAGGGCCGTCGACTTAGAAATATGGAAAGACCGCGATATCAACTATAAAGTAATTGATCTTACCAAAGATATCTTGAGCGATGCCACTACCCCTTATTTCCACAAATCGATAGGTGGATATTCTGCAGTGCGCTTAAAAAAATTCAACGAGATTGTTGAAATACAGTTTGCCAAGGGCGTTAATCCCAATATTCTGGGCATGCTGAATACGAAATACATCATTACCAGCGATTCTACCCAGCAGTTGCGTGCCATGGCCAATCCTGCGGCCTGCGGTAACGCCTGGTTTGTAAACAACCTCACTTTTGTAAAAAGTGCAGATGCAGAAATGAATGCCTTAAGCACTTTGGATCCCAGGAAGGAGGTGATTGTTAACGAAAAATTCAGCAGCCTGATCAACAAAGCAAGCATTAACAATGCCTTACCCAACGGGCAGATCAAACTGACCAGCTACTCGCCCGACACCCTGGTTTACGAAAGTAATTCGCCACAGGCCAATACCGCTGTATTCTCCGAAATTTACTACAACAAAGGCTGGAAAATGTTTATTGATGGAATTGAAAAGCCCTATTTCAGTGTCAATTACATTTTAAGAGGTGCACAAATAGCCGCCGGGAAGCATAAAATTGAATTTATTTTTCATCCGGCTTCTTATTATGTGGGCGAAAAAATCTCATTCGCCGCATCCCTGCTGTTGGTTCTGCTGATCGGCGCTGGCTTGTATGTGAACTTTAGTCGGGCGCGGAGCGAAAGGCGGTAAGCGTTAGGCGTTTAGGGTTGAGGGATTAGCGCTACCTGTCCTGATTGCGGCAGATGCGCACACCATCCCAATCGGCCACGAGTGGACAAACACAGATTAAATATTCCATCTGTGTTTATCCTTTTATCTGTGGTTAATTATTCTATAAATTAAAACAACGGCCTACCCAACATCGCGTTATAAAACAGCAATGAGATCAACACAAAATATAGCAACGAAAAAACAATAACTGGCCTTGCCGTTTTTACTTTGGTGAGCAACACAAACAAAGGCACAATCTGTAAAGCATGCAGTCCCATAAAATGGGCAATGCGCAAATCACCTGCTATCGTACTCCAGTTAAACAACGGAATCCCCGGACCGCCATCTGCCGCACCAACCGTATGGGCCAGTCGCGAAGCCATAATCCCACCCTCTAGAGCAAAAACAGCAGCCATGATAATACCCAAACGCATTGCCCACAATAAAGCAGGACTGATATCGACAGCCTTTACCTTAAAAAATACAATCCCCATATACAACGCAAATAAAGTTTGCGAAACAATTACGATCCCCATTGATGCAAACACCAAAGCATTCGCACCTGAAACATTATAATGCGACAATTCACCTCTCGCTGCCTGCGTAGCAATGGCGATCATCTCAAAAGTCATGGCGAAGACCGTAAAATTCGCAAAGCGTTTTTTTAAACGCACATATGGGAAGTATTGCAAAAACAGTGGCCAGGTTAAACAATAAATGGCGATGGAAATGGCAAATTTGATCGGTTTAATCCAAAGGTTTATGCCCATCAGTTGCCGGTGATCGAACAATGTGATAAGCAACATCAGCGCCATTAGAACCAAATGACCTATACCGCAGTAGTATAAAGCAGGACTAGCAGTCTTAATCCTTGTGAATAAAGTTTTCATCACTATGATTTAATTTTTTGGATAATCAGATAAAGTAAATAACCACAAGGGCCGAACATAAAGGTGAGTAGTAAACAAGGGATCACAAGCCAATGTGAAACACTTTTATCCTGTGCCGATTTTATAATGGAGAACCCGATCAGCAGATCAAAAGCGAGATAATGTACCCAACCCGCCAGGAGCAGATGATCATTATTGAAAAGTGTGCGCAGCTCCTGTATCGATCCGAATCCGCCTCCCTGAATATTAAAGAAACCCGTAATATAAACCACGTAAACAAGAGATAATACTAATGGAACCACAGGATAGCGAATTAACCATTGTGTTACCTTCCATTTCGGCGCAAGGATTAACAATAACCACTGCATGGCCGCTAATGTGCTAACCACCGAAAAAACCTGTGCTGTATTCATATAAAAAAATTTTTAATCCTTTACCTGATACAAAACTGAAAATAATCATTAAAGCTAAAAATGCTCTTAGGTTAAAAAGCACAAGAGATTAGTTAACATAGGTGAAGCGTTGAGCGTTTGGAGACAATTAAGCAGTTTCCAATTGGCGGTTTACAGCTGACAGTTAACCAGGATTAGCTTGGCGTTTGAAATAGACTATTTGCGAAAACAAGTGAACCAATGACCAATCAACTATTTCCTCGCCACTTTAGCCCTAATCCTGCTCAGGCTTTGAGGCTGGATGCCAAGATACGACGCAATTAAATGCTGGGGAAGTCTTTCCAGAATATGAGGCTGATTCGTCAATAAATCTAAATACCGGTCTTCAGCCGATTGCAGGAGTAAGGTGCGTTTACTTTTTGCCGTTTCCACGAATAAATTTTCGGCGATAATGCGACCGAACCTTTCAAAACGCTGACTGTGCGAATACAAGGCCTGCATATCTGCATAACTGAGTGTAAACAGTTCACAATCCTCCAATGCTTCGATAAAAGAATCGGAAGGCGCCTGCAGCAAAAAACTCTCATAATCCCCGATCCATTCGCCCTCGAAGGCGAAACCTAAGGTATGGTCACCCTTCTCGTTGCGCGTAAAAACCCGCATCCCACCCTTGTACACAATCACCATGCTCCTGCAAACCTGACCTTCGGATAAGTAGAAACCATACTTTTTCAAACTTACCGGCTTAAGCCTTTGCATAAACAAAAAAAGCTCTTCATCCGTAAAATCGACTACTTTAGTTAAGGATTGTGTAATGATTTCGTACATACCTGCTTTAGGAATTAAACCCAAATTTAGCATATATTTTTATGTTTAGCAGTTAATGCTTAGCGGCTATTAACCTTATTTCGATTAACATTTATACGTTGTGCATCATGATTAGACTTTTTACCTAACGCGCGATCGCCACGCTTAACTTCTTCCAACAAATAACCTTTAAACCCTCCCTCATCCATTTTCCAACATCCATCTTCCATACTAACTATTCTTTTACTAAATTTGCAGCAATGATTTTTTACAAAACCAACGAAGAAGTAGAACTGATGCAGATCAGCGCCCTACTCGTGAGCGATACACTGGCAGAAGTAGCCAAAATATTAAAACCTGGCATTACCACATTGGCCATTGATAAACTGGCCAACGAATATATATTAGATAACGGTGCTATCCCGTCGTTTTATAACTTTAACGGATTTCCCTTCCATATCATCACCTCAGTAAACGATGTAGTGGTACATGGCTTTCCAAATAAAGATGAGCTAAAAGACGGCGATATTATTTCGGTTGACGTAGGTACCATCAAAAATGGCTTTCATGGCGACCATGCCTATACCTTTATTATTGGTGAAGTTTCACCAGAGATATTAAAACTCGTAAAAACCACCAAAGAGTCCCTTTTTCTGGGCATCAAAGAAGCTGTTGTAGGGAAACGCATCGGCGATATCGGCGCAGCCATCCAAAGTCATAACGAAAAACAAGGTTATGGTGTTGTGAGGGATCTGGTAGGTCATGGCCTGGGCAAAGACATGCACGAAGACCCACAGGTACCAAATTACGGCCGCAAAGGCAATGGTTTGTTATTAAGGGAGAACCTGGTTATGGCCATAGAGCCTATGATCAATATGGGTAAAAAAGAAGTTTTCCTCGACGACGACGGCTGGACCATCAGAACTGCAGACGGAAGTCCATCAGTGCATTTCGAACACGATGTATGCGTTAAAAAAGGAGAAGCACTTATCCTCTCCAACTATGCACCCATCGAAGCCGCCGAAAAGCAAAACAGCAACCTCAATACTTCGTATTTCTAAAATAAATATAGTCACAGCGCAAGTTGTGGCTTTGTTGCTTTTGTATGTTTTCTCTTTTAACCACGGAGTACGCAGAGAAAAGGCACAGAGGGCACAGAGCCCCTATCCGCCTGTCGGCACCTTTCCCCTGGAAGGGAAAGGGTTCAAAGAGTAGTTAGTGAATCCTGCAATTAGTCGCATGCGATCTGCTCTTCAACTTCGGACCTCTGACTCCCGACTTTTCCTTTTTTAACCACAGAGGCCACAGAGAAAAGGTTCGGAGCCCCTATTCAAAATGGTCCTCGTTTATAACGAGGATCAGCGAGTTGTGCATTTGTAATGCACAAGTAAATAATTAATGGCGATAAAATCGCCTTTCTCATTCATCCTCGTTATAAACGAGGACGATAAAGGGCACACAGCCCATATCCGCCTGTCGGCACCATTCCTCTGAAAGGGAAAGGGCTCAAAGACAAGTTAAAGAACCCCGCAATTGGCCACATGCGATCTACTCCTCGACTTCGGACCTCCGACCCCTGACTCCGGACTTCCTACACCAATACCGCTCCGTCCCCTACATCACCCCCTTCCAAAATCGCCTTTACCGTACCTAAAGTCGACTCGGCAATCTCCGTTAACGCCTCTTGCGTAAAGAAAGCCTGGTGTCCGGTAACCAAAACATTCGGGAAACTGATTAAACGCTGAATATCATCATCTCCAATAATACTTCCCGAAAGATCCTTGAAAAACAATTTTTCTTCCTGCTCATACACATCAATGCCCAGCGCCGCCACCTGACCCGTTTTCAGCGCATCAATCACATCACGCGTATGGATCAAACCACCTCTGCTTGTATTGATTAGCGTAACGCCCTTTTTCATCGCTGATAAACTCGCTGAACCGATGAGGTGGTGGTTGTCGGGCGTTAACGGGCAATGCAGCGAAATCACATCAGCCTCTTTTATTACTTCGTGAAAGGGCATATACCTTACCCCTGCATGCCGGAGTGCTTCATCTTCAAAGGGATCGGAAGCCAGCACCACACAGCCAAAACCCAGCATAATCTTGCAAAAAGCGGCCCCTATTTTTCCAGTACCGATTACTCCTACCGTTTTGCCAAAAAGATTGAAACCCATTAAACCCGACAACGAAAAATTCTGCTCCCGCACCCGGTTATAAGCCTTATGCGTTTTACGGTTCAGCGTAAGCAACATCGCCACTGCATGCTCAGCTACTGCCTGTGGTGAATAGGCCGGCACCCGGCAAACACGGATACCATACTGTTTGGCCGCTTCGAGATCTACATTATTAAAACCTGCACAACGTAAGGCGATAATTTTTACCCCTTTCTGTGCCAGCACCTCAATTACCTCCGCGTTAAGTTTATCATTTACAAATACACAAACCGCATCCGTACCTTCCTTTACCGCATCAGCAATATGAGGCCCTAAATGCGTTTCCCAAAATTCCAGTTCGAAACCATAAGCCTCGTTACAACTTTCAAAAAATTCGCGGTCGTAAGCCTTAGCAGAAAAAAATACTATTTTCATATAGGCTAAAATACGGATTAAATGTGGGTTGGGAAGTTAAGTTTAACATTAAAGCACTAGCGATCCATCCATATTGATGAATGGATCGTAATCTAAAATTAGCAATACATCCGTCAGATATCATGTACTCCTAAGTTGAATATCGCATAATCAAAATGGTTTAACAGATCCTCCCGCTGACCACACTGATTTTAGCAGCACAAATTCCATTATCCATTTTACATCTTCCATCTTTCTACCCTAACTTCATCCTTAACCACTTCCTTACCGGCTCATCATACCATTTCAACGCCGCATAAGCCAAAACAATCCCGCCAATTAAAATCAGTAAGGCATAAGGCCAGGCCTGTGCAAGCGTTACCCCCTTATGATTGCTGATCCAGGCCACATAAAAATACACCAGCGGGTAATGCACCAGGTAAAGCGGGTAGGATATATCACCCAAAAATTTGCATATCCTGTTTTCTCTTTGCGATTCAATCACGCCACTGGCGCCCAGATATACGATCAGCGGGAAAATGAAGATAATACAAACCGCTTCATAAATCCCGTTCATCCAAAGATGTTCCGCCCCACCAATGCGTGGCATATACAATACAATGGCAACCAAAAGACTGCACCATAAAAAGGCATTTTTAATCCGGGCAGGCTTCGCGATACGTGAAAGCAACAGCCCCGCAAAGAAAGGGTACATCGTACGGATAAATCCAATGCGTACCTGTTCCACATTTAGCGTCCAGCCACCACTCACATCCCCGTTTGAAATGGCCACGTATGCAAGTGCAATTGCGGCGATCACCACTAAAATACTTAATGCCGTTTTAGAAAACTTCCTGATCCATACCGCATAAAGGATATTCGCAATATATTCGAAAAACAACGACCAGCCCACGCTGTTCAAGGGGTGCATCTCTTGCCAGCCACGAATATCAAGCGATAAGGATACCGGTAATATCGTATAACCGATCAGCAACACCAACAGCATCTTCCAAAGCGGAATCGTATGGATAAGCGGCCATATGGTCGAATCCGTATAATAGAATCCGATGGCGCCGAGCGTCATCCCCAAAACCACCATGGGCTGAAGACGGATGATACGGCGTTTAAAAAAATTGCCTACGGTCATTTTCTGCCACCTGTCGTCGTAAGCATAGCCCATCACAAAACCCGACAATAAAAAGAAAAAATCTACCGCCAGGTAACCGTGGTTAACCAGGATATCCAGGTGTCCCGTCCCCAAAGGCTCGGTAAGGTGAAAAGTGACAACAATAATGGCCGCAATACCGCGCAAGCCATCTAATATGGGATAGTGTGGCTTGGTAGCCAGTTCGTTATTTAGATTAGTGATCATTTATTCGATTGTAAAAAATTGTAATTTGTAAAAAATACTTAACATTATATTATCCGGTTCTTTTTTTAACCGCAAAGAACGCAAAGAGAAAGACGCAGAGGGCACAGAGTTGGGCATACAATCATCATCCATTGTACATCTTCCATCATCAGCCACAAACCTCGCATGTTTCATAGGAATCTTACTGCGGTCGCTTGCCTGCTTTAGGCGGCGATTTAATTGGCGGCCATCATGCACTTATCCGAGGCAAATAAACCCGATTGAAGTGGACATTCCGATCCTTTATCGGAATAAAACGGAAAGCGGGGCTGAAAATCCGATGAAAAACTGAACCTGCATTTCCCTATAAAAATAAAACTATCGCCCTAAAAAGAAATCTGAACTCAATAAATGACTGTGGAGTTAATATTTTATAAAACCCCGCAGGTTTTAAAAACCTGGGGGTCTAGTGTATTACTTCGTCAGAATCTCAACCTTTCCTCCATTCTTAAACAGATCATGAGAAATAAAATACCCTTCATTTACTTTCCCGTTTACCTTAATCGCAGTAATTCCTCTTCCCTTTCCAGGTTTGGTAATCGTTAACAATTTCCCGGTATTTGTTTTCCACTTTACTTCATCAAACAGAGGTGCCGTTACAATATAATTGGGATCGGTTGCCGAAAACGGATACAAACCTAATGAACTGAATACATACCATGCCGACATCTCACCGGCATCGTCCATGCCCGAAAGTGCCAAACCATCGCTACCGATGCCATAGAGTTCATTCAAAATTTTATCGATTATCTTCTGCGATTTCTCCGGCTTGCCGATAAAAGTATAAGCAAAAGGTGCTTCATGATCGGGCTGATTACCCTGACAATATTGACCGATCATGGTTTCAACGTTACGTGCAATATATTTCGGGTTCCAGGGCAAGGTAAACAACGAATCCAATTTCGATTCGAAACCTTTAGCACCACCATAGAGTTCAATTAAACCTTTCATATCGTGCGGGGCATAAAAAGAAACCTGCCATGCATTGGCTTCCCTGTACATATACTCATAATACGGGTACTGCGGATTAAAGGGTTTAATCCAGTCGCCATTTTCTAACCGCCCACGCATAAAACGGGTACCGGGATCGAACATATGCTTATAATTTTTAGATCTCGCCATCAGGATACGATAATTTGTACTATCGCCCAGTTTTTTGGCAATCTGTGCCAGCGAATAATCATCATAAGAATACTCCAGCGTTTTAGAAACACCCGCTTTCGCCTTGGTTTCCACATGTGGATTCTTCACATCAGGATCTGAAATATAACCCTTCTCAATATATTCCTTTATAAAAGGACGGGCGCCCCCCTCTACATTCGCGTTGCGCAACAAAATCTGATAAGTGCCCTTGATATCGAAATCATCAATGCCTCTTAAGTAAGCCCCCGCTATAGATGACGCCCCATGATCACCATGAAAAAAAGTCGGGATAAATCCGGTTTTATCGCCTACATCTTTCATTGATTTAATTACATCTAAGGTTACTTTTGGCGTAATCAGTCCTAAAAGCACATCTTTATTGCGGTAGGTATCCCAAAGTGATGGTTCGGTGTAATAGTTGAAATTACCTTTGGTCACATTGCGCTTAGCGTCTTTAAACTCGCCATTCACATCGCTGCGCAATGCAGGCCATAAAAAAGACCGGTATAAACAAGAATATAACATCTGCTTTTGCTTCTCTGTCCCCCCCTTTACCTGAATGTTGCCTAAAAGTGCTTCCCATGTAGTGGTAGCCGCATTGCGCACCTCTGTAAAAGTTTTATTGCCCAGTTCTTGTTCGAGGTTTTCCTTCGCATTGGCCACACTTACAAATGATAAACCGATTTTAAGTTCAACAGGTCCCTTGCTCCCATCGGCAAGATGCACAATGGCGTAGCCCGAGCGTTTACCTACATCCGTTTGATCAAGCTTCCCGATCGTACCGTTAACAGTGGCATAAAAATAAATATTCTCTCCCCCCTGAAAACCTTGAATAGCCGAAGTGCCCACCTGCTCAATATTCCAGGTAGAAACACCGCTGTTGGCTTTCCCCAACAGAAATAAGATCTGCCTATCGTGGTTATTTTTATATTCATATTGGTGAAATCCCGTTCTCAGGGTTGAAGTAAGCTTCACGTTAACCTGATAATCATCCAGGTAAACCTGATAAAAACCCGGTGCTGAACTTTCATTTTTATGCGAAAATTTTGACCCAAACTTAGCTGTTGGATTAGAAAGCGGTAAAATCGGAATATTACAGAGGTTCCAGTGCCCTTTGTTGGTGTGTGCGAAACCATAAATGGTATCGTCTTCATATTCGTAGCCTGCGCCCGAACCGAATTCGGTAATCGGACTCAACTGTACCATGGCATTAGGCAGCGAACTCCCCGGAAAGGTTAAGCCTGCCCACGAGCGCCAGCCCTGCGGCAGTTCATAACCCAAAATTTTAGGATCGGTTAGCGGTGCTGTGCCGATAAAAGTATTGACATACTTGGTAAATGATGTTTTCGACTGGCTCTGAGCATGATAAATGCCCGCTACATTTAGAAATAAGAATAAGTTTAGAAATTTGGTTAGCGATTTCATTTTACATAAAACGTTTTAGTGTGTGATACCAAATATAGAAAATCTATTAAAACCCTGCTGAAAATATCACAATAGTTACTTATTAAAGTTCAAAAAAACCAAAATGCCTTTGCTTAAATAACTCAATATAATGCCAATAATCGAGATGCTTTCACTTGCCCGAAGCGTAACACAATTGTTTGATTATCTATATATTTGGCCACACACTAATCAAATATTCCTTATGCTTTTTAAACCTAAGCAAATCATTTCCCGCGCCGTACTTTTATTGTTCTCGCTAAGCTTATCCCATGCTGTTTTCGCTCAAAAGGAAGAAACATCACCCTTACTGCTTTGGGACAATAAACCCGCCACTACCTGGATGACCGAAGCTTATCCTATTGGCAATGGCCGCATCGGCGGGATGGTTTTCGGAGGTGTAAACCAGGAACATATCCAGTTTAACGACAATACCCTTTGGACAGGTGATGAAAACGACAGAGGCATGTACCAGGCCTTTGGCGATCTGTTTATAGATTTTGATCATAAAGACCTAAACTTTACCACTTATAAACGCCAGCTTAACCTTGCTGACGCCATCCATACCATCACCTATACCCAAAATGGAGTGAACTACAAACGCGAATACTTTTGCAGTTTTCCCGATAAAGTAATGGTTTTAAGGTTGAGCGCAAATAAAAAAGGGGCTTATTCGGCTGCAATCAGACTTAAAAACGCACATCAGGGCACCATTACCGTTACCGGAAATACCATTCAATTTGTAGGCAAACTGTCTAACGGAATGTCGTATCAGGCTGCCGCTTTGGTTAAAATTGAAAATGGCAGCAGCCACCCGGTTAAAGATGATGATGGTGAAAAATTAAAAATAGAAAACGCCGATGCCATCACCATCATTTTCACAGGCGCTACCAATTACAGCAATAAACGCGGGCAAAACTGGAAAGGTGAAGAACCGGCCCCAAAAATAGATGCGATACTACAACAGGCTTCAGCAAAATCTTATGCCAATTTATTAGGAAGCCATGTAAAGGATTATCAAAAGCTGTTTAAACGTTTGTCTATTCACTTAGGATCGGAAGAGATAAAAAACAACAATCTACCTACCTATCAACGGTTGATCAATTACAAAAAAACGCCAGATCTGGGACTCGAATCCTTAATTTTTCAATATGGAAGATATTTATTGATCAGTTCGTCCAGGAAGGGAGGTTTACCCGCCAACCTCCAAGGACTTTGGAACGAAACCAACACCCCGCCCTGGGGCAGCGATTACCATTCCAATATCAATATCCAGATGAACTATTGGCTCGCTGAACCGACCAATCTTTCAGAATGTCAGATTCCATACCTCGATTATATCAACAGCATGCGCGAAGTAAGCGCCATTGCTACCCGCAAACAATATCCAAATACGCGTGGCTGGACGGTAAAAACGGAAAACAATATTTTCGGAGGAATGAGCTTTCTTTGGAACACACCAGGCAGCGCATGGTATGCACAGGCACTTTGGGAGCATTATGCCTTTACAAAAGACAAAGATTATTTAAAGAACTTTGCCTACCCGATTATAAAAGAAATCGCTGAGTTTTGGGATGACCACCTAAAAAGAAGACCAGATGGTACTTTAGTTTCACCAATGGGTTGGTCGCCAGAGCATGGCCCTACAGAGGATGGTGTAACACACGATCAACAGATTGTGTACGATTTATTTACCAACTATATTGAAGCAGCGGATATATTAGGAATTGACAAAGATTACAAAACCCATATTGCCGATCTTAAAGCACATTTATTAAAACCAAAAATTGGTAAATGGGGACAGCTACAGGAATGGGAAACCGATCGTGACGATCCTAAAGATCAGCACAGGCATATATCCCACCTTTTTGGTCTGCATCCGGGAAGGGAAATCAGTACCATTAAAACACCGGAACTCGCCAAAGCGGCCAGGGTAACCTTAACTGCCCGTGGCGATGAATCAACAGGTTGGTCTATGGCCTGGAAAATGAATTTCTGGGCGAGATTACAAGATGGAAACCACGCCTATAAAATATTACAGAATTTTATTACCCCGGTTGGTGGCTCAGGTACCGATTACAATAAAGGTGGTGGTATTTATTCCAATCTTTTTTGTGCCCATCCACCCTTCCAGATTGATGGTAACTTTGGTTACACAGCAGGTATTTCTGAAATGCTTTTGCAAAGTCAGGCAGGCGAATTACAGTTTTTACCCGCTTTGCCTGATCAATGGCCGACAGGGAGTATCCAGGGCTTAAGGGCACGTGGCAACTTCGAAATCACTAACCTGCAATGGAAAGATGGTAAAATTGTGAAGCTATCCATCAAATCATTATCTGGCGAAGATTGTATCATAAGAAGTCCGAATGCACTTAGGAGTAAAGGCATCATTGAAAAGAAATCAGGAAAAGACTTTACATACAGCTTTAAAACGCAAGCGGGGAAAGTGTACAGTTTTGAATGACAGAAAGGTCGTCATTTCGAGCGAACCCGTAGCTATCGGGTGCAACGTAGCCGAGAGATCTAATTGATAGATCTCTCCCGAAATTTGGGACTACGCTTTATCCGATTATTAATTGGATCGTGATGATGACCGATCTATATAAATCTTTCATTTGCTGTTCATTAAGTCGCCTCATCTCAAACATTTTCTGCCGGATTTTCGTTTTAAGTAAAATATTTCTATTATGAGTACATCCAATAAAATCCTGACCGAACACAATGCAAAAGTTGTTGTGCTCGATTTTATCAATGCCTTAAATGCAGAAGATTTTGAAGTAGCCAGAGCGCAGCTCCACGATGACATGACCTTTAAAGGTGTAATGGGTGAAAGAAATGGAGCGGATAATTACATCGGAGACATGAAGAAAATGAAATTCAAATACGATGTTAAAAAAGTATTCGTAGATCAGGAAGAAGTTTGCCTGTGGTACGATATCGATATGGGTGAAAAAACAATCTTTTCCAGTGGTTGGTACAAACTGGAAGAAGAAAAGATTAAATCATTTCAGGTCATATTTGATCCGAGGCCGCTATTGTAATCAACAGACCTGTTTAAGTTTCTTCACAATGATATAACTGCTTTCCAATTGAAATACGAACATTAAAAACTCATCTGTTTCACTAATTTCGATACTTTTAATGGGACCAGATAGGTTATTTCCATCTGTAATCTCTTCTCCAACTTTTAGTTCTAAAAGCGTTGATGTTGGCAAGCTATCACTAACAGTGATCATTTTTGTGAAGGTAAACGTAAGGTAAAACAAGTTTGTTCAGGCGTAGAAGATACATCAAGTGTACCATCATGCGCATTCGCGATTTCGGATGCAATATACAAACCTAAACCCAGGCCTTTTTGATTGGGTTCTACTTCACCTCTCGAAAATGGCTGAAACAGACGGTCCATAGCAGCAACCGGGATTTGTTTGCCCTTATTCGCTACACAAAGATTAAACTCTTCCGTATTGCTAAAAGCGGTAATTTCTACAGTCGAATCCGCCGGTGAATAATTTAAAGCATTACCCAACAAGTTAGAAAAAAGCTGGGCAAGTCTTTTGCCATCAGCATGAACAGGATGATCCAGGTTAAAATTTAATTTGATATGTCTGCCTGGCCAAATCGCCTGCAGCTCATCTACCACCTGAGTCAGTAATTTTTCAAGGTCCTCATCAGCTGTTTTGTCGATCGTAATGCCTTCACCTAAACGGCCACTGGCAAAATCAAGCATATTCTCAATCAGGCCGTTCATTCTAAAAGAAGAATCCTTAATAATTTTGGCGATACGCCCACCGCATTCATCTAAACTTAAGCGCGATAAAAGCTGCGCACTACTTGAAATCGCATTTAGCGGATTTCGCAAATCATGACCTAAAATAGCAATAAACTGATCTCTCAAAACAGCTATCTCCTGTTCCTTTTTTAATTCTTCTTCTGTTTTGGCCAGCTGCTCCAGCGCATCTAAATGAAAGGCGATCAAATCGGCAAACATGGTAAACATGCCCGTAATGGCCGGGTTGTTTAGTTTTGCAGGTTTGGGATCGATGGCACATAGCGTACCGAAAAAGTCTCCGTTTTTTAAGGTAATCGGTACCGAAATATAACTTTGAAAACCATACATCAAGGGGGTATGGTGACCAGCAAACTGAGGATCTTCAGCAACATGATCGATTACAACAGGTTTTTTATGATGCCTGATTTCATTACAGATGGTCGTTTCCAGCTTAAGTTCGCCACCAACGCCCAATCCGAAATTGATTTCGTCGTGTATTGCACAGGCAATCCACCGATCAGAAGTTACCCTGGCCACAGCTGCAAAACCCATTCCCGTAGTTCTGCAAACGATTTCTAAAATATGCGCAACAGCAGGTATTTTGCTTATTGCCTCTATATCAGCAAGGATGAATTTTTCAGGATTTTGCAATGTAGGGATAAATAATTTCAGGCAATTTACAAATATTTATTTTTGTAAAAAACAGCATCACCTCTTCTAACACAGCTTTTACATAAATTGATCGTTATTATTCCTGAATAGCGTAGTTTTACGGCGTAATTAACAGGGGATGTCAATAAACGGCCAGGCAATTAAAAACTCAGCGGAGTAGGCTATAGAAAGAAACCGTATTTATTAGCCAAAATTGCCAATAAATACGGTTAGTATAATTAAGCTTTTAACAAAGCTGGTTTTTCGTGGTAAGTTCTCCAAAGGAGTTCGCCAAATAAAGTGTTCGACCAGGCGAACCAAGCCCTTGTAAAGTTTTCGGGATTGTCTTTATTAAAGGATTCGTGCATAAAACCTTTACCGGCATGCGTTTTACGTAAAGTATCGATGCAGTATTTAATTTCGGCATCATCTTTCGACGTTAAGGCGCGCATGGTAATACTCATCGGCCAGATCATATCCTGACCAGCGTGCGGTCCACCAATTCCTTCTGCGGCAGTTCCTTTAAAGAAATAAGGATTGTCTTTAGAAAGGGCAAACTTCCTGGTATTCTGGTAAATTGGATCTTCCACTTTCATGGCGCCTAAATAAGGTAAACCCAATAAGCTTGGTACGTTAGAATCGTCCATCAGGTATGAACTTCCAAAGCCATCCACTTCAAAAGCATAAATTTTGCCGTATTTCGGATGGTTCACAATGGCATGTTTCTGTAATGCAGCATTTACTTCGTCGGCAAGGTTTAACAAATTGCTTTCTAAAGTTTTATCAGGCTGTAAAGCTTTGATCATTTCTGCTGCCTGTTTTAAACTAGATACCGCGAAAAAGTTAGACGGTACCAGAAAAGGGAAAATGGTAGCATCATCACTTGGACGGAAAGCAGAGCAGATTAATCCAACCGGATTTACCGGAAAACCATAACCCGCCATTGGCAACGAATCTGTTGGCTGTGTTGTTTCTCTCTGGAAATGGTACGGACCTTTATCCGCTTTGCGCTGTTGTTCTTTGAATGTTTTTAAAGTGGCTTCGATCCCTTTTTTCCAATCGGCATCGAAAGGTGTTTTGTCGCCTGTTTTTTTCCAGTAGTGATAAGCCAGGCGGATGGGATAACATAAAGAATCGATCTCCCATTTACGCTCGTGTACCCCAGGCTGCATGGAAGTTTTATCTGTTTTCCACTCGCCTACCTTGGTGGCATCACCATAAAAAGCATTGGCATACGGATCTTTTAAAACACATTTTGTTTGGTGGATAATTACCCCAGCGATTACTTTTTTAAGCGGTTCGTCCTCGTTCACGAACTGAAGGTATGGCCAAACCTGGGCAGAACTATCGCGCAACCACATCGCATCAATATCACCGGTAATCACATAAGTATCTGGTCTGCCATTTTTCTCAGAATGGTAAACCGTAGTATCCAGTGTATTCGGGAAACAGTTTTCGAATAACCAGGCCAGTTCGGGGTTTTTAACGTTTGCCTGGAAAGTCTTGATTGCGGCATCAACAGCCTTGCTCTGAAAATGTCGTTTAGCAGCAGCCACACGTACCACAGGAAATTCTGGTGCGGGATTGGCCGCAAAAGAAAATTTCGATGCGACAACTCCTGCTCCCAACAAGCCCGTGTTTTGTATAAATGTTCTTCTTTTCATTATAATGTGTTATGATAATTTGGTCAAATTTTAATAACCGAAAGCCATCTGGTATTGACCGTGATCAATAGTAAGGTAAGATATTATTCGGTTAGCGCTTAAACAAATATTATTATAATTTTTGGAACATCAAAATGATTATCGCCAATTAAACTATTCCTAAATCGATTTTCTTGATCATGATATAAAAACCTGCATCCATACCAGTCTGGCAAACGAAAGGGGTATAATAAGGATACAGAAAATAATTTTGAATTGTTATCTTTAATCAACCAAACCTCTTGCCATGAATGCCGACAGCCCAACCCTACCAAAACGCATTTTATCTATAGACATATTGCGTGGATTAGTCATGATCATTATGGCACTTGATCATACCCGTGATTTCTTTCACATTGGCGCCATGACGGCCGATCCCTTAAATCCTGATACCACGACGGGAATGTTATTTTTTACCCGTTGGATTACCCATTTCTGTGCACCTACGTTTGTGTTTCTCTCTGGATTATCAGCTTATCTATCCGCCCAAAGCAGAACACCTGCCCAGGCGAGTTCATTCTTATTCAAAAGAGGTTTGTGGCTGATCTTTATCGAAATTGCAATCATCACACTCGGTTTAACCTTTAATCCATTCTATAATTTTATTATCCTTCAGGTGATCTGGGCCATTGGCTGTAGCATGATCTTGTTGGCACTATTTAGCCGCATTTCCTATAAAGCGGTTTTGATTACGGGCCTGATATTGGTTTTCGGACACAATCTTTTCAATTTATTTCCATCGCCAACAGATCCCACAGGTGGACTGATTTTGAATCTATTTTTTACCGCATCTGGCTCGGTAATACAGTTGACTAAAAATCATTTGATTGGCGATTTTTACGCCATCCTCCCCTGGACAGGCATTATGTTTGTCGGTTACGGCATTGGTGCCTGGTACAAAAAAGGTTATGAAGCCGAACGCAGAAAGCGCAATTTATTAATTGTAGGATCACTTACTGTTTTTTTATTTATCACTTTAAGATTGATCAATGTATATGGTGATCCTGTGCCAAGAAAAGAATACCACGATCTGTTTAAAAATTTACTGGCATTTTTCAACGTAAACAAATATCCCCCTTCCTTACAGTATGCCGCTATGACTCTAGGTCCGGCGATGCTGGTCCTGGCCTTTACCGAAAACATCAGTAACTGGTTTACCAAAATAACCTCAGTATATGGCGCAGTACCTTTCTTCTATTATGTCCTTCACTTTTATCTGTTGCATACCTTACTTGTTGTGCTATTTTTTAAAACCGGGCATAGCTCAAAAGAAATTGAGCAGGTACCGTTTTTATTCAGGCCTGTGGCATTTGGCTTTAGTTTACCAATCGTATATTTAATCTGGCTTTGCGTGGTGGCTTCGCTGTATTTACCCTGCCGATGGTTTAAGAAATATAAAGAAACGCACCGGCAGTGGTGGTTGAGGTATGTTTAACCCTTTTTCCATTTAATGCCACAGCCAACGGCTTTGGTTGATGCGATCGCCGGTTTTTTGCCGGCAGACAATTCGTTCACAGCATTTTTAACATAATCGATCTTGGTGGAGTTTGCTTCTTCAGGATCATTATCAATGGCGCCGATATATTCTACCACATTGCCCTTGTCTGTTTTGTTTAACACAAAAACATGTGGTGTTCTGGTCGCACCAAACTGTTTGGTAACTACATGACCTGGATCTAAGAGATATGGGAAGCTGAATTTCTTTTCTGAAGCCAGGGCCTGCATCTTTTCAAAGCTTTCCTCAGGTACCACGCCGGCATCATTTGGATTGATGGCTATAACGGGATAACCTTTAGCCGCATAAGTTGCATTCAGCGCAGCTACCCGGTCTTGATAGCCTTTAGCTACCGGACAGGTGTTGCAGGTAAAAACAACAATATAGCCTTTTGCGTCCTTGTAATCGGCCAGCGACACCGTTTTGTTATTTACATTTTTCAGTGAGAAGTCTTTTACTACATCACCCACCTGATAACCTTCAGTTTGTGCAAATGCAAGTCCTGAAATCAGCATAAATGCTGTTAAAATCAATGTTTTCATCACAATCTATTTTAAGTTTAACAAAGTATTTTTCAGTTCCGTCTCGGTAAACTCTTTTTCGTAAAAACGTCTGCTTTTCTTGTTTACAAAAAGTGTGGCCGGAATAGCTCCAGACCATTTCTTGTCGATCCTTTCAATATATTGTTGCTGATCGGGCTCATTTAAAAGAAATACCTCAGCATTAATTTTATTGTTTTGTACAAAGGGAATCACATCCTTTTGTAGTTTTGATTTAAAATCCAGGCTCACCAAAAGCACTTTAACCGGCTTTTTTAAATTGGCAACCCGCAGTTTCTCGAAATTTGGCAATTCGGCCACACAGGGCGAACACCAGGTAGCCCAAAAGTTGATCACATAAGTAGTATCTTTTCCATTGGCTATACGCTTATCCAGATCATCCAATTTGAGTAATCGCACTTGTGCTTTTGCAAAATAAGTAATTAAAGATAAGCAGATTATAAAAAATATACGCATAAATGGATAACGAAAAATGAAGGGTTTTGTTATTAATTGGGAGCGTCACCCTGAACTTGTTTCAGGGCCCATCCAGGAAAAATATTAATTCTAATGATTACATCAAAAAGATGCTGAAACAAGTTCAGCATGACGGTAGCAGAGAAATTTAATTAACCGATCCCGATTTAACCAATACCTTCTGGTAGGCAGGAAGTGTTAAATCATCAACAATTACCCCTCTGGTGGTGCTGGCATGTACAAAAAAGCCATTATTGAGGTAAACCCCAACATGGTCTACATCATTGCCGCCGAAGGAGAAAAACACCAGATCGCCTTCTTTTAAACGATCAATATCCTTACGCTTTACAACATTGGCCTGTTCGCGTGAAATACGTGGAAGCGTTACGCCATAAATTTCCTTCTCCAATAAAAACGCAAAACCTGAACAATCAATACCACCTTTATCCAAACCGCCAAAACGGTATTTTACACCTGTCCAATCGGTAATGAAACGATATAGGGGTTTACTCTGTAAATTTGCCATCGCATCAGCTGCTTTGGAAGCTTTGGTGTCACTTTTAACCGTGTATTTACGCGTACCACAGGAAGAAAAGAAGATAACCAATGCTATTAAAAAGAATATATTCTTTTTGAGGTGAAAGGTAAATGATTTAAGATTAAAGGTTCTTTCCATTGTATACTTGATTAGTTGCATGTTTATGAGATTCAAAACCTTATGACTTAAACCCCAATCCCTACACCCCTCTTAATTCTTGATCAATCGTTGTATTTCATCCAACTTTAGCAAAGCTTCTACAGGAGTTAACGCATTTACATCCAAATTATTTAGTGTATCACGTATTTTCACCAAAACCGGATCATCAATGGCAAACATCTGCAGTTGGTACGCCTGGTTCTGCACTTTCTTAATGCTGTCTTTTATACTCTGTCCTTCAGTTCGGTCTATTTCGAGTTTCTTCAATATCTCGTTCGCGCGACCAATTAATTTTGTTGGCATACCGGCCATTTTTGCCACATGGATACCAAAACTGTGCTCGCTTCCACCAGGCACCAGTTTACGCAAGAAAATCACTTTATTGGTCATTTCCTTTACCGAAACATTAAAGTTCTTAATACGCGGCATCGTGTTCGCCAATTCGTTTAACTCGTGGTAGTGCGTAGCGAAAAGGGTTTTGGGCCGGGCTGTTGGATGTTGGTGTAAAAATTCGGCAATGGCCCAGGCAATCGAAATACCATCATAGGTACTCGTTCCGCGGCCAATTTCATCCAACAAAATCAAACTATCATCAGAAATGTTGTTCAAAATACTGGCCGTTTCATTCATTTCGACCATGAATGTACTTTCTCCCGAAGAAATATTATCAGATGCCCCTACTCGGGTGAAAATCTTATCAACGATACCCACTTCAGCATCTTTAGCCGGAACAAACGAACCCATCTGCGCCATCAATACAATTAGTGCAGTTTGCCTTAAAATTGCCGACTTACCCGCCATGTTAGGTCCGGTAATCATAATAATCTGCTGACTATCCGTATCCAGATAAACATCATTGGTGATGTATTCCTGTCCTACGGGCAATTGCTTTTCTATTACCGGATGTCGACCGCCTTTAATATCTAGCACCTTTTCTTCGGTAACTTTAGGCTTGTTGTAGTGGTTCTTAACCGCCAACTGTGCGAAACACAATAAACAATCTAACTGTGCGATTAAAAATGAATCGAGCTGGATCGGCTTGATATAACTTGCCGTTTCGTACATCAGTTCGTTGTACAAACGGATTTCTATCGCCTGTATCTTTTCCTCAGCCCCCAAAATCTGGTCTTCGTATTCTTTAAGCTCTGGTGTGATATAACGCTCGGCATTTACCAGGGTCTGTTTACGGATCCAGCCTTCAGGTACTTTATCTTTATGGGTATGGGTAACTTCCAAATAATACCCAAAAACGTTGTTAAAGGCAATTTTTAGTGATGGAATACCTGTTGCTTCGGCTTCCCTTTTCTGAATCTGCACCAAATAATCTTTACCTCCAAAAGCAATTTTACGCAGGCGGTCCAAATCTTCATCAATACCATCGGCAATTACATTTCCTTTAATCAGCAAGGCCGGTGGCTCAGGCTGTAATTCCCTTTCAATCCTTTCCCTAATGGCCAAACACGGGTTCAATTGGTCTGCTATCTTGATCAGGAAAGGGTTTTTAGAATCAGCTGCGAGTTTTTTAACCGCTTCGATATGGTATAACGCACGTTTTAGCGCCACCAACTCACGCGGACCTACACGCTGCAAACCTACCTTAGAAATCAGGCGTTCTAAATCACCAATTTGCTTGATGTTGTTTAAAAATTCGCCCTGTAATTCTTCATGCTGCACAAAATATTCCACCATACCCAGGCGTTCCTGGATCGGTTTCAATTCTTTCAATGGCATGATAATCCACTTTTGCAGCAAACGTGCACCCATTGGCGTACAGGTATGGTCGAGAATATCGAATAAGGTTACGGCATTATCGTTTGGCGAGTTCACCAGTTCCAGGTTACGGATGGTAAAACGGTCTAACCACATATAACGGTTTTCTTCAATACGTCCTATCGAACTGATATGCTGTAAATTCCGGTGTTCAGTTTCACCCAGGTAATGCAGAATAACACCGGCAGCTACGATTCCGCTCTGTAAACGCTCTACACCAAAACCTTTTAATGAAGAAACTTCAAAATGTTTCATCAGGGTTTCGTTGCCATAATCGGATGTAAAAGGCCATTCGTCTAGACCGAAAGTGTAAAAACGGTCGCCGAAGTTTTCGGTAAAAGCCTGGCGCTTCGATTTTTGGAAAATAACCTCTGTAGGTTTAAAACCCTGCAAAAGTTTATCAATATAATCGCTATTGCCCTGTGCAATTAAAAATTCACCTGTTGAGATATCTAAAAATGAAACCCCTAGTTGCGTTTTATCAAAGAAAACACATGCCAGGAAGTTGTTCGATTTTTGATTGACTATATTATCGCCATACGCTACACCAGGCGTAACCAATTCAGTCACCCCCCGTTTGACAATGGTTTTTGTGGTTTTTGGATCTTCCAGCTGATCGCAGATGGCTACCCGCTGACCCGCCCTTACCAGTTTAGATAAATAATTATCCAGAGAGTGATGCGGAAAACCAGCCAGTTCTAAAGCACCGCCATTTGGCCCTGTACCCCTTCTGGTTAATACTATCCCTAAAATCTGTGCCGTTTTAATGGCATCTTCGCCAAAGGTTTCATAAGAATCGCCAACCCTAAATAGTAAAAGTGCGCCCGGATACTTCGCTTTAATCGCGTTGTACTGCTGCATTAACGGGGTTTCTTTATTCGTGTCTTTAGCCAAAACTGAAATTAATTTACAAAAGCCATAAAGATAACACGAATATGCATTTTACAGCTGTTTTGTTGAAAAGTTAAAAAAAATTTGCTTGTTTAATCGGTTAAGAACAGTTAACCACTATTTGGAAATGAAGGGTTCTGTACATTTCGGTTAGTGCAGTCCTGTTATCCGCTTTACTTCGTTACACTCGTGTTCGCTCCTACCAGGTTTAGGTACAATGGTTTGTTACCTGGTTGCATAACTTCTTCACTCAACAGTTAACCGTTTCTTTACAGTTTGACAGTTAACCGAGGATTAGAAAATGAAGGGTGCTCTGCATTTAGGGGTGTGTAGTCCTGCTATCCGCTTTACTTCGTTACACTCGTGTTCGCTCCTACCAGGTTTAGGTACAATGGTCTGTTACCCGGTGCATAATAATTTTCTTGCTTTAACAGTTAACACTTTTTACAGTTTAAACAGTTAACCATATTATCAACAATTAACCCTAATTCAAAACGTTTCCCGAAGTTGTGTGTTAATCTTATATAATTTACAACTAATATTTTAATTATGACGATCCAACTGAACACCGACAAAAACTTAACAATCCACCAGGAATACGACGAGAAAATCCAAACGCAATTAAATGAAGGCTTGAGCAGATATAGCGATTTAATTACACGTTTAGAGGTGCATTTATCTGATGAAAACGGCAGTAAAGATGGCCTGGACGATAAAAGATGTTTACTGGAAGCCAGAATTACCGGAAAAGACCCGATTGCGGTTACTAATCTTGGTAATACATACGATTTAGCGATTACAGGAGCTTTAACCAAATTAAAAAGTACGCTGGAGAAGGTAGCTGGTAAAATGAAAACGCATTAGACATATACAATTTATCGTCATTTCGAGTGGAGTGCAACGCAGTTGAGAAATCTAATCAATGTTATCTCCGTTTCCATTCGCTACAGTCGAGATGACGACTTTATCTAAATGTTTATTTTTTCCAATTCTTGAATATACCTCAAGAACAAATTCAGTGCTTTTTTCCGGTCGTCAGTAACATCAAATTGAAGTCTGTGGTATAAATAATCTTCGAGATCGAAATTTGGGGATATTTGCAATTCTTGCAACACTTCTTTTCTATGATCAAGGCCAAACTTCAGCGCCGCATTAAATTCGTCTTTAAATTCCCGGGAGATTTCTTTATTCGCTACCCAGGCGGCATACATAAACGGCAAACCTGTTAGCTTTTTCCACTCCTCTCCCATGTCGTAGGCATAGGCAAAATCATCTTTTTTGCCAAAAGTCCTGTCACCGATCAAAACAAAGGCATCTGTTTTTGCATCAGGATCGGTGGTAAACTCCACTTCCTTTTTCCAATGGAACTTAAGCAAAACTTTAGCTAAATTGTTCGATGTACGCGAATGTGCATCCAACCTTACTGTTTTAATCTCCTCTGCCGGGACATCACTAAAAATAAATACTGAATTAACCCCTCCATCGCTGCCGATACAATAATCGGCCACAATATTCGCATTTGGAACCTGGGGAATGGCTGCAACTGGCATTAAACCGATATCAACCTGACCATTAATCACTTTGGACGCGCAATCTGAAGGGATATCTAAACTTAAATCAATTTTATTTATAATGTCCGAATGTTCTAATCCGTATATAAAAGCTTTGGTGTTGGTGTAAGCAACAGCCGATATTTTAATCTTATTCAAGGTGTTATGTTTTGCGCTTCGCGTTTGGCGATAAGCGTATTATTCAATTACTAAACCGTCTAAATGAACGGCGCTGTTAAATTCAAGAACGGAAAATTTCCCATCTTCGAAACCCATTTTATAAAGTACCGTGTTTTGGTGCGGAAATTCAGTCATTTCGCTGAGTGGTTTGCCCAGCAATAAACATAAGAAAACACGCATTGCCCTGCCATGCATACACACTAAAACTGTCTTTTCTTCAGGTCTGGCCATTAAAACTTCCATGGGTTGCTTTAAACGTTCGTAAACATCCTGAACACTTTCACCCCCCTCAAAATGGGCAGTGTAATCTCCATCCTGCCAACTTTGTAACATTTCCCGGAAAGCGTCACGGGCATCTTCGGTGTTGGGTTTTCCCTCCCAAACACCCCAGGCCAATTCATCTAAGCCCGAAAGTTTTTCCCAGGGCAATTCCGAATCAATAAACTTCTGAACGGTTTGCCAGGTTCGCTTTAAATCCGAAGTGTAAATTTTGTCAAAAGGAATATCTTTATAGGTCTGGTAAAAAGCTTCTGCCTGTGCCCTGCCTAAATCATTTAAGTCAGAATTTATACCTCTGCCCTGTACTATGCCTTGTCTATTCAGTTCCGTTTCGCCGTGGCGTATGATGTATATTTCCTTGACCATTAAAATGGGATTTTTTGGATTATAGGATTAACGTTTTTTATTTTAAAATTTTGGATTTTACGAAAAGATCTTAAAATCCTATCATCATAATACTCCTAATTCACTACAGGTAATTTATAATATTGCGGTTTCTTTTCTTCCTCGAAAACTACATTTTCGAAATCGGTCACTACATTATATAAAGTATCGCGCTCTATTGCCTTTCTGCCCACCTGTTTAATCAGATTAACCAGTTCTTTAGTGCTCATTGCTGGCGTTTGCTCTTCTGCGCCAGCCATTGAATAGATTTTAGTGGTATCATCTAAAGTACCATCAATATCATCAACGCCATAATTCAAAGATAACTGGGCTGTTTCTCGACTGATCATAGCCCAATAAGCTTTAATGTGATCAAAATTATCCATGTAGATCCTGGCAATGGCATAGTTTCTTAAATCCTCAATCACTGAAGTTTCAGGAACATTGCTCATCTGGTTATGTTGATTTCTGAACTTTAAAGGAATAAAGGTTTGGAAACCACCTGTACGGTCTTGTAGTTCACGCAGTTTTTCCATGTGATCTACACGGTGCCAATATTTTTCGATATGTCCGTAAAGCATAGTCGCATTACTGCGCATACCAAGTTTGTGCCATTCTTCATGTATATCCAGCCATTGCTGACCGGTACATTTATCTTTAGCAATCTGCTCTCTGATTTCGGGATGAAAGATCTCTGCACCACCGCCTGGTATTGACTCTAATCCAGCTTCCTTCATCAAACGCATACCTGTTGCGTAATCGATTTTAGCTTTCTTAAAAATATAGTGATACTCTACAGGAGTTAAAGCTTTTACATGCAAATCAGGACGGTGTTGTTTGATTGCCGTGAACAAAGCAGCATAAAATGCAACATCGTACTGAGGCAGCACACCACCTACAATGTGCACTTCGGTTACAGGCTCACCATCATATTTTTTAACAATATCGAGCATCTGCTCCATGGTTAGTGCCCAGCCTTCTTCCTTTTGTTTAATTAAACGAGAATAAGAACAAAATTTGCAGTCGTAAACGCAAAGATTGGTTGGTTCTAAATGGAAATTGCGATTAAAATAAGTTTTATCGCCATGCTTTCGCTCCCTGATGAAATTTGCCAGGATACCCAAGTAACCCAGTTCCGCATGTTCGTACAGGTAAACACCTTCATCAAAGGTAATGCGCTCTCCGCGAAGAACTTTATGTGCTATGTTTTGTAATTCAGTTGATAAATTGGTATCAGCTAATATTTTTTCAACTTGCTCAGTTGTATTCATTCCTGATTTATTTTGAACAAAAATACAATAATGAGCCGATTTGAAAATCATTTTCTTGTAACAAACGGCGATTTTTGGATACTGACCTTGATTATTAGCCACGGAAGCACGGAAAAACAATTGTCTAACCTTAGTATAATTGATGGCTAGGCAGGTAAAGCAAAACCTGATCCTCATTTATATCTGTATTGATCTGTACCATCTGTCGTTAATCCCTATTATAAAAGAGCTCAAGAAACTCCGCGCAAATCGTGTTTCCGTGGCCATCATAAAAGGTTAGAGACAAAAAAAGCACCTCTTTTCAGAAGTGCTTAATGTTTTTCACAGGTAAGTATTTTTAGCTATTATCTTGCAGCAGGTACAAACGTTAATACAATGTTTGCTGTTTTGCCACCAAATTCGATTGGCGATTTTAAGATCATTTGTGTGCTCGAAAGGTCGGTTAATACTAAACGGTAACCTTCAGTTACGTTCTTAGCCTTATCGCCTTCATATATTTTTTTAAACTGGAAGGTTTGATCTTTAGGGGCAGCCGACCAGAAAATAGTCTGCATTACCGAACCACAAGTACTAGAAGCAGGTAAAGTATAAGAACCATTACCGCTATTGGTTAAATTCCAGGTACTGCCCTGAAAACATTTGTACGATTTCTCGCCGAATAAACCTTGAACCGCGCCGTCAGGCAATCCTTCTAAAGCTACATTACTCACTACCCATTCGCGAACAACCGTACCTCTGCTACCAGTTACTCCTGCAGTTACTCTTTTTGCGGTATTACAGCTTTGTAACATTACTAAAGTAGAACATGCTATTGCGATAGCTATAAATAATCTTTTCATTTTTGTTTAATTTAAATTTCGTCAAACTTGTTACATAAATCTTGCCAAAACCATTACGAACCTTAAATTAGCACCAAATTATAATTTGTATCCTGATATTATTTCCATTAACATAAGTGATCATGAAACCCGAAACCCTTGCTATTCACGCTTCTAATCTTGTAAAAAACGCCACAGGTGATGTTACCCCACCAATTAATCTATCGACAACTTTTTTCCGCGACGAAGATGGAGGTTATCCCGGTGGGCACATGTATAGCAGGGTAAGCAATCCAAACCGGTCTGCTTTAGAAAACACTGTAGCCAAATTAGAATATGGCGAAGATGCAGCAGCTTTCTCTTCTGGCAATACCTGTGGCCTGGCCATGTTTCAGGCTTTAAAACCTGGCAGTCACATTATTGCGCCTGATGACATGTACTGGGGGATTAAAAAACAGTTGCTGACCATTTTTAATGATAGCCTGGAATTTGATTTTGTTGACCAGACCGATTTAAATCTGATACAGGCGAGCATTAAACCCAATACGAAACTGATCTGGATCGAAACACCTTCTAACCCATTATTAAAAGTTACTGATATTGAGGGGATTGGTAAAATCGCTAAAACTAACAATATCACTTTTGCCTGCGATAGTACCTTTGCTTCCCCTATTTTACAAAACCCGATTTTATTAGGAGCTGATATTGTAATGCACAGCAGTACCAAATATCTTGGGGGTCATAGTGATGTATTAGGGGGTATTTTAGTCACAGCAAAAAAAGACGAGCTCTGGGAGAAAATTAAAAACATCCAACAAACCGGTGGAGCTGTCCCTTCCCCATTTGATTGCTTTCTGTTAACCAGGAGCATTAAAACTTTAGCCTACCGCATGAAAGGTCATTGCGAAAATGGAAAAATAGTTGCTGATTATTTAAACAGCCATCCAAAAGTGGAAGCTGTTTTCTATCCGGGATTATCGAGTCATCCACAACACGAAATCGCTAAAAAACAAATGAAAGATTTTGGCGGGATGATGTCTTTTTTAGTTAAAGGAGATGTTGAAGATGCCCATAAAGTGGTGAACAAAGTTCAATTGTTTGCACAAGCCACGAGTTTGGGCGGTGTAGAAAGTTTAATCGAACACCGTTACTCGGTAGAAGGTCCGGATAGTAAAACACCTAAAAATTTACTCCGTATTTCTGTGGGACTGGAGCATGTAGATGATATTATTGCAGATCTGGAACAGGCTTTGGGATAAAAAAATAAAACCTATAAAGTCTCCAAGGCCTTATAGGTTTATAATCAATCTATTTTGGATTACAAATCGTAATTAGCTTAGCTGAATAATTCGCCTCTAATGGCTCATTTGTTTGCGCCAAACGCTGCGCGCCGGTATTGGCAGGGCAAGCAATATCGCCTGCAGCATCATAAACCAATTTAGTTCCATTGGCCAATAATTCTTTTGGTACATAAACCTGTACTTTGGTAATGGCATAACCTGAAGGAAAGTAACGCACATAATAACCATCGGGATGTTTGGTCCAGATACCACTGGGCACATCACTTCTTGGTGGCGCCATCCCTGCTACAATCGCATATTTTTCCATATCGGCATAGGTATAATTGCCTGAAGCCACCAATTGGCGAATATTATTCTCTGCTTCAAAAACAGCCCTCACACCTGATGGTAACTGATCTTTGGCCTTTTCCATCACGTCAAATGGCAAAATACCCAATGCACCACCTTCTAATTGGGTAAGTTGTTTTGGTGTTAATAATTTAACTGCGGTTAATTTAACCTGACCGTTATAATCGGCAAATTTTGTTCTGGCGATGATCGTCCACAATAGTGCCTGAATATCGTGCTGTTCTACATCAGGGTGTTTTTCGGCACTTTTTAAGATGGAAACTACAATCTCTTCTTTCGGACCTAAAACTGGCGCAAACATATAACCATCACCTTTTGAGGGTGCAAAGGTTCCGGCTTTTAAGCAGTAGCTTTTATTGGTCATTTCGTAGAGGCCTTCGCAGAGTACAAAACCACCTTCCGGATTTTTAGGCAGGAGATATAAGGGCTGGGCTTTTAGTTTTAGCGAATTTACAAAGTCAGGTAGTTTTTCATTCTCTCTGTTCACATCCTCAAAACTGGTGGTAATGGCGGCAGGTTGTTTTAAAAATTTATCTACCCCTAAAGCTTTGGCACCTTGCGCGGCACCCACTTTTAATAATTTGTCTTTTAAACCTCCAAATTGGGCGTTTACATTATTCAAACATGCTACGGTAAATAGCAAGCCTAAACACAGGGATTTTGTATTTTTCATCATGATAATTTAGATAGGTAACACAAACTTAGAATTTTAGGCGTTAATTTATATTAAAACTTTTACACCATCTCTCATAAACGAAAATAATATATTCATTATCAATAGGTTAACTTAAATTCGAAATTTTATTTTGTGGATTAAAATTAAATTCAGACATTTGGAATATTATTTGGCAGATAGCTAAATAAAAGTCAATCTTCAGAGGTTGATTTATAAAGAAGTGGCGAGAGACTGGCTCGATGACCCACTGGCAACCCTCAGAAAGAGAAGGTGCCAATTCCTGACCTGATAACATGGTGTTATTGGGTGATATAAATTTAGAACTGATGAAAACATTAAATCTTCAATCGCTAAGCGAGCCCAGTGCAAACCTGAAAAATTTAGAAGCATCTTCTATTTATTTGATTTGTTACGACATGCGTGTGATTACTGGTATGTGCTGTTGCATACAGTAATTTAAAAATCTTCCTTTTTTGTTTCTTTCAAACTGGAAGGTCCCGGCAAATCGGGATACGCCCTGCTAGGTTTTAGGATGATCCTAAATCTGGATGCATCTCATCAATAACAATTTAAAAAATAGAAAAATGTCAACATCATATAAATTTGAAACTTTACAATTACACGCTGGTCAGGAAATAGATCCAACAACAGGTTCGAGAGCGGTTCCAATTTACCAAACCACTTCTTACGGATTCAAAAATGCCGAACACGGTGCCAACTTATTTGCCCTAAAAGAGTTCGGAAATATCTACACCAGGATCATGAATCCAACCAATGACGTTTTCGAAAAACGCATTGCCGCTTTAGAAGGTGGTGTAGCCGCTTTGGCTGTAGCATCAGGACAAGCAGCTCAATTTATAGCCTTAAATAACATACTGGAAGCCGGCGACAGCATTGTGTCTTCGTCGCACATTTATGGAGGAACATACAACCAATTTAAAGTAGCCTTTAAACGTTTAGGCATTCAGGTAGATTTTGCAAATCCGGATGTGCCTGAAGAATTTGAAAGTAAAATTACAGATAAAACCAAAGCAATCTTCTTAGAAACCATTGGCAATCCGGCTTTTAGCATTCCAGATTTTGAAAAAATTGCAGCAATAGCTAAAAAGTACGATTTGCCTTTGGTTGTCGACAATACTTTCGGGGCGGGAGGATATTTATTTAAACCACTGGAGCATGGTGCAAACATTGTGGTAGAATCGGCAACCAAATGGATTGGCGGTCACGGCACAAGTATTGGCGGTGTGATTGTTGATGGAGGAAACTACAATTGGGGTAATGGAAAATTTCCTCAGTTCTCCGAACCTTCAGAAGGATATCATGGATTGGTTTTTAGTGATGTTTTTGGCATCGGTGGGCCTTTTGGCAATATCCAGTTCATTATCCGCGCCCGTGTAGAGGGGTTAAGAGATCTTGGACCTGCCCTATCGCCTTTCAATTCATTCCTTTTATTGCAGGGATTAGAAACCTTATCGCTTCGTGTACAACGCCATGTAGATAATGCTTTGGAACTGGCTACCTGGTTAGAAAACCATCCACTGGTTAAAGAAGTTCATTACCCTGGTTTAGCAAGCAGCAAATATAATCACCTGGCTAAAAAATATTTAAGTAACGGTTTTGGCGCAGTTTTATCTTTTGAGTTAAATGGAAGCAAAGAAAACGCAAGCCAGGTGATTGATAGTTTGAAATTGGTATCACATTTGGCAAATGTGGGTGACGCAAAAACATTGATTATTCAGCCTTCGGCCACTACGCACCAACAATTGAGTGAGGCAGAACAGTTGGCGGCTGGTGTAAAACCAAACGCATTGCGGGTTTCAGTCGGTATTGAGCATATCGATGATATAAAAGCCGATTTCGAGCAGGCGTTTGCGACGATCGATTCCACAGTTCCTGCAGAAAGTTTACAAGCCTAAAACCGAAACCCTGAAAGGGGGTTTTTACAACAACAACATTACAAAAATGCATAACAGTAAAAACGATAGCACTTCAAAGTCCTCCTCAGGGGATTTAGGAGCTACATATAGTTACAATAAACAGTTCAAATTAGAAAGCGGGAAAAAGATCCGCAACCTGCAAATTGCTTATCAAACTTATGGCAAAATAAATGCGAATAAAGATAACGTAATCTGGGTGTGCCATGCGCTTACCGCCAATGCCGATGTTTTTGAATGGTGGGAAGGTTTATTCGGTCAAAATGCCTTATTCAATCCGGAAGACCATTACATCGTTTGTGCAAATGTTTTGGGCTCGCACTATGGAAGTACAAATCCATTGAGCACCAACCCTGTAAATGGTTTGCCTTATTACCTTTCATTTCCGCAGTTTACCATCCGCGACCTGGTGTCAGCTCACCAACTGCTGGCTGCACATTTGGGGATAGAAGATATCAAATTGTTAATTGGAGGTTCATTAGGCGGACAACAAGCCGTTGAGTGGAGCATTTCAGAACCCAATAAAATCGAAAACCTGATCTTGATTGCCACAAATGCCGCGCATTCTCCTTGGGGAATTGCTTTTAATGAAAGTCAGCGCTTGGCCATCACTACCGATAGGACTTTTTATGCCAACCAGCCAAATGGAGGTAGCAAAGGTTTAAAAACAGCGCGTAGCATTGCACTTTTAAGTTACAGAACATACAACGCTTATGGCAGCACACAGGTAGAAAGCGTAAACGATAAAACCGACAATTTCAGGTCATCTTCCTACCAGAATTATCAGGGTGAAAAACTGATCAACCGCTTTAATGCCTATAGTTATTATTATTTAACCAAGGCGATGGATAGCCACAACGTTGGCCGTAACCGCAAAAGTATTGCCGATGCATTAAAACTAATCACCGCCAATACCCTGGTCATTGGAATAGAAAATGATGTATTGTTTCCTATCTCAGAGCAAAAGTATTTAGCTGATCATATCCCGGGGGCAGAATTTAGTGCCTTACATTCTGATTACGGTCATGATGGTTTCTTAATCGAAACGGATGCGTTAACCAATGTGATCGGGAACTTCATTAAAGAAAGCCGGGATAAGAAGATTATTAAATTGCAGCATACGGCTTAGAAAGGCAGAAGGTTAGGGATTAGAACAACAGAAACTGCTAAAATTTGTACAACAAAATTCAACAAAAAAATAATATAATATAAATACAGTTAATCGGTGTAATTCCGCTACCTGTGTAATCACAAAAGTAATAATGAGTAAGAATTTAAAAATCGGTTTATTTGGTTTCGGCGTTGTGGGACAAGGTTTATTGGATATTATCCAAAGCCAGAACCTGAACCTGGAGATCATTAAAATTGCGATAAAAGACCCAAGAAAGAAACGTACCTTAAATAAAGATCTCTTTACGACCGATCGCAACGAAATCCTGAACAATACGGAGATCAATACGATAGTAGAACTGATCAATGATGCTGATGCCGCTTATGAAATTGTAACTACAGCATTAAAAAATGGCAAAAATGTAGTTTCCGCCAATAAAAAAATGATTGCCACGCATTTAAAGGAGCTGGTAGACTTACAACAGGAATATGGCACTTCTTTATTGTACGAAGGCGCTGTATGTGGTAGTATTCCAATCATCCGCAACCTGGAAGAATATTATGATAACGAATTGTTCCACGCCTTGAGTGGTATTTTCAATGGCTCTTCCAATTATATTTTATCTAAAATATTTAACGAGAACCAGAATTACGATTCGGCATTAAAAGAAGCGCAAGATTTAGGCTTCGCCGAAACAGATCCAATTCTGGATGTGGGTGGTTACGACCCAAAATATAAACTGGCCATTGCTACGGCACATGCTTACGGATTATTTGTAAACCCTGACGCCATTTTAAATATCGGGATTCAAAATCTTTCTCAGCACGACATTAAATACGCGCGTGAGAAAAACTTTAAAATCAAATTGGTTCCTACTGCGCGCAAGGTAAACACAAAAGATATCGTCACCTATGTGTTGCCTAAACTTGTAGCTAAAGATGATTTCTTGTATAACGTAGAAAATGAATACAATGCTGTTGCGGTACAGGCAGCCTTTGCAGATAAACAGTTTTTCTATGGAAAAGGTGCTGGTGGCCACCCTACCGGAGCTGCTGTACTTTCGGATATTGCAGCATTGCGTTACGATTATCGTTATGAGTACAAGAAATACCATTCAGAAAATGGTGTAAAACATACGGAAGATATTTTATTGGAAATTTATCTGCGTTACGCTGACGAAGATCTGATTACGCTATTGGAATTTGATAACATCAGCGAACGTTATGCGGCCAGCAGTTATAAATATGTGGTTGGAACGGTTAAGTTAGAAAGTTTAATTAAAAACCGCGATCTGCTTTTGGATGAATCTGTTTTTGTGGCCTATACTGGCAGACAGATTTATAAACAAGAGCAATTGAGTGAAAATGTTTTTGCCCAGGAATTGGCAAGCCTATAACTTATTTTTTAAGGTTAATTTTTTTATTTGTTTTGTTGTTAAGTACAAAGGTCGGAGCGAGTCCGACCTTTTGCGTTTATTATTTTACCTTAATATATTTCTCGATAATTACCCGGTCCACCCCTGCTTTTTCTACCTTCTCCACACCTTTCTGACTCAAAGTATCCTTATTGATGGTGAGTTTAAATTTAAAAGTCTTGCCTTCCCAGTCTTTGTTTTTATAATATTCCAGATGCTCGGTATAATCGTCTTTATCTAATGTATAGCTTCCTCCGCCCGCATCGAAGCTGCTCGTATCTTTCGGGTTAATACTATGTTTTAAAAATGCAAAATGCGTACCGTTAATAATTTTGATCATTTTTAAGTCGCCGGAATAGTCTGTGGTCTGGCTTTTCCCATTTTCGATAGTGGTAGCTGAAAACAATTGCCAGGTACCCTGAATATCAATCCCTTCTTTCTTATTATCATCTTTACTGGCGCACGATGAAAGCGAAAGTACCGCCAGTAGCATTACAATGTTTAGTCTCATAGTATGTTATTTGGTTAATTTATCTTCAAAACTTATCCCCTGCCAGCCATTTTGATCAGTTTATGCGCAAGGTCTTTTCCTAAATAACCGTCAATAATCGCATGTACCACATATAAAATTGGTGTCATTAAAATGGCGACCACAAATTTATAAGTGTAATTCACCAAGCCAATTGCGGCAACCATTTGCCAGCTGTAATGATACTGTGGATTCAAATAAAAGGCAATAAAGATCACCACAAAACTATCAATTAACTGCGAAACCAGCGTTGAACCTGTAGCGCGTAACCATAAGGCCCGTTCTCCGGTAATCTTCTTAATCCGATGGAAAATCAACACATCCGCCAGCTGACCGATTATAAAAGCAGTGATGGAACCGACGATGATCCACATGCCCTGTCCGAATATCCCCGCGAAGGCATTATTCATATTGAGGTCTTCGCCATTAATTTTTTGATGGACCCAAAAATCTGCAGCACTCAAATGCATCGATCCCCAAACCACCATAAAGGCAAAAGCAATTAAAATTGAGGTCATGATGGAAAGAAAACGAACCTGTTTTACACCAAAATATTCATTTATAATATCCGTCATGATGAAAATGATCGGCCAGGTTAAAACCCCTGCCGACATCACAAATGATAAATTTGGCACACCAAGCAAGTTGATATCGAACTTTTTTATGCCCAATGTTTCCTCTACACTGAATAACTTAACGCCGATAAATTCTGATAATATAGCGTTTGCTACAAAAAAGCTACCCAGAATGAGTAGTAAACGGCTTTCTTTCGTTTTAAAAGTCATAGACTATAAATCTATAAATAAATAGCAGATTTAGCATAGCGATTATCGCATTTTTAGCAGAGATAACATAAAGATTACGCATGCACTCCACTGAGTAATTAGTTTCCACAAAAAATGTGATTTTTACAATCGTTCGACCATAAAAATAGGTTAAGAAATTAAATGTCCCAATCTTTGCGGCATCAAAATCCGGTAATCTTCATGGCTAAAAAACAACACTTCTATCTGATACTTATTTTAGGTTCATTGGCTGCACTTGGTCCGTTCTCTATTGACATGTACCTACCTGGTTTCGTTGATATTGCGAAAGATTTAAAAAGTACCGAATCTACCGTAGCACTTTCATTATCCAGTTTTTTTATCGGAATTTCTGCCGGACAGTTATTGTATGGACCACTTTTGGATAAATACGGAAGAAAGAAACCCTTATACTTTGGTTTGGCATTATATATAATCGCTTCATTCTTGTGTTTAGCCGTAACCGATGTCAACCAATTGATTGTTTTACGTTTTGTACAGGCCATTGGAAGCTGTGCCACCGCTGTAGCATCGGTTGCTATGGTAAGAGATTTATTTTCTGTAGAAGAAAGTCCTAAGGTATTTGCTTCATTAATGTTGGTTATTGCCGTTTCACCAATGCTTGCCCCAACCGCTGGTGGCTATTTAATTTCGGCATTAGGCTGGAAATATGTATTTGTATTTTTAGGATTAATGGCTGTTTTAATGCTTCTGGCTTCTATTTTCAAATTACCTGAGAGTTATAAGCCCGATCCAAATTACTCTTTAAAACCAAAGCCTATTTTAACCAATTTCCTAATGGTTTTAAAGGAGCCACAATTTTACACCTATGCGCTGATCAGTTCAGTTACTTTTTCTGGTTTATTCGCTTATGTATCTTCATCGCCGCAGGTATTTATGAAAATTTATGAGGTAAGCAAAACAGGTTACGGCTGGATCTTCGCACTGCTTTCTGTATCCTTTATTGGATCAAGTCAGGTGAACAGCCTAATATTGAGGTGGTTTACCAGTAAGAAAATCGTCACTAATGCACTTATTGCACAATGTATTTTCAGTCTGATTTTCTTAATTTTCGCGCTAAATAACTGGTTGAATTTATATTCTACCATCGGCTTTATTGCTTTATTTTTAGCCTGTTTAGGCTTGATCAATCCCAACGCTGCTGCTTTATCGCTGGCACCCTTTACCAAGAATGCAGGTAGCGCATCGGCGTTAATGGGTGCTCTGCAAATGGGATTAGGTGCTTTGGCTTCGGTGTTGGTGAGTTTATTCAGTGAACATTCGGTTGTACCCATGCCACTGGTCATGACGGCTGCTACATTTATCGCTTTAGCTTGTTTATTAATCGGCAGAAGATTTATTACCACAGAAGTGGAAGCATCGTCTGATTCGGCTGTGATAGCGCATTAAGCTTACTATGCTTGTTTTTTACTAAAGGCACAAAGAACACCATGATAACGCCCTTCGTGCCTTCGTAGTCAAACTAGGGTACAAACAATTTATAGATCAGGTAGCATATAATTGTTCCTACAGCGGCGATAATAAAACCGCTTAGCCGTTTCTTTTTGATAAAACAGATCAGAATGATGCCAGATATGGAAACCAAGGTCATCAGCACGGCCGAGATATCAATAATCCAGGACCAGGCTTTGCCAGAATCCCGGCCCTTGTGCAGATCGTTTATCACCGCTACCGCACCAAACCTTGTGGTAGTTAATTCATACTTACCCGTTTCGCGGTCGATAAAAGAATCAGCAAGGTAACCGGGGCCGTTAAAAGTTAAGCTCAGCTCTCGGTCGTCGATCCTGAAATCGCTCAATGCGCCCTTTACTTCATGTTTGTTTCTGAAAAACTCAACAATCTGCAGTTTATTGATCTTATTGGTATCCGGTTGATTAACCCATTTCAAATCGACCGAACCAGAATCTTTAACAACCACTTCCTTTCCAGAAGTAAACCAGTCTGCATGGTTTAAAGTCAAACCCGATACTGCGAAAAACAACAGAATGGTAAAACTTACCATCGATAGATAGATGTGCAACCAGCGTGATAAACCCGCTAAACGCTTTTTGCCCTTTCCCTTCCCGCTATCCTTTTTTACTGGCTTTTTTCCAAGGCCAGAAGGTGCGGCAATGATATTATTTTTTTGCGATTTTTCTGTAGTCAAGAGATGCTGATGCTAATTCTGTATTTGGGGTTAATTCTACTTTTTGCGCCGAACCGGTAAACTTCATTTCTTTAGAAATTACCTGGTAGGTTCCATGTTCACGTGCCACTTCAATAAAAACAGTGTATAAACCTGCTTTTACCAGTTTTCCGCTATCATCCTTACCGTCCCAGGATAAACTATACTTACCAGGACCGCGCGTAGCCGAACTCGTTGAACTCAATTTACCTGCTTCTGCTTTTCTAAATTCGTCGCCATTGGCACGGCTCCACGATTTTAAATCTGGCAACCAGCGTGGTTTATTGTACCAAATGGCCAGGTTACGTACAGGCGTTTTGGCGGCATCCTCTACCCAAACGGCAACAAAAGGACGGCGAACACGTTTCCCATCTGTTGATTCGATATTGGCAATCTCTAAATTTACAATCAGTTCGTATTTGTTATTCCACGGTTTATCCGCTTTGCTTGTTTTTGCTAATACATTTACTGATTTATTTAAAACAACCTCATATTTTGTCCACTCGCTGCTTTTAATCTCTTTTCCTTCCTTCGTCACCAATAAATAGGCAATATCGGTTCTGTCTTTGGTTAGCTTTTCAATTTCTGAAACAGAAAGTACATTAAAAGAGGTTGCTAAAGCACCCGCTACGCTTGCATCAGCTGCAATTACAGTAGCACTGATGATGTCTGCAGCAGGGTTTCCCGTACGTGGGTCTACAATATGTGAATACCATTTTCCATTTACATTGAAACCTCTGCGGTAATTCCCGCTGGTAGCCACCGCCATATTCGAAACCTTTACCGTGGTTAAAGCAACATCATTTTCGGCATCGGCTTTAGGATTGGCAATTTCAATCGCCTCTGGTTGATTTCCCTTGATTACCATATCACCGCCAATATTGACCACTACACCTTCAATCCCCTCACTTTGCATTGCCTTTTCGGCAGCTTTATTGATAATATAACTCTTAGCAAAAGAATTCAAAGCCAAAGGCACCTCATCCAAACGTGTAGCAGTTTTGTTTTTTTCATCCAGCACATAATGTTTTTGTTTCACTAAAGTAACCGCATTTTGCAACTCTAGAGTTGAAGGCAAACGATGCTCAACTGCTGCTTTTTTCCAAACATTACCAATTACTGCTGCCGAAGCGTCGAGCGCCCCATGGGTTAGGTCCTTATAATCTTCGAACTGTTGCAAAACCTCAAATAATTCTGATGAAACTTTGGTGGTCTTTTTTCCATTGCTCATCCATTTATTAAACTCGCTTGTTGTTTTGTAAGCACTTAAAATACCATCCAAACGATCTATTTCTTTTAATGCGTTTTCTTCAGCCAAGTCTGCATTGGCCTGATTATTTGCCTTAAATTTTAATTCTAAGGAGGTACCCAGTACATTTTCGTAGTTGGAAACGAAAGTTTGCAATGCTTTTTTTGGACTAATAAATGCGGAAGCAGTTATCACCACTAAAAAAGCAGAAATTAAGTGTTTAAACTTCATATATTTTGGATGATTAGAGATTTTATATGCAAAGAAAACAGTTTATCTGGAATAATTTTAAATAAGGCCGAAATATATTTGAAATGATACAGGGTTTGTACTGTTAAACCATTCTGATCAAACTTATATGGGTTTGTGTTATTGACGTTCGTTTAAAGCAAGGGTTTAATAAGGTCGGCAGAAAAACAAAATGTCTTTTTGTTTACAAAAAATATTCTGTAGGGCTAATTTTAAGAAAAAAACAGAGGATTTGTCCTTTATTCAGACTAGCTTTTGCTAACGGCCTTTAGGGTTTAAGCTTTTTTTTCCTATTTTCGCTTATACGATGCTGAATATACAATCAAAACTTCCAGGAGTGAGCACCACTATTTTTTCGGTGATGAGCAAACTTGCGGCAGAACATAACGCCATTAATTTATCACAGGGATTTCCCGATTACGCCTGTGACCCAAAATTGATAGAACTGGTAAATAAGGCCATGAAAGATGGTTTTAACCAATATGCGCCAATGCCCGGTTCTTCTTTCTTAAAGGAAACCATTGCCGATAAAGTTGAAAGCCTTTACAACATAAAATATAATCCGGAAACGGAAATCACTGTTACTGCTGGTGGAACACAGGCTATATTCACCGCTCTGGCGGCCATTATCAATGCAGGGGATGAAGTAATTATTTTCGAGCCCGCTTACGATAGCTATGCCCCCACGGTTAGGCTTTTAGGCGGTTTGGTTAAAACCTATGAGCTTGCCCCACCTACTTATGGTATTGATTGGGACATGGTGAAGAAGCTGTTTACGGCACGCACGCGGATGATTATCTTAAATACGCCCCATAACCCTACAGGCAGTATTTTATCGCCTGAGGATATGGAATCGCTCATTAAATTGATCAGTGGGACTGATATTTTAATATTAAGCGACGAGGTTTACGAACATTTAATTTATGATGAACAAAAACACCAAAGTGTGATGCTTTATCCGGAATTAAGAAAGCGAAGCTTCATTGTAGCCTCCTTTGGCAAGCTTTTACATGCCACCGGCTGGAAGCTGGGCTATTGTTTGGCCCCCGAGATGCTAACAAAAGAATTTAGAAAAGTACACCAATTTAATGTTTTCAGCGTTAATAGTCCCATGCAGCAAGCTATTGCCAGTTACATTGAAGAACCCAAAAATTATAGCGGATTAGCCAGTTTCTTTCAACAGAAAAGGGATTATTTTAGAGGGCTATTAGCCGAAAGCAGGTTTACCCTCCTGCCCTGCAACGGATCTTATTTTCAATGTGTGAGTTATAGCGGTATTAGCGATGAAAAAGATACCGATTTCAGTATAAAGCTAATTAAAGAATTTGGAGTGGCCACTATTCCAGTTTCTGCATTTTATCAGAAAGCTACCGACCATAAAATTATCAGGCTCTGTTTTGCAAAAGAAAACACTACGCTTGCCTCGGCGGCAGAGAAATTAAAAAATGTTTAACCATCCCAAATAACAAAAATGGAAGCACCTGTTTACACTCAAATAGAAAATCTGAAAGTAACTGTCTTTCAGGCCTATCTTTTTTGGGAAAACATCGAGAAAAACCTCTTAAATCTGGCCCTTCGACTATCGATGGGTGTTCGGGAGAAAACAGACATTATTGTTTTACCTGAGATGTTCAATACGGGCTTTAGCATGAATTCTGAGGCTTTAGCCGAAGAAATGGGCGGAAAAACCATGCAATGGATGCAAAAAATGGCGCACCAATACAATTGTGTGGTTACCGGAAGCTTAATTATAAAAGAAAACAATCAATATTTTAACCGTTTAATCTGGATGGAGCCGGATGGCAAACACCAGCATTATGATAAACGTCACTTGTTTGGAATGGGAGATGAAGACCACCACTTCAGTCCGGGAAAAGAAAAGTTGATTGTAGAATTAAAAGGCTGGAAAATCAGGTTGGCCATCTGTTATGATCTTCGTTTCCCGGTTTGGCTACGCAATGTAGATCAGGAATACGACATTCTGCTTTTGGTGGCCAACTGGCCTGACAAACGTTCGGCACACTGGAAAGCCTTAATTCCGGCCAGAGCAATCGAAAACCAAAGTTATGTAATTGCCGTGAACCGTGTTGGCCATGATGGAAACCAAATTTATCATAGTGGATTATCCATGTGTTTAGATCCTTATGGCAATACCGTTTATTACAAACCTGAAGATGAAGATTTATATACTTTCAGTATTAATTATGAAGAACTGGTAAAAATCAGAAGGCAATTTCCATTTTTAAAAGATGCTGACAGGTTTACAATCACTGATTAATGATCAATTGTTAGTCATCACCAAAGTACAAACTACAATGATCAAACAAGGGCAATCGACCAATTGACTTATTACCTATAATCAAATCCTAATTTTCAAACTGGATTAATCTCTTAATTAAACGATTAACCAGTTAACCAATCCAACAGTTAACCGACAAAACAAATAACCATCCCATGTTTAACCGCCGTAAATTTATAAAAGCATCTGCCCTATCTGCCGGATTGTTGGCCATTGATAAAAATAGCATCGCAGAAATAGTTCCACAAAAAGCCAACCAAGCAGGCAATTTTCCCATTGTAATTTCTACCTGGGATTTTGGGATTGCCGCTAATGCCGATGCCTGGAAAGTGTTGTCATCAGGCGGGCGTGCTTTAGATGCTGTTGAACAAGGCGTTTGGGTGCCAGAAGCAGATGAAAAAAATCAATCTGTCGGATATGGTGGTTTGCCCGATCGGGATGGCCATGTTACCCTCGACGCCTGTATTATGGACGAGCTCGGCAATTGTGGTGCTGTTTTAGCGCTAGAGCATATCAAACATCCTATTTCCGTAGCCCGAAAGGTGATGGAGAAAACACCACATGTGATGTTGGCTGGCGACGGTGCGTTGCAGTTCGCCCTGGAACAAGGTTTCAAAAAAGAAAACCTCCTAACGCCTGCCAGCGAAAAAGCCTGGAAAGAATGGTTAAAAACAGCGAAGTATGCACCGGTAATGAATATTGAAAATAAACTTTACGAAAAAGCAGCTCCACAAAAACTACCCGGAAACCAGTACAATCATGATACCATCGGCATGTTGGCCATCGACGCCAAGGGTAATATATCTGGTGCCTGTACCACGAGCGGCATGGCCTATAAACTGCGTGGCCGGATTGGCGATAGTCCGATTATTGGTGCCGGCCTCTATGTAGATAACGAAATTGGCGGTGCAACTTCAACCGGTGTGGGCGAAGAAGTTGTCAGAAATGTGGGCTCTTTTTTAGTAGTAGAGTTAATGCGCCAGGGTTATACCCCTGAAGCGGCCTGCAAAGAAGCCGTGATGCGCATCATCAAAAAGAAACCAGAAACAGCTAAAAACATCCAGGTGGGATTTTTAGCCATCAATAAACAAGGCGAATATGGGGCCTATGCCATTCAACAAGGCTTTAGTTACGCCGTTTGCAACGCAGAAAAACAAGATCTTTTAATTAAAGGTAAAAGTTACTACTAGCTTTAAATCAACATCCCAGAAAATAAACTAAATTAAGGTCATCGGATTATTATCTATAAAATATGAATAGTGTTGACGCGATTGCTTGCCTGGAAGTATGTGCAAACTCTTACGAATCTGCGATTGCAGCTCAAAACGGTGGCGCCAAAAGGGTCGAATTCTGCGATAATCTGGCAGAAGGCGGTACTACCCCCAGCTATGCGCAGATTGCGCTCGCCAAGAAAAACTTATCCATCGAAGTGTGGCCAATCATCCGTCCGCGTGGTGGTGATTTCTTATATTCCGACATCGAGTTTGAATTGATGAAGGAAGATATAAAAATCTGCAAATCATTACATTGTGAAGGTATAGTTACCGGAATACTTAAGGCAGATGGTGCCATTGATAAAGAAAGATGTGCCGAACTGATTGAGCTGGCCAAACCTATGGCGGTTGCTTTCCACCGTGCTTTTGACATGAGCAATGATATGGATCAGGCATTGGAAGATTTAATTGCGCTCAGGATTAAGCGGGTACTTACCTCGGGCGGTGCCCCATCAGCAATTTCAGGTGCAGAAAAATTAGCCCAGCTGGTGAAAAAAGCCAATGGGCGTATTACCATCATGCCAGGTGCAGGAATAAACGAACACAACATCAAAGCCCTGATCGATCAAACCGGAGCCAGACAGTTTCACGCTTCAGCAAAAGAATTTGTGGCGAGTAAAATGGAGTTCCGAAATACTGAAACCAAAATGGGCAGTATCGAGGATGAATACCAATATGAACTTACTTCGGAAGCCAAAGTAAAGGCTTTGGTTGATGGCATAAATAAAGTATTTAATTAAGGTTATTAGATATTTTTTGCCACTCAGGAAGACAGTCACTGCACTTGCAAATTGCTTGTAACCCAGGTATTTTTTTTTTAAATTTATCATAGTAAGTGCTTTGTCAACACTCAGACCAACAAACTAATATGCTACATAAAAATGAAAACAATCTTTAAGACCTATAATTTTCTGGTTTTACTTGCGACCCTCCTTCTGATCGTTTCATTCTTTATCCCCGTATCAAACCTGGACATTAATTTTCATGATACCTACTATATTATGACAAATATCCAGTTCATCAGATTTTGGGTGATACTTTTATTTATTTTAGCCTTATTCTATAGATTGCTTAGCCGGTTCATGGCCTGGGATACTTTGAGTTGGTTACACATCCTATTGTCTATCCTTTTGCTTCTAGCCTATTTATATATTCAATATAGTTATATAAAGTCGCGGGCAGTAATTGAGTTAACCAACGAAGGTTCATTGGCTTATTTCAAGCGGTTCAACACTCAACTTGCCGCGCTTGGGCTAGGGTTTCTTTTTGTCCAATTGCTCCCCGTAATTAATTTAATTGTTGGCCTGATGAAACGTAGGCGATCATTAGTCAAAACGACACAATCCTGAATGTTCTTAACTCCTATCCATAAGAACATCCTTTTGATAATTCACTAGCCATTGATTAATCGCCATTGGTTTAATGGTCATTTGACTGTGGACTAAAAAACCTAGCCAAGTGTTTCCTTCATCAAACGGGTATAAAACTCCTTCAGTGTAATACCCATTGCAGCTACCTGTTGTGGAATAAAGCTCGTTGCCGTTTGTCCGGGGATGGTATTGATCTCGATAAAATAGAATTTACCTGTTTCATGCTCCAGGAAATAATCAACGCGTACCACTCCCCTGCAATTTAACTTTTTATAGACATCTGTTACTACTTGCTGCACGCGGATCAGTTCTTCATCATTCATGCGTCCAGGTGTAATTTCTTCGGTTGATCCTGGCGTATATTTGGCTTCAAAGTCGAAAAATTCATTCTGCGGGATGACTTCGGTAGTAGGCAAAACGGTAATTTTACCTTCGGCGCCAAAAACACCGATCGAAAACTCTCTTCCGCTTACAAACTCCTCAATCAAAATCTGATCATCTTCCTGAAAAGCTTTATCAATTGCGCTATCGAGATCATCAGCGTGTTTTACTTTACTCATGCCAATGCTGCTTCCGCCGCTGTTCGGCTTAACAAAGTACGGCAATTTTAAATCCTGCTTGATTTTATTTAAGCTGTAATTTCCACCTTTGAATATCTGAACAGACTTAGCTGTGTACAAGTTGTCGATACCCTCTACAATAGCCTTGGTATAACCTTTATTCATTGTAATTGATGAGGTTAATGCATCACAGGTAGTATAAGGAATTCCCAGCATATCGAAATAACCCTGAAGTTTGCCATCTTCGCCCGGCGAACCATGAATGGCAATAAATACCCCATCAAACTTGATCTTTCTTCCATCAAGCGTTAGGGAAAAATCATTTTTATCTACATCAATTTTAACAGAATCTGAAGGTTCGTAAAACCATCCCTTGTCGTTCAGCATAATTTTATATACATCATATAGGTTTGGATCGATATTTTGGGCAATGGTAGCTGCACTTTTTACCGAAACAACCCATTCGCCTGTTGTACCGCCTGTTAACAACGCAATCGTTTTCTTCATGTCAGAAATCCTTTTATTAAATTGAAATTGAATGTAAATATATCCTCAAAAATATAAATATCTTTGTGCTTTAATAATATTGAAGGATAGAAATATCAAATGAATAAAGGAGAGAATTATTGAATGATTGCGCGGGCGAATTTGATTCTATCCTCCATTCGATAATTAAAATAGTTACATTTGAGCTTGTACGCATAACCCAAATTAAGATTCATGTCTAAATTTATAGATTATTTAAAAACCAAATCGTTTAGGAACAACATTTTAGCCGCTATAATCACCGTTGTTGCACTTTTACTGATCGCCTTTTTTAGTTTAAGATATTATACCAAACACGGTCAGGGCCTAAATGTGCCCATGGTAAAAGGTTTGTCTTTTGAGCAGGCCGTAAAAAAACTGGAAGATGCCGGATTAAAATATGAAGTAGATTCAGTTTTCATTATGGATCAGCCTGCAGGAATGGTAATCGATCAGGATCCCGATCCCAATACTTTCGTAAAAGATAACCGTACCATTTACCTTACTATCAACGCAGGTAAAACGCCGAATACCAAATTCCCCGATGTTGCGTTTAAAACCTTACGCGAAGCACAGGCCATTATAGAAAGTTCGAGACTAAAACTTGGTGATACCACCTACAAACCTGATGTAAGCCGCGATGTCGTTTTGGAAGCCTCTTTTGGTGGTCAACCGATAACCGCCGGGCAGATTGTACCGGTAGGCTCAAGGATTAATCTGGTTTTAGGCGATGGGCGTGGGAATGAAGAAGTAGACATCCCGCAATTAATGGGTTTAACCATGGATGAAGCTAAATTTAGTCTGAGAGGCTCGAACCTCACCTTAGGTACCATTATTTATGATGGTCCGATTACCGACAGTGCCGCTGCCATTATTACCAAACAAGACCCTATGCTGGTTGATTCGGTGACCAAAGTGGCCATTGGCACGAAAATCAACATTACCCTATCTAACAAACAACAATAAAATACGCATAATTACAGATGACTGAAGTAGAAAAAAAGACCATGAGTACTGGCAAAAAAGCGGCGATCGTAATCGCGCTTGTTGTTATTTTAATTGCCGGTTACTTTGCGCTTAACATTTACAGGCTTTACTTTGCCCCTAACGTTACCGAAAACCAAAAATATTTATACATTAAAACCGGAAGCAGCTACGACGATTTAGTTGCCGAAATTAAAAAGAAAGACCTGGTAAAAAGCATCGCTACTTTTACAGCTGCTGCCGGAAAAATGAACCTGGCCACAACAGTAAAACCAGGGCGTTACCGCCTTACCAAAGGCATGACGAACCGTACCTTAATTAATTTAATTAAGGCAGGTAACCAGGACCCGGTTAAACTGAAATTCCACAATATCCGCAAGAAAGAAAATTTCGCTGCTTATCTGGCCAGTAACCTGGAAGCTGATTCGTTAAGTTTCATTAAGGTATTAGATTCAACAGCTTTAATCAGCAAATATGGCTTCAACCAGGATAATGTGTATGCCATGTTTATTCCCAATACCTACGAAATGTATTGGAATATTTCGCCGGTTGATTTTTTTGAGCGGATGCACAAGGAATATGATAAATTCTGGACGGCAGACCGTAAACAAAAAGCGGCAAGTTTAAACCTTACGCCTGCCCAGGTATATACACTGGCTTCGATTGTTGATGCTGAGGCGCTTTACGACAAAGAAATGCCCATTATTGCGGGCTTATACCTTAACCGTTTAAACAAGGGCATATTGTTACAGGCTGATCCGACCGTAATTTTTGCGAATAACGATTTTACCGTGAAGCGGGTTACCGGAAGATTATTGCAGGTACAATCGCTTTACAATACCTATAAATACGCCGGTTTGCCCCCTGGGCCAATTATGATGCCAAGTATAAATGCGATAGATGCTGTATTAAACCGCGACCAGAACAATTACATTTATATGTGCGCCAAAGAAGATTTTTCAGGCTATCATAACTTTGCAGCAGATAAAGCTCAGCACGAAATCAATGCAAAGAAATATCGTGATGCTTTAAACAAAAGAAACATCTTTAAATAATGTATAGCCACAGTACAAAAATCAGGGTACGTTACGGCGAAACCGATCAGATGGGCTATATGTATTACGGCAATTATGCACAGTATTACGAAGTTGGCCGGGTGGAAATGTTACGCAGCCTGGGCATGAGTTACAGCGCTATGGAAGCCGATGGAATTATGATGCCAGTTCTGGAGTTAAAATGCAAATACATTAAACCTGCGCTTTACGATCAGGAAATCACGGTAAAAACTATTATCAAAACCTTGCCGGGCATCAGGATTTTCTTTGATTACGAATTGTATAACGAAAAGGAAGAACTGATCAATATAGGGGCTACTACGCTTGTTTTTGTAGATATAAAAAAAAATAAACCCACCAACCCGCCCGAAAACTTTATGGAAAAGTTATCGGTATTTTTTAATTAACAGTTACAATGGAATGGTTACACCGGCAATTATTACATCTTAAGCTCTATTCGCGGTTTATCGAATGGACTAAGGGCTGTATTCTGCCCGGTTTTAGCCCGCTCCCATTATACACAGTAGCCACATTTTTCTTTCGCGAAATCGGGAAAGATTCATTGGTCAATAAATCGTCGTCACTGGCTTATAGTTTTATGCTGGCCATCTTCCCGGGAATTATCTTCCTGTTTACGTTGATTCCTTTTATCCCGATCAAAGGTTTCCAGGACCAGCTTTTAAATTTAATCCAATTGGTGTTGCCGCACAATGCCTTCGATGCCTTTGAAACTACCCTAAAAGATATTATCAAAAACCAGAATAGGGGATTGTTATCTTTCGGTTTTTTATCAGCCATATTTTTTGCCACAAACGGCGTTAAAAACCTGATGAAGGCTTTTAACAAATCATCATTGATTATTGAAACCCGGGGTTGGGTAAAACAACGTTTGATTGCACTCATTTTGACGACCATCATCTGCTTTTCCATTATCATCTGCATCAGTGCGATGGCTTTGGGCGAATTTTTGCTGAATAAGATCACAAACGAACTACACATTAAAGACAGTTTTCTTGTGTTTGCGGTAAAGTGTACTCATTGGGCACTACT